>JACXTT010012429.1_pt1 | contig 11301 bp, 10 predicted proteins | sample 9270951 | NCBI WGS metagenome assembly JACXTT01 (sample SAMN15532306, study PRJNA645909) | rock metagenome | isolation source: weathered quartz diorite | place: Puerto Rico | collected 2017-06-21 | reverse complement strand
ATCCCCATCCCCGTCCTTCTTGTAACTTTGTTTTGAGCAGGATGAGGGAAACCAGCATCACTAGCCAGGATACCGCGTCCACCATGTAACACGCCGCCGACCCGAAGACAGCTAAAACGATTCCAGCCACGGATGGGCCTGCAATAACGGAGACGTAGCGCTGCGCGCTTTGCAGGGCCAAGGCTCGTCCCATGTATTCACGTGGGACCAGATTGGGAATGATCGACTGCCGCGAGGGATTTTCCAAAGAATTAAAAACGGCCAGCAGCATGGTGGCCACGTATAGCATTCCGGCGGATGCCCGACCTGAAAGCGTCAACCAAGCCAGCATACTGGAAACGCCGAACAAGCTAATTTGCGTGCAGATCATGAGCTTGCGGCGATTCATCGCATCCGCCAAGAGCCCACCCACCAGCAGTATGATCGCCTGTGGAACGGCGCGCACCAGCCCGAGAAGGCCGATTTGAAACGCCGAGTTGGTGATCTCGTAAATTTGCCACGCCATTGCAACCGAGGTGAACTGGGTTCCCATTGCGGAAACAAACGATCCGATCCAAAAGATCCGAAAGTCCCGCTGGCGAAATAGCGCTAGGGTGTTGATCTCTACAGATTGAATTTGCGAAGTTGCTCCCGTCACATAGTCTACTGAAATAATTCCCCGTGGTGGAGAAAAAGGATCGGACGGTATTAGGGTCCAATCCGAGCCGCATCCCAATCCATCGTTTTTATCTTAAAGCTGCGGTTACGACAAACTCGTTTCGAAGACGGCAGCGTGCTTCAACGTGGATTCTTGACCCTTGACATTTATTGCAATCGGTAATATACATATCGCAATTAGAAATATGAGGCTGGGAGCTAAAATCAGGTATCTGCGCGAAGTCGAGGGCACGCTTCGCGGGTTAGGACGCGAGATGACCCAACAAGAAATCGTCCGCTCCATAAAAAAAGAGCTGGGCAAAACCATCAGCCAATCTTATCTCTCCCAGATCGAGAATGGAGCGAGGCCGCATCTAACCAATTCGACTCGCATGTTGCTCGCGCGCTTCTTCAAGGTGCATCCCGGATATCTGGTGGATGACCCCGAGGGTTACTCTACCGAGCTCATCTCGGATGTTGCCGCAACGGAGAGCAAGCTAGACCTTTGGCTCCTTAGCGGCGCAGAGCGCTTCCGGCGTGACCACGATCTGCACCAAGCTCTGGTCACCACCGCGCGGCATAAAGACTCGCGCATGTGCTTGGTGCTGCTCGGCGCTATTCTCGAAAATCCCGGTTTAGCTGAGCGCCTCTTGCAAGTACTGCAGCCACGAGCGGAAAGGAGTCATTCCCATGACCTGGTCTGATTTCTACCTCATCTGCTTCGCCCTGGGATTCACTCTCAGTCTGCTATCGTTTCTGGGAAGCGCGCATCTTCACCTGCCCCACATCGATTTTCACATTGGCGGGCACGCGCATGCTCCCCATGCTGGCGGGGGTGCCGGCGAAATCACACCAATCAACTTTGGAACGGTTTCGGCGTTTCTCGCCTGGTTCGGCGGCGCCGGCTACCTCCTCACGCGCTTCTATAGTTTCTGGTTTTTGATCGCGTTCGGTCTCGCATGTCTCAGCGGGCTTGTCGGCGCGGCGCTTATATTCTTTTTTCTGGCGAAGGTTCTCATCCAAAGGGACGAAGAGCTGAACCCCGCCGACTACGACATGGTCGGCGTGCTGGGAACCGTCAGCAGCGGCATTCGCCCGTCCGGCACCGGCGAGCTGATCTTCTTGCAAGCCGGCACGCGAAGGGCAACTCCCGCGCGCAGTGAGGACGGACTCGAAATTGGCAAAGGAACCGAAGTCGTGGTCACGCGCTACGAGCGGGGCATCGCTTATGTTCGCCCTTGGGAAGAGCTGACAAATTCTCCGGTACTATCCGAACAAAAATAAGGAGGACCTATGGAGATGAATATCGCAAGTATTTTTTTCATTGCCGGCCTAATGGGGTTAGCCATCATATTTTTGATGGCCATGCTTGCCCGGCTTTATCGCAAAGCCGGCCCGCATGAAGCTCTCGTTGTATATGGGTTCCGCGGTACTCGTATTATTAAAGGACGCGGCTCCGTGATTTTTCCAATGGTCGAGAATTGCAGGCTACTCTCCCTCGAGCTGATGTCGTTCGACGTGGCGCCCCAGCAGGACCTCTATACTAAGCAGGGTGTCGCGGTCACCGTCGAAGCCGTCGCGCAAATCAAGGTCAGATCCGATCCCGAATCGATTCAAACCGCCGCGGAACAGTTTCTCACCAAAACGCCGCAAGAGCGGGAAGGGCTGATCCGTTTAGTCATGGAGGGCCACCTGCGCGGCATTATCGGCCAGCTCACGGTGGAAGAGATCGTCAAGCAACCTGAAATGGTCGGCGACCGCATGCGCTCCACCTGCGCCGACGACATGAGCAAGATGGGCTTGGAAGTCATCTCCTTCACGATAAAAGAAGTCCGAGACAAAAACGAATACATCAGCAACATGGGCAGGCCCGACGTTGCGAGGATCAAGCGGGACGCCGACGTCGCCGCCGCCGAAGCCGAACGCGACACGGCGATCAAGCGCGCCGAAGCCATGCGCGCCGCCGCCGTCGCCAAGGCGCAAGCTGATAAAGAACGGGTGCTCGCGGAAACACTCTCACAGGCCGCGCAGGCCGAGGCGCAACGCGATCTCCAAGTGAAGCAGGCCAACTTCCTCGAAACCGTGCAGAAGCAGAAAGCGTCCGCCGATAAGGCTTACGAAATCCAGACCAATATTATGCAGCAGCAGGTGATCGCCGAGCAGGTCAAAGTAGAACAGGTGCAAAAGACCGGGCAGATCGCCGTGCAGGACGCCGAAATCCAGCGGCGCGAACGCGAGTTGGTCGCGACGGTGCTCAAGCAAGCGGAGATCGAGCGACGCAAGATCGAGACGCTGGCGGAGGCCCAGAAACAAAAGTTGATCTTCGAGGCCGATGGCCAGGCTGCTTCCACCCGGGCGACGGGCGAAGCGGAAGCCGAGATTATTTTCAAAAAAGGCGAGGCCGAAGCCAAGGCAATGAACGTAAAGGCGGAAGCCTATCAGGAGTACAACCAGGCTGCGGTCATCGACAAACTCATTAGCAATATGCCCGAGATCGTCAAGGCGCTTGCTTCCCCGCTTGCCAACGTCGACAAGATTACCATCGTATCGACGGGCAACGGCAATGCCGCCGGTATGAACAAGATCACCGGCGACGTGGCCGCGATGGCCGCGCAGATTCCCGCGTTGTTCGAAACTCTTTCCGGAATGCAGCTTTCGGATCTGCTGTCGAAGGTAAAATTAATTGGCGACAAGACGCCCAAGCCGAACGAGTAAATCAAAGCGTACATTAAATAATGGATAGGAGGTTTTATGGCTTTATTAGAGAGAGTATCCACGTTGATCCGGGCAAACCTGAACGATCTAATCGACAAAGCCGAAGATCCGGAAAAGATGATCAAACAGGTGATCCTGGACATGCAGAACCAGCTCATACAGGTGAAGACCCAGGTCGCGATTGCGATTGCGGACCAGCACGTGCTGGAGAGAAAGCAAAGAGAGAATACCGACAAGGAGGCCGAATGGATGCGCAAAGCGGAGCTGGCCGTAGATAAGAAACAGGATGACCTCGCTCGCGCTGCGCTGGAGCGATCGATGAGCTACAAGCAGATGGCCGGAAATTTCGACGCGCAAGTGGCGGATCAGAAGACCGAGGTGGAAAATCTAAAAGCGGCTCTGCACAAGTTGGAAAGTAAGCTGGCCGAAGCCGAATCCAAGAGCGAAATGCTGATCGCGCAGCACCGGCGGTCGCGGGCATTGGCTAAGGCGAGCGACGCCCAGATCGCCATCGGCGACAAATCAAATGTCGCGGCGTTTGACCGTATGAAGAACAAGGTGCGTCACGCCGAGGCCGTGAGCCAAGCCAAAGCCGGAATGGTGGGCGATAACTTGGATGACAAGTTCGCGGCGCTGGAGAAGGAAGACGAGATCGAGAAACTGCTGAACGAAATCAAATCCCGTCGTGCCGGGTAGGGCAGAGGCGACGCGCAGAAATCTCGAGGAGTGAAGATCACTGATTGAGGATGGTTGATCTCAGTCTAGCGGTAATCCGAGGTAGCGGTCGTGAAGAAGATCTTTCACTTTGACTCGCAGACCGACGTCTATCGCGCGGACGCGTGCGTCGTCTCGTGCTTCGACGCGCGCTTCGAGCTGGTGACGCGGAAATTCCTCAGGAAGCGCGGAATCTGGTGGGCCGACCCGCTCAAGATCGCCGGAGGAGCGAAAGTATTCGCCTCTCCAGGCCAAGAATCCGAGCGCAGCTTCGCGCTGGAACAGGTGCGAACCTCGATGCGGCTGCACCAGACGAAGCGGGTAATGCTAATGGTCCATACCGATTGTGGAGCCTACGGCGGCTTGCAGGCATTCGCCGGGAATGAGGAACGCGAGGGTGCGAATCACGAAATGGAACTGCGCACTGCTGCAGAGTTTTTGCAAAGCAACATTCCAGCGATCGGCGTCGAGTGTTATTACTTGAAGTTCACCGGAGTTTGGGACCTCGAGTAAAAGGGGAGTTCAAGGTTCAACAGTTCAACCGTTCAATGTCCCTTCCCTACCTTGAACTTTTGAACCTTCGAAACCAGACTGCTATCTTTGCAAGGCGTATCGTAGTCCGAGCTCCGAAACGTACTCCTGAGCGCTGCCCCGCATCCAACTAGGGGCCGGCGTCGAGTCGGCGGAAATCAGCGTCACCAACGAGATGACTATGAAAAGAACTGCCAAAAGGGCAATGGAGACATCTTTCATGACAACCTCGCTTTCATGCATGCGGATGCCCCTATAGACGCTCCTGCTGCGAAAAAGTTTACTCCCCCCAATTCAGGACAGTTTTTCAATGTCGAGCTGGTCAACGACGTAAAGCACATCGTTGGAAATTGCCACTTCGTACAATGTCCTGCCTCGAGAATTGATTTTTCCAGCCACGGCTTTGGGAAATTCTCCCACATAGACGCCGTCTCGTATCTCCCCGCGCAGGGACGGGTCGTCCTTGCGCGCCACGGTATCGCCCTTTTTGAAAACAAAGAGAAGGGAAAAGCTTTCATCCAGCCGCGGATCGTCCATTTTTACACAGTCCATAAAATCTGAGTCTCCCTTCGAAAAAAACGAGTTCCGATCAGTCGGTCTCCTCGCCATCGTAGTAGCCCACCTGCGATGGTTCGAATGTGAGGACGAGCACCCATTGCTGTCCTTTCAGGGCCGCCTCCATCGACGGCGCAGCCATAGCGCCGACTTTCTTAGAGTCGGGATAGCCCACCACATCCGCCGTAGTCAGAGTTGAAAAGCAAAGATAACGGAGAATCCCCGAACCGGTGTTACGTAGCTGGTGCGCGTACTCAGGTCCGACGGGCATGGTAACGTAATGGCCGGCACGGATCGTTAAATTATCGTTGCCGATCCGTAGCGTGCCTTCGCCCTCGAGCACAAACAGCGACTCCTCGTTGACACAATGGAAATGCCGAGGGAATGCTGCCTTACCAGGCGCAACCTCATACCACGTGCAGCCGATGCCTTTAGCGCCGGTCGCAAAACCCAAGTGCTTCATTGCGGCACCAAACTTAGTTCCGGCGCCGATACTGCGGGCCTCGAGTTCGTCGATATTGGCGGCCTGGGGATGCTGCCTCGGTTCAGCCATCAGAAACCTCCGTAAAACAACGGATTGTCTCGTCTTATTGTTACACGCCAAGGGCGGGGTTCAAGCCCTATCTCACAGTTTTATGCCGAAACCAGCTACCCCCGGACCTATAGGACCAAAGGGTGATTGCCAAGAGATTGGAAATCTCGTAAAGATGCGGTTCAGACGTTATCTTGTAAGTTTCACGCGCGCGGGGAGATCGGGGAATGCCCGATGAGATGAAACAGCGCTTGAAGACCGCGGGGGCCATTTTGGCCGCTACCGCAGTTTACTTCTGCGCCGGCAAGTTTGGTTTGTCGCTCGCATTCGTGCATCCCAGCGCTTCGGCAGTCTGGCCCGCGAGCGGCATAGCGTTGGCATTGCTTCTACTTTGGGGACGCTGGCTTTGGCCGGGAATTTTCCTAGGCTCATTCTTGGTCAACGTCACCACACTGGGATCTGTTCCGACCAGCCTTGGGATTGCAGCTAGCAACACCCTGGAAGCGCTCCTGGGATTGTGGTCGGTTAACCTATTTGCCGGCGGCGCAAAATTTTTCCGGCAGGCAAGAAATGTTTTGCGCTTCATCCTTCTCACCGCGGTCCTCAGCACGACAGTCGCCGCCACCGGCGGGCTGGTCAGTCTGATCCTAGGTGGCTTTGCCGAGCGCCCTGGTTATCCGGAAATCTGGTTTACCTGGTGGCTGGGAGACATGGTAGGCGATTTAATCGTCGCGCCACTCCTGGTTATTTGGTTTACCCAACCTCTGCCGGCTATAAAACCAAAACGGCTACCGGAAGCAGCCGGCTTGCTAATCACGCTCCTATTGGTGAGCCGGACGATTTTTCTCGGAAGCATTCCTTCTGGCCTGGAATACTTGGCTTTACCCGTTCTTCTTTGGGCGGCGTTTCGATTCGGGGAGCGGGGCGCGGTTACGGCGGCCTTCTTGATGTCCGGCATTGCACTGCTGGGCACCCTCCAGGATCGAGGCCCTTTTGTCACACCCAACCCTAACAACTCTCTTATTTTGCTCCAGGCGTTCATGGGAACATTGACCGTGACAGCGTTAGTTCTGGCCTCAATGATTTCGGAACAAAAGCAGGCGGAACAGCGCCTCGTGATACAAGACGCCGTCAGTCGTATCCTGGCCGAATCTCCGGCCCTTCGCCAAGCCACCCCGAAAATCCTCGCAGCTTTAGGCGAAAGAGCCGGCTGGAATGTGGGTGCGATATGGAACGTCGATCAAATCACCCAGGAGCTGGTCTGCGTGGACGTATGGCATTCGGTTTCCGGAAAAGTGTCGGACTTTGCAACGCTTACGCGGCAATCCAGGCTTACCATGCGAACCGGCCTGCCCGGCAGGGTCTGGAGCAGCGGGGTCCCGGTATGGATTCCGGATATCACTACGGAAGATAACTTGCCTCGTGCTGATATCGCCGTGGCAGAAGGGCTGCACGCCGCCTTCGGTTTTCCGATCAAGCTCGGCAGCGACGTTCTCGGAGTCGTCGAATTCTTCAGCCGGGAAGTGCGGGAGCCGGATGATCATTTTCTTCAGATGGTTGGTCATATCGGCGAGCAACTGGGACAATTCGTCGAACGAAAACGAGCCGAAGAGGCTCGCCGCGAAAACGAAAACCGGCTGCGCTTGGCGCTGGAAGGCGGAAAGATGGGGGCCTGGGAATGGAACATCATCAAGAATCGAGTCACTTGGTCTCCAGGTCTCGAAGCCATTCATGGTCTAGCCCCAGGAACTTTTGGCGGAGGGTTCGAAGATTTCAAACGGGATATTCATCCGGAAGATTTGCAAGCCGTGCTGGCGCAAGTTGAACAAACGTTAGCGCGGCGCAACGACTATCACGTGACCTACCGTATTGTGCGCCCTTCCGGAGACATGCGCTGGCTCGAGGCCTTCGGCCGTATATTTTTCGGTGCTGCGGGGGTGCCGGAAAGATTGCTTGGCGTCTGCATGGATGTCACCGAACGCAAGCGTGCGGAAGAATCGTTGCGCGCCAAGGAGGAACAGGTTCGACTTATCACCGACCACGCTCCGGCGATGCTCGCGCAGGTCGGGTGTGACGAGCGATATAGGTTCGTCAACCAAGCCTATGCTAACCGCTTTGGTCTCGCCACCGAACAAATCGTCGGCAAATCCGTTAGAGAGATCCTCGGCGAGCAGGCCTACTGCTTGATTAGTCCTCATTTGCAGAAAGTTCGACAAGGCGAACTCGTCGAATACGAAATCGAAATTCCCTACGAGCGCATCGGCCGCCGCTTCGTGCGCGTCGCTCACGTGCCGGAAAGAGATGCGCAGGGTAACGTCGTAGGATGGGTTTCTACGATCAGCGATATGACCGCGCGCAAGCGAGCCGAAGACGCACTGAAGCAGGCCAAGGACGAATTAGCCAAAGCCAATGAGGATCTCGAAAGACGAGTTGAGGAGCGCACCATAGAACTGGCGCGGGCGAACGCCGCTCTATTACGAGAAATGGAAGAAGAAAAGCGGCTTCAAGAACAATTGCGCCAAGCGCAAAAAATGGAAACCATAGGGACCCTCGCCGGCGGCATCGCCCACGACTTCAACAATATTCTAAATATCATAAAAGGATACGTGACTCTTCTTGGAGAAGATCGCCCCGAAGACCAAGAGCTCGTCAGGATTACCACAATCGTAGACGATGCCGTCGATCGGGGCGCGTCCATCGTGCAGCAACTTCTGACCCTTGCAAGGAGAACCGAATCTAATTTTGAGGCGGTTAAAGTCAACGAGTTACTGGAACGGCTTAAAGAGCTGCTCGGAGGAATTTTCCCCAAAACCATCGATATTGTTTTGCATTTGGATCCGGCGCTTCCCCCCGTGCACGCGGACGCAAACCAGATCAATCAAGTGCTGCTCAACATTTGCCTCAACGCCCGCGACGCGATGCCTGAAGGAGGCAAACTTCTGTTGACAACCCAAACGGTATCCCAAGATAAGGTGCGCGACCGTTTTCAGGAAGGCAAAGACAAACAGTACGCTCTCATTTGCGTTTCTGATACCGGCTCCGGAATAACCCAAACGGTCAAAGATCGAATTTTCGAACCCTTCTTTACCACCAAACAGCAAAGTCGCGGCACCGGCCTGGGTCTTTCGGTGGTTTATGGAATCGTCACTAACCATCATGGTTTCATCGAGGTCGCCAGCCAGCCGAATCACGGCACCACGTTTTTGATCTATTTGCCGCTCGCCCAACCCGGCAGCACCGCTCTGGAACACGCGCAGCCCCTGGACGGAAACAGGTTGGCCGCTTCCTCCGTGGAAGGCCATACCGTCCTCTTTGTGGAAGACGAGACACAGCAACTTGAGCTAATGCAGCGCTTTCTCGAAAGTGAAGGCTATCAGGTCTTAGCCGCCGCAGACGGAGCCGCGGCGGTAGAAAATTTTCTTAAGCACAAAGACGAAATTTCCGTCGTAGTCCTTGATCTGGGCTTACCCGTATTGAACGGCTGGGATGCTTTTCAGAAGATGAAGGAAGTAGATCCCGGGCTGCAACCGATTGTTGCGACCGGATTTGTTCCCAATGAAATTGAATCGGCGCTGGCCCGAGGGGAACTAAGCGCCATTATCATCAAGCCCTATCGACTCGATGAAGTTCTAGAGAAAATCAACATGGCCGCCGCCAAGGTTGGAAGGACAAGTAGGCCCTATGAATCGCTCCTGGACCGAGAAGGCGTGAAATAATGCTGCGCAAAACGATTTTCTTATTATCCAGCCCACCCTGCGTCAGACGCTAGGACTTGCGGCTTGTCGCCCGAACCTCATTGTGGACGCTGTGGTATTACTTCCGCGGCTTGCGCAAATTTACGGATATCTCACCGCTGAGGCGCTGAGGACACGGAGGGCGAGAATGTGAAAAGAAAAAAACTCTGCGTACCCTGTGCCTCTGCGGTCAATTCTGTTTTTCGAGTTTGCTTGCGACTCCACGGCGCTGGGATATGCCGTCGTCAACCCCGCCATCGGATTAAACCGTTGCTTGATCTTGCGACCAGTGCTTTTCTTTTGTGTGTTCTTCCGCCACCCAGCGCCGGCGCTGATAAAGTGAGGGTCGCCTATTCGGCAACTGCCCCCACTCAAGGGGTCTTGTGGGTCGCTGAGGTGAGTGGACTCCTGAATAGAAACGGGATTGGTGCGGAGCTGATTTACACGCGGGCGGCGATTGAAGCGCTGGTGGCGGGAGAAGTTGAATTCGGGCAGATGACCGGTTCCCTTATGTCCTCCGCCAAACTGCAAGGCGCCGACCCCGTGATGATTGCCGGTGTACAGGACACCCTGGACGACCGGCTGATGGCTCGTCCCAATATCAAATCGATGGAGGAACTTAAAGGAAAGCGCATCGGCGTATTCCGTTTTGGATCGGCCTCCCATCTGCGCCTGATTTACGTGCTGCCGCGATACGGTCTCAGCGAGCGAGACGTCACCTTGCTCCAGATCGGCGATAGTCCGGAACGGCTGATCGCGTTGGCCGGCGGTTCCATCGATGCCAGTCTCTTCTCCCCGCCAGACTATTTTGAAGCGCTTCGCGCGGGCATGAAGATCTTGCTCAATCTTCGCGAATTGAATGTTCCCTATCAGGGAAGCGGGCTGGTCACGACACAAAGAGTGCTCGCCAAGAAACGCGATATCGCCAGACGCTTCCTCAAATCCTACGTGGAGGCGATCCATATCGTAAAAACCAATCCTGACTTATCAAAGAAAGCTTTCGCCAAATACCGGCAAACAAAGGACGAAAAGCGGCTGGAGGATGCCTACCAAACTTTGCGCGATATCGTTAAGCCGAAGCCCTATCCCTCTATTGAAGGATTCAAGACGATCATAAAAGACGCGAGCGACAGAATTCCCGCGGCGAAAACCGCCAACCCAAAAGATTTTATGGATGTGACTTTACTGGAAGAGTTGGACAAATCCGGATATATCGACGCGCTGTATCGGTAAAGGCTTGCAATGAGTTCAAAGTTCAAGAGTTCAAACCTTCGACGCCCTCCCTGGTGTGAATCTTGAACCAAACATTCCGTAACGCCGGTTGAAAAATCCGAGCTCTTAGAACGTCGCGCCTGCTCCGGCGCCGGTGTTTCTTAGGGCTTATAAAACTTGCCGCGGTTTCTCACTGAGAATTTTTTTCGCTCGCGAATCACATCCCTGGAGGCTCCCACGCTGCTCCGTGGGGAATTCATCGAAGCTTCTCGACAATTCCCGGAACCTAATGCTAGCCTTTTACGGTCAGAATCTCTGCTACCGAGGAGAATCCACATGCGTTACGAATTGTATTACTGGCCGGAGATACAGGGTCGCGGTGAATTTGTGAGGCTCGCGCTTGAAGATGCGGGAGCGGACTATGTGGACGTCGCTCGGGTCCAAAAAACCGGCATGGCGGCGATGGTGCGCGTTTTGGAAAGCCGCTCGGTCAAGCGGCCGCCATTTGCACCGCCGTTCCTAAAGGCCGGTAACCTCGTGATCGCGCAAACCGCGAACATTCTATTCTATCTCGGTCCGCGTCTCGGTCTCGTGCCGAAAAGCGAAGCGGGCCGACTCTGGGCGCACCAATTGCAGCTTACCATCGCAGATTGGGTCGCCGAGGTCCACGAC
>JACXTT010012428.1_pt1 | contig 11301 bp, 11 predicted proteins | sample 9270951 | NCBI WGS metagenome assembly JACXTT01 (sample SAMN15532306, study PRJNA645909) | rock metagenome | isolation source: weathered quartz diorite | place: Puerto Rico | collected 2017-06-21 | reverse complement strand
TATTGTTCGAGTGCGCGGAAAGTTGCCTCCGGATTTTGCGATGTGACGCGGTGACTGCCGCGCACGGAAGTCAAAGCTTGCAGGATCGCCTCGCGAGAGGCGCCGTGCTTGGCCAAAAGCTCGGCGGCATCGTCCTTGCGGATCGTCGCGATTGCAAGGAGGATGTGCTCGGTGGAAACGAATTCATCTTTGAACTGCTCCGCCTCGACAAACGCACCTTCGAGCACTTTGTTCGTGGCCTGGCTGAATTGCTGCTGCGCCGCTCCCGTCACTTTCGGGATGCGGCCCAGGCGCGATTCAATTTCGCTGGCCAGTGTCTCGGGGCGCACGCCAAGCCGCGCAAGCAACGGTGGAACAACGCCGTCCTGCTGCGTGACGAGCGCGCCCAGAAGGTGCAGAGGCTCGATCTGCTGGTGATCGTGCCGCGCGGCGATGTCCTGCGCTGACTGCGCGGCTTCTTGGGCCTTCAGAGTGAGTTTGTCGAAGCGGATCATCTGTTTCTACCTCTCGGTTCTTATTTCGGGTTTCGATTGTGCGTGAAAGGGGCCGGGTCAGCGCCGGCCCCTCGATACCTCGACACGCCACCCGGCGATGCTTGGCTTACTTGCCGTTGCTGGTCACGTTCACCTTGACCTGGCGCGGCTTGGACTCTTCGCGCTTCGGCAAGGTCACGGTCAGCACGCCGTTCTTATAGTCGGCGCCGATGGCTTCCGCATTTACGGTATTCGGCAGCGAGAAGCTGCGGCTGAACGAACCGTAAGTGCGCTCCACTCGAAGGAAATTTTCCTCCGAGACGGACTTTTCCACCTTACGCTCCCCGCGGATGGTGAGCAAGTTGTTCTCGACGCGGATGTCGATGTCCTTCTCATTCACGTCCGGCAAGTCGGCCTTGACGACCAACTCGTTCGGGGTCTCGTAGATGTCGACTGCCGGAGCCCAGGTAGTCAGAGCTGACTCTTCACCGTGAGTCCTGAAAGAGTCGTTGAAAAGCCGATTGACTTGATCCTGAAGTGTTGCAAAGCCTCGGAAAGGTTCAAAACGAGCGATTGTAGTCATTGTAAGTCTCCTTCTATCCCTCTCATTTTGTATTACTGTATGCACAATCATAAAATCTTAGTGCAATATTGTCAAGCAATTTAAGGCGCCTGCAAAGACTTACGCAGGTATATGTAATACCAGTGTTTACAGCTACTTGCCATAGCTTCCGAAAAATTGGCTTTGCAAACGCCGTCACGATTGCCTTATAGTCGGCGAACCCACAAGATGCGCCTGTCAGACTTCAACTTCCACCTTTCTCAGGACAGGATCGCCCAGCATCCACTTGAGCGGCGCGATGAATCCCGGATGCTGATTCTGGATCGAGGACGGCGGGATCCCGGAGTGCAGCCCAGTTGGGAGGATTCCGCGTTTCGCGCGCTGCCAGATCTTCTCGCGGGCAACGAGCTTATTGTGGTCAACAATGCTCGCGTGATTCCGGCGCGCCTCTTGGGCCGGAGAGAGGGTGTGCGGTCCGAAAAAGCAGGCCGCAATCGGCGAACGGCTCGCGAATTTCTCTCTTCTCCGATTGAGATTCTTCTCACAAAACAGGTGGCTCCAGGCGAGTGGGAAGCGTTAGTTCGGCCCGGGCGAAAGATCAGGGTGGGTGAGCGGATTGAATTCGGCGAGGGCGAGCTGTTCGCCGAGGTAACAGGCCGCGGCGAATACGGTCTGCGGCACCTTCGACTGACCGCGGCGGGAGGGGTCGATCAAGCCATCGAACGCCTCGGGCACGTCCCCCTTCCTCCCTACATTTCTCGCGCGGACGAGCCAGCCGATCGCGAGCGCTACCAAACCATCTTTGCCGACCATCCGGGAGCGGTGGCAGCGCCGACCGCCGGCCTGCATTTTTCTCCGGCGATTATCGAACGCTTGCGGCAGCGCGGGGTGGAAACGGTGGCCATTACTCTCGACGTAGGACTCGGCACCTTCCAGCCGATTCACGAAGAAGAGATCGAGCGGCACAAAATCCACTCCGAACACTACGAGATTCCGGAAGCCACGGCGGCCGCTATCTGCGGGGCGCGCCGGGATGGGCGGCCGATTCTGGCCATTGGGACGACGGTCGTGCGCGCGCTTGAAGATGCAGCCGCCAAGGCCGCTGAAAAACACGGGGACCGGCCGAGCTCAGTGACGCAACTCCTTGAAGCTGGCTCGTCAGAAGCCGATATCTTTATCAAGCCTGGGCACAAGTTCCGGGTCGTGGATCAGCTGCTGACGAATTTCCATTTGCCGCAGTCCTCGCTGCTGATTCTGGTCAGTGCGTTTGCCGGACGCGAGCTCGTTTTGCGCGCTTACCGCCACGCAGTCGAAGCCGGATATCGGTTTTACAGCTACGGCGACTGCATGTTGATCCGCTGAATTTCCGTGTCACTGCGCGTGCCGCAGACGGATTTCGACTATAATCGGTCAGGTCCGGGGCGCACCGCACCGATGCGATTTCTCCTGCTGAGTGATGTTCATGCGAACGCGACCGCGCTCGACGCTTCCCTCGATGCCGTGGAAGGACGTTGGGAACGTGTCCTGTGCCTCGGCGACGTAGTCGATTACGGACCGGACCCCGACGATGTCACCGAGCGGGTGAAGGCACTTTCGCCCATCATCATTCGGGGCAACCACGATAAGGCCGTCGCCGGCCTCGCCGACCTTGAGGACTTCAACCCGGTGGCGCAAGTCGCGGCGCAATGGACGCGCGAGCAAATGCGTCCCGACAACCTGGCATACATCGCGCAGTTGCCTCCTGGCCCGGTTTCGGCGGACGGGCTGACACTAGTGCACGGATCGTACCAGGATGAGGACGAATACGTGTTCGTTCCCGGGCAGGCGATGGGCGGCCTTCTGGAATCACCCAGCGATGTGACGTGTTTCGGGCACACGCACTATCAAGGAGGGTTTTCCTACCGGGCGGGGCAGATCGCCATGATCCAGCCCCGGCCCGAGCCCGGCCCGAAGTTCGCCGCCTTGCGTCTGGAATCCGGGACGCGCTACCTGCTGAACCCGGGCTCGATTGGCCAGCCCAGGGATGGAGATCCTCGCGCGGCGTTTGCCATCGCCGATCTCGATCATCAGGTCGTCGAATTCTGGCGTGTGCCGTATGATATTGGCGCGGTTCAGAAGCGCATGGAGAAGGCTGGCCTTCCGTATCCGCTGATTGAGCGGCTGGCAGCGGGCCGGTGAAAATCAGCACGGCAGAACCCAGGAGGACCTCCGACTTGATCCCTTCCGAAGAACGCAGCCGGCTGCCGGTCGCATTTCTGGTCGGAATTGGCATCGTGTCCTTATTGGTGGGAGCGGCCGTGGTGTTTAGCCGGTACTCGACTCCCGCCGGCTCAGAACCGGAGAAGCCGTTGCCGATGGGACCGGCTGAACAAGCTTACGCACAGCGAATTCATTTTCTCGAGCCCAAGATGAGCCGGGCGGCAAATTTCCTGAATCAGGAAGTGACTTACATTTTCTGCACGGTGGAAAACGGCGGCGACCGCAAAGTCCAGCAAATCGAAATCACCTTGGAATTTTACGATCCGTTCAATCAGGTAAACCTGCGTGATAAGCAGCGTCTATTCCTTCCGGGTGCGCCCGCGTTTCTTCCCGGTCAGCAACGAGATGTCCAGATTCCGTACGAACACCTTCCTGCGACGTGGAACCAGGTTTTTCCCTCAATCCGCGTGACTGGGCTCCAGTTCCGCTGATTCCTTGCAGGGCCCGTCTTTTTGAGAGTATTCCATCGGTTCGGCCGGACAATCTCAGTAGCTTGGGAAATAGCCGGGACTTTGCGCGGGTTGCGTCGCGTCTAAGGAAAAACAGTGTCGTCCGGCGGGGTGGGACCACGCGTCCGGGTTCGTCGTGGCGTCGCCGTGCCCGCTGGCAGCAGAAAACGTCGCGCACAGTTCGTATTTGGTTCCTTCTCCAACGCGATAGTCGTACGGCGTGCGGGTGATTGGATCGCTGATGACCGCGCCGGAAATCTCGCCAAGGTCGTGAGGCAGTGCTTTGCCCTCCGATCGCCATCGATTTTGGATCTGTGCGCTCAACTGGTAGAGGTCCTGTATTCGCTTATCATCGGCTCGCTGCATTCGCTGGGTCCCAGGCCCGCCGATGCGGGAGAATCCCAGAACTAACATCAACAACACCACGAATCCGCTCAGGATAGCCATCGAGATATCCCTGCCGAGGCCCGGCCGGACTATCACCTCCTCGGGCTTTCGTTGGTCGAAGTAGTAATAGAAAAACACACCACCGGAAATCGCGAGCACAGCAAACGCCTTGGCCAGAAAACGGGAGGTAAGCTCTCCGCGCAAAAGGTACGTGAGCGCGGTCACAAGGTCTCCGATGAAAACGCCGGCAGCGATGACCAGCGCCATATACGTCAGCCACTTCCGTACGGGAGAATTCAGCTTCTGAGGATGGCTTCTCGTGTCACGGATAATGGTTCGGGTCACGAAGAGGTAGATTGGGAAGGCAACAAGGATTGACGCCATCGCTGTAGCAATGCCGTACGTGTCGTATGCCTGATTGTAGGCGGTCGAAAAGAGCGTGTCAGCCAACCATTGATCAATGAGGCTGAAAGAAAGCGAGCCAAGGCCAATCGTCCACGTGGCAAGCGTGGAGAATGCCAGCAAGTAGAAGAAGGCATCCTTAGCGGCCGTCGCGGCGCTGGCGCGGACAGGAATCTGGATCCCGGTAAGCTGCTCGTATTGAGCGCCCAAGGCTTCGTAAACTTCCTTTTCCGGCCACCCGCGAGCCGTCAAGATTCCAACCAAAGTGTCCCGGGATGCGCCACTCGCCGTCGCTTTTTCGATGAACTCTTGAATTTTGGCATCGCCGGCCATGGGAATGTTCCTCCCGAAGCTGGATTTTGCGATTGCTGGCTACTGGACCGGAGTATACGTCACCGTTTGGACTGTACGCTTCATGGGATGGTACAGAATCGAAACTGTCACAACCAAGTTCTGCGCCAGCTCGACTTCTTCAGGAAGGCTTGGCTTGCGAGGCCCATCCTAGGGTGGCACGGAACGTGACAATAATGCCAGACGGAGCGGGCGCAATGGACTATAATTCGCGCCCATGGAGCTGGCAGTTGAGCTGCGCCGGGCTCTTGGTGGACTGAGCGCCAAAGGGACGGCCGAAGTCCGCGAGAACGGTGAACGACTGCCCGCGCTCAGCGGTGCGCAATACGAAGTCCACGCGCAAGGCGAAGCCGCTCTTCTACATCTATGGAACGCGCAGCAATCCGTCGTCCGGCGCGTAGTCCGGGTGGCCGAGGAATCGCGGGATCGCGTTGTGCTGGAGGTGAGCCGGTTCGGTCACGCGCGGCACGCGCGCCTCGAATTTGTGGCCAATGGAGCGCCCCGGGAGGCGCGCCGCGCGGAACGGGAGCTATTTTCCGTCCGCTTGCGCCGGATTCTCACAGATCATTTCCCCGATGAAGCCGTTGAGTCGCTGGCGACTGCCGCCGATCTGCATCGCTCCATTTCGGGTTCGTACACGCGAGGTGTCACGCGCCGCGGTTCGGAAGCTTGGGCCGTGCTCGGAGCTTCTCCCGAGGAAGACGCCACAACCATCGACGGCATTCTAACCTTCGGCTTGATATGGCTCCAACATGCACGCGAGCGCGCCAAGCGCCATTCCGTGCGAGGATTGCGCTTATTCTTGCCGCGCGGCTCGTCATCTGTAACGGCTCACCGCATGGCAGCCTTGGCCTGCCCGGACGAAGTTGAATTGTATGAGTACGAACCTCTGTACTGGCGGGTCCGGAGAATTTCCCGGTCGGATGCTGGGAATCTCGCCACTTGGATTGTGGCCCGCCGGGAAATCGAGCAAGCCATCGCCACGGCGATGCCCCAAGCAGAGCGGATTCGGAATCTCGCTCCTGAGGGCATTCGCATCGGTGTGGCCCCAGGCACCCAGGAAGTCCCTTTGAGGTTTCGGGGCTTAGAGTTCGCCCGCTGGCGGCAGGGAGAAATGTGGTTCGGCCTGGGCGATCGGCAGGAGGTTCTGACACCCAATCGATGGCCGCGGCTCGAGGCATTTGTTCGACAACTCGAAACGTACCGCCACGCGCTGGCCTCGGACACCAAGCACCGGCTCTACAGAGCTCAGCCCGAGCGCTGGCTCGAAACCATGGTCGCCGCCGATCCAGCGCGAATCGATGCGCGGCTTGATCCCCGGCACATCTATTCGCAGGTTCCGGCGCTTTCTTCGGGGGACCGCGGAATCATTGACTTGCTCGGTGTTACCCGGGACGGCCGGGTAGCCGTCGTGGAGCTGAAGGCGGCCGAGGACATCCAGCTTGTCTTGCAGGCGGTTGATTACTGGCTGCGTGTGCGCTGGCACCACCACCGGGATGATTTCCGGCGATATGGGTATTTCCCAGAAGTCCAGCTCAGTCCAAAACCGCCCCTCCTGATGCTCGTGGCTCCTGGGTTCCGCTTCCATCCCTCGATGGATATCGTATTGCGATATTTAGCGCCGGAAATTGAAATCGTGCGGATCGCGCTTGCCGAGAACTGGCGCAGGGGTTTGCGTGTGGTTTTCCGCCAATAAGTCCGCATTTTCTGAAAATCCGACGGAATCTAGCGAAAAGAGGCCAGAAAAAGAGAAGCAGCCTTGGCTTAGCCAACGCTGCTTCCCGGGGTGTGTCCTTGAAGTGGTTTTGTAAGATTAGACGCGCGAAATCTGAAAAGGTTGTTCGAATCTGAAAAATTTTGGATGAAAGGGCAATTCTTGAGCCGGCGAAAGACTCCGAGAATCTCTGTCGCGGTCCAAACCTCAGTAGAATAGGTACTTGCGCCACTTCTCGTCTTTGTTTCCGATCAGGCGCATCAGTTGCCGCGAGGTGTGAAGCGTAAAGGGCCGGGGCCGCCGCACCAGCGCGAGGCCAGCTTCCTCGGGGGTCCGGTCGCCCTTGCGGTTATTGCACTGGTAGCAGCAGGCCACCAGATTCTCCCAGGAAGAACGCCCGCCTCGCGACCGAGGCACAACATGATCCAGGGTCAGCTCGGAGGCTGGCAGTGTCCGCTTGCAGAACTGGCAGGTATTGCGGTCCCGCAAGAGAATGTTCTTCCGCGAGAGAGCCCGAGTCTGCTGGGGAATGTGCCGGTAGGCTAGCAGGCGGATCACCGAGGGCACAGGTAGGGTTCTCGTTGCTGAATGCACCTGGGTCTGGTGGGCCACTTCCTCCGCCTGGGCCACACCCTTGAGCATCAGAACCATGGCCCGGCGCACCGCCGTAATGTTGATGGGTTCAAAGGTCGCGTTCAGGACCAGGACTGGCTCCTGCATGATCGCCGGCTTGCGCACGGCAGGGGCTATGGCCCCGGGAGGTCGGTCCTCCCCCTGGGCTTCCGGCAGACGGCTTAGCCGGGAGTGGCTACCGCTTTGGGCCAGTGGCTTCAATCCGCAAGGTCCTGGTATTGCGAACCGGCCTCCGGGGTCGGCATCTGAGGCAGCGCCCGGGCAACCGTAAGGCAGGCTACGCGGGAAGCTCCGGCGCGCCTGAGGGCTCGGGAACACGCATCTAGGGTGGCGCCAGTGGTAAATACATCATCTACCAGCAAAACGCGCAGTTTGTCAACCTGAGCGGTTTCCTGCGTGGCATAAGCGCCACGAACCGTCTCCCAGCGCTCCCGGCGGGTCAAACGCAGTTGATTCGGCCTCGGGCGGGTGCGCACCAAGAGATAGGAGCGAAAAGGAAGGCCAAGCAGGCGGGCTAAGGGCCTGGCGATTAGGTCCGCTTGGTTATACCCCCGCTCCCGCAGCCGGCCCCGGTCGAGGGGCACGGGTACGACAGCATCGGCAGTGAATTCCTGGGGCTGGCGAGCGACTAGCGCCGCAACCTTTTGGGCGAACCACGCGCCGAGCGGCGTCACGTCGCCATATTTGAGTAAGAGAATCGCTCGAGCCATCGGGGGCGTGTATGCGCCGAAGCTGCGCGCAAGATCGAAGTCGTAGACCCGGTTGCGGCACAGGTGACACTGCGGCTTCGAAATCCCGCCTACGACGGCCGTGGAAACGATTGGGCGGCCACACTGGGCGCAGAGCGGCTCGGGGAGCTCTTGTGTTAGCACGCGCAGGCAAGCGTGGCAAAAGGGGATGCGATTACCCGTTTCGAGGATTTGGCCACAAATCCGGCACGGAGCGGGGAAAACGATCGAGGCTAGGGCCTCCCGCACAACGCAGAATTGAGCCCGCACGGACTCGGCGATTCGCAACACAATGGGCGAAGCCTACGCCGCCTACGTCTTCCTGGAAAGAGGAAAATGATCCGTTGGCACGATTCGTGTCACCTGCAAACGGAACGACCGCGTGTAGGTCTATTCAGGCCTTAAAGGAAGGGTTTAAAGCGCTAGATCCGCGATCAGAGGAGGCCCTGCTCGTGTTTTTCCGCGCAGGAAACGCAGTAACGGGCCCAAGGCACGGCTTCGAGGCGTTTTTGCTGAAGCTCCTCTTCGCACTCGGTGCACGTACCGTAAGTATTTCCCTTGATGCGCCCTAGGGCTTCATCAATCAGCTGCAGCATGCTGCGGTCAGTATTGGTCTGGCCGAACAAGAATTCCTTGGTATAGGAATTGGCCGCCTTATCCGCGAGATCCACTGTCGGATCGTCGTCCGCAGTGCGACCCTCTTCTTCCGTTCGCGCAATCGTCTTCAGCAGTTCCTCGCGCCGGGTCTGTAATTTTTTCTTATAGTAGTCGAGACGTTTCTTATCCATAAGTTCCGGCCCCACGGCTCACCCAAACGTCGCCGTTACAAACGGTCTATTGTAGGCTCGGCTCGTAGCGGTGTCAAGAAAGGGGCGCGTGAGAATTTACAAAACCCAACCGGCGACGCTGCGCGCCTTTTCAGCTGCGTGCGCAGGTGGGAGCGAAGAGGTGCGCCGCACGAATTTTACAATCAATTGGGAATTGTGACTTCACTTCGGCGAGTGCCCACTGGCACAATGAAGGCCGTGTAGGGATCCGTTTTTGAGTAGCGCAGGCTTCAGCCTGTGGGTTTGGGTTAGCGAGCGCACGAAAAATCCACAGACTGAAGTCTGTGCTACTTGACCCCATGAATACGCGCGAGCAAAAAACGGCGATTCTCGTGGTCGAAGATGAAGCCAAGATGCGACGGCTGCTCGAGCTGCAGCTTGGCGAGGAAGGTTTTTCTGTGCACTCCGCGGCGGACGCGGAATCAGGGCTGCAACTCCTGGTGCGCGAAAAGCCGGACCTCGTGGTGACGGATTTGCGTTTGCCGGGAATGAGCGGCGTCGAATTTCTGCAGGCAGTGAAACGCGCGAACGCGGCGCTGCCTGTGGTCGTCATGACCGCGTATGGCACGGTCGAATCGGCCGTCGAAGCGATGAAATTCGGCGCGAGCAACTACGTGACCAAGCCTTTTTCCTTCGACGAGCTGGTCATGGTGATTCGCAAGGAACTCGACGCGCATCGCCTCCGTGAGGAAAACCGCTCGCTGCGCGAGGCGCTCGGGCGCCGCTACGCCTACGACAACATCGTCGCGCAGAGCGACAAAATGCAGGCTGTGCTTGCGCTCGTCGAGCGCGTCGCGCCCACCAACTCAACCGTGCTGCTTGGCGGCGAGAGTGGCGTTGGCAAGGACTTGATCGCCCGCGCGATTCACCAGCACTCGCAGCGGGCCGCGGGCCCATTCATCAAGATCAACAGCACGGCGATCCCGGAAAATTTGCTAGAGAGCGAACTGTTCGGCTACGAGAAGGGCGCGTTTTCCGGAGCGACGGGAAGCAAGCCGGGAAAATTCGAGCTAGCGGACAAGGGAACGCTATTTCTCGATGAGATTGGCGATGTGCCTCCGGCCATTCAGGTGAAACTGCTGCGCGTGCTGCAGGACCGTGAGTTCGAGCGCCTCGGCGGAACGAAAACGCTGAAGGTGGACGTGCGCCTCGTCGCCGCCACCAACCGCGACCTTCGCGCCGCGCTCGAAGAAAGGACGTTTCGCGAGGACCTCTACTATCGTCTCAACGTCGTGGCGATTGACATTCCTCCGCTGCGCGATCACCGGGAGGATATTCCCGCGCTGGCCAATTTTTTTCTGGAGCGCTACGTGCGCGAGTCCGGGAAATCCATCGGTGGGTTTACGCCCGGTGCGTTGAAGCGCCTCGTGGATTATCACTGGCCGGGGAATGTGCGCGAATTGCAGAACATCATTGAGCGAGGCGTCGCGCTCTCGTCGGGCGCGACGCTCGATGCCGCGGACATCTATCTTGACGATCCTGCAAAGCGGCCCGCGTCGCAGCACTCGCCGTTTGTGCTGCCGCCCGGGATGTCGCTCGAACAATGGGAGGACGAAGCGATTCGCGAGGCTCTTCGCCATGCGAACGGCAACAAGAGCCAGGCCGCCCGCGCGCTCGGCCTGTCGCGTAACGCGCTTCGCTACCGCCTCTCCAAAATCGGTGTCCCGGATTCCGCCGAAAAGGAGGATTCGGAGTGAGGCCGCAGTCGTGTCAAGCGCGCGATTTCCCGATGTATTTGGAACCAAACAGGAGGTGAAAATTGAGCAGCGCTGCGCAATACCCGTATGATACACGCCTCAACGTCCTGTACGAGCACCTGCAAGTAATCAATGAGAAAGCGCTTTCGGATGCGGCTCCGCACAAGTGGTACAACCAGACGCTGTGCCAGGTGAATGCGTCCGTGGTGCGGCTAGGCGTCGTCCAGGGCGAATACCATTGGCACAAGCACGATCACGATGACGAGTTCTTCTACGTCGTCGAGGGCAAGTTGCTGATTGACCTGGAGGGGCGCACGGTTGAGCTCACGCCGCGACAGGGTTTCGTGGTGTCCAAGGGAGTGCTTCACCGCACGCGAGCGCTGCAGCGAACGGTAATCCTCATGGTCGAGAACTCTGGAATTGTGCCGACTGGAGACCAGTGACGGCCGTGCGAGTGGCTCGGCGCACGAACGGCCAATCCTAGTTCCCAGACGTCATTTTCGGAGACACCGAAGGCACGACCTTGCCGGACTGCCACACTGCGGACAGCTTCTCCGTGTTGTGAATATCGTCCAAGGGGTTGGCGTCCAGCACGAGGAAATCGGCCCGCCTTCCGGATTGCAGAGTTCCGAACTGCTTTGCTCCGCCCAGAATTTCTGCATTCGTTCCGGTCGCGGCGACGATGGCTTGCATCGGCGTGAGGCCCGCTTCGACCATCAGTTGCAGTTCGCGATGCTCGAGGTAGCCGGGAAAACGAGTAGGAATCCCTGAATCGGTGCCAAACGCGATTTTCACGCCGTTATCGGAGAGCGTCTTCAG
>JACXTT010012427.1_pt1 | contig 11302 bp, 12 predicted proteins | sample 9270951 | NCBI WGS metagenome assembly JACXTT01 (sample SAMN15532306, study PRJNA645909) | rock metagenome | isolation source: weathered quartz diorite | place: Puerto Rico | collected 2017-06-21 | reverse complement strand
AGATAGTGCAGCACGTCGAACTGATGGATCGCGAGCTGCGACAGCGGCCCGCCCGGCGCGCGGTCCTTGTACCAGCGCCAGGCTTTCGGCGTCAGCTCCAGCGCCCGCTCGTTGGAGAAATTCGCCTCCATGAAGCCGACCCGGCCGAGCTCGCCGGCTTCGATCGCTTTGCCCATGGCGCGGATGCCGGCCATCAGGCGCGCGCTGTGGCCGACCGTGACGCTCACGCCATAAGTTTTTTCCAGCGCCTCGATGGCGAGGCCTTCCTCCAGCGTCGAGGCGATCGGCTTCTCGGTGTAGACGTGCTTGCCGGCCTTGGCGACCTCGCGGGCAAGCGGCAGGTGCTGCTCGTTCGGCACCGTGAGGATCACGCCCTTGAGCCCGGGATTGCTCAAGAGTGTTGCGAGATCCGGCACGCCCTTGACGCCGAACTCCTGCTCGAACGCCTTGCGGCTGTCCTCCGAGCGGCTGAAGCCCTGCACGATCTCCAAGGCGTTCGAGGTCTTGGCGGCGCGGGTGAGCACCTTGGCCCAGCGGCCGAGACCGACGATACCGACTTTGACGCGATTGGAACTCGTAGCGCTGGACGTCATTGAGGCACCTCGTATGCGGGCCGCGACCGTAGCATGAAGCCCGCGCCAGGTGCGACCGCCTTGCCCTGCGTTTGCGGCAGATGCGCTACTTCGATGTTGAGGCCGGCCAGAGCTTGCGGGCGTAGGCGATCAGTGCATCGCTGACCGCCTGCGGCTGCTCGGTGATGACCGCGTGTGCCGAGTTCGGGATCACCACCACGGTGACGCGGCCGCCGAGCGCGCGGCTGTATTCGTCGGCCTCATCGACGCGGGCCAGCGGATCGTGGCTTGGCTGGATGTAGAGGACCGGCGCGCGGCCTGCCGCATAGTCGATCTCGCGCGACGTCAGATCGCCGGCAATTCGCTGCGCTGCAAGAACCTCGGGGTGCCAGCCCTTGAGCCAGACGCGGGCGTCGCTGCCTGGCGCGAAGAACACGAATTGCATCGCCTTGACGCGCTCGTCGTCGGGCGCCGAAAGGTCGGCGCTGAGGCGGATCGCGGCGCGCACGTTCGGCGGGCTCGGATTGCGCCCGACATTGGCGGCGACGAGGCTCACGGCGCGAACGAGCTCGGGCCGCGCGGTCGCAAGTATGCGCGCCACGCGGTTGCCGAAGGCGTGGCCCACGACGAACGCCGGTCCGTTGTTGTCGTGCTCGATCACCGCGGCGATATCGGCGGCGAGGTCTTCGAGCTTCACGCCCTGCCAGGGTCCGGTGCTTTGGCCGATGCCGCGCGGCTGCGGCCGCAGTACACGAAAGCCCGCATCCACCAGCCGGTCCGCGATGGCGTCGAAGTCGGACGCGCCGCGGCCGAGCGACGGCAGCATCACGATGGTCGGGCCTTTGCCCTGAGCGAGGACTTCCAGCCGCGCGTCGCCAAGACGGGAATCGACACGCGACACCATGAAGCGCTCGACAGGCAGAACGGCGGCTGCGATGGAGGACATGACAGACCTACTTGGATGCGGGCGATCCTATCGCCGGAACTGGAACGCCACCACCAGCTCAGTGGTCGGCTTTGATGCGGTCACGTTCGATCTCGCGGTGGTTGACGCGGCCTAGATTGGGCCGTCGAGGATACGGTCGCTCGTGCCGATGCGGGCGGACGCGTTGGCCATCAATTCAGCGCGCGCTGCTTCCAGATCCTCCGCCGAGCGGACGGATTGTTCGTCGTGCAGCCATTGCCCGGAAAATGTGTAGACAAAAGCGCAGCGCGGATAGCGTTTCATTGAGTAGCGTATCAGCCGGGCTTCGATTGGAACGTCGTCATCGAGCACTTCCCGCACCAGCACGAATGCGTCTTCTGCCGCCATGGCGGCGCCCTGCGTCAGATGCGGCGCAAAAGTGTGCGCGGCGTCGCCGCCGATCACGATCCGTCCGCGGCACCACGGCCACGGCAGCATCAGCGGCTCGATCGGGCTGTAGACAATGTCGGAGGCGGCTGTGAGCGAGGCGGCGATTTCAGCCACGTAGCTGCCGTACTGCTTAAGGCGCTCTCTGAAGAGCTGCACATGATCCTGTCCGGCGAAATTGGCTCCCGTTGCCTCGGGACGGATATGGAACAGATACATGATGTCGTTGCTCAGCGGCATTGCACCGGTCTTGCTGCCGATGCCCTGCAGGAACTCCATCCCGCGCACGTAGCCCGGCCGCGGCGCCTGCACCCGCCAGGCGCCGTAGCCAGAAGGTCGCGGCACAAAAGCGGTCCCGAACAGATGTTGCCGGACCTGGGAGCGGATGCCATCAAAGCCCGCCAAAAGATCGAACGAGGCGCGCTCGCCCGTCGAGAATCGTATGTCGACGCGGTCCTGTTCTTCATGGATTTCGCTGACGGTGACGCCGAGGCGAATCTCGACGCCGGCGCGTTCGGCGGCGCCCAGCAGGACTTCGTGCAGCTGCAATCGCGACAGCGCGCAAAACGCCGGCACCCGGTCGTCTCCGAGCAAGAATTCGTGCTCGACGATCAGCCGCCGGCTCGGGTCGAACAGATACATCCGGTCATAGCTGAAACCTGTGGCGAGGATCTGGTCGAGCACGCCGAGCGTGTCGTAGACGCGGAGCGCATTTGCGGGCTGGCCGAGCCCAACGCCGGGTATGTCAAAGGCCGGCCGCCGCTCGATCAAGACGGCTTCCACGCCTTGCCGTGCGAACGTCGCGGCGGCGGTCAATCCGCCGACACCGCCTCCGATCACCAGAACGCGTCGAATGTCGCCCACGATCGGCCTTTCCGCTGTCCTCAGCGCCGGAGCTGGAATGATACCAGCGCGGCGAGCATGACGGCGCCGCCCAACGCCTGGATCGGCGTGATGACCTCGCTCAGCACCGGCGCGCTGATGATCGTGGTCAGGAGCGGCTCCAGAAACATCACCAGTGCGGTGCGGAACGGGCCGATGCGCTTGATCGAGATGAACAGGCAAAGGATCGAGATGGTGGTGCCGACGCTGACGCCCATCAGCGCGGCCCAGCCGCCCGCGGTGTGAGGTCCTTGCCAGTTCCAGGTGGCGAGGGCTGCGAGGCCCAGGACGGCGGTGGAGCCGACCAGCGTGTACCAGGTCGTCATCTGCGGATCGGCCTGCTGCAGCGTGGCGCGCGTGATCAGCAGGATCGCGGTGCGGCAGAGCGCCGAGCCGAACGCGAACGCCACGCCGGCCAGCGCGATATCCTCCGGGTTGGCGCGGATCGCCAGCGCCAGCCCGCCGAAGGCCGCGAGCGCCGCGAGCGCGCCGCGCCAGCTGATGCGCTCGATACCGAACAGCACCCCGAGCAGGCCGGTAAGCAGCGGATAGGCGAAGTAGCTCAGGATCGCGATCGGCACGGTGACGCGCGCGATCGCTGCGAACAGCCCGAACACCACGCCTGCGAAGATCACGCCCAAGCCCAGGCTGATCCATCGCGCGCGTGGCGTGTGCGGCGTCGGCGGCGTGCCGATCCTGAGCCATGCGGCAAACAGGGCGACGCCCACAATGCCGCGGAACAGCGACAACGTCAGCACGTCCGCGCCGGCCGTCAACACGAGCTTGCTCAGCACATTGCAGGTCGCAAAGCTGGTCGCGGCGATGATGCCAGGCAGCAGGTCGGCGAGCCGGCTGTGCGCGACGGTCGGATGCGATGCGTCCAAGGGAGGTCCGGCGGTGACTACGAACGGGCCCGCACCCTAGACCGTCGGTTCCCGGGTGGCCACCCGGAACCTGTTAAGAGGCGAGCGCAGAGCCCGCGCAGAATGGCGCGGCAGCATTGCGGCGAGCGCACTCGTCAGCGTCTCGTGGCGGAAGCTGAAGCCGCTCAACAGCGCCTTGTCGGGCAGCACCTGCTGGCCGCCGAGCAGAAGCTCATCGGCGAGATCGCCGAGAAGTCGCAGCGCGAACGCGGGAATCGGAATGACGGCCGGGCGGCGGAAGGCGCGGCCGAGTTCGCGGGCAAACTCCGCATTGCGCACCGGCACCGGCGCGGTGGCATTGACGGCGCCGCAGAGCTTCGGTGTCGCGATCGCGTGCGCGATCAGGCGCACGAGATCGTCGCGCTCGATCCAAGACATCCATTGCCGGCCGTTGCCGATCGGGCCGCCGAGGCCGAATTCGAACGGCGTCAACATCCGGCTCAAGAGCCCGCCTTCGGTGCCGAGCACGAGGCCGATGCGGAGCCGCACCACGCGCGTGCCATGGCTCTGCGCGCGCATCGCCATGCGCTCCCAGGCCTCGCAGAGACGGTGGCTGAAGCAGGCCTTGCCGCCGTCGAACTCGGTCAGCGCCTCGTCTTGCCACAGCCCGTACCAGCCGACTGCCGAGCCGCTGACGAGCACCGCGGGCTTGCGCTCGAGCCGGCCGATCAGGTGCACCACGTCGCGGGTCGTCTTCAGGCGCGAGCGCAGGATGCGGCGGCGCTTGGCCGTGGTCCAAGGTGCGTTGGCGATCGGCTCGCCGGCGAGATTGACGATGGCATCGAGGCGGGTGTCGCTTGCGATCTGGTCGAGCGCGGTGACCATCCGAAATGGCGGCGTGAGCGTCGCGGCCTTGGCCGGATTGCGCGCCAGCACCGTGACCTGATGGCCCGCCTCGGCGAGCGCCCCGACGAGGCGGCTGCCGATGAAGCCGGTCGCGCCGGTGACGAGGACACGCTGCCGGTCGGGGAGGGCGGCAGCAAGCTCGGCGGCGTGACCGGCTGTTAAGTGCCTGGCGCGGCGGGCGGCGAAGTGGTCGCGAAGGCCGGACACGATCACGCCCGCGGCGGCGATCGCGGTGACAACGCTCCAGAAGCCGTAGAAGACGGGCTTAAGCGCCGCCGGGTCGTGGGACCATTCGATCAGGACCGGTACGAGCAGTGCGAGGATCGCGCCATAGTTCAGGGCCAGCAGCGTGTGGTTGATGCGCTCGCTTGCCGGCAGCGCGCGGCTCAGATCCTCCTCGACGAAGTCGAGGAGCGTGATGACGACCTCGGTCACGAGCACGGCGAGCAGCGCCAGGGCCCAGATGCCGTGGGTCTCGAACCAGCCGATCGCGATGAAGACCGCGGCATAGAGCAGGTTGCGCGCCGCATGCAGCGCGAGCTCATGCTGCTGCGACGCGCGCCAGGGAAGCCGCTCGGTCAGCTCGTGGTGATAGACCGTGTCGAACAGCCCCATCACCATCTGGATCAGGATCAGGGTCCAAAGCAGCTCCGACGTCATGGGTTGGCCTCCCGGAACGCCGCCGACTGATCGATCAGAACGCCGAACAGCGGATGCTCGATCTTCAGCGTGAACAGGAACCGGCCTTCGCCCAGTTCGGCATGACTGACCGTCATGACGCCGGGCGAGAGCACCACCGGCAGCTTGAAGCGCAGGCCGAACACCTTGAGGAAGTAGCTGTCGCTGCGGAACACCAGCGCGCCGCCGGTGGCGTGGATGGTCAGCGCCATGCTCAGGCCATGGCCGAGATACTCCTCGATGCCGGTCGGGCCGCTGAAGCGCTTCGACGAATTGATGATCTGAGGGAAGCCGTTGCGGCGGGTGCAGAGCCGCGTCCAGATCTGGCCGCCGGTGGCGATGTCCTCGGTGACGGTGACGATCATCGGCACGTGCGCGTCGGACGAGGTCGGCAGCGGCGCGCCGACGAGGCGCGCAAGCTGGGCGAGGCACCAGCCGGCCGGGCTCATGCGGGTCTTGATGATCTCGCCGGCATAGACCGCGGTGTTGCCGCCCGAGAGCCGCTTGGTGAAGCGGCGGCGGACCGGCGCGGGCAGCGACGCCCAGTCTGCATCACTCATTAGGGCACGGAAGCGGAGATCGAGCAGCGTGTCGTCGGGGGCCCGGACCGGAATCTTTCGGGCGCTGTCCGGGACATTCATGTTCGCCAATGCCACGGTCCACTCCATCGCTACACGACTCAACCGCTGACGGCCGCTCATTTCCTTTTGCCGAATGACAGGAAGCTCACGATCTTGGTGCCGAGCCGCACCAGCGCCGCGATCTGCGCGCGCGGCACGTTCTTCATCTGGCCGGCCCAGCGGTCCATGATGTCGACGAATTCAAGGAGCGCCTTCAGCCGCGCGATGGCGACCGGGTTGATCCTGCTGTCGCCGTCGGCCTCGGCGGCGCAGGTGCGCAGCGCGGCGATCGCGGGGTCGATCTCGCGCTCTTTGCGCCCCATCGCGATGCGGGCGAAGATCTCCCAGACGTCGGTCTCGGCCTCGAAATGGTCGCGCCGGTCGCCCTTGATCGGCACGCGGCGGATCAGGTCCCAGCTCTGCAATTCCTTGATCGAGTTCGAGACGTTGGAGCGGGCGAGGCCAAGCTGGTCGGCGATGTCTTCGGCGGTCAGCGGCCGCTCGGAGAGGTAAAGCAGCGCGTGGATCTGGGCGACCGAGCGGTTGACCCCCCATTTGCCGCCGAGATCGCCCCATTGCAGGACGAAATGCTCGAGCGCCTGCGGCAGCTCACGGGGGCGGAGAGTTTCGTTGGGTTTTGTAATTTCTGTCATGACAGAAATATCCGAAAATACTGGAAGGAAGTCAAGGGGTGAAAAAAGGGCGTTTTGGGCAGGATTCGGGGATGGTGAACGGGGGCTGGCTGGGATCGAAGAAACTTGGGTGGTTTCTTGCCGTCGCCCGCCGATGTCGGGTTTACGCGACATCGGTCTTTGAGTGCGCAAGTCGGCCAAGGCCGACTTGCGTCGGCTCGTTCGCTTCGCTCACTCGCACCTCAGGGTGACGGTGATGGACTGCCTGAGCGGTGATCAGGGCGGCGGCTTAGGCGAGGGGCACTTGCGCGGCGTGAGCGTCGACAACGGCGAAGTACAAGGTCCTACCGATGAATCAGCGTGCCGGCGCCCTGGTCGGTGAACAGTTCGAGCAGCACCGCATGCGGCACCCGGCCGTCAAGGATGACGACGCCCTCGACGCCCTTTTCCAGCGCGTAGAGGCAGGTCTCGACCTTGGGGATCATGCCGGCCGTGATCGTGCCGTCGGCAATGAGCCTGCGTACGTCGGCGGCCGACATCTCCTTGACGAGCTTCTTGCTTTTGTCGAGCACGCCCGGCACGTCGGTCAGCAGCAGGAACCGCTTGGCCTTCAGCGCGCCGGCAATCGCGCCGGCAAACGTGTCGGCGTTGACGTTGTAGCTGCCGCCGTCGGCCGAGGCGGCGACCGGCGCCAGCACCGGAATAAGCTCGCGGCCGAGCACGGTGTCGAGCACGGTGGTATCGACCTTGTCGGGCTCGCCGACGAAGCCCAGATCGACGACCTTCTCGATGTTGGAATTCGGATCGACCACCTTTCGCGTCGCCTTCTTGGCGAGCACCATGTTGCCGTCCTTGCCGCACAGCCCGATGGCCTTGCCGCCGGCGGCGTTGATGTAGCCGACGATCTGCTTGTTGATCGAGCCGGCCAGCACCATCTCGACGATCTCGAGCGTGCTCGCATCGGTGATGCGCAATCCGGCGGCGAACTGCGACTGCACGCCGGCGCGCTTGAGCATCGCCTCGATCTGCGGGCCGCCGCCATGCACCACCACCGGATTGATCGCGGTCTGCTCCAGGAGCACGATGTCGCGCGCGAACGAGCGCGCCACGTCCTCGTTGCCCATCGCATGCCCGCCGTACTTGATGACGATGGTTTCCTCGTCATAGCGCTGCATGTGCGGCAGCGCCTCGGAGAGGACGCGTGCGGCATCGAGCGGATTTGTCACAGTGCTGTCATTCATGGTCGGGTCTCGCGGCGGTCAAGCGCCGCTGTTCTAGCTGACAATTGCTTGGGCCGCGAGGGCCGATTGGGCCGGCTCAGGTGGCGGGTTTCGGCCCGATATAGTTCGACGCCGGACGGATCATCCGGCCGGCTTTCTGCTGCTCCATCGCGTTGGCGAGCCAGCCGGGGCAGCGCGCGATCGAGAACACCTGGGTGAAGGCGTCGCGCGGCACGCCGACGGCATCGAGCAGCAGCGCCGCGTTCATCTCGACGTTGGATTTGAGCGACCGGCCGGGCTTGTGGCGGGCCAGCGCCGCGAGCGCCCGGCGCTCGACCTCGGCGGCGAAAGCGAGCCGCCCGGCATCTTTGTTGAGGGCCGCGACCGCCACGCGCAGCACGTCGGCGCGCGGATCGCGGATCCGCAACACACGGTGGCCGAAGCCCATCAGCCGGCCGCCATCTTTAAGCTTGTTGTCGAGCCATCGATCAATGTCGCCCGAGGCCTTGATGTCGTCGAGCATATCGAGCACCGGGCCCGGCGCGCCGCCGTGCAGCGGCCCGGTGAAGGCGCAATAGCCGCTGACCACGGCTGAGGCGAGCGAGGCCCGCGTCGACACCGTCACGCGCGCCGCAAAGCTCGAATTGCCAAGCCCGTTTTCGCAGACCGTGGTGAGGTAAGTGTCGAGGGCGCGCACCTCATTGGCATCGGCCGGCGCGCCGCGCAGCATGCGCAGCACATCGGCCGCGGTGGTGAGCGAAGGATCAGGCGGCACCGGCGGTTGGCCGCCGCGCAGCCGGATCAGCGCCGTCGTCGCAATGGGCAGGGCCGCGTGAATGTCGGCCGGCTTGCTTTCTTCGGGTAGCGCGGCAAGCGCGATGCGCACGCCTTCGAGCAACGGGCGTTTTGCGGCGGCGCCGATCCAGTCGCCCATCGTCCCGAAGGCGCGGACGCGGGCGGCGCCGAACTCGCGCTGAATCCCTTCGCGCGAGAGCTTCTCGCCGGCGAAGCCCTCCCAGATGATCGCGACGGTGCCCTCGAAGCCGTGATGGGCGACGAGCTCGTCGATGGTGTGGCCCCGAACCCAGATCGTGCCGGTGTCGCCGTCGGTGTGGCTCAGCACCGTGTCGGCGGCGATGATGCCTTCGAGCCCGTTGTTGACCGCCATCGCCGTCACCGCGCCAAGAGCGCCGCGAGCGCCAGCGTGAGCCAGCTCGCGATCATGATCGTGCCACCCGTCGGCGCCGCCATCGGGAACAGCCGCGTGCCGAGATAGGCGCGCGCCGCGACGTCGCCGGCAAACAGCACCGCGCCGAGCACGAAACCGCAAAGCGCGATCAGGCCTGCGGTGCGCGACACCATCGACTGATGGAACAGCGCCACACCGCCAACCACAGACGCGGCGTGTAGTAGCAAAAGATATCCCGCGCCATCGAGGCCTGTGCCGGGCGCGCCGTGCGCAGACGCCGCTGCAAGCACGATTCCCGCAGCCCCCATGAGGCCAGCGAAGACCAGCAATGCGGTTTCCATGGCGAACCTCGTTAGGCGCTATTCCAAAGAATTCCAGGGGAACACTCGCAATTTGCGCCGCCGTTTTTCGAAGTTTTGCACCGTGTCAGGTTCTCACTGACTTTTCGCGAAACGAACTTCAGCTAGGGTTTTATGCGCGTGATCGGAATGAGCCGATTACGGCACAATCCATCCCGAATTGCTCTTCGGGCCCCGGCGTCGCCCATTCCGCTGGGGCCCTTTTTTTGTCTTCAGCTCCGTTCCGTCTTGAGCCGCGCGATGGCCGCGCGCAATTCGGGAATGCCTGTTCCCTCCCGTGACGACGTGGGCAGCACGTTGGGAAATGCTGCAGGCCGTTTCTTCAGCGCGGTCTCGATCGAAGCGATCCGCTCGGCAAGCTCCGAAGCTTTGACCTGATCGGTCTTGGTCAGCACGATCTGATGGCTCACGGCGGCTTCGCTCAGCGCGTCGAGCGCGGGCTTGTCGGCATCCTTCAGGCCGTGGCGCCCGTCGATCAGCACATAGACGCGGGCGAGGTTGGTGCGGCCGCGCAGATATTCGTGGATCACCCGCGTCCAGGCTTTGACCTTGTCCTTCGGTGCCGCGGCAAAGCCATAGCCCGGCATGTCGACCAGCGTCAGGAGGGGATCGCCAGAAAAGAAGATCAGCTCCTGGGTGCGGCCCGGCGTGTGCGAGGTGCGGGCGAGCGTGTTGCGGCCGGTCAGCGCGTTGATCAGGCTCGACTTGCCCACGTTGGAGCGGCCGGCAAAGGCGATCTCGACGCCGCGCGGTTTGGGCAGCGATTCGATCGAGCCCGCCGCGGTGGCGAAGCGCCATTCCTGGGCGAACAGAAGCCGGCCGGCCTCGCGCTCGGCGCGAGAAAAATCAGATGAAAAATCGGATGCAGTGCTCACGGCATCTAAGCTAGGCTCAGGCCCTCAGATTGTCATCCAACGCGAGGCGCATTCTATGCCGGTTTCCATGTATTCGGTGTCTATCCCGGTTTTCATGCAGCACCTGAACGGCCTGTCCGGGGTGCTCGACAAGGCGGCGGCCTGGGCCGCGGCACGCAAGGTCAACGAGACGGACCTGCTGAACATGCGGCTGTCGCCGGACATGTTCCCGCTGGTGCGTCAGGTGCGCGCCGCAACCGATCACGCGGCGAACGCCGCCGCGCGGCTCAGCGGCAAAGAGCTGCTGAAGTTCGCCAACGACGAGACCACGCTCGCGCAGCTCAAGGACCGCGTCGCCAAGACCATCGAGTTTCTCAAGAGCGTGAAGCAGGGCGAGGTCGACGGCACCGAGGGCAAGGAGATCAAGATCACCTTCCCGAACGGTAACGTCCGCGAGTTCACCGGGCAGAGTCTGCTGCTCGGCAACGCGCTGCCGAACTTCTATTTCCACGCCACCACGGCCTACGACATCGTCCGGCAGTGCGGCGTCGAGATCGGCAAGCGCGACTTCATGGGCTCTCCGCCGGCGTGATGGTGTGACTGACGAAGATTCTATCCACGTCATGGCCGGGCTTGTCCCGGCCATCCACGCCTTGTTCACTGACCATGAGCAAAGGCGGATACATCTACATTCTAAGCAACCGACCAAATGGCACCCTGTACCTTGGCGTGACGAATGATCTGATCCGCCGCGTCTTCGAGCACCGCGAAGGTGTCGTCAAAGGCTTTGCTAAAACGCACAACCTTAAAAGGCTCGTCTACTACGAAGCCTACGATGATATTCGCCTAGCTATTCAACGCGAACAGACAATGAAGCATTGGCCGCGAGGTTGGAAAGTGCGCCTCATTAACGGCTTCAATCGCGAGTGGGATGATTTGTACCCTTCGCTGACTTAATAACGCAGAGGCAAGGCGTGGATGGCCGGGACAAGCCCGGCCATGACGTGGATAGAGTCAGCCCGTTCCCGCTATTTCTTCTCCCCGTCGTCCTTCTTCTTGAAGATCGACTTGATGTTGTCCCACAGCTCGATCTTGGCGCCGTGGCGGTGCATGATGAAGGACTGCTGCGCCACCGACAGCGTATTATTCCAGGCCCAGTAGATCACGAGGCCGGCC
>JACXTT010012426.1_pt1 | contig 11302 bp, 4 predicted proteins | sample 9270951 | NCBI WGS metagenome assembly JACXTT01 (sample SAMN15532306, study PRJNA645909) | rock metagenome | isolation source: weathered quartz diorite | place: Puerto Rico | collected 2017-06-21 | reverse complement strand
ACCGCCTGCGCCCCGGCCAGCGCGGCCAGCGCGAAGAGGGAGAGGATGGGGACCAGGATCTTTCTCATGTCGTTGAAGCTCCTATGGGGGAGATTTGGGCGGCTGAAGTGCTGCCGTCCTTAGATGCAAGGGTTGCGGCCTGCGATGCGCTCACACCGGGAGCACGCGCAGGCTCATGTCCACCGCCGGTGCCGAGTGGGTGAGCGCGCCCACGGAGATATAGTCTACTCCGGTCTCGGCGTAGGCGCGGACGTTTTCCAGCGTGATGCCGCCCGAGGCCTCCAGCGGGATGCGCCGGTGGTGCTGCCGCGCCCGCTCCACGCAGGCGCGCACCTGGTCGGGCGACATGTTGTCCAGCAGCAGCGCCTCGGCGCCGTTGGCCAGCGCCTCCTCCAGCTCCTTCAGCGAGCGCACCTCGATCTCGATGGGCTGCGCGCCGCGCCGGTGGATGAGGGCGCGCTGCAGCGCCGGTGTGACCCCGCGGGCCAGCGCGATGTGGTTGTTCTTGATGAGCACGCCGTCGGAGAGGTCCAGCCGGTGGTTGTGCCCGCCGCCGCAGCGCACCGCGAACTTGTCCAGCAGCCGCAGCCCGGGGACGGTCTTGCGCGTGTCAAGGATGTGGGCGCGCGTTCCGGCCACCGCGTCCACGTATCTCCGCGTGAGCGTGGCGATGCCGCTCATGCGCTGCAGCAGGTTCAGCAGCACGCGCTCGCAGGCGAGCAGCACGCGCGCGTTGTGGCGGACGACGGCGATGGTCTGGCCGGGATGCAGGCGCACCCCGTCGAAGATTTCCGGATGGGTGGTGACCTCGGGATGTCCCACGACCGAACCGTCCAGCGAGGCGTAGACCTCGAAGATGCGGCTCACGCATCCGATGCCCGCCAGGATGCAGATCTGCTTGGCCAGGATAGTGCCCGAAGCGCGCTGCCTCGGGTCGAGCGTGGCCGAGGTGGTGGCGTCGCTGGTGGCGCTGTCCTCGCGCAGCGCGCTTTCCAGGATGTTCGTGATGCGGCGTGAGTGCCAGTCCATGGTTCAGTCGCCAGTTCTCAGTTCTCAGTTCTCAGTTCAGAGTTGCCAGCAGCCAGTAGCCAGCAGCCAGCAGCTTTTTTGTCATTCCGAGCCGCGTTGTTTGCGGCGAGGAACCCTACCCCGTCCTCATTTCAACTCCGCGAGCGCCTGCCGCGTCTTGGTCAACAGGACATCCAGTTCGCCGGTGCGCTTGCGCATGCCTGCAACCACCTGTTCGGGGGCCTTTTCCAGAAACTGCTGATTGCCCAGTTGGCGCTGCGCGTTGGCCAGTTCGCTCTCCATCTTCTTCAATTCCTTGGAGAGCCGCTCGCGCTCCGCGGCGGCGTTAATTTTCTTATGAAAGACCAGGTCTGCCTCGACCTGGAGGCCAATTCGCAACTTATCTGTTGATTGCAATGGGCCCTCCATCATAGTGACTGTGCCGCGTGCTAGGTTTTCGATAATTCCTAGGTTTTTCCTGAACAAGTCTGGCACCCTCTCGGAACGCTGCTGCTCAACTGCGTGGATATCAGGCTTCGACTGCTTTTCATAATCGAACGGAGCAACATAAATCTCGATTGGGACACGTTCTTTTGTCGGCACATCTTTCTGGACCCTTAACCATCGAAGACTTTCGACCGTTTGTTTGATTATGTTGAAGTCTGACTCCTTACGATCATCAATCAGGGCCTGATTCGATTCAGGAAAGCCCGCGAGCGCGATCGACTTCTTCGGCGCCCGGCCCTCGTAGAGCGCGTGCCACAGTTCCTCGCAAAGGAACGGCATGATGGGCGAGAGCAGGCGGAGCGAGCCCTCGAAGACCGCCATCACGTTGAACAGCGCGGTGCGCGACGACGCCTTCGCCGCTGCACTCCCGAAATCCAGGCGCGGCTTCACCAGCTCGATGTACCAGTCGCAGAACTCGCCCCAGAAGAAGTCGTACACCGAGTTCGCCGCCTCGTGGAAGCGGTATTCGGCGAGCGCGGCGTTCACCGACGCCGCGACGCGATGGAAGCGCGAGAGGATCCAGCGGTCTTCCAGCGTGGCCGGCTGCGCGCCGGTCTTTGCGAACTCATCGAGCGACCACGCTCCCGCCTCGCGCGCGCGCTCACGGTGCAGGAAGATGAAGCGCGCCGCGTTCCAGATCTTGTTGGCGAAGGCGCGGTAGCCCTCGGTGCGAGCCGGGTTGAAGGCGATGTCCGTCCCCGGCGAGGCCATGGCCGCCAGGGTGAAGCGCACCGCGTCGGTGCCGTACTTCTCGGTGATCTCGATGGGGTCCACCACGTTGCCCTTGGTCTTCGACATCTTCTCGCCCTCGGCGTCGCGCACCAGGGCGTGGATGTACACCTCGCGGAAGGGCACGTCGTCGTCCTTCTTCTTCCACGACGCCATGAAGTGGCAGCCCATCATGATCATGCGCGCTACCCAGAGAAACAGGATGTCGAAGCTGGTGACGAGCAGCGATGTGGGGTAGAACGCCGCGAGGTCGGGCGTTTTCTCCGGCCAGCCCAGCGAGGTGAAGGGCAGCAGCGCCGAGGAGAACCAGGTATCGAGCACGTCGGGGTCCTGCTCCACCGCGCCGCCGCACTTCGGGCACTTCGCCGGCGCCTCGCGCGCCACCGTGATCTCGGCGCACTTGGCGCAGTGCCAGGCGGGGATGCGGTGCCCCCACCACAGCTGGCGCGAGATGGTCCAGTCGTAGATGTTCTCCATCCAGTTCAGATAGATGGTGCGGTAGTTCTCCGGCGTGATGCGGATGGTCCCATCGCGCACCACCTCCGTCGCGCGCCCCGCGAGGCTCGGCCCGCCGCTCCTGGGCGTGCGGTTTACCGCGGCGAACCACTGCATGGAAAGCCGCGGCTCCACTACCGTGTCGCAGCGCTGGCAGTGGCCGAGCGGGACGATGTAGTCCTTCACGCCCGCCAGCAGCCCGCGCGACTCCAGGTCCTTGAGGACCGCAGCGCGCGCCTTGAAGCGGTCGAGGCCCTGGTACTTCCCGGCGTTCCGGTTCATGCGGCCGCTCTCGTCCATCACATCCACCTGCGGCAGGTTGTGGCGCTGGCCGGCCTTGAAGTCGTTGGCGTCGTGCGCCGGCGTGATCTTCACCGCTCCGGTGCCGAACTCGGGGTCGGCCACCTCGTCGAGGATGATGGGGATCTCGCGCTCCATCAGCGGCAGCAGCACCTGCTTGCCGTGCAGGTGCCGGTAGCGCGCGTCCGCCGGGTTCACGGCCACGGCGGTGTCGCCCAGCATGGTCTCCGGCCGCGTGGTGGCGACGGTGATGAACTCCTTCGTCCCGGCCGCGGGATATCTGATCTCGTAGAGCTTGCCCTGGGTCTCCTTGTGCACTACTTCGAGGTCGCTGATGGCCGTGCCACAGCTGGGGCACCAGTTCACGATGTAGTTGCCGCGGTAGATGAGTCCTTCCTCGTAGAGGCGGACGAAGACCTCGCGCACCGTCGCCGAGAGGTGCTCATCCATGGTGAAGTATTCGCGCGACCAGTCCACCGAGACGCCCAGCCGCTTCATCTGCCCGAGGATGGCGCCGCCGTAGTGCTGCTTCCACTGCCACGCGCGCTCCAGGAACTTCTCGCGTCCCAGCGCCTTGCGGCTGGTACCCTCGCCGGCCAGTTGGCGCTCCACCATCATCTGAGTGGCGATGCTGGCGTGGTCGGTGCCCGGGATCCAGAGCGCGGTGTCGCCGCGCATGCGGCGCCAGCGCACCAGGATGTCCATGAGCGTCTGGTTGAGCATGTGTCCCATGTGCAGCCGCCCGGTGACGTTGGGCGGCGGCAGCAGGATGACGAAGGCGTTCGCCTGCGCGGACTTGGGCGCCTTGCCCGGAGATGCCACCTCGAAGAGGCGCTCTTGGATCCAGACTTCCGCCCAGCGCGGTTCGATGGCGCCGGGCTCGTACCCTTTGCTCAGTTCGGCTGACATGGGTTGCGAAGGATGGTTCGATGTTAAATGCGCAGGGAAAATGCGGTCAAACGGCGTTTCTGCGAAGGCGCGGCGATGGAGAGAACTGAAGCACGCCACAAAGGACACGAAGGAATTCACGAAGGTCACGATGAATGACCTGTTTCTTTGTCACTGGCCATGGCGACGAATGCTGCGCCCGCTCCTTTGTGGCCCCTTCGTGCCTATTGTGGCGTGCCCTTTTGCGGCTAGGCATCAGACCTGCCTTGCGGTAGCATGATTTCCCCCTTTCTGGAGCTGCCGATTCATGCTCGTGCGGGCGGTGGTACGGACGCTGATGATCGCGCTGGCCTTCATCGCGCCCCTCGCGGCGCAGGTCGGGCCGGTGCGCCTGCTCATCGTGCCTGCGGGGCCGACCACGGTGCACGTCGGCAACAACCTGCAGTTGAACGTCTACGAGTTCTACTTCAGCAACACCACCCACATGACCAACGTGCGCGACGTCACGCAACGCGTCACCTATGTCTCCTCTGCGCCAGGTGTTGTGCTGACAACCGCGATCGGATTGATGCGGCCCGTCAACAACGGCTCTGCCGTCATTACCGCCATCAGCGGGCCGTTTCGCAGCAGAATCACGCTTACCGCTGTCGGCCTGACTTCGATCGCGGTCACTCCCAACAACGATCCCACCATCCCCCAGGGCGACGTGCAGCCGTTCACCGCCATGGGTACCTATACGGACACCACCACGGCCGACATCACGAACGCGGTCACCTGGAACTCGGACGCGACCGGCACCTTCACCATCAGCAACGCGCAGGGCAGCCAGGGAGTGGCCACGGCGCAGGCCGCGGCCGGGACCGCCGACATCAGCGCCTCGCTGGGCAGCGTGAGCAGCCCGCAGGTCATGGTGACCGCCGGCCCGCCGGCCCTGGAGTTCATCACCGTCGAGCCGCCCAACGCTCACATCGTCAACCTCAGCGACACCTTCCCTTTTTCCGCAGTCGGACATTATTCCAACAACACCACCCAGACCATCACCAGCAGTGTGAACTGGGCGTCGGCGAACAACGGCGTTGCCATGGTCAACCCCACCACCGGCGTCGCTACCGGCGCGGCGCTCGGCGTCACCACCATCAGCGCCACCCAGGGGCTCATTACCGGCTCAACCGGTTTCAACGTCGCCTTGAATCTGATCACCGTCACCTGCGACGGCGCCGGGCCGCTGCCCAAGGGCGACACACGCCAATGCCACGCCATGGGACGTTTCAACAGCGGCGGACCCGACGTGATTCAGGAGATCTCCACCTCGGTCAACTGGGTTTCCAGCGCTCCCCTGGCCGCCACTGTGAATGCCACCGGCCTGGTCGCCGCAGTGAACGCCAACCAGGGCGCCAACATCTGCGCCTTCTCGCAAGCGGGACCGCTGCAAGGCTGCATCAGCATCAGCACCACGCTGGCGAGGCTGGTGAGCATCACCATCACCGGCCCCGCGCAGCTGGCCATCGGCGCCGCCGCGCAATACAATGCCACCGGCTTCTTCGCCGACGGCAGCCAGCAGAACATCACCAACTTCGTCACCTGGTCCTCCAGCGCGGGCAACGTCGCCGTCATCAGCAACAACGGCGGCAATCACGGCTTCCTCCAGACCGGACAGCCCGGCCAGACCACGGGCACTAGCAACATCCAGGCACGCTTTACCCCCAACGCGCTGCCCACGGTCTTCTCCAACACCATCAACCTGATGGTGAATGCGAAGTCGCTGGCCTCCATCACGGTGACGCCGGCGAATCCGGTGATCGCCGTCAACGGCACGCTGCAGTTCACCGCCACTCCGCTCTACAGCGACGGCTCCAGCACGCCCGCCATCACGCCCGCCTGGAGCTCCACCGCCCCGAGCGTGGCCACCATCAACGGCGCCACCGGCCTCGCGGCCGGCTCCTTCCCGGGTGCCACCACCATCCGCGCCACCGCCGCCGGCGTGACTGGAAGCACCACGTTGAACGTGACGGGGACCGTGCTGACCTCGATCACGGTGACTCCGGCCAACATCTCCATCGCGCAGGGCGCCACCCAGCAGTACACCGCCACCGGTACCTTCAGCGACGGCTCCACCCTCGACATCACCGGCTCGGTCACCTGGAGTTCGAGCACGGGCGCCGCCACCATCAGCGCGTCGGGCCTCGCGACCGGCGCGGCGCCGGGGCCGGCCACCATCCGTGCCACCGATCCGGCCACCAACATCGCCGGCAGCACCGGCCTTACCGTGACCGCCGTGACGCTGCAATCCATCACGGTCGCGCCCAACCCGTCCGCGGTCACCGCCGGAAACACGCTGCAGTTCACCGCCACCGGCCACTACAGCGACAACAGCGCCCAGGACATCACCGCCATCGTCACCTGGAGCTCTTCGGTCCCTGACTTCGCAGGCATCAATGCCGCCGGCCTGGCCACCGGCGTCGCCCCCGGCGTGACCACTATCACGGCTGCCCTGGGCGCGGTGATGGGAAGCAGTCAGCTCACCGTCAGCACCGCCACCCTGGTCTCCATCGCGGTGACTCCGGCCGATCCCAGCATCCCGACCAACACGCAGCTGCAGTTCACCGCCACCGGCGCCTACAGCGACGGCAGCACGCAGAACCTCACCGCCGACCCCGCCATCGTCTGGAACTCGTCGAATACCTTCGCCGCCACCATCAGCACCACCGGGCTGGCCAGCGCGCTGAAAGGCCCCGGCATCACCACCATCGGCGCGGCGCTCGGCGGCGTGAGCGGCTCGACCACCCTCACGACCCACTTCTGACGGGCCCACGCGAAGGCGGCGGTATCTGACCCGCCATTTGCCTGCACACGGCCTTCGATGTAGGATTTTCCAAGTACAGTCCCCCAAACATCAGAGCCCTCGACATTCCTGGGGAGAGGAATCGAGCAGAGTGCTTGGAGGCGGTGGCATGCTGCTGCGGTGGAGATCCCCAGGATTGCTTTTCCTGTTCTTGCTGATCGCGAGCTTCGGCCGCCTGGCCGCGCAGGTGGGGCCGGCGCGCTTCCTCTACATCCCGGGCGGCGCCAGCAACCAGAAGTCCGGTGACACCCTGCAGCTCACCGCGCAGGAGTTTTTCTTCTCCAACGCCACGCAGACTACCGCCGTCCGCGACGTCACCAATGAGGTCGCCTGGACCATCGCGCCCTCGAGCACGGTCACCGCGACCGTCTCCAGCCATGGACTGGTGAAGATCACCGGCTCGGCCGCCGGGGTGGTCTACGTCCAGGCCAGGAGCGGGCCCATTCTCGCCACCAAGCCGATCAACGTCGCCGGCATCAGCAGCATCGCGCTCACGCCCACGCCCGCCGTCACGGTGGCGCTGGGCAACGTGAAGCAGATGACCGCCACCGCCACCTTCACCGACACCTCCACCGGCGACATCACCGGCCTCGTGACCTGGAACTCGGTGAACACCACCGACGTCCCCATCAGCAGCTCCGGCGTCATCTCGATTCCCAAGACCGCCGCCGTGGGCGCGGGCTGCACCGCCGGCGTGCCCGCGGCGGGATGCTCGGACGTCACCGCCACCTTCGCCGCCAAGACCAGCGGCATCACCACCGTCACGGCGGGCGCGGCGGTCCTCGAGAACATCACCGTGAATCCGCTGAACAGCAGGATCTTCCCTGCCGCCGGTGGGACGCGGCAGCTTACCGCCAACGGACACTATTCCGACGGCACCACCGTCGACCTCAGTAGCGCCGCTGGGACCATTTGGTCGACCGGCAACTCAGGCATCGTGACGGTGAGCACCACCGGCCTAGCTACCGGCGTGACCTCGGGCACCACCACCGTCATGGCCAGCAACAGCAGCATTTTGGGCTCGACCTTCGTCAACGTGGGCATCACGGCCATCACCGTAGCGCCTGCTAATGCCTCCATTGCCAAGGGCCTGTACCAGTCCTACACCGCCACCGCAACCTACAATCCCAGCATCGGCAATCCCGACGTGACCGGCGCGGTGAACTGGACCAGTTCGAACACCTCGGTCGCGACCATGGGAGTGCGTCCCCTGCACTGTACCGGGCCGGTGTTCGAGTGCGCCTTCGGCGTTGCCGTAGGCGGGCCGGTCAACGTCACAGCCAGCAGCAGCGCCCTCACCAGCGCGGCGGCCACGCTGAACGTCACCGCGGCCACGCTGAGTTCCATCACCCTCAGCCCGGCCAACGCTTCCAAGGTGCTGGGCAAGACCGCCACTTACGTCGCCACCGGCCACTTCACCGATGGCAGCACCCAGAACCTCACCAGCAACAGCGGGCTCGCCTTCGGCTCAAGCGACATCACCGTCGCGACCGTGAGCAACGCCGCGGATGCCACCAAAGGCGTGGCCACGACGCGTGGGCCGGGCGGGCCCATTACCATCAGCGCCACCTGCGACAACACCTGCTCAGGCGGCGTCGGCCCCGTGCTGGGCATGACCAATCTCACCGTCACTCAGGCCACCCTCTCTTCCATCAGCGTGACGCCGAAGAACCAGGCCATCGCGAACGCGAGCGCCAATCCGCCGGGCTCGAAGCAATACACCGCCACCGGCGCCTGGAGCGATAACTTCTCGCACGCGCTTCCTTACGATGCAGTGGCCGCCTCCGATCCCAATCACGTATCGGCGCCCATGACCTGGCTCATGCAGGACCGCGCCGTCGCTACCATCAGCAACTGCACCTCCAGCTGCGGCGCTGCCCCCTTCGGCTTCGTGAACGCGGTGCTGTTCAGCGGCAACGGCTTCACCACCGTCCTGGCGAACTCGGGGACGCTCTTCGGCGTGACCGGCCTCACCGTGGGCGCGGTCGTGACCTCCATCGCCGTGACCCCGCAGGCCGCCATCATGCCCCTGGGCTCCACCCAGCAGATGACCGCCATGGGCACGCTCAGCAACGGCGACGTGCAGGACATCACCGAGAGCGTCACCTGGGCGCTCTCCAGTTGCGGCAACGGCAACAGCATCAACAACGCGGCCGGGAGCGAGGGCGTGCTCACCGGAGCGGTCGCCAACAACTCCTGCCTCATCACCGCCACCGATCCTTCGACTTCGGTGGTCAGCCCGGCCGCCAGCGTCGCCATCAAGGCCATCAACGGCAACATCACCGTCACTCCCGGCTCGAAGACCCTCAGCGTCGGCCAGACGCAGCAGTACACCGCCATGGCAAGCTACACGGGTGGACCTCCCGGTCAGGACATCAGCATGTTCGTCGCGTGGTCGGCCAGCCCGAAGAGTTTTGCAGACGTCGATTCCGCCTCCGGCCTGGCGACCGCGCTGAGCGTCGGCGGTCCCACCACCATCACCGCCCAGGTGGGCGCAGTGAGCGGAATGGGCACGCTCACGGTCAGCGTGCCGGTGCTGGTCTCGGTGACCGTCACGCCCGCCGCTCCCTCCATCCAGACCAACGCCTCGCAGCAGTTCGCCGCCACCGCCAACTTCAGTGACGGCTCCACCACCGACGTCACCAACGACCCGGCCACCCTGTGGAGTTCGGACAACACCTCGGTCGCCTCCGTCGGCGACCTCACCGTCCCGGGGACGACCCCCGGCCTGGCCTCCGCCGGTAAAGGCCCCGGCACCGCCAACATCAGCGCCCAGTACACCAACAACTCCGTCACCCAGACCGGCAGCACAGCGCTCACCGTGCACTTTTGAGGCGTGCGTAGCACAGCCGCCCTCGGCTGTGTGTCTTGCTTTGGAGGAGCGGAGTTTCAGCCGCACCTCGACTTCGCGTCCTCATATTGAATTGTCATTCCGAGCGGCGCGCGAGGGGGCACGCGCGGACTGAGCGCGTAGTCGAGGGACCTTGGGTTGCGCTTTGTATCAGGGCACGGCTTTAGCCGTGCCGCCAGGACTGCTGCAGAGGGTGGCGCGCGAGGGAGCATCGCGGACTGAGCGCGCACAGGAAACGTCCCAATCTTTACCTGCGATGCTTTTCGCGGTACGCTACTGGACGGCTTTCCCCCACATCATAGCCCTTCTCCAAACCCCGGGAGAGGACCCTGGTTGGTTTCTCGGGAGGCGCGCTTTGCAGCGAACCCGGACGTCCCTGGCTATCCTGTTCCTGCTCCTGGGCCTTCCTCTGGCCGCACAGGTGGGCCCGGTGCGTTTCCTCTATATCCCGGGCGGCGCCCTTGCGCTCCACTCCGGAGACACCCAGCAACTCACCGCGCAGGAGTTCTACTTCTCCAACAGCACCCAGACCACGGCGGTGATTGATGTCACCAACCAGGTGCAGTGGAGCGTCGCCACAACGGTTTCCAGCTGCCCGCCCGGTCCCGCCGGCCCTCCGCCCGCCGCCGGCGTGCAGGCCACCGTGTCCAGCAGCGGCCTGGTCACGGTGACAGGCTCCGGGAGCGGCAATCTCGCCGTCCTGGCGAAAAGCGGCCCCATCCTGGCTTGCAAGCAGCTCACCATCACCGGCATCCAGTCCATCGCCGTGACCCCGGCCTCGTCCAGCGTGGCGCAGGGCGATCCGCAGCAGATGTTCGCCACCGCCACCTTCACCGATGCCAGCACGAACGACATCACGATCCTCGCCACATGGAATTCGGACGACACCGCCGACGTGCCCATCAGCGCGACCGGCGTGGTCAACGTGGCCAACGCCGCCGTCATCAGCAATGCCGCGAACATCACCGCCACCTACGGCACGGTCACCAGCCCGGCGGCGGTGGTCACCGTCGTCAAGGCGGTGCTGGAGTCCATCACAGTGGCGCCGGCAAAGACCAACATGACCGCGGCGACGCTGCAATTCACCGCCACCGGAAACTTTTCCAACGGAACCCCCAGCAACCTCACCAGCCTGGTCACCTGGGCCTCCTCCAACACGAACGTGGTGACCATGAGTAACGGCTGCCCGTCTTTCCCCTGTTTCCCGGCGCCGCCTCCCAAAGGCACGGCGACCGCCAAGAGCGCCGGCGTGGCCAACATCACCGCCACCAGCGGCAGCATCGTGGGCGGGACCACGCTCAACGTCGGGATGACCAGCATCAGCGTCACGCCCGTCAACATCAGCATCGCCAAGGGGACCTCGCAGCTCTACACCGCCACCGGCCACTTCGGCGTCCCCACCGCGAACGTCACCGGTTCGGTCAACTGGACCAGCACCAACACCAGCGTGGCCACCGTGGGGCTGCGCATCCGGTGCACCTTCTTCCCCTACGTTTGCACCGGCACGCTCAGCGCGCTGGGTGTGGGACAGGGCTCGTCCACCATTCGGGCCGCCAGCGGCGCGCTCACCGGCAGCACGGGCATCACCGTCACGCCCCCGGTCCTGAACTCGGTCACCGTGACGCCTGCGGACATCAGCACCGAGCTGGGACTGCCGGTCGCCTACACCGCCACCGGCTTCT
>JACXTT010012425.1_pt1 | contig 11303 bp, 7 predicted proteins | sample 9270951 | NCBI WGS metagenome assembly JACXTT01 (sample SAMN15532306, study PRJNA645909) | rock metagenome | isolation source: weathered quartz diorite | place: Puerto Rico | collected 2017-06-21 | reverse complement strand
GCCACCTCGATCGCCCGCGGTGATCCGCAGCACGCGATCGACACCGCCCAATGCTTTGCCGAGCTCGAGCCTGCGCTGGCCGCCCGCCGGATGAAGATCCCCTCGTGCTTTCGGGCGCAGGATCTGAGCCCCGAGGACTGCTTCGAGCTGGCGCGTCGCTTTGTGGCGCACGTTCCGGACGCCACCGAGATCCTTGTCGTGGGCATCCGAACGTCGGGCTCATACATGGCGCCTTTGGTCGCAGGATGGCTTCGCTCGCAAGGCTATGACGCGGGCTACACGACGGTCCGGCCCAAGGCGCCGCTGCTTGGGCTGGAAAAACAGACGATCAGACGGTCGCGTCACGGCGCCGTCGTGATCGTGGACGACCCGCCCATGACCGGTGCCTCGTTCGTGCGGACGGCCAGACGATTGGAGCTCTGCGGCGTGCCGCGACGCTCGATCACGCTGCTGGTACCGGTAGGGGCAGAGAGCGCTCTTGACGGCGACGCCCTGGTGCAGCTCGAGCGGTACCGGCGAGTCGAGCTGCCCCATCGGGACCTGGCCGTGCACAGGCAGCTCAATTCAACGGAGCTGCGCTCGTTCCTTGCCTCCGCATCCGGCCGGCCTGGCGTGCTGGTCAGGCCTGTACTGCCGCCGGAGGAGGTCGAGCGCCAGTCTCGGCGCCGGCATGTGAAGCAGGTCTTTCAGGTGGAGGGTGGGGGGCGCGTCCACGTCAAGGGTGTGGGGCTGGGCTGGTTCGGATACCCGGCGCGCCATGCCGCCGGCGCCCTGGCCGGCAGGATCCCAGAGCCTCTCGGCTTCTGGGGAAGGCTCATGGCGACCAGGGAGCAAGCTGCGGTCGAGCTCCATCAGCCGTCGTGCGCGGACCTGGCCGACTACGTGTCAGCGCGCTCGCGGGCTCTTCGGGTGCCGGCTCACGGTCCATCCGCCGGATTCCAGAAGGATGGGTACTACCGTCTCGCCAAGCTGATGGCCCGGGTTCACGGTCCACTGGGTCCGCTTGGTATCGGCTGGGTGCGGCGTGCCCTGGTGCAGGCCGCGGCCGCAGCTCCGGCCTGCCTCATCGATGGGCGCATGGGGCCGGACGAATGGCTCGGCGGATCGCCGGCCTTGAAGCGCGATTTCGAGGAGCACGCGTTCGACAAAGACGACCTCGCTCTCTATGACCCCGCGTATGACCTTGCCGGAGCACTGCTGGAGCTCGGTCCCAGCCGCGACATCGAAGCAAGGCTTGTGAGTCGCTACGCGAAGTCGTCGGGCGATGAGGCCATCCGCTCCCGGCTATCGCTGGCGCTGCTTCTGTACGGGTCTTTCCTGGCCGAGCGGCGCGCATGGGAGGTCGAGGGCGAATCTGGAACGTCCGCATGGCCAGGCGCTGTGCAGGCGTGGCTCGAGGCGGAAGCGGCGCTGACCTGGTCGGTCGACCGCCTTCTCGGTGACGCGTTTCCTGGTCGGCCGGCGGGCATGGCAGACGTCCTCTGGTCGATCGATGTAGACGGTGTGTTGGAGGATTCCGGGTTGGGGTTCCCAGCCACAACTCCAGCCGCGGCGCTGGCTCTGCAGCGCGCTCATGAAGCCGGCGCCGCGATCATCCTCAACAGCGGCCGGAGCTTGCCGGAGCTCGTCCTCAGGTGCGACGCCCTCCGTCTCGACGGCGCGGTGGCGGAGTACGGGTCCGCCATCTGGGACTCCGCCACAGGTCTGTCGCAGTCCTTGCTCGAGGAGGACGAGCTGAAGGCACTGGAGCGCGTCCGGATCGCCGCGCGTGGATTCTCGGGCGTGCATGTGGATTCGCGCTACCGACATTCCGTTCGTCTGCGCCGCTTCAACCGTGGCAAGGCGCAAGCACTCGAGGCGCAGCAGGTCGACCTCCTGCTGAGCGCGGGTGGCAAGCAGATGCGCGCCATCCAGGGCGCCAGGCAGACCGATTTCATCAGCTCCGCGCATGACAAGAGTTCGGGCCTCGGGCGGCTGTGTGAGCGAATGCGCTTCAGAGGACAGGTTCTTGCCATTGGAGACGCAGAGCCTGATCTGCCGGTTGCGATGTGGGCGAATCGCGCCTACGCGCCTCGCCATCGCGACGACCGCGTGGCCGGCGCTTCGATTCTTCTGCGCGCAGATCGCCAGAGGGCAGTACTCGAAGCCGTTCGACGGGAGCATGGACTGACGTCTCACAGAGCGTCATCGAATCTGTCCGCGGCCGAGGTCGCGCTGGTCGACCTGCTCGCCCTGCGAGACAGAGCGCGACCTCTGCGTGCGCTGCGGGCGTTCCGACACGGCTTGCTGGACGTGTTCTTGACGTGAGACGGCAGAGGCGGTTTTTGATCTGCGCACAGGGCGGTCACGCCGACGGGCTGCGCGCCGTCCCTTTCGTGCGTGCCATACGCAAAGCAGAGCCACAGGCACACATCGCCGTGCTGGGATACGAGTTCGCACGACAGCTCTGGACGTCCTGCCCGTACGCCGACGATTTCATCGCGACGGGCGACGACTCGATTCTTGGTCGCGGATGGGGATCCCGGCTGAGGAAGGTGTCTCGGATCGCCCGGCTCGCGTCTGCGCTAGTGGCCCGCTTTGACGTCTTCCTCAACCTGGAAGTACAGGCGGAGGGTGGCTTCCCTGCACTTCTCGCGCTCGCCAGCGTCATCCCGCTCCGCGTCGGTCATGGCGGCCGGTGGCGCGGAATGAACCGCTCACCTGCTCGCGCTGACATGGCCGTCCCATATGAAGATCGCATGCAGGAGCTGCTGGCCCAGCTGGGCATCGACGTCACTGACACCCGGCTGGAGGCATGGTGCAAAGACACAGACCGGCTGGCGGTGCGCGAGCTGCTCGCCGAGATTGGCCGGCGCCCCGGGCAGCGACTGGTCGTGTGTCACCCGGGCAGCGACTGGTCGTGTCAAACATGGCCGGCCAGCTCATGGGTTTCACTCGCCAGGCGCCTGGTCGAGCAGCAGGGAGCGCTGGTGGTCTTCACCGGCACCGGGCCGGAGACCACCAGAGTGGCCGCCATCACGAGCCGTTGCGGGACCGACTGCTTCAGCTTGTGCGGCCGGACGACCTTCAGGGAGCTGTGCGCTCTCCTGGAGACTGCCGATCTGGTCATCTCCGGGGACACAGTGGTTGCCCCACTGGCACTGGCCATGGGGGCGAGGACGGTGACTCTTGCCGCCTACGACACGTCCAACTGGAGCCCCTCCCGCCTGCGCGAGCTGAACGCGGTGTCCCGGTTCGAAGTCCGCGAGCCGCTCCCGTGGAGCGTTCGCTGCCACTGGGATCGGATCGGGCGCGTGCACGGATGCCAGAGCGAGTCCTGCGTCGGAGTCCACGCGATGGGCCGGATTCGACCCGATGACGTTCTCGACCTGGCGGAGGGCACTCTCGGCAGACCCGCGAAGAGCCTGGCGGGCGCGACGCAATGAGTCGAGTCGCCGTGTTCTTTGCGAGCCGCCTGCCGGACGCACGAGGTCCCGCCCGCGATCATCTCGAGTTCTGCCGCGAGACCGGGGCCGAGCTGGTTGCGCTCGAGCCTCTGGTGCCGGCACCCCTGAGGCGGCTTCGTCTGCGACATCCGCTGACCGCCCTGTGGATGGCCTGGACGATCTTCAGGACCCGGCATCGCTACGACGTTGTGATCACCGATTCCGAGCATGTCGGTTTGCCGCTCGGGGTCATGTTCCGGATTTCACGTTCGCGATGCAGGCATGTCCTGGTCGTCCATCTCGTGTCCACACCACTGAAGGCCTTCCTGATCAGGTATCTGGTAGGCAGCGGCGTCAGCTGCTACGTGTTCCACTCCGAGCCCACCGAGCCGGTTCTGCAAAGGCTCGGTGTTCCGGCAGAGCGCCGGCGGCTGGTTCCGTACATGGTGGATTCGACGTTCTGGTCGCCAATCGACGTCGAGCCGAAACGCCAGATCTGTGCGGTTGGGCTGGAGTATCGGGACTACGGCACGCTCATGGAGGCGGTCCGTGGCCTGGAGGTTCAGGTTGAGATCGCGGCGGGAAGCCCATGGTCGCAAAAAAGAGACGACACGCAGGGCGCTGAGCTGCCCCCCAACGTGCACGTCGGCCGCCGCGACTACCCGCAGCTGCGGCAGCTGTATGCGGAGTCGCTCTTCACCGTCGTCCCTTTGCTGGAGAACGACATGCAGGCGGGCATCACGACGATCGTTGAGTCGATGGCCATGTCCAGGGCAGTCGTCGTCACGCGGACGCGGGGCCAGGTGGGTACCGTTCGCCACCTGCAAAACGGGCTCGAGGTCCCTGTGAGAGACGCGGCTGCGCTCAGGGAGGCCATCAGCTGGCTGCTCGACCATCCGGACGAGAGCCGGCGCATGGGACGCGAGGGCCGGCATACCGTCGAGTCCGGAATGGCGGTGGGCCATTTCGTGGAGCGGATGTCGAGGGTCGTGGCGGCTGTTTCCAATCCGGACCTGGCTGCAACGCCGGGACTCGCAGGGCGCGCGCTGCGGTGACTGAGCTTTCCTGGATGCCGGTGCTCATGTACCACCGCATCGTGGAGCAAGAGCCGCTCGTTGACGCCGACGGTGTGTGTACATCGGTGGCCCGGCTGGAGGCCCACCTTGCGTGGCTTGCGGCCCACTCCTACCTGTGTGTGCCCCTGGACCTGGCCCTGCATCGCGCGCACAAGAGCGAGGGCCGTCGATTCGCGATCACCTTCGATGACGGTTACGCGGAAACGCTTCGACTGGCGCTGCCGGTACTTCAGAAGCACTCGGTCCCGGCAACCGTCTTCGTGGTCAGCGGGATGATCGGAGGCGATGCGGTATGGAATCACCGGCCCGCGAGGCTGCTCACGCACGACGAGCTGCTGGAGCTCCAGTCGGCCGGCGTGTTCATCGGCTGCCACGGCCGGACTCACCGGCGCCTGTCGACGCTGCCACGGGGCGAGATCACGAGCGAGGTGGCCGGCGCAAGAGATGAGCTGCAGCAGATGCTCGGAACCCCGGTGCCGTTCTTCGCCTACCCGCATCATGACTTTGACGCGCGTGTTCTGACGGCTGTCGCGGATGCGGGCTTTGCCGGCGCGGCAGCCGGCCGCACCGGCGTCCATGGTCGATACAACCTGCATCGAATCGATGCCGCGCGATTGAGCACCTGGCAGCTCGGGCTCCATGTCTCCGGGGTCCATCGGTGGGCGCGCCGCCAGAAGATCCCCGCGACCGTTCGGCGCATGGTGGCTCGGTTGGCGTGAGGATGGAGACGTCGGTCGAATCTCTTCATCAGGGTGCTTTCTTCGATGAATGGGGCGCGCTCGCCCGCGAGTCTTCGGCCGGGATCTTCGCGACACCGGAGTGGCACGTGGCGGTGCAGCAAGCCTATGGCAGCCGTGGGCGGCCGGCCGTCGGAACGTTCCGCGACGGTGGCCGTCTCGTGGGAGTGGCGCCATTCCGCATCGGCAGGCAGTTCCTGTTCCGCGACGCCACCCTGCTCGGCATGGGAGAAGGCGGATATGGCCTGGCCGACTACGGCGGCCTATCAGCCGCCTCGGGTTGCGAGCGGCAGGTGGCGTCTGCGGTCCTGGCGTGGCTGCGGGATGAAGGCGCGTGGGATGTCCTGGACCTGCAGCAGTTGCCAGACGGTCCCCTGACCAGGGGGCTGCTGGAGGCGATCAAGGAGTCCGGGCTGCGGTGGATCTTGCGGCGCCAGAACATCTGCAATGTGGTTCCGCTTCCGAGCACCTGGGCCGAATACCGTGCCCGGCTTTCGTCGAACACCCGCCAGTGGCTCGAGCGGCGCCCCCGGCTGACCGAGCGTGACCTCGCGGCCCACGTCGAGCTCGTCGAACCAGACCGTGTGCTGGAGGAGTACGCGGTCATGCGGAACCTCCAGGCCGAGCGTTTTGGTGGCCAGCCGCCCGAGCTCGAGCAGCGGATTGCGATAGTCATGAGGTCGTGGCTTCCGATGGCCCAGCGCCGTGGCTGGCTCCGGATGTTTCGCCTGACGAGCAGATCCCAGACCATCGGCGTCCTGCTTGGTTACGAGTATGAGAGGGCTTTCTACGTCCACTCCTCCGCGTTCGATTCGCGCCCAGAGGTGGCCCGCTACGGCCTCGGCGCATCCCTGCACGCCTCCGCGCTTCGTTGGAGCATCGACCATGGACTCGACCGGTTCGACCTGCTGAGAGGCAACTACGCGTACAAGCAAAGGCTGGGCGGGCGGCCGCACGACAACTACCGCGTCATGGTGTTCCGCGAGTCGCTCCTGGGGCGCGCAATTGAGGCTGCGCTGCACGTCCGAGCCCTCCGCAAGGGCAAGCCCACGTGGCGAAAGGTGAACGCCGGGGACGGAGAGGTGGTCCGCTCCGACGGATCAGAGCACTCGACGGATGCGCCGGGCGACGTCGCGAGCGCCGCGGTAGGAGTCGAGTAGCACCCGCAGAGTCCTCGCTCGACGTGCCCACGTCACCTCGAGCTGAACGCGCCTGGTGGTATCCCAGCGGGTTTTGAAATGACCTGTCCCGCGCAGGAACTCGACGCGGTCGAGGCCTCGTGCGATGCCGTGCTGGAGAATCTCCGCCGTGGTCACCATGGCCACGGAGAATCGCGACCATTCCGGCTGATATCCGGAGTAGTAGAGAAACATCGTTCTCGCCTTCTCCAGCCACATATGGGCAGCGACCACTTCTCCGTGTGCCTCGAGCATGCCGACCTTCATCTCTCCGCGCGCGGCAAGGCGGGGAGCCACCTCGTTGAGAAACGCACGGTGGTCGTCGCGCTCCAGGTAGTCCTTGTGCACCACTCCGTCGTGGGTGGCGGCCCTCGCCGAGTGGAGGCGGTAGACCGTCGGGAGCGCGGACAGCACGTCGGCTGGTGATTCCGCGACCCGAAACTCGAATGGGCAGCCACTGCGCATCATCAGGCGCGGGTAGTACTTGACGTTGCCGCGCATGCTGCGGTTCAGGCCGCGAACCATCTCCTCCCATGTCGGCGGAAGCACCCGGTACTCGAAAGGCATGTCGACCCTGCTCACCACCCCCATCGCCTCCCATCCTTCCGTCAGATCGGCTTCGACAAGACCCGAAAGTCCGATCCAGCTGCAGCTCGATTCCAGGAGGTGCCGGCGGAGCTCGGCCAGGAGTCGCCTCCGGTGCAGGGCTGGAATCAGCAGATCCAGCTGCTCGGTGAGCAGATTGCCCCATCCGATCGGGACGAGCGACGTCACCCAGCCGCCATGGTTGCGCTCCTGGAGCTGGGCAAGGCCCAAGGTCCGGTCGCCGGCCCGGAACACGACTATGTGCGGACGGCTGTGCCGGCCGAAGTGCTTCCACCAGACGTGGTTCCAGTCCCAGGAATGAAAGGGGGAGGGCAGGGCGAGCTCATCGACGAGCGCGTCCCACTCCGGGCGCAGCCGGGCCAACCCTTCCTCGCTCGTGACTATCGAAGCTTCCAGAGAGTCGATTGGATTTGCCTCGAGGCGCACGGCTGCCACAGTTCCACCCCGATCTTATGAGGCCCCGCCCGGCCCAGGAATGGGCGAAGACGCGCCTGACTGGACGTCCGCCCCAGCCCCGTCCCCGAATGTCCCATTGCGCCTGTACCGGCCGGCTGGTACTAATCCGTTTCGCTGTGATCAAAGACGCCGCCGACCTCATCGAAAAGCCGCTGCACCTCCTCGGCCTGCACGCCGGAGCGGCCATTGCGGTGGTCGTCCTCGTCACCGCCGCGCTGGGAGCGGGATCGTTCGTGTGGTGGCGGAGGCGGCTATCGACTCCGTGACCGCGGGGCCGCTTGCGGAAACACTGGGACTGCACAGGCAGCCGAGCGACTACCTCCGCTCGCCCAGGCGAACCGTGCGCAGATTGGTTCGATTCCTCAACGCACGCATCCAGCTGCGGAGCTGTGATCACCTCGGGCATTGGGTTCGCCTGCATGGCACCATCACTGTCAGCAACAGAGGACATATCGACGTCGGCGAGCGAGTGTCGTTCATCTCGCGGCCGGTGGGCAGCATCCTGGCCACCTTCCCGGGCGGCCGCCTGGAGATCGGTGCCCGCACGTTCGTCAACTACGGCGTGGATATCTGCGCGGTGTCGCTGGTGAAAATTGGCCGCGACTGCCTGATCGGGACGCACGTGACGATCCTCGACAATGACTTCCACCAGCTGACCGAACGCAATCGCATGCACGAGTCCCGCCCGGTCCTCATCGGTGACGGCGTCTGGATCGGAACGCGCGCACTGATCCTGCCGGGAGTCACGATCGGGGCGGGAGCGGTTGTGGGAGCAGGCTCGGTGGTCACCACCGACATTCCCGAACGCTCTGTTGCCGCGGGCAACCCGGCCCGCGTGACCAAAACCTTCTAAGCAACCGGCCGTGCATTTCAATTGAGCTCACGATCGTTTTGACCTTTCGTCAACGCGGGTGACCAGCCAGACCGGTACTGCGGCCGTTAGACTGGCGCACCATGCGAGGGAGACGATTCACTTTCCTTAACTCGCGCCGTCGCATTGTGCGCAAGACTGCGAAGGGTTTAGCCGTTAAAGCCGCTTAGTGTACCCGCGCCGTGGAAGCAAGCTTCCGCGGTAGCAACACGGAAGGGGTCGGCACTCTGAGAAATCAGCACAAAGGTGCCTTCAGACGCGCGTTCAAGAGCCTGACGACAGCCGGGCTGATCACAGGGCTCGCCCTCACTGCATTCGCGCCTGGGTCGGCGCAAGGCGCAGGGAGGCCCGTGCCCCAGGGGGGAGGCGCCCGACTCTCCATCGCGGCAGCCCGGACCCCGCTTCCAACCGACCGGCTGCACTTCGGCCTGCAGAGCGACGAGGGGGCTCAGCTCACGTGGCTCAAGACGACCAATGTTCCTGTGAAATACCGCTACCAGTACCTGGTCGACGGGGTCAATACGGGTGGAGGAAGCGCCGACCCCAACTGTGGAAGCAACGCAGGTTGGCAAACGTGGGCGTCGCCGGCCGGCGCATTTGCTACGAATTACATCAACGACTCGATCCCGAGCCGGATCCCGGTATTCACCTACTACCAACTGGTCCCGTCCAATCCGGCCGCGGCCAGCGATGCCACCGCAGACGAGCTGACGAAGATAACGACCCTCTGCACCATGCAGGCATACTGGGCCGACTTCACCGTTCTGCTCCAGAAGGTGGGCACCTACGGAGGTCAGGCGGTGATCCACGTCGAGCCTGACTTCTGGGGCTCGATGGAAGGTGCGAATTCGGACGTCACCAAGATTGCCGCCGATGTCGCGAACACGGGAAACTCGGACCTGGCCGGTCTGCCCAACACAGTCCAGGGCATGGCGTGGGCGTACCTGAAGCTTCGAGACAAATACGCGCCCAACGCACTTCTGGCGATTCACGTCAACAACTGGCAGGGCGGCATGGACCTCTCGACCGACCAATCAGCGCCGGTGAGCGCCGCCACCACGCAGGCGGACACGGTCTCCAACTGGATCAAGCCTGCCGGGTTCGTGGGCAATCCGACCGGATTAAGCACATGGGATCTCGTCTTCAACGATGTCGCCGATCATGACGCCGCGTCCTACAACCCGATCACCGACTCGCACTGGTGGGACAAGAACAACGTTCTGTTCCCCAACTTCACGCGCTGGCTCGCATTCATGTCGCGGCTGCATTCCGACCTCGGCGTGCCGCTGGTCGAGTGGCAGGTGCCGGTCGGCAACCAATATTTCGACACCGAGAACAACACGACCGGTCATTACCAGGACAACCGCGTCGAGTACTTCCTCGCCCATCCGGCAGACCTGACGGCCGCCGGCATTGTCGCGGTCCTGATCGGCAAGGCAAACTCGGGCCAGACCAACTACATCGACGACGTGGCCGACGGGACGACCAATCCGACGCCGGTTGTCTCTTTCGAATGCAACCTGTGCAACAACCACACGTCGGTGTACCCGGACGACGACGGTGGCTACATCCGCACGTTCATCACGGCTTACTACAACGGAGCGAGCCCGTCACCCTCGCCGAGTCCAGGTCCAAGTCCGAGTCCGAGTCCCGGTGCGGGCTGCCCCGCCAGCTCGAGCGTCCCCTGCTACGACCACATCTTCACCATCCTCATGGAGAACACGGCGTATTCATCGATCATCGGAAGCACGAATGCCCCCTACCTCAACAGCCTTGCGGCCAGGGGTGCGGTCGCAGGCAACTATTTCGCGACCGATCATCCGAGCCTGCCCAACTACGCCGAGCTGACCAGCGGCCAGTCCTTCCCCAACGCGTCGAGTGATTGCGATCCCAGCCCGTCCTGCCAATCCACCGCGCGCAACATCGTCGACACCGTCACGGGAAGCGGTCGAACATGGCACGCCTATGAGGAGTCGATGGGTGCTGCCTGCGGGAAGGTCAGCAGCGGCAATTACGCACCCAAGCACAACCCGTTCGTCTATTACACCGACATCTCGGCGGCAAGCTGTCAAGCCAACGTGATCGATTACTCCAACCTGGCGAGTGATCTCAATTCATCAAGTCTGGCCAACTACGTCTTCATCACGCCCAACCTGTGCAACGACATGCACGACTGTTCGGTGTCGACCGGCGACACCTGGTTGTCATCGAACGTCCCGTCCATCCTCGCGTCTTCGGCGTTCACCACACAGAAATCACTGCTTGTCATCGTTTGGGATGAGGACGACTTCAGCGGAAGCAACCGGGTGGCGTGGATCGGCGTCGGTTACGGCGTCAAAACGAATTACGTGTCCTCGGTCCAGTACGACCACTACTCGTTCTTGAAGACGATCGAAACCGCATGGGGCCTGCCGACGCTGACAGGCACTGACGGCTCGGCAAGCGCGATGGCAGACGTTTTCGGAAGCGTCAGCCCCGCGCCGCTGACCGCCTCGGCCGGCGCAAGTCCCACCTCGGGACAGGCTCCAATCACTGTGAGCTTCACCGGCGCGGCCTCGGGTGGGACGCCTCCCTATACGTACTCGTGGAATTTCGGCGACGGGGGTGCCTCAACCAGCCAGAGCCCATCACACCTGTACTCGACCGCCGGCATGTATACGGCCCAGCTGACAGTCACCGACAGCGCCTCGCGCACCGCGACCGCGAATGCCCCGGCCGTAACCGTCCTTGCCGCAACGCCGCTCACGGCCGGCGCGACAGCCAATCCACTGGCCGGTGACGCGCCGCTGACGGTCGCGTTTGCGGGCACCGCCGCCGGCGGCGTTGCCCCCTACAGCTACGCCTGGGCGTTCGGTGATGGGCAGTCGGGCAGCGGTGCCACGCCGAGCCACATCTACAGCGCGGCGGGAACCTTCACCGCCACCCTGACGGTGACCGACGCGGCGGCCCGGCAG
>JACXTT010012424.1_pt1 | contig 11303 bp, 9 predicted proteins | sample 9270951 | NCBI WGS metagenome assembly JACXTT01 (sample SAMN15532306, study PRJNA645909) | rock metagenome | isolation source: weathered quartz diorite | place: Puerto Rico | collected 2017-06-21 | reverse complement strand
CTCCCGCCGCGCGCGCCGAGAGCCCGTCGATCGCCGTAGCCTCCGGCGCGTTCGCGGTCGGGACGATCGCCTCGCGCCAGTCGCGCCGGCGCGCGCCGATGAGCGCCGGGAGCACCCCGCGCACCGCGCACAGCTCGCCGGTGAGCGACAGCTCGCCGAGCAACACCACCCCGGCGGTCGCGGCTTGTGGTACGGCCCCGAGCGCCGCGAGGATCGCCACGGCGATCGCCAGATCGAAGCCGCTCCCGCCCTTGCGCAGATCCGCCGGCGCGAGGCTCACGGTGATGGCGTGCTCGTTGAGATCGATTCCGAGGTGCCGCAGCGCCGCGCGCACGCGTGTGCGGCTCTCGCGAACGCACGCCTCCGGCAGGCCGACCAGGTGGAAGCAAGGCAAGCCACGGCCGCAGTCGACCTCGACGCGCACCAGGCTCGCTTCCAGTCCGTTCAGCGCGACGGTGGTCGCCATGGCTTGTCGCACGTTCGGTTGGGTCATGGCGGCGGCGATAGCGAGCGCCGTGCCAGCGCGCAAAACACCGGAAATCACATGATGCCAGGCGCGCGCAGGGTGGCGGCCGTTAGCGGGCCGTTAACGGCCGCCACCCGGGCCGCGCCCGCCGACAAGAGGCGTGCCAGGTTTGGTTCGTTCGCTCCACGGGCGGCGGATCGGCTAACGTGCGGCCATGTTGCGTCGCGCGGTGCTGTCGTTGGCCCTCGCCGCGACGCTCGGCGGCTGCCCCAAGCCGGACGAGACCCTCGTGCTCGTCGGCGGCACGCACGTCTCGGCGGCCCGCATCGACGCCGATCCGCTCGGGCTCTTGCCCGCGGGCGCGATCGTCCTCGGCGCCCTCGACGCGCGCGCGCTCTTCGCCACACAGCTCGGCGCGCAGACCGGCGCGATCGTGGCGCAGCTCCTGCCGCTCGGGCCGGAGTCCAACTTCAACGCGGCGCGCGACGTGCAGCGCGTCTACGGCGCGATCTACGCCATGCAGGGCGCGGACTTCTGCGCCGTGCTCCAGGGCAGCTTCGACGCCGCGGCGATCGAGCAGGCGGCGCAGGCGCGCGCGCGCACGCCCTCGGGCACGCCGCTCGTGCGCACGCAGTACGCCGGATACGCCATCTACACCGTGGCGAACCTCGGTTTCGCGGTGCTCACGCCGCACACCATCCTCTCGGGCGACGAGACCGGGATGCGCCGCGCGCTCGATCGGCTGCGCTACGGCAAGCTCGATCACGAGCTCGAGCCGTGGATGGACGAGCTGCTCGTCCGCCAGACCGCGCCGTTCGCGGTGGTCGGCGATCTCGAGCAGCAAGGCGTGGTGCAGGCCGCCGCGGCGCAGTTGCCGTTTCTCAATGGAATCAAGCTTGTGCGCGTGCTCGGCAATTTCAATCCGCCGGGGATGAACTTCGTCGGCAGCCTCACCTACCGCGACGCGGCGGCGGCGACGCAGGGCGCGGCGTCGATGGGGCAGCTGCGCGATCTCGCGGGGCTCGCGACGTTCTTCGCCAGCCTCGGCAGCGCGCCGGCGCCGAAGATCGACGTTCGCCAGCAGAACCGCGACGTGTCGTTCGCCACCAGCGTCGACGCCGGCCTGGTCAACGTGGTGTTGTCGATGATCGCCCAGGCCTTCCGGCCGGGCGCGGCCTCCTGGCTCGGCATCTGACGGTCAGTAGGGCTCGCCGGCGACGAACGGCTCGGCGGCGGCGGCGATGCGCGTGGCGATGGCGTGGGGCGCACGCGGGTTGAACCAGGCGAACGGTTCGAACAGGCGCGCCGGCGACAAGCCCAGGCCGCCGCGCGAGCACTCGACGAGCAGCGACAGCGCGCCGTGGCGCTCGTGGAACCAGTCGAGCTCGAGGCCGCCCATGGTCATGCCGAACGAGAACCACGACGCAGGGAGTGCGCGGTAGGGGCGATCGTCCGCGTCGCCGCCGATGCGGCGGGCCCAGCGGCGGTGCTCGGCGGCGTCCGCGGGGCGCAGCAGCGAGTGCGCGCTCGGGTACAGCACCACGCCGCCGAAGCTGTGCAGCGACAGCGCGCGATCGATGCGGCGCGAGCCGAGGGCGAACGCGATCGAGCTCACCTCGGGCTCGCTCGCGGCGTGCATGCCGGGCCGGTAGATCCACGGCACGAGCCGGGCGAGGGCGTTCTTCACGCCCCAGCGGGCGTCGAAGTTGCGGTTGAGGTCCACGCCGCGGGCGTTGTGGCGCACGAAGCGGCGCTTGCCGCGGCGGAGGTTGCGCTCGACCTTCAGCACCCCGTCGGGGTTGGCGATGGGCAGGAGCAGCACCGCCCGGTCGAGCTCGCGGCGGAGAAGGCGCTCGCCGAGCGCGAGGGTGGTCTCGATGCCGATCCACTCGAGCGGGTGGAGGCCGCTGACCACCACGCTGGTGCGGCGCGCGGCGGGGTCGCCGAACGCCAAGGCCACCAGCGGCTCGCCGCGGACGCTGAAGCCGATCGGCGTGAGGCGCGCGCCGGCGCGAGCGAGGCGCTCGACCGCGTGCAGCATCTCGGCGTAGCCGCGGTACGGTCCGAGCCCGCGGCCCGCGAGCTCCGCCGCGAGCGGCCGATCGCGGTGCCGTTCGATGGCGCGCTCGAGCGACGCCAGGCACTGTTCGTGATCGGGCGCGCCCCGAGGAAACGGCGCCGATGGATCCGGAGTCTCCACGTGACGGCGCTATACCACGCCGGTTCGGCGGGCTCGACGCGAACGATGGACTAGGCCTCGTTAGAGGGCGAGGCGGGTGCGGGCGCCTTTGATGCCGAAGATGGCTCGAGCGCCGGGGTCGAGGATGGGGGCGAGGAAGAGGGAGGCTAGGATTGCGGCGGCGAGGAGGGGGGCGGAGGTGTCGCCGGTTCGGATTTGCCAGATGCGGGTGGTGCGCGGGAGCAGGGCGTCGAAGCCGGCTCCGCCCATGGCGGCGACGGCGGCGCGGGCGGCGGTCATCGCTTCGGCGGCGCGATCGGCGGGGAAGGTGATGATCTCCGCGGCGCCGATCGGGCCGCGGTCGTTGGCCAGCGTGAAGGTGGCGGCGTCGCACACGGGCCAGCCCTCGGGGTAGCGCTTGTCGGGCGCGACGGCGAGCTCCACGGCGAAGAAGCGGCGCGCCTGGTGCGCCAAGCGCTCGGGGTCGAGGCGGCTCGAGCGCTCGGGGGACAGCAGGGTCCACGCGCCGGCGACGGGCAACGGGTCGACCCGGCCCACCAGCCAGCCGTTGTCGTCGAAACGCGCGCTGGTCTCGTGCGGTGATCGCTGATTCACCGCCTCAAAGGATAGGGCGTTTCGCGAGCCCGTGGTGCTGCAAGCCCCCGCCGCCTGCGTCGTGGACCCATCAATCCATAAATATGGCCATATAAAAATATAACAATAAATATGGCCATATTGCTGTAAATATGGGGACGCGTGCGGGGTACCCCCCACAGGGGCACCCTAACCCTCGGCGTGCTTGCCGATGCCTCCCGGCGCCGAGCGGCGGCCGATGCCGAGCGCCAGCGCCGCCAGCGCCGCGGCGTAGGGGAGGATCTGCACCAGCGTCGCCGCGCGCGACGCTTGCCCCACGTCCTGCAGCACGAACTGCAGCGCCTCGAGGAAGGCGAACGCCAGGCACGCCGCCGCCGCGCGCAGCGGGCGCCACCCCGACAGCACCACCGCGGCCAAGGCGATGAAGCCGCGGCCCGCGCTCATGCCCGACTCGAAGCGGTGCTGGTCGAACGCGAGGTGGATGCCGCCGATCGCGCAGATCGCGCCCGAGATGCACAAGGCCACGAGCCGAGTCTTTCCCACGTCGATGCCGGCGGCGCGCGCGGCGGTGGGGTTCTCGCCGCAGGCGCGCACGCGCAGCCCGAGGCGCGTCTTGTCGAGGAGCCAGGGCGATGCCGCGAGCGCGAGGGCCGCGAGCCAGGTCACCGGATCGCACAGCACGCGCGCGAGCACTTGCCAGCCGTCGTTGCCGGTCGGCCCGAGGCGGAAGCCGGCGATCGACGGCGAGTTCGAGGCGCTGTCGTAGAGCGCGCGGAGGCCGAGCCGCGTCGCGGAAAGTGCCAATAAATTCCATGCGATACCGCCGACGACCGCATCGATCCGGGTCTTGTCGACGAGGAGCGCGTGGGCCGCCGACAGCGCCATGCCGATGGCGATTCCCGCGACGAGCCCGGCGATCATGCTGCCGCTCGCGAGCGCCACCGCCACCGAGGCGAACGCGCTCGACAAGAGCACCGCCTCGAGGCCGATCTGGATGACGCCCGAGCGTTCGGCCCACACACCGCCCACCGCGGCGCAGGCGTACGGCGCGGCGATGCGCAGCGTCTCGGCGAGCGTCGTGAGGGTGAAGATCCTCATGCTCCCTCGCGCGCCGGCGCGGGCTCGGCCTTGGTCGCGCTCTCGGGCTCGCGTGCGGCGTAGGCGGCCGCCCCCATGAGCAGGATCACCACCGCCTCGAGCACGCCCATGGCGTCGCGCGGCACGCGCGCGTTGATCGCCAGGCCGGCCTGCGCCAGGGTGCCGAAGAGCAGCGCCGCCACCACGAGCTGCGCCGGGCCGCCGCGGCCGACCATCGCCACCGCGATGCCCGAGAAGCCCGCGCCGGCGCCGAGGCCGAGCTCGTAGTAGCCCTTGTAGCCGAGCACCGTGCCGGCCACGGCGAGCCCCGCCAGCCCGCCGGACAGGGCCATCGCTTGCAGCCGCCGCCGCGGCACGTCGATGCCCTGCGCCTCGCATGCGGCCGGGCCCTTGCCGACCCATTCCATCTCGCGGCCCGCACGCGAGCGGCCGAGCCACAGCCAGGTGGCGAACGTCACCGCCACCGCGAGCGGGAAGGCGACGCTCACCGCGCTGCCCTTGAACGGCGCGAGCCAGCGGTCGAGCCCGGGCAGGCGCGCGCCCGCCGCGATGTCGCTCGTGCGCACGCCGTCGTGCGACAGGCCGATCGCCAGCGCCCAGGGCAGGATCACGTCGGCGCTGCGGTTCAGCATGATGGTGCTGATGATCTCGTGGACGCGCAGGTACGAGCGCATCGCGCCGGCGATGGCGGCGTAGGCCGCGCCGACGGCTACGGCCGCGGCGAGCACGATCGGCAGCGCCGCGAACGACGGCAGGTCGAGGTGCGTCGCCAGCCAGGTGGCGAGGAGGCTCGCCATGGCCAGCTGCCCCTCGCTGCCGATGTTGAACAGGCCGGCGCGCAGGGCCACGTGGAAGGCGAGGCCCGTGAACAACAGCGGCGTCGCCTTGAACAGCACCTGGCCGACGCCGTAGGGCGTGCCCCACGTGCCGGCCCAGGCGTTCGCCAGCGTCGCGGCCGGCGCCTCGCCGAACCCCCAGCTCAGCAGGTTCAACACCAGGAGCGCGCCGGCGAGCGCGAGCAGCACGCGGAGCCGGGGCGCGGTGAGCCGGGTCATGGCGCTCCGCATGGTAGTTCGCGCGCGCCGATTCGCGAACGCAAATCCCGGCTCAGCAGCCGTGGATCGCGCGCAGCCGGCTACGGGTGTCGTCGCCGGCGACGCCGCTTGGCTCGAGGCCGGCGCCGCGCTGAAAGGCGCTAACGCCCTCGGCGAGGGACTCGTCGTCGCCGAACACGAACGGGTCGCCGGGCCGGCCGACCGGGCCATAGCCGAGGTGGACGAGGCGGGCCGCGACCCCGCTCATCTCGTCGATCGGGTCGAGGTGGCCGACGGCGATCGCGTGCTTCACCTGGCGATCGACGAAGGTGAGCTCGAGCTCCTCCACGTCGAGCGGCAGCTTCAGCGCGAGCGCGCCGAGCGCGTCCAGCCGGCCCTTCACCGGCTCCTCGCCGAGGCCGCGGAGCTCGTAGCGCTCGGCCGCGAGCGGGCCCCGTTCGCCGTGGAACGCGACGCGGAGGTCGACCTCGGGCACCTTGGCGCGAAAGCGGTTCGACGTCTTCGGCGCGAGCTCGAGCGCCGGCGGCGGGGGCGGCGGAATGCAGAGCACGTCGCCGGGTGCGAGCATGTCGGGGTCGCGCTTCTTCACCAGCGCGGCGTTCTTCGGCTCGTCCCAGATCCGCCGCGGCTCGAGCCCGAAGGCGAGGGCGATGCGCAGGAGCGTATCCCCTTGCCGCACCACGTAGCGCTTCTCGCTCATCCGAACACCACCTTCGCCATCCACACCAGCCCGCGCGCGTCGTCCTCGGTCGCGAAGGTGCGGTTGTACGTCCACTCCGGAACGCTGCTGTCGCCGTAATACAGCATCACGTCGATCTCATCGGCGCTTCTTTCTGCGGGAAGGGCTGGGGCGTCCGGCAACGGCTGCTGACCGGGAGTCGAGGTGCCCTTGTGCGTCAACGAGTAGTAGAAATTGTGCGTCTCGCGCAGCACCGAGTGGCCGAGCTCGTGGGCGCCGACGTAGGCTCTTCGGAGGTCGTTCTCGTCCTCTCGCCAGACGTCGATGATGGGGAGCCCTTCGGCGATCGTGGCGAGATTGACCGAGCGCCCGCCCATGTCGGTCTTTTCACCGCCGATGGGCGCGTCAGCCATCATCCCGAGCTGATGGAGCGCCTTGGGCAGACGCTTCGCGACGAAGGTCCGCACCGAATCCGAGGTGCGTTCGTGGCAGCTCACGAAGATCTGCCACGCTTGCCCATCGAGCGCGATCGACGGGCGCGACCAATGCTTGGCGATCCCCTGGACGATCAGGCGCCTGAACGTCGCGAACTGCTCCGGTTCGGCGTCGAACACCGAGGGGATGTGGAGCGCGACCGGGAGCTCGCCGCCGCTGAGGACCTCGGCCATCGCCACGCCGGGGATGTCGGGCAGGCCGGCGCTGGCGGCGCCGTGCACGTTCGGTAGAGGGACGCCGAACGAGGCGAGCTCGACCTCGCTGGGGTTGGAGAAGCGCGCGTGCACCGCCACCGACACGGTCTTGGCGTTGCGGTCGATGCGCGCGTCGACCCAGCGGATGGCGTCGTAGCTCGTGCCGATGTCGGTGGTGGCGACGCTCGCGCGGCCGGCCGCGTCGATCACGGTGAGCCGCGCCGAGAGCTCGTTCTGCGCGAGCAGGCCGGTGTCGAGCACGCCGTCCTGGTCGTAGCCGTCCCAGCTCCACACGTGCACGCCGGGCAGCAGGTACTCGCCGCCTTCGTGCGTCTCGGCGTAGATCGCGCTCCCGGAATGGAAGATCTCGATGCGCGTGCGCGCGGCGGGGAGCGGCAGCGTCAGGCGGAAGCGGATCTTCGACTCGCCGAGCTTCCACTCGCCGAGCTGGAACGGCACGAGCGTCTGCTTGGCCCAGCCGTCGAGCTCGATCCGCGGCGGCGGCAGGGTCGTCACCCGCATCGTCACCGGCGCCTCGCCGCTCGGCCGGGCCAGCGCCTTGATCGGCGCGCCTCGAACCGGCGCGCGCGCCAGCACCCGCTCGATCCCCGCGCCGCCCTTCGCGGTCGGGAGCGCCTGCGGCGCGAGCGCGATGAGGGCCGCCTGCCAGGGGTGCGGCCCGAACCACGGCAGGTGGAAGCGCGACGGGCCGGATTTCGGCCGCGCGAACGGGCGCACCGTCTCGCCGACGACATTCGCGCGCCAGCGGCCGTTCTCCCAGTACTCGAAGTGCAGGAGCGCGAGGTCGCCGAAGGGCTGGAGCGAGGGATCGAGCACCGCCGTCGGCGACAGCGTCTTGGCGAGCGCGAAGTCGCGCGCCGCCGCGATCGCCGCGACCAGCACGGGATCGAAATGCGCGAAGCGCAGCGGATCCTTGGCGAAGAGCGCCGCGAACAGGTCCATCAGCGTGGCCGCCACCACCCCCTCGGGCAGCGGCACCCACTCGTAGCCGGAGCGGAAGAAGCGCGCGACCGCAGGCGGATCGTTCGACAGCCCGAGCGGCACGTCGACCACCTGCCCGTGCTCGAAATGCCCCGAGCCCTCGAGCGAGCCCGAGGGGATCTTGTACGGCGTCACCGATCCGCCGGCGAGCGCCGCGAGCCAGTCGAGCTCGGTCCAGGTGTAGCGGATGCGCGCGCCGTGAACGCCCATGGTCAAGCCGATCCGGGCGAGAGGAGCCCGGGGAAGCGAATCGTCGCCGGTTCGCGCAGGTCGATCTCGGCGCGCCCGTCGCCGTCGAGGAAGCCGCGCCGCTCGCTGCCGTCGGCGAGGGCGATGACGTAGGGCCGGTAGGGCAGGGGCTTGCCTTGCTCGTCGGCGAGCTCGATGCGCGTGAGCGGATCGGCTTCCGCGGGCGGCGGGTCGATCGCCAGCTCGGGCGAGTTGAGCAGGATGCGCGCGCCGTCGACCTTCGCCTCGGCCCGCAGCGACGCGGTGGCCTTGTCGCCGGCGAGCAGCAGGGTGTGCGATTTCACCCGCGCGTCGTTCTTGGCGTGGATGGTCACGTCGCCGCCGTCGATCGACAGGCGCGCGTTCGGCGTGCGGAGGGCGAGGGCCGGGGCGATGAGCTCGATGCGATCGGGCAGGATCTCGACCACACTCGCGCCGCAGCGCAGGCGGATCGCGCTCTTCGAGGCGAGCTCGGTCACGTCGCTGCTCGACAGATCGATCGGCCCGTCGACGATCACGCCGTAGGAGCGGCGCGCCTCGCTCGTGCCGACCAGGGTGGTCACGTTGCCCTTGCTGCGCAGGGTCACGTCGCCGCCGGCGCTCCACGCCGCCGCGCCGCGGATCGCGCGCGTCTCGCTGCCGGCGCGGACGCGCAGCTCGCCGTCGATCTGGGCCGCGTGATCGCCGCCGACGACCTCGCGCCGGCTGCCGTCGACGCGCAGCGAGTCGTCGCGCCCCACCGTGCGCGCGGCGTCGCCGGCGATCCGCTCGTGGCGATCGCCGCCAACCGCGTTTTCTTGCGTCTCCTTCACCTCGATCCGCTGGCTGTGGCCGACGACGGTGGTGTGGTCGTGGCGGACCTCCTCGGCGAGGTCGCGCTGGGCGTGGAGGAACACGCGCTCCTCGCCGGCGGCGTCCTCGAACGACAGCTCGTTGAAGCCGCCGCCGCCCGGGCTCGAGGCGGTGCGGACCCCGCTCTTGGTCTTGTGCTCGGGCAGCTTGAACGGGTGCGGCCGGGTCGGGTTGTGGAGCGAGCCGACCACCACCGGGCAGTCGGGATCGCCGCCGAGGAACGACACCATCACCTCGCTGCCGACGCGCGGGATGAACTGCGCGCCCCATGACGCCCCGGCCCAGCTCTGCACCACGCGCAGCCACGCCGTCGGCGCGCCGTCGCTCCAGTGGAACTTCACCTGCACGCGCCCGTGCTCGTCGGTGTGGATCTCCTCGCCGGACGGGCCGACCACCACCGCGGTCTCGAGGCACTGCACCACGCGCCGCTTCGGCCGCCGCGGCCGCGCCGGGAGCGCCACCGGCACGCAGCGGAAGCGGTTCGTGTACACCCGCTCGTCGGCGCCGCCGGTCGCGCGCCCTTCGTGCCACAGCTCGGTGACGGCGTACTCGCCGTTCAGCTGCGGCGAGCCCGCCGCCTCGATCTCGACGCGGTAGCCGGGCACGAGCGTGCGCACACTGCTCTCGCCTTCGGCCTCCACCGCGCGGCGGCGGTGCGCCTCGAGCCGGCGCGCGGCCCGCTCGACGGCGACGTCGGGATCGGCGTAATCGCCGCGGAAATCGTCGATCCGCAGGCGCTGTCCGTATCCCGGCGCGTCGCCGTGCAGCGACTCGGCGGCGAGGTCGCGTAGCGGCCGGCGGAAGTCGTAGTCCCGCAGCATCACCGCGTCGGGGCGCACCGCCTCGGCGCGCGCGAACCGCAGGATTTCGTCGTCGCTCGCCCCGCGGACGTCGCTCGCCCGCAGGCGCAGGAGCGGCGCGCGGCTCTCGCCCGCCTCGAGCCGGAGCGCCGCGGGATCGAGCCGCTCGTACGAGCCCGGGTGATCGATCAGCACCATCGCGTCGGGGACGATCGCGCTCTCGCCGGCGTCGGCGCTGTGGCGGACGAACCAGAAAATGCCCTCCTCGGCGAGGATCCGCCGCACGAAGGCGTAGTCCGACTCGCGGTACTGGGCGCAGTAGTCGCGCTTCGGGTAGCTCGCGGCGAGGCGCGGCTCGCACGGGACGCCCGCGGCGTCGAGCAGGGTCTTGACCACCTCGGGCGCGCTCAGGCCCTGGAACACGCGGAAGGCGCGGCGGCGCTTGCCGAGCCACAGCTTGGGCACGAGGCGCAGGCGGTAAGCGCGCCCCGCGGGCGGCCGCGCGACGGCCGCGACCCGCGCCACCACGCCGTGGATCGCCCGGACGACGCCGCGCCCGTCACCGATGGACAGGACGGCGCTCGCGCCGAGCACCGCGCCGAGGTCGCGCTCGCAGGCGACGTCGACGTCGAAGGCGAACGAGCGCGAGATCCCCTCGCGGCCGGACAGGCCCGCGACCGCGATCTCCCGCGACGGCACCGCGCCCGCGGCGAGCGAGAAGGTCGACCCCATCACTCTTCGTTAGTCGCGATCCGCCGGCGAAGGGCGACAAAAAATCAACTCGACGCGAGCATCGCGCGGCCGATGGTTTCGTCGGAGGCGGTGGGCTCGAGCTCGGCGACGATCGCCCCGCGGCGCAGGACCACGATGCGGTGGCACAGGGCGCGGAGCTCGTTGAGATCGGCGCTGATGACGAGCACCGCCGCGCCTTTTTCGGCGGCCGCGGCGATCGCCGCGTGGATCGTGCGCGCGGTGCCGACGTCGACCCCGCGGGTCGGTTGGGCCAGCACCAGGGCGGCGAGCTTGCGGTCGAGGGCGCGCGCCATCACCACCTTCTGCTGGTTGCCGCCGCTGAGCTCGCCGGCGCGGCGCCAGGGATCGGCCGGAGCGACGGCGAAGCGCTCGAAGCGGCGATCGCGCGCCGCTGCTTCGTCGGCGAGCGGGAGATCGCCGAGCACCAGGTTGTCGGCGACGGTCGCGTCGAGCACGAGCTCGTCCTTGTGGCGGTCGTCGTGCACCACCACCAGGCCCTGCCGGCGGGCCGCGCGCACCCGCGCCGCCGGGCTGGCGGAGTCGCGCAAGAGCTCGGTCATGCCGGCGAGCTCGATCGTCCCGCCGTCGATCGGCGCGAGGCCGCCGAGGACGCGGGCGAGCTCGTGCTGGCCGTTGCCCTCGACCCCGGCGACGCCGACGATCTCGCCGGCGCGGATCGTCAGATCGATCCCGGCGAGGCGCGCGCCGAGCGTCACGCCGCGGAGCTCGAGCACGACCTCGGCGCCCTCGGCCAGCGGCGGCCGGCGCTCGGCCGCGGGGATCCCGCCGCCCATGATCGCCCGGGTGGGCCGCCCGGCGAAGGCCGGGACCATCCGCCCCGCCTCCTCCATCCCCCTCGCGCTGACCCTCCCGCCCCTTCCGCTGGGCGTGCCCCCCTCCGCGAAACC
>JACXTT010012423.1_pt1 | contig 11304 bp, 8 predicted proteins | sample 9270951 | NCBI WGS metagenome assembly JACXTT01 (sample SAMN15532306, study PRJNA645909) | rock metagenome | isolation source: weathered quartz diorite | place: Puerto Rico | collected 2017-06-21 | reverse complement strand
CCGCCGTCGTCGCCACGCCGGTCACGCCGCCTGCCGCCCCCGCCAAGGCATCGGGGACACCGATTCCACCTGGCGCTCAGGTCAAGCTGGTGGTCCAGCGCGGCCTCAAGGTCGGCGAGGAATACAACATTTTCGCCGGCGAAAACTACGTCGGCCGCGCCGACGAGAAACCGGTCGATGTTGACCTGACTTTTCAGGAGCCGGAAGATCGCGTCTGGTGCTCCCGTCAACACGCCTTGCTCGTCTACGACGACTCCAACGGCCACCTCACGGTCGAAGACCTCAATAGCTCGAACGGCACGTTCGTCAATCGCGAACGTGTCTATCCGGGCCAGCCGCGCCAGCTGTTCGTGGGCAACACCGTCCAGATCGGCACGGTGCACATGCGCGTGAAGGCGTAAGGCCCGCGCCTGAATTGTGGAAACTGTACGATGCCCCAGGGTGAGGTAATCCGCACCCTGGGGTTCGGATTACCTCACCCCAGGGCTTTCCTTAGATCCACAAGGAGAGTGCAGAGCCCTTCTCCCGGCAAGGATCACGCCTATGAGCCTGGTCTGTGCGCAATGTTCGCGCGTCAATCCACCCGAAGCGTCCTATTGCTACCATGACGGCGCGGCGCTGGCAGGCCGGGCCGGCGGACCGATCAACGCTGGGGCTGCCTCCTTTCCCAATCAATTCGTGTTCCCCGATGGCATGGCGTGCCGCAACTTCGATCAGCTCGCCATGGCGTGCCAGCAGAACTGGCCGTCCGCGATCTCTCTCTTGCACCAAGGTTTTCTCGGCTCGTTCTTCGGCGGCATGGGGCGCGTCGATCTGGCGATGGCCGCCCAGGAGGCCGCCAAGTTTCCCGATCTCGATCGCGGGCTCGACCAGCTTCTCGCCAAGCTGCCGAGCCAGGCGCTGCAATCTCCCAAGCTGCAAGCGGAGCCGAGCGAGATCAGTCTCGGCCAGGTGAAGATTGGCGAGAGCCGCGCTACCGAACTGCACCTCACCAACCTCGGCATGAGGCTGCTGTACGGCACAGTCACCTCCGATTGCGAATGGCTGACGGTGGGCGACGGCCCCGGGCATGTCGAAAAGATGTTCCAGTTCGGCGCCGATGCGGTCATTCCCGTCCATGTGCGCGGACAGCACCTCCGCGCCGGCGCCAAGCCGATCGAAGGGCACCTGATCGTCGATTCCAACGGCGGCACGCTGTCCGTGACCGTCCGGGCCGATGTGCCGGTCACTCCCTATCCCGACGGCATGTTCGCCGGCGCCACCACGCCGCGCCTGGTTTGCGACAAGGCCAAGGCCAAGCCGAAGGACGCCGCCCCCCTCTTCGAGCACGGCGACGTCGCCCGCTGGTACGCCAGCAACGGCTGGAAGTATCCGGTCCAGGGCCCGATCATGCCCGGCACCGGCTCGATCCAGCAATTCTTCGAGGCCCTTGGTGTCGCCAAGGCGCCCAAGGTTGACGTCAACCCCAAGTCGCTCCAGCTCAACGGCGCCGTCGGCAAGACGATCGATGCCGTCGTCGAACTCTCCACGACCGAACGCAAGGTCGTCTACGGCTGGGCGAGTTGCGATCAGTCTTGGGCCGAGGTCGGCAAGACGAAGTTGCTCGGCAAGAGCGCCACCATTCCGATCACCGTCCGCGTTCCCGATCCGTGCCCGCCGACGCTCAATGCGACGATCACGGTGGTCGGTAACGGCAATCAGAGAACGACCGTCCCGATCAAAGTGAGCGTGGCGGGAGGCAAGGCCGGCGTCGCCCTTGTGGAAGAATTGCCGCCGATCGAGATCCTCGAGGAAGAAGCTCCGGTGATCGTCGAGATTCTCGATGCGCCGGCCGCGGTCTACACGCCGCCCCCCGCGCCGGTGCCGGTCGCCGTTGTGGAAGAGCCCCCCCCCGCGGCGCCGACGCCGACTGCGCCGATGGTCGCCAGTGAGTTGGCCGCGGACGACAACCCCTTCGCGATCACCGACAAGCCCGCAGCTGCCCCCAGGCCCGGCGGCCCCGGCGCGCCGCCGCCGACCGTGACGCTCCCCAAGCCCCCCCCCGGCTTGCCGCTCCTCGCCCGCATCGTGCTGCACTTTGTGCCGCTCGCCCTGTTGACCTTCACGTGCCTCATCTTGATCGTGTGCGACATCTTCATTCCCCACACCGGCAAGGTTGGCGGCGCCGACGACGACCCAGTCGACAAGAATCCTCACGTCAAGCTCGTGTTCGACGAAGGCAGGCTGGGCGGCGATCATTACACCGACAGCATGATGTTCGCCGTCCATCAGCTCTTTCCCGACGACAAGGGTAAACCCTCCGTCAAGCTGAACTGGTACGAGAACGGCTTCGGCAACAGCGTCGTCGCCAAGATCGACAACAAGGAGAAGGCGTTCGGCTTCTCGCCCGATCATGGTAGCTGGGCCCCCACCAACGAGAAAGGGCAATCCGCCGGCAAATACGGAGGGAAGAAGCGCACCTTCGATATCGACGGCATCTACATCACCCAGACGGTGACCATCGAACCCGGCGAGCCGGTCGAGGTCAAACCCGGTGAATATAAGCGTTTCCTCAACACTTGCCTCGTCCGCTACACGCTGAAGAACACCGATCCAAAGAAAAGCCATTCTGTCGGACTGCGCGTCCTCATGGACACCTGCATCGGCCGCGCCGACGGCGTGCCGTTCATGCTGCCGGGTGTCAAAGAAGTGGTTTCGACCAAGAGGGAATTCCGCGGCGCCGAAGTGCCCGACTTTGTACAGGTTCTGGAAAAGGAGAGCGTGCGCGAGCCCGGCACCATCTTGCAGTTGAACCTGCGCGTGGATGAAAAATTCGAACTCCCCAATCGTTTTCAGCTCACGCGCTATCCCGTCTCGAATGAGAATCCCGACAAGCGCATCTTGAATAAATGGGAAGTGCCGCTCGTTGACATGGACGACGATTCGTGCGTGGTGATCTACTGGGATCCAAAGGATCTGGCGCCGAACAAGACACGCGAACTTGCCTTCACCTATGGCCTCGGAAGCATCTCGGAATCCGGGAACAAACTTGGCCTGACGGTCGGCGGTTCGACGCGCGTCAAAGGAGAACTCACCGTGGTCGCTTTGGTCGCCGACCTCGACGCCAAAACCGCGACTTTGAAACTTCCCGACGGCCTCGAACTCCTCAAGGGCCAATCGCTGGAGCAGCAACTCACCAGGCCGCGCGCCGACAAGGACGGTCGCGTTCGGCCCAATCCCGTGACATGGCGTGTGCGCTCAACCCGTGAAGGAAAGCATAGCGTCAGCGTTTCCACCGACACCGGCCTGTCGCAATCGCGCCGCGTCACCATCACGACCCAGTCGCTATTCAACTGAGGCGAGCGTCGAGGCGTAAGCCCGGCGTGTTGCCGGGCTTACGCCTCGACGCTCACCGATGCAGCGGTCACTCCAACTGAATTTCGTCCGGCTTCGGCTTCTCGATGAACTTCTTGTAGCAAAACACGCCGGCGACCCAGAAGATGAAGAGGAAAGCCAAGGTCGCCCACATGCGGACCGCCTCGCTGTCGATCCACCACAGCCAGTCGCTCCCCGCGACCCAGATTGGAACCACGGTGTACAAGAGCAGCAAGTTGATGATCGCGAAGAGCGTGAAGGCGGCCGAGCCGAGCGCCGGCAGGAGATACTCGAGGTGCCGACCAGGCGTGAGACCGATCGTTTTCTCGGTCTTGCCCCACTGGCGCGTCAGCGTGTTGTAGCCGCAAGATAGACAGATGGTATCGTGTTCGCCCATCTCCTGGGTGCAGTTCGGGCAGCGCGGAACCAACTCAACCGTCTTGACGCCGTAGGGATCGACGCTCTCCTCATCGTCCCCGGAGGGCTTGGCAGCGGCGGCGGCTTCTGGAGCGGCCTTGGCTTGCGGAGCGTCCTTCGCGTCCGCCGGCTTCGGCTTGCCGCTCTTGCTCGCGTCCGGCTTGGCCTTATCCGGCTTCGCTTCCTGCGCCGCAGGCACGACGAACGGCTCCGTGCAGAACGGGCACTTGATCTTCTTGCCCGACACGTCGGTCTTCGGCTTGAATTTCTTCGCGCACTCAGGACAGGTGACAACCATACCAGCGGCCATAGCGTTTCGCCCTCGAACGTAGGGACAAGCTGCCAGCTTGTCCCTCTTTGCCCACAGGACAAGCTGCCAGCTTGTCCCTCTTTGCCCACAGGACAAGCTGGCAGCTTGTCCCTACGAGCTATCTTCGCAAGCGTGCGGGCCGCTGTCAATCCTGCGGCCGGTTTCTATAATGAAAGCCATAATACTCCGCATTAACCGCACCGAGGCAGCCGCCGTTATGATGCTCGACGTCGTGATGATTGTGCTGACGGTGGTGCTGGGTATCGGCGCGGTGCTGCCGGCTTGGTGGGCGTGGAGCATGCTCATCGATTACTGGCGGCGGACGAGGGTGACGCCGCCGGCGGCGGAGCCATGCCCGAACGTCGCCGTCGTTCTCTGCCTGCGCGGTGCTGACCCTTCCCTCGACGCCTGTCTGAATGGGCTGCTCAATCAGGACTATCCGCATTATCACCTCCAGATCGTGGTGGATCACGTCGATGATCGCGCCTTCGGCAAAGTGCATGAAATCCTGGCCCGCGGCATCCGGCCGCAGGTGCAGGTCCAGGTCGATGTGCTGGAAAAGCACTGCCCGACGTGCAGCTTGAAGGTATGCGCCCAGTTGCAAGCCGTCGCGAAGCTGGAAGAGAAAATGGACGTGGTCGTGTTGATCGACGCCGACTCGATCCCGGCCCCCGATTGGCTGCGGGCGATGGTCGCGCCGATGGCCGATCCAAAGGTCGGGGCGGCGACCGGCATTCGCTGGTTCGCCCCCGTGGACGGCGGATTCGGCTCGCTGGTCAGGCATATCTTCAATGCCGGCTCGTATCCGCAGATGTTCGCCTTCGATCACGCCTGGGGCGGCTCGGTCGCGATCCGCATGGAGCTGTTTCGCCGTTCGAACCTGAAACAGCGCTGGTGCCAGGCCCTGTGCGAGGACAGCGCGATCACCGGGCCGATGCGCGAAATGGGCCTCAAGATGGTGTGGGTTCCGGCCGCCACTAACACCAACCAGGAATCGATCACTTTCGACGCCAGCCTGCGCTTCGTGCAACGGCAACTCCTGTGCGTGCGGCTCGATCACGTCGATTGGCCGATCTTGCTCGCCTGCAACATGTACAACTCGTTCGCCGTCACAGCGCTCGCGATCCTGACGGGCGTCAGCATCTACCTCGAGCGCTGGGACTGGGCGGGCATGGCCGCCGGCTTGATCGGCCTTTTCGCCGGCGGCATGTTCAGCGGCCTTCTCACGGCCGAGTTCGTGATTCGCCGCAATTATCGGCTGCGCGGCGTGCCGATCCCGCCGATCGTGTGGAACTGGAAGATGATCCCGGCTTTCGTCTTCACGCAGTTCATCTGCATGCGCTACCTGTGGCGCGCCCACCATCTGAAGCAAGTCGCCTGGCGCGGCATCCAGTACGCGATCCAGGGGCCGGGGAACATTCGCCTGGAAAAATACGAGCCCTATCAGCCGCCGGAACACGTGTCCTCTTCATCGCACCATTCCACTGTTTAGCAAGGACTCGCTGTGAATTCATCCTTCACGAATGAAGACGTCTCCTCGAAGTTCTCCCTCAAACCTGATGCTCTCCCGCCGCTGCTGACCGATAACGTCTGGCTCGTCGATGTCGTCGCGCGCTTGACGGATCGGCCTGTCGAGGAAGTGAGCCGGCGACTGCACCAGGAAGAAATGCAGATCGGCAGCAACGTCGCCGCCGCCATGCAAGATGCCGGCATCACGCCGCACGCCTGGAGCGACGACCTCGTGCGCTTCTATCAGGAGACCGATGCCTTCCTGTACGAACTGATCGCCTGGAACCGCAACGGCAACAAGGTGGCGATTCGGCAGTGGCTCAACACGGTCCTGGCGCGCCTGCCCGGCTTTTCCCTCGACGTTCTGACCTTCGGCGATGGCATCGGCTGCGACAGCCTGTACCTGACGCAAGCGGGACATCGTGTCACTTACTGCGATCTGGGCGAACTGGGCAAGCAATTCGCACAATCGCTGTTCGACGCGGCGGGGCTTCCCTTCGAGCCGACCGGCGACTTGACGGCATTGCCCGCGGAAGCGTTCGACGTGGTGATTTGCCTCGATGTGCTGGAGCACGTCCCCGATCCGCCGAGCCTCGTCGCGCAACTGGCGCGCTGTCTGAAGCCAGGCGGTCTGTTGATCGCCAGCGCGCCGTTCTTCGCGATCGATCCGCACTTCCCGACGCATCTGGCCAGCAATGTGCGTCACAGCGGCAGCGTGGGGGGATTGTACGGCCGGCACGGGTTGAAGCTGGTTGACGGCCGGCCGTTCCTCGATCCGGTGGTGCTGAGCAAGCCGCCGATTGTTTACGAAGGGGGCGCCAACGGCCTGTGGCGACGCGCGTCAGTCCGCGCCGGCGCCATGCTGCTCAAATGCGCCCGCTTCTGGTCGTGGCCGCACCGACGCATCGGCCGCATCCTCCAGCGTCGCGGTTATCGTTATATGACCGACGGCCTGAATGTCGCGAGCGTCGAGGCGTAAGCCCGGCGTGTCTGGCGAGCGTTTCACGTCGGGCTTGCGCCTCGACGCTCGCCAAAAAGAAAAAGCTCACGCGAGTGCGTGAGCTTTGGTTGCAGCGTTTGGGGCCACAGGACACGATCCTGGGCGAATTAACCCTTGGCGGCCAGGGCGGGTTTCTCCGGAGGCGCCGGGGCGTCTGTCTTTTCGCCCAGGAGTTCCTGCCGGAAGATCGGCACATCGCGCGGGGCTTCGATCCCCAGACGAATTTTGCCGCGATCGATATCGACAACCGTGATGCAGATGTTGTCATTGATGTAGATCTTCTCACCCAATTTTCTGCTTAGTACCAACATTTCGCTACCCTCCTTACAGCGATGCCGATGGACTGGGTCCAATTCCATTGTAGCCTACTTTGAGACCGAACGCGCTTCGTTTAGCAATCTTTTCTTCGCATTAACGGCTTTTGACAATTGCAATTTCGATACCATGTGCGTGATTGGATCGACCCGTGATTCGGGCAAGCGTCTCAACTCATTCAAAAGCCTAAGGTTTCGATCTTGAAAGAATTCCTGGATTTCCCGGAAATATGCGTGAATTCTTTGGACGAGCTGCGCGAAATTGATCAAATCGCGGGCTTTGGTGACCGAAATTGAACGTCAGGACACTTTTTCTTGAGGGCTTGCCGCTGGTTCGAGTAGCCGATTCCGCTGTAATTCGGGTAAGCTGAACTCCGGCGAGTCTAGTTGCAAGCAGGCTTTCCCAGGTTCCGAAGTCTGCCCCGTTCGCTCCTTCGTGGATTTTGTGGGACAGGAATCCCCATGACGCAACTGTTTCATGACGGCCGGTTTCTCGACTTCGGCCCTTCGGCGCTTCTTCCCGCCGAGGTTGCTTGTCCCACCACGCGAATCGAAGGGACCAAGCCATCGGCGTTGCGCGCTCATGTTCGGCTACTCACGCCGAACAAGTCTGGAGTCTATGGAATGCTCGATGGAGACGAGCAGCTCATCTACGTCGGCAAGGCGAAGAACCTGCGCGTTCGGCTTCAGAGCTACTTTCGCCAGAAGGGCCGGCCGAACCGAGCGCGCAAGATCATCGCCCAGGCCCGCAGCATCGTCTGGGAAATCGTGCCAAGCGACTTCCCAAGTCTGTTGCGCGAGCTGGAGTTGATCCGCCGCTGGCGGCCGCGCTGGAACGTGCAAGGCCAGCCGCTGCGACGCCGCTTGACGTTCCTCTGTCTAGGGCGGGCGCCGGCGCCCTATCTCTTCCTGTCTCGAAAAATCGGCCCGCAGGTTCAGGCAGCGTTCGGTCCAATCACGGCCAGCCGTAACGCGCTCGAAGCGGTGCGCCGTCTGAACGACTGGTTCAAGCTGCGCGAATGTCCACAACCGCAGGAGATGATCTTCCCCGACCAAGGCGAGCTGTTCCCTGGCGTCCGGCCCGCGGGCTGTCTGCGCGTGGAGATCGGCACCTGCCTCGGACCATGCACGGGAACGTGTGCGCGGCGCGACTACCAGTTGCAAGCACGGCGGGCGCGCGACTTCCTGTCGGGCAAAGACCTTACGCCTCTGACGAAAATGTATGAAGGAATGCAATCTGCTGGCGTCGCACAGCAATTCGAACGTGCCGCCGCGTTGCGCGACCGCTGGACCGTGCTGAACTGGCTCGTCGATCGGCTCGCGCGCGTGCGCAAAGCGCAGGCAGAGCTTTCGTTCATCTATCCCGTGGCTGGAACATGGTATTTGATCCACGGCGCCCGCGTCGTCGCGGCTGTCCAGGCGCCGCACGACAAGGCGACGCGCCAGCTCGCCGCGGAGCGGATCGACGCTCTCTATCGCGGCCGCTCGGATTTGCTTGATAGCTACGAACACGCCGACGGCATGATGATCGTCATGCAATGGTTCCGCAAGTACCCCAGCGAACGGGCCAAGTGCTTGACGCCGACGGAGGCGCTCAGAGCCTGAAGCGTGAGCGAAGGAGGGGCAACCTGCGCTCATGCTTCGGACTCTGATTTGCCGCGATCCTTGTACGGCTGGATCTTCTCGTACAACAACTCCACGAATTGCTCCAGCATGTCCACATATTCTGTCCCGGCAACGATAGCCGCCTGCTCCAGAATTTTGCGGCGTCTCTCAAGTTGATCGACGTAATGGGCGACCCCGAACGACGTGAGCGGGCCGCCGGTCCCCTGCAGCGACAGGAGTTCGTCGATCTCCGCCGGCGTCAAGCCGGCGGCACGCTCGGGGTTGCGTTCGATCCACGCCAGCAGTTCCGGCTGCGTCGCTTGCTCGTACAGCACGCGCAAGCCATCTTTCACCGGCAGCGGCATGCGCATCCGGGGTAGGAGCCTTTCCAGCGGTTGCGTCAATAGGTCGTATACGCTCAAGCCGAGCGCGCGGGCGCAGGCGCTTACTGTTGCGTTGTGCAGCTTCCGCGGCGGGCCTTGAAAGATGCTGCGCACGGTGAGCCGATTGAGTTCCGCGCTGCGGGCAAATTCGTCGTGGTTCCAGCCGCGCTCTTGCACGAGCCGAGCAATCTTCCCGCACAGCGGCATATCAGAGGTGGCTGAAGGTTCTTTCATCAACCGAGATTGTAATCGACGCGGCAATGACCGTACAGCTTGGTTGTTGATCACGGCTCCACATCGACAACGAAAAAGGCGTCGCTCGGATCAAGCTGCCCGCCAACGACCGCACGCAACGTGATCACCTGCCGCCCACCACTGATTCGCTCGCCCAGCGGAACACTAACTGCCAGCCGCAGGGTCCCGGTCGCCACGTCCAGGTCCCAGGTCTGATCCTTGGTCAAGCCGCGGCCTTCCAGCGTCACCGTCATCTGTTCACGCTGCGCGCGTAGGTTCGTGACGACCAGTGTTCCTTGCACCTTCGCCCCTGCCGTCGCTTTCTGAACCAGCGGCTCGAAGTGAACACGATGCGGATTCCAGTCTTGAAGATGATTGCCGCTCGGACACAGCGCGTCGGCAGCTTTGGCGCTGACTCGGCCCCACTCGACCCGGCGGCGAAAATCCTCGGCGCTAAACTCGAATGGCCCGCCGTGCTCGGCCAGCACCCACTCGGGGGCCGCGTCGAGCACCTTCTTGGCGCTGGCGGCATACAGCGGCGGGAAGCTGCGGTTCAGCCCCATCCAGCCGCCGGAGCCGCTGAACATGTCCTGATGGAAGAAATTGTCGGCGGTGAAGTAGCAGCGCTTGCCGTCAATCGTCGTCTCAACCCCCATCGTGTATTCGCTCTGCCCCGGCAGATGAGTAAATCGAAGGCGATACTCGCGCCACGTCAGGCTGTCGCCGTCCTTTGGCATCTTGTCGAACTTCACCGAGCGGGCATCAAGGAACGGCGCACGCAACAAAAACGGCTCCGCGATTGGCTTCGCCACTGCGTCCAGAGCCCAAACCGCGAATTTCGCCCGGTCCGGCAGATACTGGACACCGTCGTAATGATCGAAATGGGCGTGGCTGAACAGGACGACTTCAATCGGCCCCAGCTTCTCATCTTGTTGCAGTTTGGCGAACTGATCGGCGCAGCGTTTGTCCCACGGGTCGATCATCAGGCAAGCGTTGTCCTTGGAGGTGAGGACGTACGTGTTGCCGGTGAGCCAAAGGTGCTCCGAAACTTTCGTCCACGGCTTGGAGCCATTCGATTGCGCCTGCTCCTTGGCGAGGAAGCGATACGGCGGCGCGTTGCCGAGCCGATCCTTGGTGAAGCGCTCGAAACTCTTGAGGAAGGCGACTTCCTCGACGGCGGCGAGCGTTTCCTTCAAGGCGGCGCCGACGTCCTTGACGATGACGACGCCGTGGGACGGGCAGAGGACATCCGGCTTGACGGCGATCAACCGACGCAGCGACTCGGCAGTTGGTTGCAGCCCGGCGTCGGTCCAGTGGTCCCAGTCAGTCGTGTACGGGCCCCAAAGTTTCCCAGCCGACGCGAACGCCCCACCGCAGAAGACGAAGCGATCGCCGCCAGCCTTCTGGGCGACGATCGCGACCTGCGCGAGCGCGTGGCCCGGCGTGTCGATCACGTTGAGCTTCCAACCTTCCCACTCGAATGTCTTGCCATCGACCAGCGAATAGTCGATATTCTCGACGCCGATTGGCACCACGAGGTAGGCGGTGCGCGAACCGCGCAATGGAATCGAGTCGCGCCAGTATTTCTCGACCGCTTTCGGGCTGAGCCATTCCTCCGCCTTCTTCGGCGCCTGAATCTTGACTTCCTTGGGCAGATCGTAGAGTCCCGCACAGACACTGCGGTGGTAATGTGTCAAAAGCACGCCATCGATACGGCGTACGCCTTGTTTGGCCAGGTCGCCGGTCGCGCCCGGCACATCGATGAGCAGTGCCTTGTCGCCGGCCAGAAGCGCATAGCCGGCGACCGCACCGGACGAACGCAGCACCCCCGACGCGACTTCGCTCCAGTTCGATTTCGCCTTGTCTTGACTGGCACGGCCAAGCCAGCCGGCAAGCGCGAGCAAGCCGATGCATAGAGTGACACAGAAAAGACGGCGGCGCATGGGTGTACCTCGCGAAACTCGACCAGTACGTCTCAACGTCAGGATAACGTCTTATGGCGCGGCAAACCAGCAAGAAGCGGGCAAAAAAAACGGCTCATCCGGGGAATAGGTGTTTTCTTGCCGTCCGGCGTTTTTCGTGGTATCCGGCTGGTGACGACCCTCTCAGGAGAGCTAAAGGTCAAGATCTGCTGACCCGCAGGATGTGGCATTTTTCCAGGGATTATGGCAGATTTTG
>JACXTT010012422.1_pt1 | contig 11304 bp, 8 predicted proteins | sample 9270951 | NCBI WGS metagenome assembly JACXTT01 (sample SAMN15532306, study PRJNA645909) | rock metagenome | isolation source: weathered quartz diorite | place: Puerto Rico | collected 2017-06-21 | reverse complement strand
AATGACCCACGGAGAAGGCACCCTGTCCGGAACTCTTCACGCCGCCAAACGGCGCATGAGGATCACAGTAGGTAGGCATGTTGACTTGAGTCATCCCAGCCTGAATTCGGTCCACAAACGCTAGCGCTTGGTCAATGCGCGGAGTATACGCACAAGCCGCGAGGCCATATGCGACGGAGTTGGCAATCTCCAGGGCTTCATCAAAGTCTTTGAACTCGATTACCGATAGTACAGGCCCGAAGACTTCCTCACGCCCTAGACTAGACGCGGGCTTTACATTACTGAAGAGTGTGGGTTCCATGAAGAACCCCTTACCGTATCGACCGACCGACAATCGCTTTCCGCCTCTAACCAACGTCGCGTCTTCTTCGATTCCCCTCTGCACATACGCGAGAACCTTCTGCAAGTGGGTTTCGCTTACCAGAGGCCCCATGGTAGTTTGATCATCCATCCCATCGCCTACAACAATCTTGGCCATCTCTGCTTTCAATAGCTCCACGAGATCCTTCGCCAGAGTCTGTTGAACGATGACCCGACTAATGGAAGTACATCGCTGGCCGGAGCACAGCAAGGCGGCGGTGGCGATCTCCGTGGCCGCCTTACGTAAATCCGTCCCTTCGAAAACAACGGCAGGATTTTTCCCTCCCATCTCGAGCTGGATCTTGGCATTGTTCTCGGCAGCAGCTCTCGCAACGCTCTTGCCAACGGCTGTTGAGCCTGTGAAACTAACACCACGAACCAGCGGGTTCTCGGCCAGTTCTGCTCCCACGCTGGGCCCAGGTCCGGTGACGAAGTTCAAGACGCCTGGCGGAAGGCCGGCTTGGGCGAAGCTGTGGACGAGGTTCGCAGCGCTGAAAGGAGTCCATTCGGCTGGCTTGAGCACGATGGTGTTCCCAAATACGAGGGCAGGAGCCACTTTACGCATTGCAGCAATGAACGGATAATTCCACGGAACAATGGCGCTGATTACACCCAACGGCTCTCGCATGGTGTAACACACCGTAGCCGCACGGGCTGAAGCAAGGCGTTGTCCTTCCACACGGCTGCCCTCGCCCACAACAAAATCGGCTTCTTCAAGGGCACGGCTTATTTCGCCGCGAGCCTCGCGTAGAGGTTTTCCTTGTTCCAGCGTGAGGTCGCTTGCAAACTTTTCAAGATTGGCTTCTATGATAGCAAGTGCCTTCTTCAGAATACGAGCCCGCTGGGGAGCAGGTGTCCTTCTCCAATCCGGAAAAGCTCGGTTTGCCGCCTCGATCCCTTTCTGAGCATCAGTTCGGGTCGTGGCGGGAAAGTAACCAACAATCTGCTCAATGTTGGCGGGATTCCTACGTTCTTCGTCTTTTCCAGAAACAGAATCGCACCATTGGCCTCCGATGTAGTTTTTGATCTGCAGGAAGCCCTTCTCCATCTGTGCGGGCCGCTCAAGCTGCCGGCTCACGGTGTGATCAACACTCTGGCGCATTTGCCCTCCCGCTTGACTTCGAAGCCTCGGTTAATCTCATCGAGGGGAACTTTCACGGTGCCGGATTCGAAATCAATTTTTGCAATACTCAGGACTTCCATTAGTTTTGTCATATCAGCCTTCGAGCAATGAGAAACAGACATCAACGTCACTTCCTTGCTAAGACTCAACCCCTCGTCGATGAAGGGCATCATCTTAAGCGGTATGGGCTCCATGACTGAGCCAACGTCCACAATCTTGCCTCCTCGCCTCACAGAGTTGATGGCCTGCAACATCGTTTGCGGTAAACCAATCACTTCGAAAGCAACATCCGCTCCCCTGGCTTCAGTCAGTGCTTTGATTTCCCTCACTGGTTCAACCTCACGAGAGTTAATGGCGACGTCGGCTCCCAGCTTTTTGACCAGCTCAATCTTCTCTTTCAAGATATCAACAACAATCACTCGAGCACCGAAGACCTTTAATAACTGAAGCATTTGAGTACCGAGACATCCCGCTCCATAAACGACTGCCGTGTCGCCCGCTGTGATGTTGGCCAGGCGGATAGCATGAAAGACCGTGCCTGTCGAAGCGGTTACGACCGAACCCGCTTCGGGGGGAATTCCCGCAGGCAGCCTGAAGACCTCTCGGGCGTAGACCTTGGTATACTCGGCATAGGCTCCGGGACGCTCCAACCCAAACCCCTTCGCGATCTTGTCACAGACATTATCTTTGCCGATCTTACAGTAATAACATTCCCCGCAGCCCACTGCGAACAGGAGGACATTGTCTCCCTCGCGAAAACCTTTGGCCTCACGTCCGAGTTTCGCGACGGTTCCTGCAGGTTCGTGCCCTAGAATAATGGGTGTCGGGACTTTGATTTCTCCCTCAAACCGTTGAAGGTCGCCGTGGCAAATGCCACAGGTTCCGATCTTCACCAACACCTCATCAGGCATGACATCGGGTTCTTTCACCTCTTCAATTTTGAATGGCTGATTTGGAGTGTAGAAGACGGCTGCTTTCATCAAGTTCCTCCTGCGAAAATCCCCCCTTGAGGGGCAGCAGCCGTTAGGCTGCGGGGGCCTAGGGAAAACGTACAGTCCGCCTGGCGAGCAGCGATGCTCGCGGCTTCCTCCAACCTGGTACCCAACCACCAAGGGATAGAGCTATTCTCCTCTCAGGTGAGAAACGGAATCTAAAAAAGCCTTGCACGCCCTGGCGAAGACGATGGTATCAGCACTTTGATGGAAGAGGCGAACTCCTTTGCCGATCCAAGTGTCGACATCAGCACCATTCGTAATTGCGTGCATAACCGGGACGTGGCGTTCCTTACACGCAGCTAGAATTCGATCCAATGCTTTGCAGATCTCCGGATGGTTTACATTACCCTGGTATCCTCCGCTGACGGACATGTCGAACGCCCCGAGATGGATGACATCGATACCATCGATTGTCAAGATCTGCTCAATCTGACTGGCTCCTTCGAGATCCTCAATCAAGAGGAATACCAGTGGGTCGGTATTGGCCCGTTTCTCATAATTACGCCAGTCTGCCAAGCCATAGTCAGCAGCTCTGACAAGAGGGCAGGCTCCTCGATTGCCTCCCTTCCCGTACCGGCAGGCCTCAACAGCCTTTAACGCCTGGTCCTGGTTGGAGACGTGAGGAACAATGACTCCCTCCGCCCCAAGATCTAAGGCCTTCATGATGAGCGACGGGTCGTTATTTAACACTCGGACAACAGGTGAAAGCTCGACTCCCTGCGCCGCACGAATTAATTCCCCGATGGCTTCCATGCCAAACAGGCCATGCTCTGTATCAATCATGGCAAAGTCGAACCCAACATGGCCGAGAATTTCAACCAGTGAAGCAGCCGGCACGTGGACGGTAGCTCCGAACGCAACTCTGCCATTCTTGACCAACTCCCTTAGCTTGCCCGAACGTATCATGGATTCTCAGGAATCGACGTGTCGTCCAGCATCGACTACTTGACCTATCCAACAACCTCTTCAATGATCCTTAAGGCGTTGCCGCCGATGAGTTTTTCGATATCCTCTCGGGCGTAACCACGCTTCACCAATCCCCGGGTGATATTCTTCCACTCACTGGGATTCTCGATTCCCTCCATGTAGGGCGCACTAAAAACCAAATATTTCTGCAAGCCATCCGAAGCATGCTTTTTAATGCTGTGCAGATGATTGGCATTCTTATCACCAAAGTAGTTGTCACTCCCGATGCAGACGTGGTCAATACCCATGACCTTGACGCAATACTCGAGGTGGTCCAGCATGTCTTCGATGCTCTGCTGTTTTTTGTCGCTCAGAACATTCTCGCCAGAATGGATCCCAACGGCGCCACCAGTCTTGGCAATGGCCTTGAGTTCGGCATCGGAAGCCAGTCGCCGGGTATTGTAAATGGCCCTGGCACCAGTGTGACTAACGATCATGGGAGCACGTGTTACCCCGGTCATTTCCAGCGTTGACTTTTCCCCGCAATGACAGGCATCAACAATCATTCCGAGATCGTTCATGCGTTTAATCACTTCAATGCCAAAATCACTCAAACCAACATCTGTACGTTCGGTCCTACCGTCGCAGACCAGGCTGCGTTTGTTGTAACTCAGTCCCAAACCGCGCACACCTAAGCCATAGAGCACATCAATGTTATCAAGGTCGGCTCCAATTAATTCGGTGTTTTCAATACACATGAAAACAGCAATCTTGCCTTCCTTCTTGGCCCGGCGAACATCGTCAGCGCGGAAGGCGCGAATAACTTTGTCTGGGTGATGATCCATGTCACACCAACGGAGGCCAATCTCTCTCACGGCGGCAGGCAATTCCCACGTATGCCCCATTGAAGCAAAACCATCGATGAAGGCTGTTACACCCGCATGTCTGAGACCTTCATAGGCAAATGGATATCTTCGCGATGCCAACCACTCATCGTAGTCCGATTCGTTCTCCGCAAGGACAACGCCATGCATGTGCAAGTCAAAGACAATAGAGTTTTGGTGAATGTCACTGGCTAGAGCTTCCTGCTCGCGGCTCAGTTCTAGAATGTACTCTTTACCAACACGTCCAATTTGCTTTACCAACTGTAGTGCCACAGGCATCCTCCTCTCAACCGAAGCTTTCCGATCAGCGTAACCTATAGGAAGCCGGCCCGTTGGAACAAGGCCGAAAGGTATGGATTTTATCGCAGAAAGTGTGATTCATTTTGCGAATACTGGCTCGAAGATCCGAGCATGATAACAGCGATAAGGGAAAGATGTGTAAGACTCAGGCAGACACCGTGGATGGTCGGTTACAGCAGGTGGAATACCTCCACCGCAACGGTTCAGGATCTCAACTGGAAGCCGGTCGAAGAATTCTTTTGGCCGCCAAATTTCAGTGATAACATTTTCTGCCGCCACATCAACAGCGGGTTTTGGTGCATCTTACGAAGAATCATGACTTCAAAGCGGGCTGCAAAAGCGAAAACCAGTCAGGGCTTGCCATCTTCGACAGCCGACCCTCTGGACAAAGGGACGCTGGTTCTATTGAGTTCAAACTTGGTTTATTGGTCACGGTCCGAAGTAGCCTGTGGAGCCAATCTCACCGCCAGAAATCTCGGTTACCGTTTCCTCTGTTTTGATTGCTATGACTCCGCCGAACTGGAGCAAGAGTGCATTCTCGCTATTCTCCGAGGAAACGTTGCCGGTGTCCTCCTGGTTTGTTCCGATGACACAAAAAACTTAGCGCTCTGCCAACGAGTTGTGCGCAACATACCGACAGTCCAACTGATCGCAGCTCACCCCATGATCGTGGCCGAAAAGGTAGCAGTTGATGAATACGCCGGAGGCCGCTTGGCAGTGGAACATCTTGTCAGGCTTGGGTATCGGCGGATCGGACACGTCACTTTCGACCTTGACACCTCCCCTGTCAGCGATCGCGAAAGGGCCTATCGAGACTATATGGCGAAGGTTCATTTGCCGATCTCAGATCGGTGGGTCCTTCGTCTGCCTGATTCTCTGTACCACACGGATCCGGCCCACCGAAAGCCATGGCTGAAGAAATTCTTACAAGGCCGGGCGCGTCCCTCTGCCGTGTTTGCCCAGGCAGACAGGCTCGCTGTCGAACTCATTCAAGTCGCCGCCGAGTTGGAAGTATCAGTGCCGCAGGACTTGGCGGTTGTCGGCTTCGATGATATTCCGGCACATGCTTTGACGAGTATTCCGCTGACGACCGTCCGCCAGAATTTTCGTCACCTGGGAAGGTTAGCCGTAGAACGCCTAGCCTGGCGCCTGCAAGGCAACGTTTCTGGCCCCGTAGTTTCGATCCGATCCAATCCACAGCTCATTGTGCGGGAATCCTCGGTAGGACTCCTTGCCAGAGACAATCGCTGGATTCGAGTTCAGAAATACATGGCCGAAAGATTCCGTGAGCCGTTGCCAGCTAAGGAATTGGCAAGTGTTGCGGCATTGGAGCCTCACTATTTCTCTAAACAGTTCTCGAAAGCGTTCGGCAAGAAGTTCACGGACTACCGAAACCATCTGCGGCTTGAATATGGCCGCGAGTTACTCCTAACTAAAGAGTGGTCCATCGAGACTATTGCCCAAGATTGTGGTTTTCAAAGTCCCAACCAGTTCTATCGATTGTTCAGGCAGAAGTACGGGACCACTCCCCGGCAGTATCGCGATGACTATGCCCTGAGTTCCAAAGATTAGGCGGATGACGGCATTAGTTCTTGCGGAGACCGGCCTAAAACACTTCCCATCACTAAGTCCGCACTTTTCGTCCTTGAAGGTCCTGGCTGGGCCGATTAGACTTAGAAGCGTTGAAGTGTGTGTCCAAATACCGATGCAGCGGTCGACCCTCCTTCGAAATTACTCTATCAGCGGTTTGATTGGTCTCATAGGAACCCTTTTGATGGACCTCCCAGGCTTGGCCCAGTCTAAGCCTGACATCGATCAAGCCGCTATCGCCTTGCTACAGAAGAACTGTGTGTCCTGTCATGGTGAGCTGCGGATTGCGGGCCTGGACCTGAGACAAAGGGGAACAATTCTGAAAGGAGGGAACCTCGGCCCTGCCGTGATCCCCGGAAAGGCCGACGAAAGCCTCTTATTCCAGGCGGCTGCCCAGATCGGCGAACTGAAAATGCCTCCCAAGCAGGCTGGCCTGTCCCTAGAGGAACTTGAAGTTTTGAGGAATTGGATCAACTCAGGCGCTCACTGGGTGGAAGCAGCATCCACACCACGGCGGCCGGAGCCTTCCTGGTGGTCTTTCCGCAAGCCTCAACGTCCTGCTGTGCCGGAGGTCAAGGACAAAACCTGGGTTCGAAACCCGATTGATGCCTTCATCCTCAAAAAGTTAGAGGAAAACAAGCTTATACCCGTTCCTGCAGCTGATAAGCGCGTTTTGTTGCGCCGACTTTATTTTGATCTTATTGGTCTGCCGCCCACCCCTGAGGAACTCAAACGATTTCTGGACGATTCTTCTCCCGATGCGTATGAAAAGTTAGTTGACCATCTTTTGGCTTCCCCCCGTTATGGCGAGCGCTGGGGAAAGCAATGGCTGGACGTCGTTCGTTACGCAGACACTGGAGGATACCAGACCGACCTTTACTACAAAGATGCTTGGCTCTATCGCGACTATGTGATCGCTTCGTTCAATAAGGATAAGCCTTATGACCGTTTTGTTCAGGAGCAAATTGCCGGAGACGAACTTTGGCCCGACAATCTCGATCTCCACGGAAGCTATTACATTCCAGACAAACAGATGGAGCACATAGAAGCCAGGCTGGGCACGGCGCTTTATACAATCAGTCCTGTGTATCACGAATCTGGCCTGGACGTGGAAAACTATTTCGACATGCAATGGACGGACTGGGTAGATGTTACGGGCTCAGCCTTCCTGGGGTTGACAGTGGGATGTGCTCGATGCCACGACCACAAGTTTGATCCAATCTCCCAGCGGGATTACTTCGGCCTCCGCGCAATCTTTGCTGGGAGCGACCGTGTGGAAATTCCACTAGTTCATCGAATGGATCTATTCGATCAATGGCAGTTTTATCCTCGGCAAATCCGACTTCAACAGTTGAGGGCTGAAGCAGAGAAGACCTTGAATCAGACGAAGCGAAGAATAGTAGACTCCATGAAGGCAGACCTGCCGAAAGAAGCATTGCTAGCTTATGAGCTCCCGGAGGGAAAACGCTCACCCGATCAACAGAAACTGGCTGCCAAGTTCCAGGAGGCCATTGACCGGATCAAGGAAGAAGACATCGCTTCCAAAATGATCCCTTCAGAAAAGCAAAGGTATGAGGATTTGCTTAAGGACATCGGGAAGGCTTACCTTCAGACTTTGAAGCCTATGCCAACGGCTACTGTGCTGGGCCACACTGACGTAATACCAGACGTTCACCTCTTGATCCGCGGCGACTATCGGAACAAGGGGGAGATCGCTAAAGCTGCATTCCCGTCTGCACTCCGGGGCGAGAACGAGGTGATTGAAGAGGCTCCCATTCGGCCTTTTGTCCCTCAGCGGAGAAAAGCACTGGCATTGTGGTTAACGGAGCCAGATCATCCCTTGACAGCCAGGGTTTTGGTCAACCGGCTTTGGCAAGGACATTTTGGGCGTGGGATCGTGGCCACACCGAATGATTTTGGCCGTCAGGGTCAGACACCAACCCACCCGGAGCTGCTGGACTGGTTAGCAACGGAATTCGTCAAACGCGGCTGGAGTCTCAAACAGATGCACCGATTGATGGTTTTGTCGAATACCTACCAGATGTCCAGCCAGGTGGATGAGTCGAACGTAAAAATCGACCCGCAGAATCACTATTTATGGCGAATGAATCCCCACCGGCTGGAGGCGGAGGCCATTTGGGACTCGGTACTCTCAGTAGCAGGAACGCTCAATTTGGGGGCTGACCCACTAAAGTATTACCGACCTCTCAAGCAAATTAACCCCGCATTACTGAATGAGTCGGGGGGGCCCCCAGTGTTTCCGCCCTTGTCTTTGGATGAGCGCGAGGGAGGCGACCTGCTTGAAAAGTCTCAGTGGCCTGACAGTCTGGATGCCGACGAACAGACTCGGCGCGGCTTATATGTGTATGTCAAGCGTTCCTTTTCTTTCCCAATGTTCAAGACATTCGACGCCCCAGACACCTCATTGAGTTGCGAGCGGCGGCAGAACACCACCGTTGCACCCCAATCTCTGGCCTTAATGAACAACGAATTCATTCACCGGCAGGCGCGAGCTTTTGCAGTGCGGCTCTTGAGAGAAAGCGGCGACGACCTTTCCGTTTGTATCGAAAATGCGTGGCTGCTTGCGCTAAGCCGTCTCCCCACTGAGCAAGAGAAAAGAAGAAACTTGGAATTTCTCGTCACATTGGAGCAGAAGTCCAACCATAACGGAAACCAGCAAGCCGCACTGAGTGGACTTCCTGAGCAGCTGCGTACAATATCTTCTGCTCGCGTTGAGGCGTTAGCGAAGTTGTGTTTGGCAATTTTCAATTTGAATGAGTTTTTGTATATAGACTGATTTAGGAAGGAGCTTGGAAATGAGCGAACACCAGCCCGAGTGTAAGGGGTGCGCGGGAGAAGGTCCTGAAGTACGATCGCGCCGTGAGTTTTTGGCCCGCTTTGGTGGAGGGTTCGGTGCGCTCGCTGCGGTCCAGTTACTGGCTAGAGATGGTTTCGCCGAATTCGCTGCTTTGCAACCTTCTAACCCGCTGGCTGTAAAACTTCCGCACTTCCCAGCTAGAGCGAAAGCTGTAATTCATTTCTTTATGCACGGTGGACCGAGTCAGGTGGACACGTTCGATCCCAAACCGCTTCTTTCACAGCTTCACGGTAAACCTGCACCACCTAGTATTCTAAAGGAGCAGAACACGTTCTTGCAGTTCACCAAACTCAATGAGGCACCATTACTGGCTCCTCGCGCAACGTTCAAAAAGTATGGCGATTCCGGCTTGGAGATCTCGAATCTTTTTGAGAATGTCGCTCAATTTGCTGATGAACTTGCCGTAATTCGCTCTTGTTACCATGATGCATTTACTCACGGCCCGGGAGTTCAGATAATCAACAGCGGAGTCACCCGTCTTGGACATCCGAGCATGGGGGCCTGGGTGGTTTATGGGCTTGGGAGTGAAAGTGAGAACTTGCCAGCCTATATCGTCATGGTCACTGACGGGAGCATCAGTGCCGGCACACCCGGCTATGGTCCGGGCTTTCTTCCGGCTGTCTACCAGGGTACCCTGTTACGGAAAAAGGGAACCCCTATCCTAAACGTCCGGCCAGCAGATGAGTTTTGCCCAGGCGAGCAGCGGGAGGTGCTCGATTTGCTGAATTGGCATAACCAGCAGCATTTTGCGAGCCGACGAGACAACTCGGAGCTCGGGGCTCGTATTGCCTCCTACGAGCTGGCGTTCCGAATGCAAACCGCCGTTCCGGAGTTGACCGATTTGTCCCAAGAGTCCGAATCAACGAAGAGACTCTATGGTCTCGACGACGAAATAACTGAGCCCTTTGGCAGGAACTGCCTTCTAGCCCGACGCATGGTAGAACGCGGTGTTCGCTTCATCCAGATCTATAAAGATGGCTGGGATGCTCACACCAGTTGCGACGAGAACCACGCGAAGAATGCACGCGCAGTGGACAAACCTATTGCTGGCTTGCTGGCCGACCTGAAACAGCGAGGCATGCTGGAAACGACTCTGCTGATATGGGGAGGAGAATTTGGCCGTACCCCGGTGACGGATGGACAGTCAAACAGTGAGGTGCGCACAGGGAATGGCAGGGACCACAACCCGTATGGCTTCACTATGTGGATGGCCGGTGGTGGCATACGAGGGGGAAAAGTGATCGGAGCCACTGATGAAATCGGCCTGCGGGCGGTTGAGGACAAAGTCCACGTCCATGACCTGCACGCAACCATCCTCAGCCTGCTTGGTTTGGACCACACACAGTTGACTTACTTCTTTCAGGGACGTAATCATCGGCTCACCGATGTGGGCGGAGATAATAATCTAGCTCCACGGCTTGTTCGAGGATAGCCTGTAGGTATTTCGCTGTCTCTTACTTGAAAGCTTGCTGTACCAAGATCTGGTTTATGTAGAGGCGAGCACAAAGGCCCTTCGGTTAGGCCAGGATCTCCTTCACTACACGAGCTGGTTCGACGCCGGTAAGCTTTTCTTTAAGACCGTGATGATCGTAAACTAGCTCTTCGTGATTCAGACCTATCAGGTGAAGAATAGTGGCATGAAAGTCATGTACACTAACTCGATTCTCCACCGCGTGATAACCGAACTCATCCGTCGCACCGTAAACCGTTCCGCCTCGAATACCACCACCCGCCATCCAAACTGAAAAGCCGTTGGCGCCATGATCACGACCTGGTTCGGTCCCACCCTGAGAAAGCGGAAGCCTGCCGAATTCGCCGCCCCAAGTCACCAGCGTTGTATCGAGAAGGCCACGACGTTTCAGATCTTTGAGCAATGCGGCCACTGGTTTGTCGGTTTCCATACAAGATTGCCGCAAGCTCTTTTCAATGCTCCCGTGATGATCCCACGGGTTGTTATTGCCACCGGTACAATTCATAAAGATCTGCACGATCCGTACCCCGCGTTCCACCAAACGTCGGGCCATTAAGCAACGCCGACCATAAGACGAAGAGATTTCCTCGTTCAGCCCATACATCGCTCGAGTGGCCTCGTCTTCCTTCGTGATATCTAGTGCATCGGTGGCTGAAATTTGCATTCGCGCCGCTAGCTCGTAACTGGAAATTCTAGCATCCAGCTAAGGTTGCCAGGGGCGCATATCCCGATCTGCTGTTGCCATCCGGCTTAAGAGCGAGCGAGATAATTGCAACACAGGATTACACAACTTTTCA
>JACXTT010012421.1_pt1 | contig 11305 bp, 14 predicted proteins | sample 9270951 | NCBI WGS metagenome assembly JACXTT01 (sample SAMN15532306, study PRJNA645909) | rock metagenome | isolation source: weathered quartz diorite | place: Puerto Rico | collected 2017-06-21 | reverse complement strand
AGAATCGTACGGCGCACCTCACGGGGGCGGGTTCGTCCGCAGCTCCGTGGCGACGTGCCTGCCGTCTACCACCTCGTAGCTCATGGTGATGCTCGCCCCCTCGCCGAGCCCGGAGAGCGGGATCGACTCGGGAATCCAGAACTCGGTTCCACCGACGACGATGACGCGGCGCGCCGGATCCACCTGCCGGATCATGCCGACGACCACGCCCGCCACGGCGAAGCCAGCCTGACGCGCCGGCGCGACGGTGGTCGGTGCTACTGGACCATGTCGGCGAGGGCCTTGGCGGCCTTCGCCTGGGCTTCGGACTTCGCGTGCTGTCCGCTCTTGTGCGACTCCTCGGAAGCCTTCTCCAGCTCCTTGGCCTCCTCGACCATGGCGACGGCCCGCGCCTTCTCGCGGTCTCCGGTCGCCTTGGCGGCGTTGGCCTCGGCCTTCTGGATCGACTCGTTGGCGGCTTTCTGCAGGCTCGGGCAGCTGAAGGCCAGGGCGCTGCCGGCCATCAGTCCGACCGACACCAGCGCGACCAGGAGCAGCGTCGCGAGCTTCATGATGGGGCCTCCTGTGGGTGAGTGGTTGTCGCCGGAACAGATCCCTACGGTACCCTGAACCGGGGGCCGCCGGCAAAGGTTCCCTGCGCGCCGCGCCTGCGCCCCGGGCTGGTATAATGAGCCACGTTGTGGCGGAATACGTCCCGGTCCTCGTCTTTCTCGCCATGATCGTCGCCTTCGGCGGCGTGAGTCTCGCCGTGGCCGCGCTGATCCGGCCGGCCCGGCCCGATCCGGTGAAGCTGCAGAACTACGAGTGTGGCCCGGAGCCGATCGGGCCCGCCTGGATCCGCTTCCCGGTCGGCTTCTACCTGGTGGCGCTCCTGTTCATCGTCTTCGACGCCCTCGTCGTCTTCCTGTTCCCCTGGGCGCTCGTGCTCCGGTCGCTCGGCTGGGCCGCGCTCGTCCCGATGGGCGTGTTCCTTGGTATCCTGCTGCTCGGCTGGCTGTACGCCTATCGCGAGGGGGTGCTGGCGTGGCGATGAGGGCGCCTCCGACTCCGACGCCGAAGGTCCCGCCGGCGGAGTGGGAGGAGTTCAAGGATCTGCAGGAGTGGGTGAAGCATCGCCAGGAGCGCACCGACGGCGACCAGGTCTCGGAGACCTTCGCGGCGCTGGCCGACCGGCTCGAGCACTTCCCCGGCGGCTGGCTGATGGTCGCCTCCACCGAGAAGCTCTTCAACTGGGCGCGGAAGTCGTCGATGTGGCCGGTGACGTTCGGCCTCGCCTGCTGCGCGATCGAGATGATGGCGACCTTCGCCTCCCGGTTCGACGTCGAGCGCTTCGGGATGGTGCCCTGGGCGTCCCCGCGGCACTCCGACCTGATGATCGTCTCGGGGACCGTGACCATCAAGATGGCCCCCATGCTCAAGCGGATCTACGAGCAGATGCCGGACCCCAAGTGGTGCATCTCGATGGGCTCCTGCGCGAATTCGGGAGGCCCCTTTCGTCACGGCTATCACGTCGTGAAGGGCGTGGACCGCGTCGTGCCCGTGGACGTCTACGTGCCAGGGTGCCCGCCGACGCCCGAGTCGCTGATGTTCGGCATCCTGAAGCTCCAGGAGAACGTGGCGGAGTTCCACCGAACGGGCCACCGGCCCGGCTCCACCCCGGCGCCCGACTGAGAGACGTGAGCCATTCCGAAGCGGGCGGCCAGCCCGTGGGGGAGGCTGGGGGAGGAGCGCGGACCGCTCCCTCCCGGCCCGAGTCGACCGCTCCCGCGCTCGCCGCGATCCGCGAGCGCTTCGGCGTCGAGCCGACCGGGGAGGATCCCAAGCGCCCGCCGGACGTTCGGCACCTCGTGGTGACCGTGCCCGTGGAGCGATGGGTGGAGTTCGCCCGTTTCGCGCGCGACACCCTCGGCTGTCTCTACTTCTGTCACCTCACCGCGGTCGACTGGAAGGCCGACGGGTTCGACGTCGTCTGCCGCCTGGAGAACCTCGAGACGAGCCTCGGCCTCACGGTCAAGACGCGGATCGTCCGCGACGGATCGTGCCCGAGCCTGACCGGGCTCTATCGCGGCGCCCTCTGGATGGAGCGAGAGTGCTTCGACCTCTTCGGCATTCGCTTCGACGGCCACCCGGACCTCCGCCGGCTCCTCCTACCGGACGACTGGGAGGGCCACCCGCTCCGCAAGGATTACGCCGTCGACACCCCACACCCGCCGTACCGGTGAGGGACGCATGATCCACGAATTGCGCATCTACACGATTCAGCCCGGCCGGCTGGCCGAGTTCGTCGATCTCGCGGGGTCCGTGAGCCGTCCGATCCGGGGGGACCGCTTCGGGAGGCTCGTGGGCTACTGGACGACGGAGCATGGGCCGCTCAACCAGGCGCTCCATCTCTGGGAGTTCGCGGACATCGCCGCGCGCGCCCAGGCGCGGGCGGGCCTGGCGAAGGACGAGCGGTGGCAGAAGGAGTACGTGCCGCGCAGCCAGCCGTTCCTGGTGAGCCAGGAGAACATGCTGCTCACCCCGTTCGACTGGTGCCCGATCCGGTCGGCCAGCGGCATGGGGGTGTACGAGCTGCGGATCTACCGCCTCCATCCCGGCAAGATCGCGGAGTGGGCCCGCGGGGTCCAGGCGGCCCTGCCGATCCGGGAGAAGCACTCCTCCCCCATCGGCTTCTGGCAGGTGGAGGTCGGTTCGCTCAATACCGTCGTCCACATCTGGCCTTATCGGGACTGGCAGCACCGGGCCGAGGTATGGAAAGCGCTGGCGAGCGACGCCGCCTGGCAGGACGCGCGGAAGCAGTTCCATCCCCTCATGCAGGTCCAGGAGTCGCGGCTCCTGGTGCCGGCCTCCTTCTCGCCCCTGCGGTAGCATGCCCGAGCCCCGCACGACGGTCGAGTACGGCTACGGGGGCAACGAGCGCCTCGTGTTGAACATGGGGCCGCAGCACCCGTCAGCCCACGGCGTCTTCCGGATGATCCTGACGCTGGAGGGCGAGACGATCGTCGCCGTCGACCCGGTGATCGGCTACCTCCATCGCTGTCACGAGAAGCTCGGCGAGAGCCTCACCTACGTCCAGTACCCGACCATCGCTTCCAAGACCGACTACGTGGCGGCGATGACCGCGGAGCTGACGTACGTGCGGGCGGCCGAGCAGCTCGGGCAGATCGACGTCCCCCGGCGCGCCCAGTACCTCCGGGTGCTGGCGGCGGAGCTCCAGCGGATCGCGTCCCACTGCCTCTGGCTCGGCACCTGGTGCATGGACATGGGCGGCGCCCTGGGCGGCGGGGCGACCATGTTCCTCTACTGCTTTCGCGAGCGCGAGATGATCCTCGACCTCTTCGAGGCGCTCACGGGGGCCCGCCTCCTCTACGGCTTCCACCAGGTGGGCGGGACGCGCTACGACATCCCGGCCGGGTGGGCCGAGCAGGTCCGCAAGACCGTCGACCTCATCGAGCAGCGCGTCAGCGAGTACGAGGCGATGCTCGAGGGGAACACGATCTTCCTGGTGCGGACCCAGGGGGTCGGCGTCATCTCGACCGCGCTGGCCCAGGAGATCGGGATCTCGGGGCCGCTCATCCGCGGCTCCGGCATCGGCTACGACGTCCGCCGCGCCGAGCCCTACTCGTCCTACCAGGACTTCCGCTTCGAGGTCCCGGTCGAGGCGGCGGGCGACTGTTACGCGCGATACCGGGTACGGATGCAGGAGTTCCGGCAGGCGATGGCGATCGCGCGCCAGGTCCTCGACGGGCTGCCCGAGGGGCCGATCTCCTCCCGTCCGGGCGTGAAGTCGGTCGCCCAGGTGAAGCTGCCGAAGGGCGAGGCCTACGTGCGGACGGAAGGCGCGCGAGGCGAGGTCGGCATGTACCTGGTGTCGGACGGGAGCACCAAGCCGTACCGGATGAAGTGGCGCGGCGCCTCGTTCTCGAACCTGGCGGTCGCCGGTCACATCCTGCCCGGCCACAAGATCGCCGACGCGGTGGCGATCCTGGGCTCGATCGATCCGGTCTTCGGCGAAGTGGATCGATGAGCGGCCCGGGCCGATACCCGTCGCGCCGGGTCGAGGCATGACCGACCTCGTCTGGTCCTTGCTGCCGCCGTTCATCCTGCTGAACGGGGTCCTGGTCCTGATCACGTACCTGACGCTGCTGGAGCGAAAGTTCGCCGCTCGCCTCCAGTCGCGGGTCGGGCCCTACCGGGTCGGCCGGCCGCACGGGTGGCTCCAGCCGATCGCCGACGCCCTCAAGCTCATGCTCAAGGAGGACATCGTTCCCAGCGCCGCCGATCGGGCCGTCTACAACCTGGCGCCGATCGTCTTCCTGGTCCCGGCCTTCCTCATGTACGCGGCGATCCCCTTCGCGCCCCGGCTGGCGCTGGCCGACCTCCAGATCGGGCTCCTGTTCGTCCTGGCGGTCTCCTCGCTGGAGGTGGTGGGGCTGTTCATGTGCGGCTGGGGCTCGAACAACAAGTACGCGCTCCTCTCGGCCATGCGGGCGGTGAACCAGATCATCTCCTACGAGGTCCCGTTCATCCTGGTCGCGCTCGTCCCGGTGGTGATGGTCGGCTCGCTGCGGCTCCAGGACCTGGTCGCCGCCCAGGACCCGTGGTGGTTCGTCACCTACCCGGTCCTCGGTCAGCTCGCCTTCCTCGCCTTCGTCGTCGTGTCACTGGCGTCGGAGAACCGTATCCCATTCGACATCGTGGAGGCGGAATCGGAGCTGGTGGCGGGGTTCCGGGTCGAGTACTCGGGGATGAAGTTCGCCCTGATCCAGCTCGCCGAGTTCACGCACCTCTTCGGCGTGGCCTGCCTGGGGACGCTCCTCTTCCTGGGGGGCTGGCTCGGCCCGGGACCGGCGGAGCTGGGGCCCGTCTGGTTCATCCTGAAGTCGATCGGGCTCTTCGTCCTGGTCATCTGGATCCGGTGGACGTTCATCCGGATCCGGGTCGACCAGATCCTGAGCCTCTCCTGGAAGATCTTCCTGCCGGCCGCGCTGGCGCTGCTGATGGCGGCCGCGGTGGTGGTCGTCGTGCGGGGAGGCGGCGGTAGTGCTTGAACTGCTGCGCAGCACGCTCCAGATGCTGCGGACCGGCGGGGCGGCGATGGAAGTCACGCTCCGCAACCTCTTCCGCAAGCCGGTCACCATCCACTACCCGGAGGTGACGCGGCCGTATCCCGATCGCTTCCGCGGGGTTCTCGCGCTGACCTACGGCCCCGAGACCGGCGAGGAGAATTGCATCGGCTGCCGGCTCTGCGAGTACATCTGCCCGCCTCAGGTCATCAAGGTCGAGATGCTGAAGGCCGAGAAGCGGAACTACGCCAAGATCTTCTTCCTCGAGCTGTACGCGTGCGAGTTCTGCGAGCTGTGCGTCCAGGTGTGCCCGACCGACGCCATCATCATGCTCAAGACCTTCGACCTCGCCGTCAAGGACCGGCGGGAGCTCTTGCTCGACAAGGACCGCCTCCACGCGCTCGGTCAGCAGTTCCAGCCGTCGTGGGCGACCGGGACCGGACTGCGCGCCATGCAGGCCCCGGCCGCCAAGGGCGACAAGGCCCCGGCCGCCGAGAAGGCCGGCGCGTGACGGCCGAGGCGGTCGGGCTCGGCGCGATCGCGGTTCTCCTCCTCGTCTCGAGCCTCCAGGTCGTCCTGGTCCGGAACCTCTTCCACTCGGTCCTGTGGCTCGCGCTGGCGCTGGTGGCCACCGCCGGCGTCTTCCTGCTGCTCCGGGCCGAGTTCCTGGCCGCCGCCCAGGTCTTGCTCTACGCGGGCGGCGTCGTGACGATCGTGGTGTTCGCCATCATGCTGACCGAGCGGCTGGCCGGGGAGACCATCCACCAGATGAACCGCGGCCTGGGCTGGGGGGGGCTGACCGCGCTCGTCGTCTTCGCGACCATCGGGTGGGTCGTGCACAAGGCGACCCTCCCCGCTGACCCGCCGCCGGCGATGGGCCCCACCACGGCCGGGCTCGGCCGGTCGCTGCTCACCGACTGGGTGCTGCCGTTCGAGGTGCTCGGCGTGCTGCTGGTCGCCGCGCTCCTCGGTGCCGTCTATCTCGCGCGGACCGAAGAGTAGGGCGGGCGAAGTCCCGAGGGAGGGAGGGTGCTCAGAGCCTACTTGCTGCTCGCCGCCGCCGCCTTTGCCATCGGCCTCTTCGGCGTCCTGACCAGGCGGAACGCCGTCGGCATTCTCCTCGGTATCGAGCTGATGTTGAACGCCGTCAACATCAACCTGGTCGCGTTCGCCCGCTACGGCGCCGGCGTCGCCGGCTGGATCCTGGCGCTCTTCACGATCGCGATCACCGTCGCCGAGATCGCCGTCGGCCTCGCGCTCGTCATCGTCATCTTCCGCGTCCGCCGGACCGTGGAGGCGGACCACCTGACCCTGCTGCGTGGCTGACCGACCGTGCCCGAGACCGGCTTCGCCGCCGCGGTAGTCGGCGGCCCGTTCCTGGCCGCTCTGATCCTCGCCGTCGTCCCGCCGGTCCGGCGAGCCGGCTGGCCGGCCGCGCTCGTCTCGCTGGCTGGCTCGGGGCTGTCCCTGGTCTTCGCCGTGCGCCTGGTCTCGGGCCTGGGGCGGGTCGTGGCCGTGACCCTGGCCCTCGGTGAAGGACCGGTGCGGGAGTCCGTGGCGACGATCGCCTGGCTCCCCCAGGCCGGCCCGGCCCCCCTCGCGAGCGTGGGCGTGTGGGTGGATCCACTCTCGACGGCGATGGCGGCGCTCGTCGCGCTGGTCGCCTTCCTCGTCCAGCTCTACTCGCTCGGCTACCTGGCGGGCGAGCCGCCCGGGGGACTCGGGCGCTACTACCTCTACCAGTCCCTCTTCGCCTTCTCGATGCTGGGCCTGGTGTTCTCGCCGAACTTCCTCCAGATGTTCGTCTTCTGGGAGCTGGTGGGTCTCTGCTCGTACCTGCTCATCGGCTACTACTACCAGCGCCCGGCGGCCGCCGCCGCCGCGGTGAAGGCGTTCTGGGTGACCCGGGTCGGCGACGTGGGCTTCGTCCTCGGCATCGTGCTCCTGTGGGGCGTGACCGGGATGTTCGACTTCGAGCCGCTCTTCCGGACCGCGGCCCAGGGGGCGCTCGATCCCGACTACCTCGGCCTCTGCATGGTCCTCATCTACCTCGGGGCGGTGGGGAAGAGCGCGCAGTTCCCGCTCTTCGTGTGGCTCCCCGACGCCATGGAGGGACCGACCCCCGTTTCCGCGCTCATCCACGCCGCCACCATGGTGACGGCCGGGGTCTACCTGGTGGCCCGCGCGTATCCGCTGTTCCTCGCCGCGCCGGCCGTGCTCGTGCTGATCGCGTGGGTCGGCGCGTTCACTGCGCTCGTGGCCGCCACGCTCGCCCTCGTCCAGCGGGATATCAAGCGGGTGCTGGCCTACTCGACCGTCTCCCAGCTCGGTTACATGATGGCAGGGCTCGGGGCGGGCGCCCCCCAGGCCGGCTTCTTCCATCTGCTGACGCACGGCTTCTTCAAGGCGCTCCTCTTCCTGGCGGCCGGCGCCGTGATCCACGCCGTCGCCACCAACGACCTCTTCGAGATGGGACGGCTGGCTCGCGCCATGCCGAAGACCACGATCGTCTTCGTCGTCGGCGCGCTGGCGCTGGCCGGGATCCCGCCGCTGTCCGGGTTCTTTTCGAAGGAGGCGATCCTGGCCGGCGTGTGGGAGGCCGGCCTCCGGGTCCCGTTCGCGATGCTGGCGAGCACGGTCCTGCTCACCGCCTTCTACATGTTCCGGGCCATCTTCCTCGCGTTCTTCGGCCGGCGCCACGCCGCCGGCCACCCGCACGATCCGCCCGCCGTCATGGCGGCGCCGCTGTGGGTGCTGGCCGTCTTCTCGGTGGCGGGCGGCGTCCTGGCCACCGAGCGGCTGGGACTGAGCCTCGCGCAGTACGTCGCCGAGGACGTCCAGGCCGCCCTCCCGCACGGCCCGGGCTGGCTGACGCCGCTCTCCGTCGGCCTGGCGGTCGCCGGTATCGGGGGAGCGTGGGCGGTCTACCACCGGGAGCTCGTCTCGGCGGAGGCGCTCCGCCGGGCGTTCGGCCCGCTGGCGGTGGCCGCCGAGCGGGGGTACTGGCTCGATGCGGTCTACGCGGCAGCGTACCGGGCGGTGGTCCGCGGCCTGGCGCGGGTCGTCGCCTGGATCGATCGCTACCTCGTCGACGGGCTCGTCAACGTGGCGAGCGCGTGGACGCTGCAGGCGGGGGCGACGCTGCGGCGCATGCAGACGGGCCACGCCCAGGACTATCTCTATGGCGTGGCGGCCGGGGTGCTCCTGCTGGTGGTTCTGTGGAACGTGTGGTGAGGACGGCTGGCCTCGGGATGAGCGACGCCCCCGGCGGCCGGACATGAGCCAGTGGCCCGTGCTCTCGATGCTGACGGCCACCCCGTTCGTGGGCGCCGTCCTGATCATATTCACGGGCCGTCGCCGTCCGGCCGCCGTCCGCGCGATCGCGGTGGCGACGACGGGCATCGCGCTCGTGCTCTCCGTCTACGTGTACGTCGGCTACGGCCGTGAGGCCGGCGGCTTCCAGTTCCGCGAGAGCTATCCGCTGGTGCCGTCGCTCGGCATCGCGGTCGAGCTGGGCGTCGACGGGATCTCGATCCTGATGGTCCTCCTCACCGCCATTATCATCTTCGCCGGCGCGTTCGCCTCGTGGACCGTCCGGGTGCGCGACCAGGAGTTCTACGCCCTCCTGCTCACGCTGGTAACCGGCGTCTTCGGGGTCTTCGTCACGCTCGACCTCTTCGTCTTCTTCCTCTTCTACGAGCTGGCCGTGCTGCCCATGTACCTGCTGATCGGGATCTGGGGCTCGTCCGGCCACGTCCTCCCGCGCGGGCTCTTCGCCTGGGCCTTCCGCGAGACGGGGGTGGGGAGCAAGGAGTACGCGGCGATGAAGCTGACCCTCTACCTGCTGCTGGGGTCGGCCTTCATCCTGGTCGGCATCCTCATCCTCTACTTCCAGGCCGGGGCGGGATCGTTCTCGCTCCTCGAGCTGCAGAAGGCCGCGTTCGGCTTTGACGTCCAGCGCTGGGTGTTCCTCGCGTTCTACCTGGGCTTCGGCGTGCTGGCCGGCATCTGGCCGCTCCACACCTGGTCGCCCGACGGCCACGCCTCGGCCCCGACCGCGGTGTCCATGCTGCACGCCGGCGTGCTCATGAAGCTCGGCGCCTACGGCGTGGTCCGGATCGCCATGGGGCTCCTGCCCGAGGCGACTTCCCACTGGGCGCCGCTCATGGGCACGATTGCGGTGATCAACATCGTCTACGGCGCCCTGTCCGCGATGGGCCAGACCGACCTCAAGTACGTCATCGCCTACTCGTCGGTCTCGCACATGGGGATCGTGATGCTCGGCGCCGCCACCCTGACCGAGGCCGGGCTCAACGGCTCGGTCTTCCAGATGTTCGCTCACGGCGTGATGACCGGGCTGTTCTTCGCCCTCGTCGGCTTGATCTACGAGAAGGCGCACACGCGGGAGATCGGCAGGATGGGCGGGTTCGGCCGCCGGATGCCGGCAATCGCCGCGGCCTTCACGCTGGGATCGCTCTCCTCGCTCGGCCTCCCGGGGCTGTCGGGGTTCGTCGCCGAGATCCTGACGTTCCTCGGGGCCTGGCAGTCGGCCTCCCGCTGGTGGCTCGTTCCGGCGGTGGCCGGCACGTTCCTCACCGCGATCTACGTGCTGCGGGTGGCGAAGCGGATCTTCTGGGGTCCGCTGGCCAGCACCGAGTACGCGCATCTCGGCGACGCCGAAGGACCGGAGTGGGTGAGCCTGATCTTCCTCTCGGCGGTGATCGTCCTGTTCGGTCTGGTCCCCTCGCTTGCGCTGGGTCCGATCGACCGGGCCACCGTCGCGCTGCTGGACCGTCTCGGCGTGCTCCCGTGATGGTGCTGACCCTCGAGCTGACGCTGGCCGGCGTGATGCTGATGGTGTTCCTGCTCGCCCTCCTGGGGCGGCCGGGCCGGCGGCGCGAGATCGGGGCGGTGACGGCGGCCGGGCTCGTCGGCCTCCTGGTCCTGTCGGTCACGCTCGAGTCACGCGGCGTGCTCTTCGGAGGCGCCTTCGTCCAGGACGGCCTCGCCCGATTCTTCAAGCAGATCTTCATTCTCGCCACCCTGCTCGGAGTGCTGGGCGGGCTGGCGCTTCCCCAGCCGGCCTTCCACCGCCGCGCCCCGGAGTACCACCTGCTCGTCCTGGCGTCCCTGATGGGCATGATGCTGCTGGCCTCGGCCCGCGAGCTGGTGCTGCTGTTCGTGGCGTTCGAGCTGATGTCGATCCCGCTCTACGTCCTGACCGCGTTCCTCAAGGGCGATGACCTGGCAGTGGAAGCGGGGCTGAAGTTCTTCCTGGTCGGCAGCCTCTCGACCGCGATCCTCGCCTACGGCATCTCCTTCCTGTACGGGACGACCGGCACGACCTACATCCCCGATGTCGTGCGGGCGCTCGGCCCGTACGGGAGCTGGGACCCGCTCCTCGTCCTCGGCTTCGTCCTCGTGCTGGCCGGGCTCGGGTTCAAGATCGCCGCCTTCCCGTTCCACATGTGGGTGCCGGACACCTACGAGGCCGGCTCGACGCCGTTCGTCGCATGGCTGTCGGTCGCGCCAAAGGCCGCGGGCTTCGCCGCCATCTTCCGCGTCTTCGTCGAGGGGGCGGGCGACCGCGCAGCCGTCTGGGTCCCCGTGGCCGCGACGCTGGGGGCGCTCACCATGGTCGCCGGGAACCTGATGGCGCTGCCCCAGACCAACGTCAAGCGCCTGCTCGCGTACTCGGGGATCGCCCACATCGGCTACATGCTGCTGGGCGTGGCTGCGGTCAGCCCCTTCGGGGTGGCGGTCGTGCTCTTCTATCTCGTCGCCTACGTCTTCTCGAACATGGGCGCCTTTCTGGTGGTGGAGGCGGTCGGGCAGTCCGAGGGCTCGGTGGGGATCGTGGCCTTCCGGGGGCTCGCCCAGCGGTCACCGCTGCTGGCGCTGGCGATGCTGCTGTTCCTGCTCTCGCTCGGCGGCATCCCGTTCGTAGTGGGCTTCTGGGCGAAGCTCTACGTGTTCTGGGCGGCGGCGGAGGCGGGCCTCTACCTGCTGGTGCTGCTGGGGGCGATCCTGACCGTGGTAGCGCTCTTCTACTACCTGCTCATCGCGAAGCAGATGTACATCGACGCGCCCATCACGACCACGCCGGTCGCGGTGCCTGCGGCGATCGGCGTCGTGGTCCTCGTGAGCGCCCTGGCGGTGGTCCTCCTCGGGCTCTATCCCCGGCCGCTGGTGGAGACGGCCCTTCGGGCGGCCGTCCCCCTGTTCTAACCGGGAAGGAC
>JACXTT010012420.1_pt1 | contig 11305 bp, 14 predicted proteins | sample 9270951 | NCBI WGS metagenome assembly JACXTT01 (sample SAMN15532306, study PRJNA645909) | rock metagenome | isolation source: weathered quartz diorite | place: Puerto Rico | collected 2017-06-21 | reverse complement strand
AATCCGTACCGGTATTACCAAAACCTGTTATGGACATACCCAGGGTTGTTTTTTTACTGGCGAAATAATCGAACCCCTGCTTTATAATTGTAACTGTTGAACTTACGTTGGCTGCTGGCCAACTGGTCAAATATCGATGAAATGTTATTGGTGGTCTTATCCCTGAAATTGCGCAGGATATACATATCGCCAAAATTGTGAGAAAAATAATGGCTGGCGTTGCCAAATAAATTGAACTTGCCCGTGCGGTAGTTCAGGTTGATACTATTGTTGGTTTTAGGATAAACACCCTGTCCATAACCGGAAGTAATGCTACCGTTGAAACCGTATGTTTTATTTTTCTTTGTTTTGATATTGATCACGCCAGAATTACCTGATGCATCGAATTTGGCGGGCGGGTTGGTCATGATCTCAATCTGTTCCAGGTTGCTGCTCGACATATTCTTCAGCAAATTGGCCAGGTCCTGGCCACTGAGGTAAGTGGGTCTGCCATCCATCAGGATCATCACACCCTGTTTTCCCTTCAGACTGATGTTACCGTCTTTATCTACCGTTATGCCAGGCGATTTTTCCAATAATTCAAGCACCGTAGTACCAGCGTTAGAGGGGGACGCATCTACGTTCACGATGGTTTTGTCGAGTTTCTGTTCGATCATTGGTTTTTTGGAAGTAACGGTAACCGTCGCAAGGTCTTTGGCCGCCGGCTGCAGGTTGGTGATTTTCAGGTTATGGGTTTTGCGTGAGGCAGACAGTTCGAATGTTTCACTGTAATATTTTGAGAAGCCTGCCGCCTGAACCACTACCAGGTATTTACCGGCGCCCAGCTTGTCGATCGTAAAACTTCCTGCCTTATCTGTAACGGCCCTTTTTACCACGGCAGAGTCTTTGATTCTCAACAGACCAATGGAAGCCGCTTCTATGGGTTTTTGTGCAATGGAGATATTACCTTCTACTGATCCGTTAAGATCGCTTTGTGCCAGACCTGCTATGCTAAAGGCCGACAGCCCTCCGAGCAGTAATAGTTTAAAAAAATTGCTCATACAATTAGTTTTATAGTTGATTATTTAGTTCCAGTTGTTACTAATTACAGAACAAAACTATGTACTTGGCTTTGCATAGTACATAGTTTTGGCATGAACGGTTCCTGCGAGGGATGAATGGCCGAAAATTGTTAAACTCTATTGTTTATGGGTGGCGGAAGCCCATTTGGGGGCCCTATAGACCACGAAAATGCCGGCAATTACCAGGAGGCTGGCAATCAGTTCGGCCTGTGTAGGCTTAAATGGAAGGGATTCGTAACGTGTATTGACACGGATCATTTCTATAAAAAAGCGCTCCAGTCCGTTAAGGATAAGATAAAATCCAAAGAGCTGACCCGGTATTTTTAGTTTTTTCCTGAAAAACCATAAAACGAAAAATAAAAGAAAACAGACAATGATTTCGTAAAGCGGGGTAGGATAAACGGGCAAAGCCAGTTGGTTACAATAGGGTCCGGAACAGCCGGCAATGGGAACACCCTCGCCAACTACATTGTGCGGGTATTGATAGGCCCATAACCAATCGGGTATCCAACTGAAAGGTTTGGGGTGCTGGTTTACGATACCCCAATCACCATCGCCGCTTACCTGGCAACCGATTCTTCCGGCCGCATAAGCAAACATCATCGTAGGCGCCATTGTATCGCACAAATGCACCACACCGATTTTATGTTTTTTTGCATAATAAACAATGGCAATACCGGCACAGATCAACCCACCATAAAAAGTAAGACCGCTAAAAGAAACCAGTGAACCCACCGGATCTTTTACAAAGTCATTCCAGTTTTCGAGGTTGTGAAAAATCTTGGCGCCAAGGAAACCGAATGCCGCTGCGTAAATCACAATATCTCCTACCCTGTCGTGCGGCCAGATACGGATGATTCGTTTTTCAGGTTTTGAAAGTTTCTGCCTGTTTTTTTCCCACCACTTCAATGCAGCAAAAGCCAGTCCCACCAATAATCCCAGCGGCAAACTGCCTTGTGAGGACAGGATGAATGACTGCGGGTCATTCAACGCATTACTGATAAAAAAAGCGCCGATGATCTTAAAGCCGAATATAAACCCGAGTAAAAAATTGACCAGCAGTTCCCGCAAACTCGCCGGTGCACCGATCGTGATCGTTTCTTCTGTATAAGTAAATTGTCCCAGGTTCTCTTTTCTCCTCAACTCCATGGTCAACACCCAGGCCGAAGCGATAAAGGCAAGGGCAACAAAAAAGCCAAACGTATTCACCAGTTTCAGGCCTGAAATTTCAACTCCGAAAATATCTTTGAATGCGTAGTAGAGATTAGGGTACATGGCGGCAAGATAATAGTTTAATGTATGCGATCCGAACTTCTACATAAAAGTAAGGCTCCGCTTCAGCGGAGCCCATACTTACTAACCCATCTCTAAACAAAACTAAGGTAAAATCAGTTACAGTATTCATCAAAAACCGAAATAAGGTGCTGGGCGATCATTTGCGCCGGGCGGCCCTCTATCTGGTGACGTTCCACCATGCTTACCAGCTGCCCGTCTTTAAAAAGGGCAATGGCAGGTGATGACGGAGGATAAGGCAATAAATGCTGGCGCACCTGGTTCACCGCTTCCACATCGAAGCCGGCAAAACTGGTAGTCAGCCTGTCCGGGCGCTTCCCGGCATTCTGCACAGCCATCAAAACGCCCGGCCTGCAGGCTCCTGCCGCGCATCCGCAAACAGAATTGATGACCACCAGTGTGGTTCCGCTTTGCTTTAAAGTATCATCTACAGCCTGAGCCGATACAAGTTCATCAAAACCATGATCGGTCAACTCGGCTTTCATTGGTAAAACTATTTCTGCTGGGTACATAATCTGCTTATTAATTATACTGCAAAAATACGACAAAGTTTGAACACCAAAAAACACAAAAATTGACATAATGTCACCACAAAGTCACCGAAATAAGACATTCTGTCCTTAAAAATTATTCGTTTAGCCGCCTTTGTCGGTTTCAAACCCTCCCAATCCCCATGGTACACTGTTTGAACAACCAATTGAAACCATTGATAAACTAAAAAAGAATAATCATGACACTTGTAAAACATCGCCCCGTTCATTTCAACAACCTGTTCGATGAATTATTTGGCAATATCCCTGCAACATGGGGTAAGGATTTCCAGGCAGGCTTTAGCGCGCCGCAGGTAAACATTCACGAAACCGCAGAAGCTTATCATGTTGAACTGAATGCGCCCGGCCGTAACAAAGAAGATTTTAAAGTAGACATCAACAATGATCTGCTTACCATCAGTTTCGAAAAGAAAACCGAAGCGGAGAACAAGGATTACAAAACCATCCGCAAGGAATTCAGTTTTAACAGCTTTAAACGCAGTTTCAGCATAGATGACAAGGTCAATACCGAAGGCATCCAGGCTAAATATGAAAACGGTGTGCTGAAACTCCTGCTCCCCAAAAAAGAAGAAGTAAAAACAAGTCCTAAACAAATCGCTATTCAATAAAACGAAAAGAGATTGGTGATTGATGATTGGCCATTGCTGATGGACCACCTATCTCATCGCAAATTTTGTTTCATAAGCAGTTGGTTTTGGTTAACACACCCCATGTTTCTACATGGGGTTTATTTTTTGCACCCTGCGTAATATTTTTACAGTGCCGGTTACTAATGGATAAGGTCATTGCAGGCATTTTGCTTTCTGATTAAATGAACCAGATGGGTATAGAGAAGGATTTTGTTACATTATTGAACGAACACCAAAACATCATTCACAAAGTGTGTAATCTTTATATGGATTTACACGCCGACCGTGAAGACCTATTCCAGGAGATAACGCTCCAGGCATGGAAGGCTTATGCCAATTTCAGGGGAGATGCCAAGTTTTCCACCTGGTTGTACCGCGTTGCGCTGAACACTGCCATTACATTTTTCCGCAAGGAGAAACGGCAGCCAGATATCTATTCCACGGATCATATGCCCGAAAGCGCCATCGATGGCCCCGACCCTGTTGAAGCACAGGTGAAAGCCATGTACAAAGCGATCAGCGGGTTATCCAAGATCGACAAGGCATTGATCATGTTATACCTCGAAGATTACAGCCATATAGAAATTGGCGACATGATAGGCATTACGCCCAATAATGTAGCGGTAAAAATGAACCGCATTAAAAGCAAACTAAAGGAACAAACCCCCAAACACCTGGTCACTGTATAAAAGCGTTACTATGGATTTAGATGAACTGAAATACCAACTCAACCATAAACTCTCTACAGATCATGCGCGTAAATCTGCAATGGATATTGCCGCGCTGTTAAAGAAGAAAACGCATTCCCTGATAGGCAAGCTGAAACGGAGTTTGTGGATTGAAATAGTCTGTTGTATCATTTTCCTTATACCGATGGGTTATGTCGGTTTATGTTCCGATCACTGGTCGCTGCGCATTTATTTCGGCACTTTCGCCATACTCATGGCCGCCTTCATGTTATTGCTCATTTACCTGCTCAGGCGGATTGATCAGTTGGGCAGAACCAACATGCCTGTTAAAAGCAATCTTCAAACCATTGTAAACATCCTGGAAGAATTTGTAAAAAGGTATTTTCAATTCTGCATGGCCCTCATTCCAATCTGTTTCACATTCTCTTTCCTGGTATCGATCAAAGACCCGATCAGGATTCCGCAAGTAGAAAAAGTAGCGACGCGCCTTTTTACCGCCCCCTGGCAATTGTACACTTTCCTTGCTGTTTACATGATCGGGCTTGCTGTGAGCGTTTATTATTTCACGCGCTGGTACCTGAAAAAATTATACGGCAACCACATCGCCCAGTTAAAAGAATGCATCAATGAACTCAGGGAAGCCTAAAGCTTAATGCAGGGAACGGGTTACCGCTTCAGGAAGAAAAGGAGTTGCATCTCCCCCATTGCGTAGTATATCACGAACAATGGTTGATGCAACAGAAGTATACTTGGGTTCTCCCGTCAGGAAAATGGTTTCAATCTGCTTATCGAGGGTCCGGTTGGCATCGGCAATTGTTTTTTCGTATTCAAAATCACTTACATACCGTATCCCTCTTAAAATAAACTGCGCACCGATCGTTTTGCAATAATTAATGGTAAGTCCTTCATACACGACACTTTCTACGCACGGTTCCTCTTTATAGATCTCCCTGAACCATCCCATCCGTTGTTCTGCGCTGAACATAGGCGCTTTTGCAGCATTGATCCCGATACCGACATAGATCTTATCAAACAAAGGCAGTGCACGGTTGATGATATCAATATGCCCGAGTGTAACAGGGTCAAAAGTTCCGGGGAATAAACAAATCCGTTGCATACAATTTGATTTATGTCGTATCTCAGGTTTTATGGTTGGTATGCCAAATCAATGTTCTCTTCCAGCCAGCAGGTACAAGACGGCCATCCGAACGGCTACCCCGTTTTCTACCTGGTTCAGTACAATTGAATAAGGTCCGTCCGCCACATCACTATCCAGCTCAACGCCCCTGTTGATGGGGCCTGGATGCATGATCACGATCTCTTTGCCCAGCCCTTCCAGCAGTTTTCTTTTAATGCCATAAGCCAGGTTGTATTCGCGTAAAGAGGAAAACAATGGCTGGTTCTGTCTTTCCAATTGTATGCGCAACACATTCGCCACATCGCACCATTCCAATGCTTTTTTGATGTTGTATTCTATTTTTACACCCAGGGCTTCGGTAATATATTTGGGGATGAGCGTAGGTGGCCCCGCCACCATCACTTCAGCCCCCATTTTTTGCAGGAGGTACATGTTACTGAGCGCTACCCTGCTGTGCATGATATCGCCTATAACAGCCACTTTCAAACCTTCCAGCCGGCCCAGTTTTTCCTGCATTGAAAAAGCATCAAGCAGGGCCTGCGTGGGGTGTTCGTTGATACCATCGCCTGCATTTACAATGGCAGCAGGAATGTGTTTGGCCAGGAAATGAGGCGCGCCTGAAGCACTGTGCCGCATAACCACCATGTCCACTTTCATGCTCAGAATATTATTAACTGTATCCAGCAAAGTTTCACCTTTGGCTGCAGAAGAATTGCTCGCAGCAAAATTGAGCACATCGGCCGACAGCCTCAGTTCTGCAAGTTCGAATGACATCCTTGTACGCGTGGAATTCTCATAGAAAAGATTCACGATGGTAATATCACGCAGCGATGGAACTTTTTTAACCGGTCTTTGTAAAACTTCTTTGAATTGCTTTGCAGTAGAGAGAATAAGCTGAATATCGTCCCTATTCAGATCTTTAATACCAAGTAGGTGTTTGGTAGATAGTTTCATTAAAGGTCAAAGATAGTGTGTTTACGGAAAGTCAAAAGCAAAAATCTGAAATTAAAGCAGTACCACATCCTCCCTTTCATCCCTTTCCTTCCAGTACACTTTTACTTTTTCGGAAACAATGGTATCGATGGTCTTGCCGGTATAATCAGGCTGAATGGGCAGTTCACGGTTGAAGCGGCGGTCGATCAGCACGCAAAGCGAGACTTTTGAGGGACGTCCAAAATCCAGCAAAGCATCCAGCGCAGCGCGAATGGTACGGCCCGTATAAAGCACGTCGTCGATCAGTATCACGTGTTTATTTTCAATACTGAAGGGAATATCAGTGGTATTGGCAATATGAAGGCTTTTCCGCACATCGTCCCGGTAAAAAGTAATATCCAGTTTGCCGTACTGGATCAGCGAGGCATCCAGTATTTTTTTCAGTTCGTTTACAATGCGGTCGCTCAAAAAAACGCCCCTTGGCTGCAGGCCAATAATCACGGCATTGGAAAGCTGCAGATTATTCTCCAGTATCTGGTGTGCCAGTCGTTTTACGGTCAGTGCCAGTTGCTGCTCGGATAAGATCGTCTTCAAACCTGAATTTTGCAATAAAAGTAGCGAATAATTCGGCCGACAGTGCTTTAATTTGCCCACAGATGTTAAGACTCGATTCCATATCATTGCTCCAGTTTCGTAATTACCTGCAGTCGAATTTTACTTTTACAGAAAGAATTGTAGGCATATCCGGACCCAACGGATCGGGTAAGACCAACTTGCTCGACGCGATCTATTATCTTAGTTTTTCAAGAAGTTATTTTTCAAGACCTGATGGTCAGAATGTGTACCATGGCACAGCCGGCATGCGTATTGACGGCCGGTACATGCTGCAGCAAAAAGAACACCACCTGGCTTGTATTCTACGGGAAAACAACCGGAAGGAAATGTTAAGGGATGGGGAGACTTATAAAAAATTCTCCGAGCATATTGGCCGCTTCCCTTGTGTGATGATTGCACCGGATGATATTGCGCTGGTTACAGGCGGCAGTGAAGAAAGACGAAACTTCATCGATACCATTCTCTCACAGATCAGCAGCCACTACCTCCAGCAACTGATCGATTACAATAAAATTTTGCAACAAAGAAACAGCCTGCTTAAGCAAAATGCGGAATCGGGGCATGTCGATGAATCATTGATGCAGGTGCTGGACGAACAGCTCTGCAGTAAAGTGCAATTTATTTTTGAAACGCGCAAGTCTTTCCTGCAAGATTTCCTTCCTGTGGTAGCCGGTATCTATATCCGAATTGCGGGCAAGGCAGACGGGCTGGCACTCACTTATGAAAGCCAGTTACACGCTACAGCAATGGCAGATTTGTTAAAAGCAGCGCGCCAGAAAGACGCCATCCTGCAAAGAACCACGGCAGGTATTCACCGTGATGATCTTATTTTCCTGATGGATAAAGCTGTTTTCAAATCGGAGGCCTCGCAGGGGCAACGAAAAAGCTTATTATTTGCCCTTAAACTGGCCGAATGGCAGGTTTTAAAAGAAAAAAAAGGCTTTACCCCCATCTTATTGCTGGACGATGTTTTTGAAAAACTCGACGAGCAGCGGATGTCCCAATTATTGCATTGGGTCTGTACAGAAAATACAGGGCAGATATTTATTACAGATACGCACGAAAAGAGGCTGGCAGGGCATTTATCGGGAACGGGGATAAACTTTCAAATCATTGGGTTAGACGTTGGTAGCACCGGCCCCTGATTCCCTGGCACCCATCATTTCGATGAAAAATCATAAATCAAAAAATCAGCCATAAACGATTTATCTTTACAGCATGTCTGAATTTCATATTGGCGATGCATTAAAAGGTTTTCTCAAAAAGAGCCCCATCCGCAATGGTATCCGCGCCGTGCAGATAGAGGAAATATGGGAACAGCTGATGGGAAAAACGATTGCCCGTTATACTGACAAAATACAGATCATCAACCAGAAGCTTTTCATTCGCACATCGGTGGGGCCATTGAAAAATGAGCTGATGTACCAGAGAGAGCAGATCATTCAGCGCGTAAACGAAGCATTTGGTGAGAAAATAATTTCAGAAGTTATCATACAATAACAATCGAACGCAGCGAATCTAATACACTTCCACGCTACCTTCCTATCTTCTGACCCTCGGATCAACAACACCATATAGCAGGTCTGCCAACAGGTTTACCAGGATAAAAAAAGTAGCAGTCACCAGCACACTTCCCATTACGACCGGGAAATCCAGTTTTTCCAGTGCATCCACCGTTACTTTACCGATACCTTTCCAGCCAAAAATATACTCCACAAAAAAAGCGCCTGCAAGCAATTCTGCAAACCAGCCCGTAACAGCGGTAATAACCGGGTTCAGGGCATTCCGGAGCGCATGCCTGAAGATCACTTTTGTTTTACTGAGTCCCTTGGCATAGGCAGTGCGAATAAAATCCTGGTCAAGCACATCGAGCATAGCGCTGCGGGTAAGTTGGGTAATAATAGCCAGCGGGCGGATGCCCAATGTGAGCGCCGGCAGGATCAGGTTTTTTAATTGAAGGGACTTGCCAGAAAATGGATCACTATTGAACAGGCTACCCGTCATATGCAGACCCGTATACTGGCTTAACACAAAACCAAAAATATAAGCCAGTACGATCCCCATGAAAAAAGAAGGCGCTGAAATACCCAGTACGCTTGCAAAAACCGAACTGGTATCCATCCACGTATTTTGCCTGACCGCTGCGAGTATCCCCAACAAGATTCCCACTATCGTAGCAAAAAGCATGGCCGCCAGTGCAAGCAGTATGGTTCCCGGCAGGGCTTCCATTAATACCTCTCCTACATTTTTCTTTGTTTGATAAGAACGTCGCAGGTAAGGCAGTTTGATCCCTATTTTTTTTTCACCACCAATGAAAAAGCCTTTCAGGTTCTTGGCTTTTATTTCAGTCTCGCTGTGCACAGCAACAGGAGATACATCATTTAGGTATAAAAGGAACTGTTTCCATTTTGGTTGATCCAGGGCCAGTTCTTTCCGGATATTTTCAATGGTGGCTTTATCGCCTGTTTGTCCGAGTACCAATCTTGCCGGATCACCAAAGCCTTGGAACAGGAAAAACACGATCACTACCACACCCGCTAAAACGAGGATGCCATATAAAAGCTTACGGGTGATGAATGAAAGCATAGGCTATTTAAGGTCAAGATCCAGTTTGTCAACAACTGCATACGACAGCTTTTCTTTGATTGTTGCGCCATTCATGAGAAAATAAGTAGGTCTGACCCTGGCTGCTGTTTTTATAACAATGGCATCGCATTTTAAGATGACCAGACCCGGGAACAACTTTGCAGCTTTTTCAGATTCTGCAGTCACCAGGAATAACAACATTTTCTTTTCTTTGGTTCGCGCAATTAGCTTTTCAAGCGAAGTCCTCCATTCTTTCACGTTGTCCATATCCTTCGCCATCACCAATACATAATTGGTTTCATTCATAAACATAACAGAAGTAACATCGGTGCCTTCTGGTGTTTGCAGGCTGAAATCTGCAATAGGAGCTTTTAAGCCATTGCCTTTTTTAACAATTTTATCAATGCGGTCAATGTATTGATAGGTAGAGTCAAAATCATTTGGGAAGTGGAGTTGATCAAATTCAATCTCTTTACCGTCTTTTTTGTATTTGAATACAATGGAAAGGCTGTCTGGAACCGCACCTGGCGGCACTTTCATCTGTTCCTGTATATTGTTTCCTTTTTTAAAAGGCAGGCAATCAACATAAGGCAGGTATCTTAATACATAAAACTGGAAAGCCGTTGTAAATATAACCGCGAGAAATACAAGTAGTGTTTTCAGCTTCGAGTCGTACGATACATTCCTGGAGAAAAATACCAGGAGGATCAACACCAGGAGCACCAGATCTTTCCCAAAAGATTGTGCAGGCGTTAAAGGCAGGCAGTCGCCAAAACAACCGCAGGTTTTGATCTTGCCCGATAACAAAGCATAACCTGTGAGAAATGTAAAAAAGATGATGAGCAATAACAGGAGCCAACTGACCATTCGTTTCTGCCACCCGATGATCACAGCTACCCCTGCCCCTACTTCCAATACATTCATGATGATCGAAAACGCAAGTGTATAATCGTGAAATGCAGTCCATCCCCAGACTTCGAAGAATTCCTGCATTTTATAACTCAATCCCAGCGGATCATTTGCTTTTACCAGTCCTGAAAAAATAAACAGCAGTCCAATGAACCAGCGGATAACCGTAAGCAATATTTTCATCTGTTAATATTTATCGTCTGTCAATGTTTTCCCTCGGCTATTAATATCAATGCAAAAACAGCATAATTAACAATATCAATATAGTTCGCATCGACCCCTTCACTCACCAGGGTCTTGCCGTCATTATTCAATATCTGTTTAATGCGCATGAGTTTCATTAGTATCAGGTCTGCAAAGCTCTCCTGGCTCATCTCGCGCCAGGCTTCCCCGTAATCATGTTTTTTATCCATCTTGATATCCTGCGCCAAAGCAACTGCTTTGCGGTATAGGTCTGCTACCTGTTTCACCGGCAGGTCCTCTACAATCGGATTGCCAAGTTCCAGTTGAATCAGCCCTATGATGGCATAATTAACGATGCCTTTGAATTCGGAAGGAATATCATCGCTTACTTTCTGTGTTTCCAGGTTTTGCAGGTTGCGTATGCGCAGGGCTTTGATAAATAGCTGGTCAACCACCGAAATAGTCCGCAGTACCCGCCAGGCAGTGCCATAATCCTTCGTTTTTGCAAGAAAAATATCGCGGCTTTGTGCAACGGCCTGGTCGTATTGCTGGTTGGTCTGGCTCATTATTTGAAAAAAACGTTAAGTACTTTGGTAATATCTTTGACGAGGATGCAATATAAACCAATAGACAGAATGTTCACACTTAACTGTAAGGGAAGATTACTGGAAATAGAAAAACCCGTTATAATGGGAATTATACACCATACCCCTTGTTT
>JACXTT010012419.1_pt1 | contig 11305 bp, 8 predicted proteins | sample 9270951 | NCBI WGS metagenome assembly JACXTT01 (sample SAMN15532306, study PRJNA645909) | rock metagenome | isolation source: weathered quartz diorite | place: Puerto Rico | collected 2017-06-21 | reverse complement strand
TCGGTGTTGGACCAGCCGAATTCCTTGGACAACTCAGGCGCTAACAGGCTCAGGACCTGCCGGTCCAGGTAGTTCACCGTGGTGGCAAAGAACAGCAGCGCGCAGATCGTCCAGCGGAATCGGCCTATAGACTGCATGTGATGCTCTCCTCTGGGTGCTGCGATTTGTCCGGAAGGTCTTCGCCTTCTTTAATAGTCAGATCAGGGTAGTGTGTACGCGGTCTTCACCGTCGTAAAAAACTCCTGGGCGTAACGTCCCTGCTCGCGCGAGCCGTAGCTGGAACTCTTGCGGCCGCCGAAGGGCACGTGATAGTCCACCCCAGCGGTCGGCAAATTTACCATCACCATGCCGGCCTGGCTGTGGCGTTTGAAGTGTGTCGCATACTTGAGCGAGGTGGTGGCGATGCCTGCGGCCAGCCCGAAGGGTGTGTTATTGGCTTCGGCCAGCGCAGCCTCGTAGTCGCGTACGCGAATCACACTCGCCACCGGGCCGAAGATTTCTTCGCGGTTGACGCGCATATTGGTGTCGGTGTCGGTCAGCAGCGCAGGCGCCATATAAAAGCCTTCGGTGGCGCGGCTGAGGCGCTCGCCGCCGGCGGCCAGCACCGCGCCTTCGGCCTTACCTATATCGAGGTAGCGCAGGTCTTGTTCGAGTTGCGACTGCGAAGAAACCGGACCGATATCGATTCCAGCTGCCAAGGCATCGCCCACCTTCAGCGTCGTCATGCGTGTTTTGATCGCTTCGACAAAACGCGGATAGATCCCTTCGGTAACGATCAGCCGGCTCGAGGCCGTGCAGCGCTGGCCCGTGGAAAAAAAGGCGCTTTGCACACATAGCTCCACCGCCTGTGCCAAATCCGCGTCGTCCAGAACCACCTGCGGGTTCTTGCCGCCCATCTCCAACTGCACCTTCTTGAAGTTCGCTGCGCATTGCTGCGCGATGCGCGCGCCCACGGTTTGCGAGCCGGTAAAGCTGATGGCGGCAACGTCCGGGTGATTGACCAACGGGTCGCCGATCACGCTGCCGCGTCCCATCACCAGATTGAACACGCCGGGCGGAATGCCGCTGCGGCTGATGATGTCGGCCAGCGCCCAGGCGCAACCTGGCACCAGGTCAGCGGGTTTCAGCAAAACGCAGTTGCCGTAGGCCAGCGCGGGGGCCACCTTCCAGGCGGGTATGGCCATCGGAAAATTCCAGGGCGTGATGAGGCCGATCACACCCAGCGGTTCGCGCATGATTTCCACACCTATGCCGGGGCGCACCGAGGGCAGTACCTCACCTGCAAGACGCAGGCACTCGCCCGCGAAGAATTTGAAAATGTTTCCTGCGCGCGTTACTTCACCGATGCCTTCTGGCCGAGTCTTGCCTTCCTCGCGGGAAAGCAGGGTGCCCAGTTCTTCGCGGCGCGTGAGAATTTCGGTGCCGATTTTATCCAGCGCATCGGCGCGCATCTGTATACCGGAGGTGGACCAGGCCGGGAAGGCATCGCGCGCGGCCTGCACCGCCAGATCGAGTTGCGCGGCATCGGCCTGTGCGTATTCGCCGATAAAGTCGGCCAGATCGGAGGGGTTGATATTGGCAGCATAGGTTGCGCCCGCCACCCATTGCCCGGCTATCAGATTGTCGTGTTTCGCAGCCATGATTTCTCAGCCGCCTACTGCGGGCCGAGTGTTGCGATCAGCGCCGACAGGCGTTCCATCTCCTCGCTCTTGAGGTCGGTCAGCGGCGGCCGCACCGGTCCCGCGCCGTGGCCGACAATTTTCGTGCCGGCCTTGACGATGCTGACCGCGTAACCCGGCATGCGGTTGCGGATGGCGAGATAGGGCATGAAAAAATCCTTGAGCAGACGATGCTGCGTTTTCATATCGTCCGCCGCCACGGCGTGATAAAAATCCATGGCGGTCTTGGGAATGAAATTGAACACCGCTGAGGAATACACCGGCACGCCCAGTGCCTTGTAGGCGGCGGCATACACTTCCGCAGTCGGTAATCCACCCAGGTAGGCGAAGCGGTCGCCCATGCGCTGGTAAATTGAAACCATGGCCTCGATTTCGCCCACGCCGTCCTTGAAGCCGATGAGATTGGGGCAGCGGTCGGCCAGTATCGCCAGCGATTCAGGCGTCAGCTTGCAGACGTTGCGGTTGTAAACGATGACGCCGAATTTGACGCTCTTGCACACCGCTTCAACGTGCGCGATCAGCCCTTCCTGGCCGGCCTCGGTCAGGTAATGCGGCAGCAGCAAAATGCCGTGCGCGCCCAGGCGCTCGGCTTCCTGCGCGCAGGCGATGGCGAAACGCGTAGTGCCGCCGGCGCCGGTGATGATGGGCACCTTGCCGCGGCAGGTTTCCACAGCGGTTTTGATGATGGCCGGGTATTCGTCACCGGTCAATGAAAAGAATTCGCCCGTGCCGCCGGCGGCGAACAGGGCGCTGGCGCCGTAAGGGGCCAGCCACTCCAGCCGCTGACGATAACCCTGTGCGACGAAATTGCCCTGATCGTCGAAATCGGTGACGGGAAAGGACAGCAGGCCGGAACTGACAATGGTTTTGAGGTCTTGAGGGAGCATGATGTGTTCTTATGAAATGTTTTTTGTTGGAAGTGGAGGCCGCCAGACTCGGCAGCCCATGATTCAGTGATCGAAAGGGCCTGCCTTGACGAACGGCCCGCCCTGAAATTGCACGGCCGGGTCGTTCAGATCGGGTGCCGGCGTGCGCGCGTGGATCGCGTCACGAAAACCATCGGCACTGTCCTGCGGGATAAAGCCGATATGTTTTGCCGTGGAGTTGTCCCACCAGGTGACGGCGTTGTTCGAGGAGCCGTACAGAATCGAGTGGCCCACCACCGGCGCCTGTAAAGCGGCGCGGACCAAGCGGTGCAGGTCGTCGTAGCTCAACCAAGTGGATAGCATGCGGCGGTCGCGCGGCTCCGGGAAGGAGGAGCCGATACGCAGGCACACCGTCTCTATGCCGTAGCGGTCGAAATAAAAACGCGAAAGGTCCTCACCGAAGGCCTTGCTCAGTCCATACAGGCCGTCGGGTCTATGCGGCAGGTCGGGTGTGATGGTTTCCGATTGCCGGTAAAAACCGGTGACGTGGCTGGAGCTTGCATATACGACGCGCTTTACACCGTGCCGGCGCGCCGCCTCATATAGGTTATAGCAGCCGAGAATATTGGCCTGCATAATGGGTCGGAACGGACCATCCAGCGAAATACCACCCATATGCACCACGGCATCCACCCCATGCACCAGGGCATAAACCGCGTCGGCATCGGCCAGGTCGGCCAGCATGATTTCCTCCTGCGCCCCTTCCTGTACGCGGGCCTCGCCGAGGTCGGCCATATCGGAAATGCGCAAGACTTCGCAGTCGGCCTTGAGGCGGTCGCGCAATACCGAGCCGAGTCCGCCGGCGGCGCCGGTCAGCAGGATCTTCTGGTGAATCTTGACCGCCATATTCGATTCGTCCGAGGGTTTGCGCCGGCACTGGACATTTCCAGGCGATGGCACTAAAGTTACTTTATAGGCAAGATATCAGTCATACGTTATCTGATGACATGATTTTATGGAAGCCAGCCAACCCGTGTCAAGAGATTTACCATGCCCCTGAAGCAGTCCGCCAATTCTGACTCCGTCCGTACCCGGCGCCCACGCGGCCTGGTGGACGAAATCGTCGAAAGCCTGTCCGGCGATATACGCGACGGCCGCATCAAGCCCGGCGACAAGCTGCCCACCGAATCGGAGATCATGTTGCGCTTCGACGTCAGCCGTACCGTGGTGCGTGAGGCGGTGTCCAAGCTGCAGGCGTCCGGTCTGGTGGAAACCCGCCACGGCATCGGCACCTTTGTGCTGACGCCACAGGCCAGCGGCAACTTCAAGATCGCCGACGGCGATATCTCCACCGTGGCGGACGTAATCTCGGTGCTGGAGCTGCGCATCAGCCTGGAAACCGAGGCGGCCGGCCTGGCTGCGCAACGCCGTACTCCAGCCAACCTGGCTGCCATGCAGGCGGCGCTGGACGCCTTCCAGGACGCCATCATCAACCAGCAGTCAGACGGCGTGCCGGCCGACTTCCAGTTTCATATGGAAGTGGCCCGGGCCACCGGCAACCAGCACTTTGCCGACCTGATGAATTACCTGGGCACCATGATCATCCCGCGTACCCGCATCCGCACTCCCCAGACCGCCCCCGAGGGCCGGCTGCATTATCTGCAGCGCGTGCACGGCGAGCACGAGAGCATTTTCATCGCCATACGCGACCAGGACGCCGAAGCGGCCCGCGCCACCATGCGCACGCACCTCACCAATAGCCGCGAGCGTTTGCGTAAAAGTCAGCCCTTACCAACCTAGCTCACTCGCTGTGCGGTTTCTAGGTTTGGCTGTACAGCCAAATAGAGATCTGGCGGGCAACTCCCTGTAGCCATTTTTCCACAGCCTCAATATTTCACTTGACTCAAGTTATACGACATCTGTTATCATTTTTCCAAGTTGTCGTACCGCGCGCGGAGAAGATTTGAAAAAACAGGCAATTTTGGGGGAGAGGGCAGGCGGCTGGCCATTGGGTGCAGCCCTGCTGTTTTGCGCCTCTGTGTTAGCGGGTTCGGCCTCGGCCGCTCCCGCAGCCGGTGAGTCTGCGCCCCCTGCGGTAATGACCATGAATCAGATCGCGCGGGAGCAAATGCTGCCGCAGCTTCGCTACTTTTTCCAAAAGCTCAGCAAGGAAAAAGAACAGGTGACGGTGGATGGATTCGCCGCCTTCAAGGGCAACGACAAATTTCTGCCGGGCAAAATCGCTGCCGGTCTGGGGGATGTGTTGTTGCGCACCCCGGTGGACGACCCGCAGTTCGCACAAAACCTGGCCGACTACCGCGCCATCGCCGACCTGACCCTGCAATTCGATAACGATACCTGGGGCATTTATTACTATCTGCTGACCTTGTACAAACTGCAGGGTGCAGGTCTCCTGGACCGCGCCATCAGCCCGGCCACGCTGGCGGCGCTGAAACAGAAGCTGGACTGGCGGAAATTCGTACGGCCCGCCGATTACACGCTCATCAATCTGCCCACCAATTACTACGGGGTCGCGTTCAGCGTCGCGCGCCTGCGCATGCTGCTGGGCTGGGAAGACGAGACCGCCAGCAAGGCCTTGCTGGAAAAAATGCTGAAGCACTACCAGACCTACTCGGGCAAATTCGGTTTTTCCGATGAGACCGATGGCGAAGGCCGCTTCGACCGCTACAGCATCCTGCTGGCTGCCGAAATTTGCGAGCGTTACGTGGAAACCGGCCTACCGGTCACGCCCGAGTTGAAGGCCCTGTTACGCAAGTCCGCCGATATCGCTCTTAACATCGCCAACACCGCAGGCGATGGTTTCAGCTTCGGCCGCAGCATCGGCCCCTACGGCGATACCGCTGCGCTGGAAATCCTCTCGGTGGCGGCCTATCTGAAGGTGCTGACGCCGGAAGAACAGCAATACGCTTACGCCTATAGCACGCGCATTTTCGCCAAGTACGTGGACTTCTGGTTCGACCCCGCAGCCCATTCCGTTGATATGTGGGGCAAGGGCCGCCGCACCGATGCTTACCGCGGCCGGCATCGCATTCTTGGCGAAAACCTGTCGCTGCTGCATCAGTTCCTGTCCGCCAACGACCTCTGGAATCGCGCCGGCTTCGAGAACGCGATGCCCAAGGCCGATCTCTCGGCCTGGCTGGATCGCACTCAGCCGAAATCCAAGCTGATCCGCTTCGCGCAAGGCGAGTACGACCGTGCGCTGGCGATTTTCCGCGATGGCGAAAAGGTATTCAGCCTGCTACTGGTCAACGGCGGCGCGGGTCAGCACGCTAACAGCCCGTACTATCCCCTGCCTTTTTCGAATGGGATCGTGGCCGGCACGCCCGATAGCGGCTACCGTCACGCCCAGCTCATGCCCAGGTTCACGCTGGCCGATGGCTCGCAGCTGATGGCCACCGCTTATCAAAAGAATATCGTTAGCGAGCAGGACGGCAGTAGTTTCAAAGTGCGCTACCGGCAGGATGAGCTGACGCGCCTGGGCGGCAACGCCCCGGTCAAGGATGCGCGACTGAAAGTGGAGACCACTTACACCCTGGCGCCCGGCGTGATCACGCGCACCGATAAATACACGCCCGAGGCCGCGCTTGAACTGCGGGATGTCACTCTGGACTTCGGCTCATTTTCAGAAGACGCCAAGCTGGCCGGCCAAACCGTGAACTTCGCCAACGGAGCGGTGTACGAGTATCAGGTGAGCGGCCTGAAAGATTGCAGCGCCACCGTTGTACCTGCGGGCGAGGACTTCAAATCACCCGGCGGCGCGATGAAGACCGTCGTGTCCTGCGCGCTGAAGGCCTTCACGCTCAAGGAACCGCTGACCATTCAATGGACACTGAAATATCGATAAACCGGATTTTTCTTCCGCGCGGGCAGAGACCCGCCGGAGCCCCGATAAAAATGCAGCCATTACACGAGGAGAGAGACATGTTTTTTGTACCCGGCAAGCAGCAGGCAGGTCGCCAAGATCGTTTGAATTCAAAACTGAATCCGAAAATGAGCACCATGGCATCGGCAGTGGCGTTTGCGGTGCTGGCCGCCACCGTTCCCGCTTTTGCGCAAAATGCGCCTGCGCCCTCCGGCGATGCGCCCAAGGAGCGGCTGGAAGAAGTGGTGGTGACGGCCAACAAGCGCGTGGAAAAACTGGAAAACGTTCCGCTCGCCATTACCGTGCTGGGCGACCAGATGCTGGAGCGCAATAATGTGCGCGACCTGACCGATATGATCAATCTGTCGCCGGCGCTCACCATCACCTACGGCACCACGCCCGCCAATAACGGCATCAATATGCGCGGTATCGGCACCACTTCGATCGGCATCGGTGTGGAAGCGGACGTGGCGGTGATCTTCGACGATATTCCCGTCGGCATGCAGGTGCGCGCCTTCCAGGATCTCACCGATATTTCGCGCATCGAAATCCTGAAGGGCCCGCAGAATACACTGTTCGGCAAAAGCGCCATTGCCGGCGCCGTTTACATCGTCAGCAAACCCATCAGCGGTCCCATCCAGGCGCGCTTCAGCACTCTGCAAACCAGCGACCAGGAACACCGCGTCAGCGCCGCGGTTTCCGGTGCGGTATCCGACCAATTCGGTTTTCGCATTGCCGCCAGCGAGAACTCCTTTGCCGGCAATGTGAACAACCTGACCACCGGCGGCAAGGTAAACGGCTCCACCGGCAAGACCTTCATGGGCAAGTTCAGCTGGCATCCCACCACCAGTCTGGACGTGGATTTCATGCCGCGTTACAACAAGACCAGAATTTCCTGCTGCGTGCTGGTGCTGACCAGCTTCACCCCTTTACAGGGCGCCTTGCTGTCCAATAATGCGGCGCTGCCAGCGACCAGCCTGCTGGCCGGCATCACCCCCGGCCCCAATAACCGCGATATCCGCAATGACGATTTCACCGGGCAGGACTCGACCGATGTCGGCGGCGGCGTTAAGGTGGGCTACAGCTTCGCCAACGGCGCTACGCTGACCTCGATCACGTCCACCGACCGCTACAAGGCCAACGACAATCGCGACCAGGATTTTGTCGATGTGCATACCTTGCTTTACTACCCGCTGGCCAACGGCACCCGCGCCGGCGTCAACGACAGCTACCGGCAGTACGGCACCTTCGACGTGAAGGCGCGCACCCAGGAACTGCGCCTGGCTTCTCCGGAGGGCGACACCTTCCGTTACGTCGCCGGCCTCTGGTACGGCAAGAACACCATCGACCGGCAGTTTATACGCGGCTACAACGGCATCGCCCTCTCCACGCCGGTGGAATATTTCGCCAACACCTACAATATCAACAAGGCTATTTTCGGACAGGCCAGTTGGGACTTCCTGCCCGATTACAGCGTGCTGGCCGGTCTGCGTTATAACCGCGAAACCTCCGGCTACACCTTTACGATAGGCCCGCCGCCGCCGGCGGCGTTCGTGCCCACCGGCAATTTCTCCAGCATAGACAATACCGAGAGCTCGACCACCGGCAAGCTGAGCCTGCAACATCAGTTCAGCAAAAACATGATGGCCTATGTGATGACCTCCACCGGCTACAAGGGCCTGGCCTACGATCTGACCAGCAGCCTGAACGCGGCCACCGCCGCCCAGCAGCCGGTGAAATCGGAAACCGCCAAGACCTATGAAATCGGCTTCAAGGGCAATCTGTTCGATAGCCGCATGACCCTCAACGTCGCCGCCTTCAACAGCAAGTTCAAGGACTACCAGCAAAACTCCGGCGGCTACCTGCCCAACACCACCACCTACGTCACGCGCCTCAACAGCGTGGGCGGTGTGCAAACCAAGGGCGTGGAAATGGACATGACCGCGCTGGTGACGTCCAATCTGCTGGTGAACCTGAGCTACGCTTACACCAAGGCTACCATCACCGAGTTTCCGAACGCGCCCTGTTACAACGTGCAGGGCAGCCCGAACGGTGGTTTCAACCTCGAGTGCCAGTTGAAAAATCCGCTGTACGGCAACCAGAACGTGCAGAACCTGGCCGGCGGCCTCATGCCGAACGCGCCGAAGAACAAGCTCTACGTGGACGGCCAGTACGATGTTCGTCTCAGCGAGCAGTCATTCGACGGTTTCATCACCGCCGCGTATCGCTACCAGAGCCGGGTGCTGACCAATCTGAACCAGGACCCCTCGCTGGCGGTGGAGGGCTACGGCATCCTGAACATGGGTGTGGGCGTTCGCGACAAGAAGGACAAGTACAAGGTCAGCTTCTTCGTCAACAATGTGCTCGACAAGCATTACGCCAACACCGGCTTCACCGGCGCGGGCAGCTGGAGTTCCAGCTCGCCAAACCCGGTGGTGCCCGTCACCAACACCACCTGGACACCGGCGCGCGACGCCTTCCGTTACTTCGGCGTGCGCCTGGATCTCAGGTTTTAAAAGGAGTTGTATTTGAGGCTGCTGCCGGTAGCTCTGCTACTTCTGACTGCCGGCGTGGTGGCCAATGCGGCAGCCGGTGAAAACGAACTCGCCTCAAAACCGGTAGAAAAGAAGACGAATCCCGGCGGCGCTATCGCGCCGACCGGGGTCAACGGCAATACGCTGTGCCTGAATGCCACTGCTGCCGACACCGACGTGACCCTGCATATCGAGAGCGTGTTCGGCAAGGGCGCCGTCGAGTCGCCCAGCGATACGGTCTATACTCCCGCACGGCCGCATGTGCTGAGCGTAACCGGCGATGACAAGAGTGGCCCTTACTTCGCGATTCTCGCCATGGAGCCGGGCGATGTGAATTTGGATGGAGTACCCCTGGCAAAGGGCGGCGACCGTTCGCGCACCGAAATCAAAATCGCGCCCGGCAAGGTCGGCGTGCAAGCCGGCTTTCAGGCGCATCGCGGCGATACTTTTGTCTATGCCTGGCGGTTTCGCATAGAACCCGGCATGAAGTTTTCTCCCTCGTTCACGCACATCCATCAGATCAAGGCCTACGGCGGTGCTTACGCGGAACCGCCGCTGATAACTTTTACGCCCCTGGCCAATGGGCAAATGAATGGGCAGATGGAAGTGCGGCATGTAGGTGATAAAAAACGCGATTCATCGTCCGCAGCGGTGCTGGGCGCCATGCCGCTGGAAGGCGTTGCCGGGCAATGGATGGAGGTGCGCGAGGAAATCACTTTTTCCAACACGGCCGGCCGTTACCGGCTAGATATTCTCGACGCCACCGGCAAGACGCGCCTCAGCATCGACCGGCGTGATCTGGAAATGTGGCGCGACGGCGCGGACCATATGCGTCCCAAGTGGGGGATTTACCGCAAGCACCATGCGGCGCTGAATCAGGACGGCGTGGACAAAATCGCCTTCGCCAACTTGGCCATCACGCGCGGGTCGGAACCTTCATCCAGCTGTCGCTAGCGTTACTGCCTGCTGGATAGGGTCGAGAAGCGGAAACTGGTGGTGGATTGAAAAGTCTTCCCCGGTCGTAGCACGGTCGACGGAAAGGCAGCGTGATTGGGGCTGTCCGGCAGATGCTGGGTCTCGAAGGCAAAGCCGTCGTAGCGCTGATAGGCGCGGCCCTCGCTGCCGGTTTCGCTGCCGTCGAAGCCGTTGCCGCTATTGAGCAGCACCGTAGGTTCGGTGGTGCGAATTTGCATGCTCCGGCCGCTGCCGGCTTCATCGATCACGGCAACCAGGGCGAGCTTGCCGGTCCAATGGTTGAAGAGTAACGCGTGATCAAAACCGGCCGGCGCGCCGAGCAGGGGATGGCCGGCACGCAGCCGTTCCATCATGCCCGTGGCTTTGCGGAAATCCAGCGGCGTGTTTGCGACGGCCAGCAATTCCCCGGTGGGAACTTTTTTGGCGTCCGTTTGCGCATAGCGATCCGCCCGGATTTCGAACCTGTGCGTCGCCAATTCCGAGGCCCCGGCACCGGCCAGGTTGAAAAACACGTGATTGGTGAGATTGAGCACCGTGGGCGCGGAACTCACCGCTAAGTATTCGATACGGAACTCGTTGCTCTTGCGCATCAGCCGGTAGGTGACGGTAATGTCCAGCACGCCGGGGAAATGCTGATCGCCATCGGGGCTATGCAGGGAGTATCGCGAACCCAGCGAGGCCGCGTCCGAAAAATCCTGCCGCTGCCATACCCGCCGTTCGTAGCCGGGCGGTCCGCCGTGTATGGTTACGCCGTTGCCGCCGGGAATCAGCTCCACCGTGCGGCCATCCAGTTCGAAGCGCGCGTTGCCTATGCGCCCGGCGTAGCGGCCGATGATGGAGGCGAATTTTCTTTTGGTTTTTTCATACGCGGCCAGGTCGGGCAGGCTGAGCACGATGTTTTGCATCTTACCTTGCCGGTCCGGCACTTCCATCGAAGTCAGCGTGGCGCCGTAGTCGATGTAAGAGACCTTCATACCCAGATCGTTTTCGAGGTTGACCCGCTCTACCTTGATGCCATCCTGCGTAGTGCCCCAGGGTTGCACTCCGGGACTAGCCGCAGCAAAACAATTTGCCGATGCCAGCAGACAGAAAGACAGGAGCGCTGCAAACAGACGATCGTTGAAGGGCGTACGCATTACCCGGATCGTACGCGATCACGCGCGTGGCCGGAATACCGTCCGGCCACGACATCGCTACGGCTTACAAATCGGTAATGAGTTTGTACTTGGGTACCAATGTCTTCATGACGGCCCAGGCGACGAGGTAGGCGACTGCACAAGCCGAGAACATGATCATATAGCCGGTTTCGAGGTGGCCTAGGTTGCCGTAATAATCGAAGAGCCAGCCCCCGATCTTGGAAACCAGCAC
>JACXTT010012418.1_pt1 | contig 11305 bp, 10 predicted proteins | sample 9270951 | NCBI WGS metagenome assembly JACXTT01 (sample SAMN15532306, study PRJNA645909) | rock metagenome | isolation source: weathered quartz diorite | place: Puerto Rico | collected 2017-06-21 | reverse complement strand
CCCCGGGGGTGCCGCGCCGGGGTGCCCGCGCGGGCCCGGGCCCCGAGGCCGCCAAGGCTCACGTCCCCGTACCGGGCCAGCGCGACTCCGACGAGCAGGACGGGACCCGCGTGCGCCTCGAGATGCCTAACCAGCGTCTCGGGAGGCCCGACGGTCGGGGGGATGATGCAGCCCTCCTCGCCGTCGCGTGCCGTGTCGTAGAGGGCCCAGGCGACCTCGCCGCGGTGGGCGTCGAGTGCGGGCACCACAAGTCCCCGCGTGCCGGGGACGCGAGCGAGCGCCTCGAGCGTTCCCACCCCGACCACCGGGAGATCTCGCGCCTGCGCCCAGGCCGCCGCGGTCGCGATACCGATGCGCAGGCCCGTGAATCCGCCCGGCCCGCAGCTGACGGCCAGGCCCTCGATCGCGTCGACGGTCATGCCCAGGCGTTGGAGCATCTCATGGACGGCAGGGAGCAACCACTCCAGATGACGCATTGGCGCCGGGGTGACGGTTTCGGCGAGGATCCCGGACGCGTCGAGGACGGCCGCGCTGGCGACCGGCGTCGCGGTCTCTATGGCGAGGATACGCATTGGTGGAGTGCGGCCGCGAGCCGCTCATAACGCGCTCCGGCAGGGACCACCCGCACGCACCGGACGGAGGCGCCCTCGCCGAATTGCAGCTCGACCGTGAGGTGCTCCGGCGGCAACACGTCCGGGGCGCGCTCTGGCCACTCGATCGCGGTAACCCCCGCCTGGTCCATGACCTCCTCGAGACCCAGCCCGTCCAGGTCGGGCGCGCTCAGCCGGTAGAGGTCGACGTGGTGCAGCGGGACCGCACCGGGGTGCTCGTGGATGAGCGTGAACGTCGGGCTGTGCACCACTCCGGCGGCGCCCAGGCCTTTCGCCAGGCCCTGGACGAAGCACGTCTTCCCCGACCCCAGGGGCCCTCTCAGGGCGACGACCACCGCGGTCCGGTCTTGGAGGACGGCCTGCCGCAGCACGCGACCGAGTGCCTGCCCGATGCTCTGGGTCGCTTCAGCCGCGGACGTGCGGACGGTGAATACCCCGCCCGGCGCCGTCCTCTTCCCGGCTCGCGGCCGTTTCACGGACGTGTGGGGCTACGTCTTGCGGTCGTCCGGTCTCTTCAGAAACGGGGTCAGCAGATCGATCGGAATGGGGAAGATCGTCGTCGAGTTGTGCTCGGTCGCCACCTCGGTGAGCGCTTGGAGAAATCGCAGCTGCAACGCCACCGGTTGGGTCGCGATCTTCGCCGCGGCCTGCACAAGCTTCTCCGCGGCTTGATACTCGCCTTCCGCATTGATGATCTTGGCCCGGCGCTCCCGCTCGGTCTCGGCCTGCTTCGCCATCGCCCGCTTCATCGTGTCGGGCAGGATGACGTCCCGGACCTCGACCAGGGTGACCTTGATCCCCCACGGCTCGGTCTGCTCGTCGATCACCTGCTGGAGCTGCTGGTTGATCCGGTCGCGCTGGCTGAGCAGCTCGTCGAGCTCGTGCTGGCCGAGCACGCTGCGGAGCGTGGTCTGGGCGACGACGTACGTGGCCTTGGAGAAATTCTCGACCTTGACGACGGCGTCTTCCGGGTTCACGACGCGAAAGTAGACGACCGCATCGACGGTGACCGGGACGTTGTCCTTGGTCATCATCTCCTGGCGTGGCACGTCCAGCGTGACGACCCGGAGGTCGATCTTGATCATCCGGTCGACCATGGGGATCAGCAGGATCACGCCCGGACCCTTGGCGCGCAGGAGCCTGCCGAGCCGGAAGATGACCCCCCGCTCGTACTCCCGCGCGATCTTCACCATCGAGGAGAGCAGCGAGAAGAACACGATCGCGAGGATGACGATGATGGGACCGGCGAGTGCTCCGACGGTGCTCATGCCGACGCCTCCTCTTTCTTCACCTGCAGGCGCAGCCCGTCGACGCGTGTCACCCGCACGCGACCTCCGGCCGGGATCGGGCCGTCGGTGCTCTCGGCGGTCCACAACTCTCCCTGCACGAAGACCGTGCCCTGGGGCGCCAGCTCGCTGCGCGCAACCCCAACGGCGCCCACCAGCCCTTCCCGGCCCGTCTGCACCTTTCGCGTCTGGGCGCGGAGGCCGGCCCCCACGGCGAACGCGAAGAACGCCGCCGTGGCCGCGGCCGTCGTCAGGATCAGTGTCAGGCTGATCCGCAGAAATGGCGCCTGCCGCTCGGTCAGCAGGAGCGACCCCAGCACGAACGCCGCGATCCCGCCGGCCGTGAGCACGCCGTGGCTCGGCACCTTGATATCGGCGATAAAGAGGATCAGCGAGAACCCGATCAGGAGCAGGCCGGCGACGTTGATTTCCAGGACGGCGAAGGACGTCAGGGCGAGGATCAACGCGAGCCCGCCGATGACGCCCGGGAAGACCGATCCCGGGTTGCTCAACTCAAAGATGATCCCGTAGATGGCCATCGTCATCAGCACGAAGCCGATGTTGGGGTCACTCAGCAGCGCTAGGAACCGCTCCGTGACGTCCATGGGCACATCGACCGACCGCGCGCCACGGGTGTGCAGGAGCCGCTTGCCGGACGCGGTCGGCGCCTGGCGGCCGTCGAGCTTATCGAGCAGCTCCCGGGGGCTGGCGGCGCCGAGATCGATGACGTGAAGCTCGAGCGCCTGCTCCTCGGTGATCGACACGCTCTCCCGCACGGCCTTCTCGGCCCAATCCGCGTTGCGGCCGCGGCGGGCGGCGAACCCGCGGATCTCGGCGACCGCGTCGTTGGTCACCTTCGCGATCATGGTCTTGTCTTCCGGAGTGTTTCCGCCGCTCACCCCGACGGGGTGGGCCGCGCCGAGGTGGGTCGTCGGCGCCATCGCCGCGATGCTGGAGGCGTACATGATGAAGACGCCCGCCGAGGCTGCCCGCGCGCCGCTCGGGTAGACGTACGCGATCGTCGGCAGTTCCGTATTGAGCATCGCCTTGGCGATGTCGTCCATCGACTTCATCAGGCCGCCCGGCGTATCGATCTCGATCAGGAGCGCCTCCGCCCCCGACTGCTCGGCCTCGTGGATGGCGCGGATGATATAGCGCGACGTCGCGGGCGCCACGACGCCATTGAGCCGGACCACGTGGACGGCCGGCGTCGCTGCCGCGGCGGGCGGCGCAGCGCCGCCGAGCACGCTCGTGGCGGCGCCGAGGCAGAACAGGGCGGGGACACAAGCCGCCAGGATTCGCAGCCAGAGCCCCGTCCTGATAGAGGACGTCATTGGGACGCTGTTCTACGCCTCGAAACGGCGGTCCTTTCCGCGGGGGGCGCCGCCCGGCCCGGCGGTGTGTAAAAACAGGGCCTGCACGTCGTCCAGCGTGTTGATCTCGTCCGGCCCCTTGTCCTCGCGAATGCGGAGGATGCGCGGGAAGCGCAGCGCGTAACCCGAGGTGTGGCGGTCGCTTCGCATGATCCGGTCGAACGCCACTTCCAGCACGATGCGCGGCTCGACCGTCCGCACGCGACCCAGATCCTCAATCGTGTGCTCCAGAAACCACTCCGTGAGGCGCGCGATCTCGGCATCGGTGAGCCCCGAGTAGGCCTTGCCGATCGTGGCGAGGCGCCCGCCGTCGCGCACGGCGAAGGTGTAGTCCGACATCACCCTGGCGCGCTTGCCGTGCCCGTATTCCGCGGCCACGACCACGACGTCGAGGGAAGCGAGCCCCGGCTTCCACTTGGTCCAGAGGCGGCCCCGGCGTCCGGGCTGGTACGGAGAATCCCACCGCTTCAGCACGATCCCCTCGTGACCGGCCTGCCGCGCCTGCCGATAACGGGCCTCGGCCTCCGCCGGTTCGGCGACGAGTGTTCCCGCGCTCAGCCGGACGGCGCCGTCCCACGGGAGACCCTGCAGGACCGCACGGCGCTCCGCGAGCGGCGCGTCCAGCAGGTCGCGGCCGTTGAGGTGCAGGAGATCGAAGACTACGAAGACGACGGGGACCTCCTCGAGCAGCGCCCCCGGGGTCAGCCGGCCCAGCCGCCGCTGGAGGTCGGCGAACGGGAGCGGCCGATCCCCCCGCCAGGCGACGAGTTCGCCGTCCAGGATGGCGCGCTCTCCCAGGGCGAGCAGCGGCGCGTGCACCTCCGGGTAGGCGAGCCCAATGTTCTCCAGCGTGCGCGAGTAGAGGACGACGCGTCCGTCCATCAGATGGGCCTGCACGCGGATGCCGTCATACTTGTCCTCGACGAGCAGCGGTGGGTGCCCGTCGCGGAACACCTCGTCGATCGCCGCGATCGAACCGGCGAGCATGAAGCGGAAGGGCGATCCGACGGCCAGCGTGACGTGGGCCAGGGTGCCGGTGCGCGCGCGGGTCGCGACGTCGCCCGGGTCCGTGAGCAGCAGCGCGGCATCCCTGACGGCCTGCGCCGGCTGATCGAACGCCTTGGCGATCGCGGGAAGGAGGAGCCCCTCACGGAATCCGATCCGGAGGTCCGCGGTGAGAATCTTCGCCAGGTATCGTGCCTCGAGCGCGGTCGCATCCAGCAACAGGCGCCGCAGCGCGGCCCGCTTCGCCCGGCGCGAGGACGGTCCTTGCGCGGCCGCGACGGCCGCGAACGCGTCCGCGACCGACTCGAGCGTAAGCACGTGAGTAAACAAATCTCGCGCTGGCCGGCGCCGCTCCAACAGCGCGCCGGCCGTATCCCCGAGGTCGCCGTGATCGAGGTAGACGGCGTGAAGTTCCTCCAGTGTCGCGCCCGTGATCTCCAGGAGCACATCGCCGATCATCGACCACCCGACCTGCAGCCGCCGGGGGTCGCCGGGCGGAAACGCGGATCCGGTGAGATACGTGCAGGCGCGCCGGAGGTCTGAGTCTTCGAGCGTCGTCAGGTAGCGGGCCAGCCGGTCGATCTTGCCGAGCGTGGCAGGTATGCTCCGCACCGCGTCCATGGTCTCGGCCAGCGCCGAGAACGGCGCGGGGCTCACGACGGCAGTGCGGGCAGGACGAGGGGACACATCCGAGGGCGACACGTCAAGTCGTGTAACGGCTTTGATGGAGCCGTGAGTTAGAGGACGGACCCGGCGAGCACGAGGCACGCCCGGGTCAGCACAAACGCCTGCTCCACGTCCCGAGCCTTGTACGCGACCACTCGCGCGTTTACGCGCACCATGCCTGGGATCATCATGCATTGGTCGGCCATCGCGGTCGTGACCCAATCGAGCTCGAGGTTCACCGGGCGCGGGATGGCGAGCGGCTTCAGGTCCTTGGCGCGCTTGAGCGCCCGCCCGGCGCCTTCCTTGATCCGCCGGCGCGCCTCCACCGGCTGATACGAGCGGGCGGCGTGCCGGCCGATGGGCTCCTTCACCGCGACCACTTCCACGTGCGGCAGCAGCTTCTTCGTCTGCGCCACCGCGGTCGCGTCCCCCGTGACGAGCGCCACCGGCACCTTGAATTGCCCGGCCAGTGCGGCGTTGAACGCCGCCTCCCCCGCGACCAGGTTGCCCAACTTGATCTGCCGGACGGTGGTGCCCCGGTAGGTGTGGTCGAGCACGCCGTTCTGCGTGCCGGCCGCGGCATGGTAGCCCGTGAAGAATACCGCGTCAAAGGAAGCGTCGATGCCCTGCATCATGCCGTGCGGTTTGGGCCGCCCGCTGATCAGTTGCGCCTGCGGGTGCAGCTCCTCGATGAGGAGGTTGCGCATCGGACCGTGCGAATCGTTGACCACGATCTCCTTCGCCCCGGCTTCCAGCGCCCCCAGGATCGCCGCGTTGACTTCCTCCGTCATGAGGCGCCGGAATCGGGCATAATCCGCCGTCCCCGCCGTGACCTGGTCCCGATCCGTGACGCCCGCGGTCCCTTCCATATCGGCCGAGATGAAGATCTTCATCTGACGTTACGCCACCGATCGGGCCAGGACGAGACACGCCATCGTGAGCGTGAACGCCTGCTCGAGGTCCTTCGCCTTGTAGCCGACCGCGCGCGGGCCGGCGCGGGTTATCCCGGGGATCAGCATGCATTGGTCGGCCATCGCGGCATGCGCCCAATCGAGCTCGAGGTTCACCGGGCGCGGGATGGCGAGCGGCTTCAGGTCCTTGGCGCGCTTGAGCGCCCGCCCCGCGCCTTCCTTGATCCGCCGGCGCGCCTCCACCGGTTGATACGAGCGGGCGGCGAGCCGGCCGACCGCTTCTTTCACCGCGACCGCCTCCACCTGCGGCAGCAGCTTCTTCGTCTGCGCCACCGCGGTCGCATCCCCCGTGACGAGAGCCACCGGCACCTTGAAGTGCCCGGCGAGGCCGGCATTCAACCCCGCCTCCCCCACGATGAGGTTCCCGAGCTTGATCTGGCGCACCAGCAGGCTGCTGTAGCTGTGGTCGAGGATCGCGTTCTGCGTGCCGGCCGCGGCATGATATCCCGTAAAGAAGACCAGATCAAACGAGGCGTCGATGCCCTGCATCATGCTGTAGGGCTTCGGCGCGCCGCTCATGAGCTGGGCCTGCGGGTGGAGTTCTTCGATCAAGAGATTGCGCATCGTGTTGTGCGAATCATTGACCACGATCTCTTTCGCCCCCGCCTCGAGGGCGCCGAGGATCGCGGCGTTGACCTCTTCGGTCATCAGACGCCGGAATCGGGCGTAATCGGGATGCTGGGGAAGCACCTGATCCCAGTCTGTCACCCCCGCGGTCCCTTCCATGTCAGCCGAGATGAAGACCTTCATGAAGCCTCCTGGCCCGCACCGCCGTGGGCGTCCGGGACGAATACGCGCATGAGGACTAGGAAACCTTCTCCAGCCTGAACGCCGGCCGCATCTCGCCGACGTCCCAACCGTGATGGTTCCGCACCACGGGATGGTGGAGGAACGCGAGCCCCTCCGCCTCGTTCCCGTCGATCACGCCCAGCTGCCGGAGCACATCCACCACCGCGGGCCCCATAGCCCGGGCGTTCCCGTCCTCGACCTTGATCGCCACGCCCCAGCCCTCTCGCAGCAGGCCGATCCCGAACAACGCCTCGGCGCCGCCCTTGCAGACGAGCCGGTCGCCGAGCCGAGCCTGCACCTCCGTGGCCAACCGGCCGGTCCCGGCGATCATGAGCGGGTGCCCGCGCATCGCCCGGGTGATGCGCCCGATGGCGGCGGCGCGGCGATCGGGAAGATCCCGCGGATCGGCCAGCACCGCATACGCCCGGGCGACCTGGAGGAGGCTTCCGTAGAACGTCGGCACGCCGCATCCGTCGGTGCCGGTCGGCAGCCCTCCGGCTGCAAGCCCGCAGCACGCCGCGACGATCGCCGCGATCTCGCGCTGCAGCGGGTGTTCGGGGGCCAGGTACGACTCGGTCGGCCAGCCTCGATGGCGAGAGGCGGCAAGCATTCCGGCGTGTTTGCCGGAACAGTTGTTGTGGATCGCCGAGGGCTCCCGGCCCTCCCGAATCAGCGCGGTCGCGCTTTCGCTGTTCGCGGGCGGGTGGACGCCGCAGCGAAGCGCGCCTTCGTCGAGACCGGCCTTGGTCAGGATGCCGCGCACCGCCCGGAGGTGTGCGGGCTCACCGGCGTGAGAGCCGCAGGTCACGGCCAGTTCCTCATCGGTCAGGCCGAGTGCCCGGACGCCACCGGATTCGACGAGCGGAAGTGTCTGCAGCGGCTTCGCCGCGGAGCGAAAGTACGTCGCCAGATCGACCGGCCCGATCTGGTAGCGGATGCGTCCGGCGCGATCGACGACGGCGACCGCACCCCGGTGAAGGCTTTCCACTTGTGGGCCGCGACGGACCTCTACGAGCGGAGGACTATCCAACTGGCTTGCGTGCCGCCGCCGTCACGAGCGCAGCAAAGAGTCGGGCACACGCCGGGACCCGCCGCCACATCCGCTCGGGATGCCATTGTACCCCGAGCGCAAAGGAGCGCCCCGCGACCTCGACGGCTTCGATCACTCCCTCTGCGTGAAGCTCCACAGACCGGGCCACGACGGAGAACTGCCGGGCCGGGCGGTCAATCGTTTGGTGATGAAACGTGTTCACCCCGATGCGGTCGGCGCGGAGAATGCCCGCGAGCCGGCTCTCCGGCGTCACGGTGATCTCGTGCACCGCGGCGTCGAGTGGCGGCTCGGGCCTGGTCTGCCGCTGCTGGTGGCTGCCGCGCGGAATCCCGGCCAGCGTGATGTCCTGGTGGAGCGTCCCGCCCGCGGCGACGTTCATGACCTGGACGCCCCGGCAGATCCCCAGGACCGGGAGATCGCGATCCAGGGCGCGGCGCGCCAGCGGAATCTCCAGCGCATCCCGCGCCTCGTCCAACTCCACGCCCAACCCATCGCGCAGCGGCTGGCCGTAGTGCGCCGGATGGACGTCTCGTCCGCCGGTCAGGATCAATCCGTCGAGATCGTCGAGCAGCGCGTCCGGGGACGCCGCGGCGCCTGGGAACAGCGGCACGGGTTCGCCACCGGCCGCCTCGATCGCCTCGCGATAATCCTTCACCTGTTCAGGGTCTCTGCCGGCGATCCCGATCCGCGGACGACGAGGCAGCGGGCGGCGCGCCCGCCCATTCGCGGTCAGCATGAGATCACTTTATCCGAGTTCCGGGAGGGTGTCAAAAGCGTCACGGGGCCGCCGGCTCCGGCGATCGAGGATACGATCCGAGCACGCGGAGAAACGTCGTCTGCCGGCGTAGGTCGTCGAGCGCCTCCTGGATCCGGGCCTCATCGACGTGCCCGTCGATGTCCACGTAGAAGGTGTAGGTCCACGGCCGCGTGCGTTCGGGCCGTGACTCGATCTTCACGAGGTTGATGCGGCGGGTCGCCAGGGCGCCCAGCGCCCGATAGAGCGTCCCGGGTTGATTCTCGACCACGAACACAATCGACGTCTTGCTCTGCGCCGCGGCCGAGGCGGCCTCCGCGCCGATAACGAGAAACTTCGTGTAGTTGTTGGGGTTCGTCTCGATGCCCTCCGCGAGCACCTCGAGCTCGTACAGCCGCGCGGCGCGCCGGGGAGCCACCGCCGCGCTGCCCGCGAGACGCTGCTGCTGGATCATCTTGGCGCTCCCCGCGGTATCGTAGTACGGAATCATCTCGACCGCGAGGCGTCTGAGGTACGCGTCGCACTGCGCGAGCGCCTGCGGGTGCGAGTACACTCGCGTGATGTCCTGGATCGACTGCCCCGGCAGCGCCATCAGGCAGTGCACCACGCGGTGGTCCAACTCTCCGGCGATCACGAGATCGTGCGCCAGGAGCAGGTCGTACGTCTCGTTGATGCTGCCGGCCTGAGAGTTCTCGACCGGCACAACCGCCCGGTCCGCCCGGCCCGCGGCCACCGCCTCGAACGCCTCGGCGAGGTGCGGGCACGGAACGACCTGTACCTCTCCAAACAGCCGGACGACGGCCTCCTCGCTGTTGGCGCCACGCTCTCCCTGGAACGCCACGCGCACGGTTCGCCCCTACTCGCCGTCGCCGGCCAAGGAGCGGGTCGCGACGACCTGCCCATCGCGGACGAAGAGGCGTGGGACGCGCGGGCTGACCCCGGTGAGGATCTCGTAGGCGATGGTCTCCGCCCAACCCGCGACTTCCTCGACCGGGACCTCGTCGCCCCAAAACTCGGCCTCGTCTCCCACCCGCACCGGCAGATCCCCCGCATCGATCGCGCACTGGTCCATCGAGATCCGCCCCCCGACGCGCACGCGATTCCCGCGGAGCGACACGTAACCGCGGCCGCTGAGGATCCGCGGATAGCCATCGGCGTACCCCACCGGCAGCGTGGCGATCGTGGTGGCCCGCTCGGCGCGGTAGTCGCGGCCGTAACCGATCGTGGCACCGGCCGGAACTCGCTTGACGAAGGTGACCCGCGCGCGAAGCCGCATCACGCGGCGCAGGGGAACCCGGCCGGCGAGGTGCGGGGCCGGCGGGATCCCGTAGAGCGCCACACCCACCCGGACGAGATCGAGGTGCGACTCGGGAAGCGCGATCGCCGCGGCACTGTTGGCGGCGTGGCGGAGGCCCGTGGAGACGCCGGCCGACTCGAGTGCGCGAAGCGCGCGAGAGAACTGCTGGAGCTGCGCCTGCGCAAACGTGAGGTCACGTTCGTCCGCGGTGGCGAAGTGGGTGAAGCATCCCTCGAGGTGGACCCGGTCCAGCGAGGATATCGCGCGCGCCAGGGGCATGGCATCGTCGGGGGCGACCCCGAGCCGCCCCATTCCGGTGTCGATCTTCACGTGGAGCCTGGCGCGCCGGCGGGCGCGTGATGCCGCGTGACCCAGCGCCCGCGCCACTTCCACCCGGGAAACCGCCACGGCCAGATCGTGGGCGACGGCGACCTCTGCCTCATCCTCCGTCGCGTGCCCGAGGACCAGGATCGGCGCCTCGATCCCGGCACACCGGAGTTGCACCCCCTCGTCCAGCGTGGCGACGCCGAGCCAGGATGCGCCGGCCTCGACCGCCGTCCGCGCCACCATCACGGCGCCGTGTCCGTACGCGTCGGCTTTGACGACCGCCATGAAGCCGGCGGGCTTCCGCAACGCCGCCGAAATGGTCCGCACGTTGTCCCGGACGGCGCCCAAATCGATCTCGGCCCAGGCCGGCCGCATGACTCGCGCGGGGGCGCGCAGACGGCCTCCCGCCCCGGTCCCCGCGCCGCGCCCGGCACGCGCGTCACGGGATCGGGACGATGCCATCGTTCACCTCACCAGACCGAACGCGCGCCATCGCGCGCGGGATCTCATCCGCCACTTCGTGCGCCAGCAGCCCAAACTCGCCCCGGGAACCGGCGGCGAGATCGCCCGCGAGGCCGTGCAGGTAGGCTCCGCAGCAGGCGGCTTCAAACACCGGGAGGCCCGAACCAATCAACGCCGCCACCGCGCCGGTCAAGACATCGCCCGTGCCGCCGGTCGCCATCGCCGGGTTTCCGGTCGGAATCACGAAGGCACGTCCATCCGGGGAAGCGACGACCGTGCGCGCTCCTTTCAGCACCGCGATCGCGCCGCACCGCCTCGCCGCTTCGCGCGCCGCCGAGAGGCGATCGTCTTGGATCGCCTCGGTCTCCCGCCCGAGCAGGCGGGCCATCTCGCCGGGATGCGGGGTGATGACGAGCGGGCCCTCGCGATCGCGAAGACCCTCCGCGTCGCCGGCGAACGCGTTCAACCCGTCGGCGTCGAGCACGACCGGGCAGGTGATGCGCGGCAGCAGCGGCCGGAGAAGCTTCACCGTGTCCGGGTGCGTCGATAGCCCAGGCCCGACCGCCACAACATCCGCGCCGGCGGCAAACTCGGATACGGCGTCGAATCCTTCGCCGGCCAGCGTGCCGGCCGAGGTTTCCTGGAGCGTCCGCGTCATGGCCTCGGGAAGCGCGGCGAGCGCGGACGCGGCGAGCGAGGCGGGCAGCCCGATC
>JACXTT010012417.1_pt1 | contig 11306 bp, 9 predicted proteins | sample 9270951 | NCBI WGS metagenome assembly JACXTT01 (sample SAMN15532306, study PRJNA645909) | rock metagenome | isolation source: weathered quartz diorite | place: Puerto Rico | collected 2017-06-21 | reverse complement strand
GGCAGCGCTCCTCGGCCGCCCGGCGGACGTCCTCCGCACGCTCGCGCTCGCGGCGCTCCTCCTGGCGCTCGCCTGGCCGGGGGCGCCGCTCGAGATCGCCTTCCAGCTCTCGTTCGCCTCGGTGGCCGCGATCGTGTGCGGGGTGCGTCGGTTGGCGCCGGTCGGACCGGGGCGATCGTGGCGCGCACGACTCTGCCAGGCGGCCCTGGTCTCGCCCTGCGCGCTCGTGGGGACGGCGCCGCTCACCGCGTTCCATTTTCATCAGGTGTCGGTGGTGAGCCTGGTCGCGAACCCGCTGACGCTCCCCGTCTTCGGCTCCGCCGTCGTCGTCACCGGTCTCCTCGGCGCGATCGTGGAGCCGTTCGCCCCCGGCATGGCCACGATCCTCTTCCGTGCCGCGGGGCTCGTCCTCCGGCCGGGCATCTGGCTGGTGCGCGCGCTCGCACGCCCCGCCTGGGCGGCGCTCGACGTCCCCATCCCGAGCGTGCTCGAGCTGGCCCTCGTCTACACCCTGCTGGCCGCCGTGCTCTGGTGGCCGCGACGGGGAGCGCGCGCGCTCGCCGTCGTGGCGCTGGCGGCTCTCGTCGTCGATCTCGGGTGGTGGGCGCATGAGCGCTACGTGGCCCGTCGGCTGCGCGTGACCTTCCTCGACGTGGGGCAGGGCGATGCGGCGGTCGTCGAGCTCCCCGCGGGCGGCGTCGTCGTGGTCGACGCCGGCGGGTTCCCCGGTGACCACTTCGACACCGGCGCGGCGGTGGTCGGGCCGTTCCTCTGGGCGCGAAAGATCCGGCGCCTCGACGCGCTCGCCATGACCCACGCCCACCCCGACCACTCGGGCGGCCTGCCGTACCTCCTCGAGCACTTCCGCCCCGCGAGTTCTGGTGGACGGGGGTTCCCGGCGAGGGGGTCGAGTGGGAGCGGCTGCAAACCGCGCTCGCCGCCAGCGACACCCAGATACGCGTCCTCGCCGCGGGCGTGACGGCCGCCGGGATCGAGGTGCTCCATCCGCCGGGGGACGGCGGCTACCCCTCGCTCAACGACTCCTCCCTCACGCTGCGCGTGCGCGCGGGCGGGACCTCGGTCCTGCTCACGGGCGACATCGAGGCCCGGGCCGAGGAGCGGCTCCTGCACGCGCCGGAACGCTTGCCGGCCGAGGTCCTCAAGGTCCCGCACCACGGCAGCCGCACGTCGAGCACGCCCGGCTTCCTCGACGCGGTGGCACCCCGGGTGGCGGTGATGTCGGTCGGCGCCGACAACCGCTACCGGCTCCCGTCCCCCGAGGTCGAGGCACGCTATCGCGCCCGCGGCGCCTGCGTCCTGCGCACGGACCGCTGCGGCGCGGTCACCATCGACGGCGACGGGACGCGCCTCGCGGTGCGCGCGCGCCGACCGGAGTGCGCCTGCCCGCCTACGCCGCCTTGGTGAGCCCGTGGCGGAGGGCGTACATCACGAGGCCGACGCGATCGCGCACGCCGAGCTTCTGGAAGATGTTGGTCAGGTGCGTCTTCACCGTGCGCTCGCTGATCGTGAGGGTGTTGCCGACCTCCTTGTTCTTGTAGCCGGAGGCGACCAGGCGGACGATCTCGAGCTCGCGGTCGGTGAGGCCGTTCTCGTCGCGGCCCCCGCCGCCGGCGCTGTCGGGGCCGAGGTGGGACAGCTCCTCGACCAGCGCGTTCGTCATGCGCGGGTCGACCCAGACCTGCCCGGCGCACACGGTGTGGATCGCCTGCATGAGCGTCTGGCGCGCCGAGTCCTTGAGGATCACGCCCTTCGCGCCGAGCTTGAAGGCGCGCACGTGCTCCTCCTTCTCGTCGCAGGCCGTCAGCACGAGCACCTGCGTGCGCGGGCTGATGCGCAGCACGGCGGGGACGGCGTCCAGCCCGCTCCCCTGCGGCATGCGGATGTCGAGGAGCAGCACGTCCGGCTGCGTCTGCCAGATCAGCTCGACGATGTCCTCGGCGCTCTCGGCATCGGCGACCACCTCGATGTCCTCCTCCATGCCGAGGATGGTGCGGAGACCCTCGCGGAAGAGCGTGTGGTCGTCGACGATCACGACGCGCAGCTTGGGGCGAATGCTCATGCGTGCATCCTCCGATCGGAACCGTAGCGGCCCCCGGGGCCGGCCGCGGGAATGGTGACCATGATCTCGGCGCCCCGGCCCGGCCGCGAGCGAACCCGCAGCGCGCCGCCGAGCGCGGCGGTGCGCTCGCGGATCGACCAGGGCGCAGCCGCCGGGGCGAGGAAGCCGTTGCCCTCGCTCCCGGTCTGGCTGGTGAAGCCGCTGCCGTTGTCTCGCACCGCGAGCAGCAGATGGGTGGGCCGGCAGGCGACCTTGACCACGACCTGCGAGGCATGCCCGTGGCGCACGGCGTTGGCGAACGCCTCGCGGGCGATCTGCGTCAGGTCGTGGGCGATCGCGGGCTCCAGCGCGGGCTCGCTCTGGGGGCGCTCCATGCGCACCCTGAGCCCGTGGCGGTTCTGGAACTCCGCCGCGACCCGATCGAGCGCGGCCCACAGGCGCTCCTCGTGGCGGCGGGGCTCGCGCAGGACGTTCATGTAGTGCCGCACCTCGCGATAGCCGCGATCGACCGCCTGGTGCAGATCCTCGAGGGCGCGCGGGACCCGGGTCGGATCGCGGCGCATGAGGACCTTGCAGGCCTCGAGCCGGAGATCGATGCCGGCGAGCGACTGGATGAAGCCGTCGTGCAGGTCGCGGGCGATGCGGCCGCGCTCCTCGGCGACCGCGTATTCCTCGGTCTTCTCCTGCAGGCGCACGTTCTCGAAGCCGGCCGCCGCCTGCGCGACCAGGAGGAGCAGGAACTCGAGGTCGTCGCGTGTGAACTTGCCGCGCGCCTCGCGGAGCACGATCGCGTGGCCGCGAAGCTCGCGCTGGATCAGCACCGGGGCGACGATCACCGCATGCGCGGCGCGCGGGTCGGGGAGCCTGAGGGGTGGGACGAGCGCCTTGCGCTTGATCGCGCCGCTCAGCACGTCGTAGCAGAGCGCGGTGCCGGTGGAGGGACGCACGTCGTTGGCGAGCAGCCCCTCGGTCTCGGCGGCGAAGGGGAGGGGGAAGGGATCCTCGTCGGTGATGCGCAGCGCGATGCGCAGCCGCTTGCCGCGGGGGCGGGCGACGTCCCAGGTGAAGTAGCGGCCCGTCTCGGGATCGCGCAGGACGAGCAGCCCGCGCTCGGCCTGGAAGAAGTCCAGCGCGCGCCGCATGATGCGGGCCAGCGCGCCGCCCGGCGGGCGCCCGCGGCGGAAGGCCGCCGGCAGCTCGAGCATGAAGCCCAGCTTCCGCTTGGAGCGTCGCTCGTGCTCGCCCAGGTAGCCGATCAGATAGGCGAGCGTCAGGAGATAGGCCGGGCGGAAGAGATGCACGCGCCGGAAGCCGACGTCGCTGCCGATCGTGTGGCTGGCGATGAAGAAGACCGATGGGTAGAGGAGCGCGAGGACGACCGTCACCAGCATCGTGGCGCGGACGCCCCAGCGCACGCTCACGCTCGAGATGACGAACACGTGGAGGAGGAAGAACGGGCTGGTGCCGCCCTCGGTGAAGGGGCTGATCAGGCTGATCCAGGCGACATCGATCGCGCACGAGTACCAGCCAAGGCGCTCCTGGCGGAGCAGCTCGGCGCGCACTAGCAGGAAGAGGAGGAGGCTGTAGCCGACGTAGCCGGTCAGCAGCACGTAGGCGAGGTCGGCGCGGAACGAGGGCTGCTTGGGGTCGATGATCACGACCGCCAGCGTGGCGGTCGCGAGCAGCACGCGGCAGAAGGCGATGATCTTCTCGGTGCGCGAGAAGGCCTCGAGCGGCGCCGGACGGGGACCGCGAGCAGCGAGCGTGAATGAGCGGGAGACGGATCTCATGCTGGGGTGAGCCCTGGGACCCCCCTCCAGGTCAGCAACCGATGTGCCAGTGGGCACGGGCATTTGCTTCGCCCGGGCACGCAGCGCCGCCCGAGCGAGTCTCGCATCGGCGCACGATGCGGAGAATCGGCAAGCTCCGCCGCCCGTGGGGGTCGTCGAGCGGCAGAGCGCGTTGACTTTGCGGGACCCGGTCCCTATCGTGTCTGCATGATCGAAGAGGCAGCCGTGCAGTCCCCGAGCCCCCTGGTCCTGACCGCCCGGGCAGTCGAGATGGTGAAGCAGGTCCGGACGAAGGAGGGTTTCTCCGAGGCGCACGCGCTCCGCGTGTCGGTGGTCGGCGGCGGCTGCTCCGGCTTCAGCTATCAGCTGGGTTTCGACGAGCACCCCCAGGAGGGTGACCAGGTGCTCGTGTACGACGGGGTCCGGGTGCTCGTGGATCCGACCAGCGCGCAGTACCTCGAAGGGACCGAGATCGACTTCGTCTCGAGCTTGCACGGCGGCGGCTTCAAGTTCTCCAATCCGAAGGCCACGCACACCTGCGGCTGCGGCTCGTCGTTCTCCGCGTAACCCGCGCCGGGCGCCGGCCGTGAGCGCGTCCGCCGGCGTCGTGTACGAGCATGTCGCGTTCGATCTCGACGGGACGCTGATTGACTCGCGCGCGGACCTGGCGGCGGCGGTGAACCACGTGCTGCGCGGTCTCGGCCTCCCCGAGCTCGCCCCCACGACGCTCTACCGTTACGTCGGCGAGGGCGCGCGTGTCCTGGTGGAGCGCGCCCTCGGGCCCGAGCGGCAGGATCGGCTCGAGGCCGGCGTCGCGGCGTTCATGACCTACTACGAGGCGCATCTGCTCGACGCGACCCGTCCGTACCCGGGCGTCGAGGCGGCGCTCGCCGCGCTCGCGGAGCGCGCCGTCGCGCTCTCGGTGCTCACCAACAAGCCGGAGCACATGAGCCGTGCCATCCTGGACGGTCTCGGACTCACGGGGCGCTTCGTCGCGATCGTGGGCGGCGACTCGCTCCCGGTGCGGAAGCCGGACCCCGGGGGCCTGGAGCGGCTGCGCGCGCTCACCGGCACGCCGCGCGAGCGCATGCTGCTGGTCGGGGATTCGGAGATCGACGTGCGCACGGCGCGCGCGGGCGGGGTATCGTTCTGCGGCGTCGCCTGGGGGCTCGTGCCCGACACGCTCGAGGCCGCACGGCCAGAGCGGATGGTCACGCACCCTCGCGATCTGGTCGCGCTGGTCGCGGGCCGGGCGGCATGAGCGATCGGGTTCCCTTCGCGACCGGCGGCGCCTACCCGCCGCGGCCGGGCAACGCGGTCCGCCCGCTGATCGACGGTGAGCCCGCCTTCGTCCGGATCGCCGAGGCGGTCCGGACCGCGCGCCGGAGCGTCTGGGTGACGGTGGCCTTCGTCGAGCGCGACCTGGTACTCCCCGGCGCGGAGGGCACGCTCTTCGACCTCCTCGACCGCGCCGCCGCCCGCGGTCTCGACGTGCGCGCGCTCTTCTGGCGCGAGCCGGAGCTCGAGCGCCTCCTCCCCGGCGCCTGGCATTTCGAGGGCAGCGAGGCGGATCGTCGCTGGCTCGCCGCCCGCGAGGCACGTTTCCTGGCACGCTGGGACCATCTCCCGCGCTACTGCCACCATCAGAAGAGCTGGCTCGTGGACGCTGGCCAGCCGGGCGAGGTTGCCTTCGTGGGCGGGATCAACCTCGACCACGGCTCGCTGGTGCCCCCGGGCCATCCGCCGGTCGGGGACGGCCGCGCGCCGGACGACATCTACCGGAACGTCCACGATCTCTACCTCGAGGTCGGCGGGCCGGCGGCGACCGACGTGCAGCACAACTTCGTCCAGCGCTGGAACGAGGCGAGCGAGCGCGAGCGGCCGGACGGTGCGTGGCCGGACGTCGCACGCGCCGGGCGCCTGCCTTTCCCAACCCGCGTCTCGCCACCCGCCGGCGCGGTCACGGTGCAGATCGCGCGCACCGTGCGCCCCGGGCGCTATCACGATGGAACGGCCACGCCCGGTGGCGCGCCGTTTCCCGTCGCGGGCGGCGAGCGGAGCGTCCTCGAGCACTACCTGGGCGCGATCGCCGTCGCGCAGCGCACGATTTACATCGAGAGCCAGTTCCTGCACGCGCCCGAGGTCCTGGCCGGATTCGACGCCGCGCTCGCGCGCGGCGTCGAGGTGGTGTTCCTGACGCCCGCGGTCCCCATGCCGGAGGTCGTGGCGGCCCGCCGCGATGGACGCGCGGCGGCGGTGTTCACACAGCTGGCGAGGCTCGGCCGCCACCCGCGCTTCACGCTCGCGGGGCTGGCGGCCTCGTGCGGCGAGGGGCGCTACGAGGACGTCTACGTGCACGCCAAGAGCGCGCTCGTCGACGACGCCTGGACGACCATCGGTTCGGCCAACGTCGCCACGCGCTCGTTCTACGCCGACACCGAGCTGAACGCATCGTACTGGGATGCCGCGACGACGCGCGCGCTCCGCGTCGCGCTCTTCGGGGAGCACCTGGGCGTCGACACGGCCGGGCTCGACGACCGCGCCGCGCTGGCACGCTTCCGTGACGTGGCACGCGCGAATCGGGATCGACGCGCGCGCGGGGAGCCGCTCCAGGGGCTGGCCTTCGCGCTCGACCCCGCGACCTATGGGGCCTAGGCGCGAGCAGCGCTCACCGGCCGGGCGCGCGGCCGAGCAGCTCCTCGTAGACGCGCCGGTACGCGGCGGCAGCGCGGCCCCAGGAGAAGTCCTGGGCCATGCCGCTGGCGATGAGCCGCGCCCACCGGTCGGCGTCGCGGCGCGTGCGAAGCGCCCGCTCGAGCGCGGCGCGGAACGCCTCCGGGGTGTAGGGCGCGAACTTGAAGCCCGTCCCGCTCCCGCTCGCCGGATCGAAGTCGGCGACGCTGTCGTCGAGGCCGCCGGTCGCGTGCACCACGGGGACCGTCCCGTAGCGGAGGCTGTAGAGCTGGTTCAGGCCGCAGGGCTCGAAGCGCGAGGGCATGAGGAAGACGTCCGCGCCCGCCTCGATCCGGTGCGCGAGCCCCTCGTCGAAGACCAGGCGGGCCGCGACGCGCGCCGGGAAACGCGCCGCCAGCTCGTCCAGCCAGCGCTCGTAGCGCTCCTCGCCGCTGCCCAGGACCACGAGCTGCGCCTCCGACGACGCGAGCGCCCGCGGCAGCGCGGCGACCAGCAGATCGAGGCCCTTCTGCTCGGCCAGGCGGGAGACCACGGCGAGGAGCGGCGGGGCGGCGTCGACCGCGAGCCCGAGCTCCGCCTGGAGGGCCAGCTTGCAGCGGGTCTTTCCCGCCGGGTCGCCGGCGCGGTAGCGCGCCGGGAGTTGCGGGTCGGTGGCGGGATCCCAGACCGCATCGTCGATCCCGTTGAGGATGCCGCGCAGGACCCCGCGGCGCGCCCGGAGCACGCCGTCCAGCCCCTCGCCCAGGTCCGGCGTCTGGATCTCGGTCGCGTAGCGCGGACTCACCGTGGTGAGCGCGTCGGCGAACACCAGTCCCGCCTTCAGGTAGTTGATCCCGCCGTAGAACTCGAGGAACGCCGGCGTGAAGTAGCGCCGGTCGAGATTCAGCAGGTGCCAGCGCTCGGCGGGGAAGCGGCCCTGGTAGGCGAGATTGTGGATGGTAGTGACGGTGCGCACGTCCGCGAGCTCGGGATAGAGCGCGGCGGTGGCGCGCAGGAAGGCCGGCGCGAGCGCGCTCTGCCACTCGTGCACGTGCAGGATGTCGGGCGCCCCCTCGGCGCGCAGCCATTCGAGGGCGGCGCGGCAGAAGAAGGCGAAGCGCTCGGCATTGTCGGGGTAGTCCTGGCCGGCTTCGCCGTAGAGCCCCGCGCGGTCGAAGTACTGGTCGGCCCGGACGAACACGGTCGGGACGGCGGCGCCGGGCACGCGGACGATCTCCGCCGGCTCCATGCGGCTACCGACCGGCGCCCGGAGCCGGAGACTCGCGGCGCCGCCGCCGGCGGCACGGAGCGCGGCGCGGTATCCGGGCGCGCACACGGTCACCTCGACGCCGCGGGCGACGAGCGCGCGCGGCAGCGCGGCCAGCACGTCGGCGAGGCCCCCCGTCTTGGCGTAGGGGTACACCTCGGGCGTGAGCATCACGACCCGCATGCGGCTCCGTGCGGAGGAGGGCTCAGGCGGTGGCGGCGCGCTGCTCGCGGTCGCGCTGCTCGAGCGCGTGCTCGAGCACCTCGTCCACCGTGTCCACGAACACGAAGCGCATGGCCTGGCGCACCGCCTGGGGCACGTCCTCGAGGTCCTTCTCGTTCCGCCGCGGGAGGATGACGGTCTCGATCCCGGCCCGCTTGGCGGCCAGGACCTTCTCCTTGATGCCGCCCACCGGCTCGACCTTGCCGCGGAGCGTGATCTCGCCGGTCATGGCGACGTTCGCGCGCACGTGGCGGCCGGTGAGCAGCGAGGCGAGCGAGGTGACGATGGTGACCCCCGCCGACGGCCCGTCCTTGGGGATGGCGCCGTGCGGGACGTGGACGTGGATGTCCATGTTCTCGAAGAAGTCGGGCGCGATGCCGAGGCGCGCCGCGCGCGAGCGGATGTAGCTGAGCGCCGCCTGCGCCGACTCCTTCATCACCTCGCCCAGGTGGCCGGTGAGGGTGAGGTTCTTCTTGCCCGCCATGCGCGTCGACTCGATGAACAGGATGTCGCCGCCGTTCGGCGTCCAGGCGAGGCCGACGGCCACCCCCGGCTCCTCGGTGCGCTCGGCGACCTCGGAGAAGAAGCGGTCCGGGCCGAGGTACTCGCGCACCTTCTCGATCGTGCACACCACCGGCTCCGTCCGCCCCTCGGTGATCGCCCGCGCGACCTTCCGGCAGACGCGTCCGATCTCGCGCTCGAGGTTGCGCAGCCCCGCCTCGCGCGTGTGGGCGCGGATGATGTGGACCAGCGCGGCGTCCTCGAAGGTGAGATTCTGCGCCGTGAGGCCGTTCTCGTGCAGCTGCTTGGGGATCAGGTGCCGGCGCGCGATCTCCAGCTTCTCCTCCTCGGTGTAGCCGGCGAGCTCGATCACCTCCATGCGGTCGCGAAGCGGTGGCGGGATGGGGTCGAGCACGTTCGCGGTGGTGACGAACATCACGCGCTGCAGGTCGAAGGGCACGTCGAGATAGTGGTCCTGGAACGTGTTGTTCTGCTCGGGATCGAGCACCTCGAGGAGCGCCGACGCCGGGTCGCCCCGGAAGTCCATGCCCAGCTTGTCGATCTCGTCGAGCATGAAGAGCGGGTTGTTGGAGCCGGCATTCTTGATGTTCTGGATGATGCGGCCGGGAAGGGCGCCGATGTAGGTGCGCCGGTGGCCGCGGATCTCCGCCTCGTCGCGGATGCCGCCCAGCGAGAGGCGCACGAACTTCCGCCCCATGGCGCGCGCGATCGACTTGCCGAGCGAGGTCTTGCCCACGCCGGGCGGGCCGACGAAGCAGAGGATCGGGCTCTTCGGATCGCGTCGCAGCTGGCGGACCGCCAGGTACTCGAGGATGCGGTCCTTGATCTTCTCGAGATCGAAGTGGTCCTCGTCGAGCACCTGGCGCGCGTGACGGAGATCCAGGTTGTCGTCGGTGGAGACCGCCCAGGGGAGGGCCACCAGCCATTCGAGGTAGGTGCGCACCACGGTGTGCTCGGCGGACTCGGGCGGGATGAGGCGCAGCCGATCGAGCTCGTGCTCGGCCGCCTTGAGGGCCTCGGGAGGCATCTTCGCCTCCTCGACCTTCCGGCGGAGCTCGTCGATCTCGGCGGTCTTGCCGTCGCCCTCGCCGAGCTCCTTCTGGATCGCCTTCATCTGCTGGCGAAGGTAGAACTCCTTCTGATTCTTGTTCAGCTCGGACTGCACCTGCGACTGGATCTTATGGCCGAGCTCGAGCAGCTCGATCTCGCGGTTGAGGATGGTTGAGAGCTTCTCGAGCCGCGCCCGCACGTCGAGCGTGGAGAGCAGATCCTGCTTCTCCTCGAGCGAGATGTTCAGGTTGGAGGCGATCAGGTCGGTCACCTTGCCCGGGTCCTTGATGTTCATGACCACGACCTGCAGCTCGTCGGGCAGGTAGGGGATCATCGAGACGAACTTGGCGAACTGGCTCACCATGTGCGCCTGGACGGCGTCCAGATCCTTGGACGGCTGGAAGCTGTCCTGCAGGTGACGGATGCGGGCGCGGAAGTACGGCTCGCGCTGGACGTAGTCGGCGATCTCGATGCGCCGGAGCCCCTGCACCAGGATGCGCACGCTCTGGTCGGGGTACTTGAGCATCTTGAGGATGCGCCCCGCGGTCCCGCGCGAGTACAGGCCCTCGGGCGGCGGCGCCTCCTCCTCGGGATTCTTCTGCGCCGCGAGCCCGAGCATGCGGTCGCCGCCGAGAGACTCCTCGACCAGGCGCAGCGAGGCGCCGCGCGAGATGAGCAGCGGCACGATCGCCGAGGGGAAGATCACGACCCCGCGCAGCGGCAGGATGGAAAGCTCGGCGGGCACCGCGACGCCGCTGATGTCCTCGTCGAAGCCGAAGAAGCGCTGGCCCGCTTCGGAGCTGGGTGCTTGCTGACCCGGATCGTCCTCCGCCATGCCTGACCTTCCGCCTCGATCGGCGTGCGTCGCGACGCGTGCGTACACGCGCTCACGTGAGGCGAGGCTCATATCTAACGCAGGGGTCTCCCAGGCACAAGGGTATCGCGTCCGGCCTCGACACTCCGGAGCGAAGCCGGTAGCATCGCGCCCCGCGTGCGACCGGAGAAGACGTTCCGTCTCGACGAGGCCAACGCGCTCGTGCCACGCCTGCAGATCCTGATGGAGCGCCTGCAGCGCGGCGCGCTCCGGCTCCACGACGAGATGAGCGACCTGGCGCGCACCACGGGCGTGGAGGTCGCGGCGCTGACGCCCGAGGAGCTGCTCCGCCAGCGCCCCGCGGCGCGCGTGCTGGTCGAGGAGCTCGACGCGGTGGTGCAGGAGATCGAGGCGAGCGGCGCGCATCTGAAGGACGTGCAGCTCGGCCTGGTCGACTTCCCCGCGGAGATGGGGGGCGACGTCGTCTACCTCTGCTGGCAGTTCGGCGAGCCGGAGATCGGCTTCTGGCACCGGATGGAGGACGGCTTCGCGGGACGGAAGCCGCTCCCCGGCACCTCCCGTCCGCGCTATCTCCAGTGAGCGGGTTCCTTCGCTTCCTCTACCTCCTCGCCCTGGCCGTGTGGGTGGGCGAGATCGTCTTCTTCTCCTTCGTGGTCGCGCCCGCCGTCTTCCGGGCCCTCGATCCATCCCGCGCCGGCGCGGTGGTGGGCGCGATCTTCCCGCGCTACTACGCGCTCGGGACCGCGGCGGGCGCGGTGGCGCTCGCGTGCGGCCTGCTGCTCGCGCGCCGCGGCGGTGCGAGCGGCTGGTGGACGGGGACGATCGTGGCGCTCGGCATCGGCCTCGCGGCCACGCTGTGGGCGGGTC
>JACXTT010012416.1_pt1 | contig 11306 bp, 15 predicted proteins | sample 9270951 | NCBI WGS metagenome assembly JACXTT01 (sample SAMN15532306, study PRJNA645909) | rock metagenome | isolation source: weathered quartz diorite | place: Puerto Rico | collected 2017-06-21 | reverse complement strand
CCGCAAACGAGCACTGCCGACAGTCGTCCCAACAGGCCCCTGTTGATACATCACGGCGTCCCGGTAAGTGTCCGCCCATTACCGATGCTCGACAAGGGGAGCAGCTTCCTGCCCGGGAGCTCCTTTCCTTGCGTAGTGTCGCAGGAAGGATGTGTTCTGCGATGACCCCCTGCGAGTTATAGAATCCCATTCAGGTGGCTGTCGCAAGGGGCTTGCGATACAGGAAACTATATCTCGCTAGGACTCGCACGTTTGACGAGAGGCAATGAGCCCGGCCGCCTCAGCCAGATCACGCTTTAGCTTTGAGCCGACGCGGACGGGACGTGAACGAACCTCTTTTCGTGTCAGCGTTAGGCTGAGTGAAACGAACTCCGCGCCGCTTGACACGGGGAAAACCGCTCACTATGGTGGCGCGATGGCAGATCGGCAGGATACATGCAGAGTCACTGAGCCTTTGGATCTCGAGCCAGGTTACCGACTCGACGCAAGAGGGCGCCAACAGGCCGAAGACGATCGGTTGAGCCTCTTGGAAGATATCTTCGACCCGCTCTCTCGCCGACGGCGTCAGCTGGTCCAGCCTGGCTGGCGGTGCCTTGAGATTGGCGCGGGCCGGGGGGGGCCATGGCCGTTTGGCTAGCCGAGCGGGTCGGAGTGAGCGGCCAAGTCGTGGCCACAGACATCGATGTCACCTACCTGAAGCGACTCAATTTTCCGAACCTCGAGGTTCGTTAGCACAACATCCTCGATGATCCTCTGGACGCCCTCGGCCCTGCTTCGTTCGATCTGGTTTGCTCGCGTTTGATGGTGTTGCTGAGCCTGCGTGCGCGCGTCTACCTGCCATGAGGAGAGAGAGAAGATGCCAGTTGGCACTCCAGCAGCGATCCACTCCCGAAATACCTTCTGACCCTCGACGTTTCCTTCCAGGCCCAGGCGCGAGACGGTCGTCTTGCCACCCACGATGCTGAGGTTTAAATCGTCCAAGTGCATCCGTTGATCCTGAGGCCATGCCGCGGTCTTGCCTCCCATTCAGATGATTCGAGACTTGATTTTTCTCTGACAGAGGGCATAATTTCCCGCTGCGCACCCGTCGCAAGAAGTGGTCGGCCACGCCTAGTCGCCAAGGGGGAGTACGTGTTTAAGCGAATTGTGACTGCAGGGTTGGTTTCCTACTACTACCCCCTTCCGGAGGAGCCCCCTGTTCTCGGACAGACCAGATTCCGATTCGTTCAATTGGAGCGGATCCTCAGTTCGAGTTTCGCCGATCTGCAAGTTAACGCCGATAACTTTTTCGTCTTTTTGCGTAGTCGGTGGCTGCGGAATCGAGGATTTTTTGTCCTGGATCCGATGGACCCACATATCGATCTCGATTTGGATAGGATAAGTAGATACCTATATATAATCAGGATTCTTGGAAGGCTGGATTCCCTTAACCAGGAGATACCCGATTTCTTTCGAGCTGACGCAGTCTCGTGGATTCTCCGCCATGTCTTTTCGAGCTGTGATAGCAACCCATTCAAGAAGCCCTCTTTATATCGATATGTCCCAGATCCTGCGGACAAGGTCGATCACGTCTTCGCTCAGCTTAGAGAACTTCATTACTGGGGCAGGGGAATAAGTGAAACGATCTGTTGTAAGGATGTATCTTCATCTCTCAGCATCCTCTGGTTGCTCGATCATTTACATGAATTGCGCGGTGTTTGCGATCCGTACGTGCTAGCAGCGCATATACTTAAGTTGCAGATGGAAGAAGGCTTTTTTGCTCCAGTTCCGCCGCGACTTGCAGCTGGCAAGTACGATCGGAATCGAGTGACGCTTCAAGCAGTAGTCGCCTGCAGCATTCTCGACCAATACTTCGACACAAGGGCAATAGCCTCCATGCGGACGACACCACTCCTGCAATATTTGTCCAATGCAGCTGCAGAGCTGCTGTCTCAACCGACGATTTCTCCCTATGATCTCTTTACCATATTCGAAATTTGCAGCTCTGCTGAAATGGTATTGGGCAGCATCAAGAGGGCACCTGCGCCGCTTGGCATCTTCGAAGACCTCGACAGAGCAGTGATGCGTAGTCTGGGTCTCGCATCCCTGTGGCAGGAGTACAATGCGCGATCAGAGTCTGTTGAATCATTCTGGTCAGGATTAAAGTTTAGTGAGTCTCTATCAACAAATGATTCTCAGGCTTTCGATCGGCTGGTAGCGGAGTTTCCGACTGAAGAAACGAAGAAAGCGAGCTGGTATCGCCTCTTTCCGGCATTTGCAATCTTGAGTTTGGTCAATGCGAACGGTGCGATTGGCATAACCCTTGGTGCTCTCAAGCACGTCACACTTGAGAGATCCGAACACCTGCATAAAAACTTTGAGTGGCAAGTCCTCTGCTTACCTTTTGTGCTGCGACATTGCCCGTTGCTCACTTTCGCGAAGGATCCCTTGTTTTGGTTCGCGGGCGAGCGGAATCTTTGCATCCCGCTGAGGAACACAACAGCTGCTCCTGTCTTCAATGTTCGGTTCCGGCGGCTATCAACCGGAGGACGCAGCGTATCTTATTATCCCACCACATCAAGGAAGTCATCGGAATTCCGTCTAACGGTGGCCAGCGCCTCAATGAGCAGAGAGAATATCGACTCGCAAACTGAGGAAAACCTCATTGTTCGTTTCAAGAAACGGCCACGATCTCCGCGGTATCCATTCATCGGATTTCCAGGCCCCGAACTATCCTGCCGTTACCAGCAAGAAGTGTTCTCATTACACGGCACCACAATTTCGGTTCAACTGATGCCAAAGCGGGAGAGCATTGCGCAAACAATTCAACGAGAGCTGCCAAAACAGCACTATGATCCGACGCTGACCACGTCTGCTGTTCAGGAGCTGCTGCGCACGTCAGGAATACATCTACCGACTTCACTTGCAATGGAGCTTTACCGATCTGTTGTGCCCTCTGCATTTGCGAGATGGATTGCACAATTCTCTGCGGACGACAGGCTTTTGGCCTTCAGGCTCTACAGAGGGCTCAGGTTTTTTAGCTATGACGAGATTCGTCGCCAATTTAGATCATTGCTCTCAGATCGACTGCCTTCCGACGTTGTTCGCAAAGCGCTCTTTATCGGCGTGGGCAAGCACCTGGCAAAGAGTGGCACTCACCTCCTTTATATGATCAAGCACCTCTATCGCGATTTGTATCCGAGCGTTTCGAAAGACGAAATTGAATTGCGCTTTCAACATCCCTCTGTCATTCTCCGCGAGAATATTCCCGCCGGGATCAAGTTGGAAGCATTGGTGTTTGTCGATGACTTTATCGGGAGCGGAAAGACATCCGTTAGCTCGTTCAAGAGCTTCCACGAGGCATATGCGCATCGTTCGGAACTGCGGGGTCTTCCGACTTGGTATGTGACGGTTGCCGGCTTTGACCGAGGTGTCAACAGAGTTGTGGATGAGTTCCCTCACCTATCGGGAAGGATCCTCGCTGCAAGCGGTTTTCTGACCGATGAGGATCGGGCTTTTGCATGGCCAGGAAAGATCTTTGACAAACGCCGCGAATGTCTCCGAGCCAAGGAACTGTGCAGTGAAATCGGAACCGATATTTTGCGGCCATATTTTCGCCGTGCCAGCGAACTTAATTCGCATGTGCTGGGATGGGAAAACGATCAGGCTCTAGTCGCCTTCGAATACAATACGCCTAACAACACCCTGCCGATCTTTTGGGCGGCGGGAATGTTTAGGGGAAGGCGATGGCATCCGCTTTTCGCTCGGTGGGAATGAGGGAGAGCGCATGAACGACCCATTTAGAAACAACGACAGTGGACACGGCCGAAAGCGCGCTCGGATAAAGGTCTGCGGCGTTGCAACCGCGGTCGATATAGCTACGTGCAGTGAGGCGGGCGTCGATGCAGTCGGATTCTTGATAGGTCAGGAGAAGTACTCTCCTGCAGGCGATCGGTTGAATGATAAACTCACTCCCCATAATGCTGCGGCCTTAGCGCGGCTGGTTCCCGACGATATGTCTAGCGTCATGTTAGTCCATGCCACAGCCGCCAATGAGATCGTTGAATTGTGTGAGACTGTGAATGCGCGGGCCATTCAGCTGCAGTCCAATCTTACACTTACCACTTTGGAGCAGCTGCGAACGGCATTGCGTGACGTCAGAGTGATTAAAACGTTGCATGTCGATTCAAATACTACTACTGCGAACCTGGTTCGCACAGCTGTCAGCTTGTGCACCTCGGGTTATGTCGACGCCATCCTTTTGGACAGCCGCACCTCCGGCAAGACTGGTGGAACAGGCCAGATACATGATTGGCGCCTCAGTCGAGCAGTAGTCGAGCGTGTCTCACATTTTCCAGTTATTTTGGCAGGCGGCCTGACGCCCACAAATGTTTCTGACGCCTGCGATGCCGTCCGACCATACGCAGTCGACGTACTTACAGGAGTAAAACTATCAGAGGGAAAGAAAGATCCAGCCAAAATCACCGCCTTTGTCCAGGCCCTCACGACTGCGGATTAGACCAGTGCTTCATCGGGGTTTCGGCGGAGCCGTCGGAAGCCGGGGTTGACAAGTTTCACGGCTTTGGTAGTATTAATCCTTATCACAACACATCCACTGATACAGTTCAGCCGGTCATTTCGCTACTTTGTCGGTCCCTTCAGTGCGACTTAGTCTCACCTCCACCCTGCGTCCTTCGGAGTTCCTTCACAAACAAATACAATCCGAAGCAGGAGAGCAGATGAGATTACAGCGGCTACTTCACAAGGTGAGCGACCTTGACAAGCGGCGGGATCGCATTGAAGCGCGAATATATCGCATTGCGAATCCGCTGGTTGTCAAGGTAATCGCACAGTTTAATAAGAGTGCAGCTTGTTACTATCTTATTAAACGTTACCATATATTCCTGCAGCCCTTTAACGAGCCTGACTATATCAAAATTGAAATAAGAGATGTCTTACCGCGCCGTAACCGTCGGTACAAGCCAGAATCTGAGCCAGGCCTCGAAACAATCGACTTGGAACTCCATCGGTTGATGGGAGTCGTGCTGGGGGCTGACCATAGTACGTTCAGGGTGAGCCTATCGTCCGAGTTATTCGGTAAGTAAGTTTCATACACCCGTCGAGCAAGGCGGGTGTTTTCGTACAACCCTTTGCCTCTTCATATTTATGCCGCTGTCGTCGGACTGCAAGGATTGAGAGGTCAGGTTAGAATGACTGTGCCGACCCTTTAATCCCGAGAATCGTGCCCATCGGGCGGACAGAAAGTGAGGCTCTCTTGCCAAACCGAGGAGATACTCCTAACTGGAACAAACCCCTGTCTTTGGCGGTCACCTGATCTGGGATGCGGCGTAAAACAGAATTATCACAGCTCGGAACTGGTATGAGAATGTGGCAGCGAAGTGTCCCGGAGGCCTTCAGAGATCTCGAGAAGCTTGATCAGATGGGCACTATACTACGATCTGATGGGGCTTATGGCGTCCATGGATCATGGCGTTTCAACGGCATTCGTCCGTAGATCGACCACTCAAGACACATTTCCGATAAACATCGGAATTCCCAGTCTCCGGCGCTCGGTTTCTCCTTTCAGGAGAAGCCGTTTTCGTGCTGGCTCGTCACCGCGATCTCCCAGGTGTTGGGCAAAGCTGTTTGCCAGATGACTTGATCCCAGATACAGCGTGTGCTTGCCATACTTTCGCCGCATCTCGTCCACGCCCGCAAAGAGCCGCTTCATTTTGATTGTTTTCAGGGAGGCGCCAAAGAGATCAAGTTGGGCAGTTGAATCGTCCCTCAGGTTAAAGAGCACTACCCCTGTCGAGCGATACGGAGTTCCGCGTTTAAAGACCTGCTCAAACGCGGGTCTGATGATCTCAATGAGCTCATTCGGGATGGCCGTCTGGCGTGAAAGCCGGACTTCCATGCCGGCGGACCGAAAGTCGTGCGTGCGCAGGTATATCGCTATCCCAAGTGGCGCCAAATTATATCTTCGGGCCTTCATCGTGGCGTTCTCTATGTTCTTGGAGAGCTGCGAGAACACAAATGCGCGATCGCTCGATGGGGGTGTAAAGGTCTTCACCTTTTGGATAGACGCGTAATCAGTCTTTTCCTCGAGAACCAGGTCCAGGACGGAATTGCCGTTCAGCTCCTGCCAGATCTCAACGTGAGGCTTGGTGAGGGTACGCCGCACCCACTCCTCCGGCTGACGGGCCAAATTCAAGGCGGTATGGATCCGGTGTTTACGGAGGTACGCAGCCGTCTGGGGGCCGATGCCCCATACCTTCTCGACCGGCAGGTCTTTGATGTACAGGTGGATGTCCCGCGCCTGGATAGCCGTAAGCCCGGACGGTTTCTTCCACTTCGAGGCGATCTTCGCCACAACTTTGCACGGCGCGAGGCCCACGGAGAAGGTGAATCCCAGCTCCGAGTCGAGATCATGCTTGATCCGCTGCGCCATGGTGATGTAGTTCATGCGCAATTGCCGGCGCAGGCCCGTGAGATCCGCGAAGCACTCATCTATGCTGTATTCCTCGACATCGGGGGTATATCTCCGGACGATCGCAAAGAGCCTCTTGGAGAGAAGGCTGTACGTCTCGTAGTCCGAGGGCAGCATGATTGCGTCCGGGCAGATGCGCCTCACCTCGAAAAGACGCATGGCCCGGGTGACGCCCATGCGCTTGGCCTCGTAGCTCATGGAGGCGACAATGCCGCGCTCTTTGCCGGTGATGACAGGCCTACCCTTCAGCTTCGGGTCCCTGGCCTGCTCGCAGGACGCGAAGAACGCATCGCCGTCGATGTGCACAATTGCGCGGGGGAATCCATGGATGGAGAGGGGAGCCTCCACATCTCAATATTTCCGGATAACCGACCTCACGACCGCGGCAACGCTAAGCTCCGCCTTGGGAATGATGGGCTTGTATGCCGGATTTGCGGGATAAAGAACCACCTTGCCAGATTTTCGCCGAAAGTATTTTATGGTCCAATCCCCGTCCACTTCGGCGATCACAATGTCCCCCTCCTTGGGCTCTTTGCCACGCTCCACCAGGACCTGATCCCCGGGAAGGATGCCGGCATCCACCATAGACGGTCCCGAGACCGTGAGCATGAACGTCGCTTCCTTGTTCTCGATCAAGTAGTCATCGAGCGACATCGTGTCGATAAGTTCCTCCTCGGCAGGGGATGGCCAACCTGCCTCAACATAGCCGAGAACCGGAATGGCCAGGCCCAGGTTCTTGGGCACAATGCGCCCACTCGCATCCTTCGCCACTACGCCGGCCGCGACGAGTTTCGCGACCAGTTTCTCCGCCGCGCGCTTCGCCTTGAAGCCGGCAAGCTGCATCATCTCTCTCTGGCTCGGCATCCGCCGGCGCTGGCGGTAGAAGTGAAGGATTTTCTGTTTGTAAGTCTCAAAGGCGGGCATTATTCCCAGTATGGTAGCCGTTCGGCTACCTGTCCATGTGGATAACTCGCAGGGCATTGCCCTTTCATGGGGAAACCGTACTCTGAAGGAGTATGTGCGGCCGTTTTTCCATCGCTGTAGAACCCAGAGAAATAGAACGACACTTCCGGGCAACATTCGTAGGGCCCATGAAGCCCCGTTTTAACGCTGCGCCCTCCCAAAACCTCCCCGTTATTTTCAACAGCAACCCCCGGAAAATCCTGCTTTCCCCATGGGGTCTAAAGCCCGCGTGGCTCTCGAAACTCTCCAAGCGTGACGGTCTCATTAATGTCCGCGCGGAGACGCTGCGAGACAAACAGACGTTCCATGACGACCTCGAGCAGCGCAGATGCCTTATACCGGCCGATGGCTTTTACGAATGGCAGAAGCGCCCCGATGGCCGCAAGGTTCCCTTTAGGATCGTCCGCAAAGACGGCAAACTCTTCGCTTTTGCCGGCATATGGGAATTCGATCAGCGTGACCTTACGCATGAACCTCGCTTCGCCATAATCACCACGGCGGCTAATGAACTCATGCAACCCATCCATAGCCGCATGCCGGTAATCCTTGAGCCTGAGCAGGAACGCACCTGGCTAGAAAGCAACCAGCAACTGCCGGACATACTCAGAATGCTCCGTCCTGCACAATCGGGCGAGCTGAAAGCCTACGAGGTATCGCGTCTCGTGAACCGCGGCACAGTCGATATCCCAGACGTTATAAAGCCAGCGGCATAAGGCATCGAGTGCCGCCAGACGCAAAATTGCACCCTGGGAGACCCCAGGGAGCCGCACCGCACCACACGATGCGGCTTATTTGACCTAGGTGCACGCCTGCCGTAACCCATAAAGGGCACTGCTGCAAAAATCCCAAACTGCACAATTTAAGGCGGTTACCGAACGTAAACCAGTCTTGTCGGCAAGACAGGCGAGAAGACAGGTGCTAATTGCACAAGAACATCGCTCGCAGAACATAAAAGCAGGCTACATATTTAATAAATTCCCAAAATTATAAAACGCCAAAAAGGAATAAATGGGGCGTCGTCAGATAAGTATGGTCAGGCAATGCCCCAATCGCAGCAGGAGACCGAACGAATGGGCTGCAGTGCAGCGCAGGCCTACAACCAACAACACTCTTTGCCCGTCATCTTCGAGGGCCTGTATGTCGAAGTCGATGAAAGCCGGGCCCGCCGCATTGCGGAAGCGTACGAACTTCTCCCCGAGGATGACCGCAGCAACCCGCTCGTAGCGCACGCCTACTGCGCGCTCGCCGTGGAAATTGAACAGCAGTGGCGCTTCGCCCTGGACACCATGGCGATGCGGCTGGAGCCATGGAAATTGGATGGCCAGCCCTACGCCGATTCCGCCGAGATGAGCCGGGACGTCAGGAACAATCGCCACCTCTTCTTCTATCAAGGCGGCAATCCACACCCTCTTTTATGCAGGGCTAATGCAGCGACCGGACTCAGCATGAATGACAAATTCCGCGCCATCCATGATCTTTTCGGCCATGCTGCCGAAGGGTTCAGCTTTGGTCCACGCGGCGAGGAAAATGCCTGGATTAAACACAGTCAAATGTTCGGCGCGGCAGCCCAAAAAGCGCTCACCACTGAGACGCGCGGTCAGAATTCATGGGTTAATTTCGGCGCCCATAATTATGATGCTGCGGGAAATCACAAGAATTTACCACTTAAATATCGACCCTACGCGGTGCAGAAAGTAGGACTTTTGCCGACGGAATTTACGGATTTCCGTTTAGTAATTTGTCCATTTCTGAATTATCGGAGCGAGAAATTCCAGTGTCGTCAAATGCAATAGGAGGTGGTTAATGTCACGACCACGAAAAGTACGGCCCATTACGTCTGCCGAGGTGCTGCAGTTCATCGAGGGCGCCACTCAGGAAATGCTCGAGATTCTCGGCCAACTCATTGAGAAGCGAATTGCGCAACTCAAGGAGGTTAAGTGAGCCAGGGGGTTCCCACGTTGATCGAGCTGATCCAAGAACTGGAAGGCAAAAAGCGTGCCGGTATAGAAGCAATCACCTATTGCGTCGACCGCCTACTGGCAGTGCTGCGCGCGCACAATACGGCGGACGGAGAGCGAAAAAGCCAGGGCAGGCCGCTCATTAAGGATGTTGTCGAGTTCGCCGATGTCTTGAGTTCTCGGGAGCGAGAAATCGCGCTGTACCTGCTCATAAAAGCCGCTGGAATTCACCACCAAGCAGACCAAGTGGAAGCCTGGCTCGCGGATATGTTCAACGAGGAGGAGAAGTAATGGGGACCCAAAAGCCAACCTTCCAGATCTTCTGGAAGGAATTAGAAACCATGCGATACGGGTTTTTCAACCCGAATCGAAATTTCATCGATTACGCATGGGCTTTGTCTTCCCTGTGCGACGCTCACCACACAGACGACCTGTATCTGGCGATTACGAAGGAACTCGGATGGACCTTCTGACGGTGGAGCAGGCATCGGAGATGACAGGCCTCAGCGTCGAGACGCTGAACCAGTGGCGTTCCCAGGGCCTGCATCTGCCGTATGTGAAGCTTGGGAAAAGTGTACGATATTTACGTAGGGATATTGAAACCTACATCAATTCGCACCGGAAAATGCCTCGCAATTGGAGGAAAGAATGATCTTCAAGCGAGGTAACTATTACTACTACGAATTCACGGTCCGCGGAAGGCGGTACCGTGCAACAACCAAAACCGGAAGCAAAGCGCAGGCGCTGCGCATGGAAGCGGAGCACAGAAATCGGGCAGTGAGCCGGCCGGGGCAGATCGGTCGGCCTCAACGCGACACCCATTTTACGGAGACGTTCGCCGAGTTTCTTGCGTGGTCTTCGGCTCATATCAAGCCGAGGACACACAAGAGGTACACCGTTTCCGGGAAGCGGTTATGTGCGTTTTTCGGAAACCTGGGAGTTGGGAGCGTAACGGGGCGAAGCGTGGAGGACTTCAAGGCTCAGCGAACGACGGAATGCTCCAAGGCGGGGGTCAATCGGGATCTCGCCTGTCTCCGGACATTCTGCAACTGGTGCCAGCGAACTGATCGCGTGGAAAAGGCGCCGTATATCCGACTTTTTCCAGAGGATTCCCATATCATCCGAGCCGTCTCCTATGAAGAGGAACACCAGTATATGGGGATAGCGGATACTGAGCTGAGGAAGGTCGCCACCCTCATCCTGGAGACGGGCATGAGGCCGGACGAGGTTTTCAACCCCTCGACCAGGTACCTAACGGACCACGTATTCGTGACCCAGGGCAAGACGAAACACGCGAGGAGGACAATTCCGCTCTCGGACAGAGCGCAGGCGGTTCTGACCGATGGGCGACCGATTATTTCACATCAAGTGGCGATGCGCCGACATAAGCGGCTCGGATTCCCATTCCGCTTGTACGACTGGCGGCACACCTTTGGGACACGAATGGCCATGGCGGGGGTAGATCTAATGACCCTTCGGGAGCTGATGGGACACTCCTCAATCACCATTACCCAGCGGTATTGCCACCCCAGCCCGGAGCATAAAGTAAGAGCGATTCAGAAAATGGAGGCGTATGGCCAAGAAAATCACATTCAGTGAGGTTGTTGAGCACAACGGCCGGGTGATAATGATCAAGGGCCTGGCGGAGTTCTTTAGGCAGCGGGCTTCGACCGACCTTATCGAGTCCACCCTCGTGGAACTCGATAGAATTCTTGACGAACGCTCGGGGAACCCACAAAAGACCCCCAACACCGGGGACCACCCCCAAAAGAAAACCGCCTGAAGGCTTCTAAAGCATTGATGGCGGAGAGGGAGGGATTCGAACCCTCGATACAGGTTTTAGCCCGTATAACGGTTTAGCAAACCGCCGCCTTCAGCCACTCGGCCACCTCTCCGCGGGTCCCAGGGCAACAGTT
>JACXTT010012415.1_pt1 | contig 11306 bp, 10 predicted proteins | sample 9270951 | NCBI WGS metagenome assembly JACXTT01 (sample SAMN15532306, study PRJNA645909) | rock metagenome | isolation source: weathered quartz diorite | place: Puerto Rico | collected 2017-06-21 | reverse complement strand
GGCCCACTGCCCCCCGCGCGGACCTGGTAGGACTGCCGCTAGGGCCCCTTCGGCGGACGCTGGCGACGGAACTGCGGCCCGAGGTAGGTCAGCTTCTGCAGTCCCGGCCGCTCCCAAAGCTTGTGCTCGATGTAGGCGCGCACCACGCCGGCCGTGTTCTCCGGACGCAGCGCCAGCCACTGTCCTTTTTCACTCTGCGCGCGCGCGGTCCTCCCAGGCGAACATCTCTTTACTAACGATGTCGGTTTCCTCGCCGACGGAGCGCTGGAAGAGCTGCAGGTCTTCGAGGACGGGCGTGCGTACCTCGTGGAAGTTGTAGAGCTGGAAGACCTGGCGTGCCGCCGTCTCGACGAAGTTCCACACCGCGGTCTCCGGCGGAAGCAGGTCGCGCGTGCCGCGGACGGATTTGATCGTCTCTTTCGCCATTCCTCAATCGAACTCGAACTTCGGCTTGGCCTGCGCGGCGCCCACGGTCCCGGCGCGGATCTCGGCCCTGAAGTAATTCTCGCCCTTCACGGCGCTGCCCGCCATGCGGCGCAGCATGTTGATCTGGCCGACGTGGGTCAGGGCATCGGCCAACGGGCCCTGGAAGAAGCGCTCCGGCTCGCACTGGAGCGGCTTGCTCGAAGCCAGCCGCCGGTCGAGCTTCATGAGTCCCGCAAAAAAGCGCGTGACCTCCTCGTCCCACGCGCGCGGGCCTTCCGGCTTCCACACGTGCGTGCCCTCGGCGAGGTGCAGCGACCAATCGAGCAGGTCGCCGATGTGCGCCAGGATCTCACCCGGCGTTCGCGTTCCCAAGCCAGCCTTGAACGACGCGAACTCGGACGGCGCACCCTTCACCGCTTTGCCGCCGCGATAGGCGAGCGTGGCCAGCGCGTGCCGCAGTTGGATCGAGGCCGGCTTCTTGCCCGCGGCTTTCTTCTTGCTGGCCTTTTTCGTTGATGGATTCTTCTTCTTCTTTTTCTTCATCTGCGCGCTTCCTTCTTATATTGTGCGCTGTAATCCAGATAATTCTTGGCGTAGCGCAGGATGCCCTCTTCGGCAGCGGCATCGAGCTTCTTGCGGAAGACGCCGGGCACGCCCGCCCACATGGAGCGCGGCTCGACCACCGTGTTCTCCGGCAGCACGGTGCCGGCGGCGATGATGCTTCCCTCACCCACCTTGACGTTATTCAGGATGACCGCGCCCATGCCGATAAGGCAGCGGTCGCCGATGGTGCATCCGTGCAGCGTCACCGAGTGGCCCACGGTGACCCAGTCGCCCACGATAACTCCGTACTTCTCGCGCATGCCGTGGAGCACGCAGCAGTCCTGCACGTTGGAGTTCTTGCCCACGCGGATGGCGTAGACGTCGCCGCGCAGCACAGCATTCATCCAGACGCTCGAGTTCTCGGCGAGCACCACGTCGCCGATGAGCTGCGCGGAGTCGTCCACGTAGCAGGAGGCGTGTACCTGCGGCGTCATTCCCATGTAAGAGCGGACCATCGCGGCGCTTGAAAGTTACCACGCGCTGCCGCAGGGGGCAATCGAGCGGTTTTTTCTTGGCCGTCTGCGGAAACGATGTTATAGTTCGCCCGCTCAAGCCCCGGTCAGCCCAAATCTGTGGAGTGAAGAAGTGTACGCTGGCTCCCGGTCCTTATCTGTTCTACTCGCCGGCCTTTTCCTTTTCTCCTGCTTCACGCTGGCCTTCGCGGAAGACGGCTCCACCGGCGCGATTCGCGGCACGGTGACCGACGCGCATGGCGCACCGCTCCCGGGCGCACAGGTCACGGTGACGAATCCGTCCACCGGCCTGATGCGAGAGGCCACCACCGACAGCAGCGGCCGATTTGCCGTCGACCTGATATCACCTGGCGACTATTCCGTCGTGGTCCGCGCCGGCAAGCTGGCACCGCTTGAGCGCAAGGAGATACACCTCGAGATCGGGAGCTCGCTGGAGCTGACGTTTCAACTTTCAGAGTTGCGGGAAAGCGTCTCCGTCGCCGGCGAAACCGGCATGGTCGAGACCCAGAGCGCCGCCGTCTCCAATGTCATCGAGCAGCGCGCGGTCACCGACTTGCCGCTCAACGGCCGCCGCTTCACCGACCTTGCCCTGCTGACGCCGGGCGTCACCGCCGACCCGCGCAGCCTCACCTCGTCTTCCATCGGCGATCTGGCCTTCGGCGGCATCCGCGGATTCCAGTCCAGCTTCCTGGTGGACGGCGCCGACTTCAACAACGCCTTCTTCTCGCAGGCGCGCGGACGCTACCGCGCTCCCTACCAGTTCAGCAACGAGGTCATCCAGGAGTTCCGCGTCTCCTCCAACACCTACGGCGCCGAGCTGGGTCGCTCGGGCGGCGCGGTGATCAACGTGGTCACCCGAAGCGGCGCCAACCAGATGCACGGCAGCATCTTCGGCTTCTTCCGCGACAGCGCATTCGCGGCGCGCAACCCCGCGCTCAGCTTCAAGCCCCGCGAGGACCAGAAGCAGTTCGGATTCACCGTAGGCGGGCCGATCCGCAAGAACCGCATCTTCTTCTACGCCGGATTTGACCAGCACATTCTGCATGTCCCGGTGGTGGTGGAGTTCGTCAGCGGCCGGAGCACGCTCACGCCAGCGCCTGCCGACTACGAGGCCAGCGACCAGGCGGTGGTTTTTGCTTCCGCGGCGCAGCTGAGCACGCTGGGCGGCCAGTACCACGCCGACCTCATCGGCAACGCCGGCTTCCTCAAGCTCGACGCCACGCTCACGCCGCACCAGCATCTTTCGGCGCGGCTCAGCACCTCGCGCTTTTACGGGTCGAACAACGTTTTCTTCGATCCGGCCAGCCCGGTCACGACCTTCGCCCTCAGCAGCAACGGCGAAGAGCAGGTCCAGACCGAGAGCTTCGTGGTAAACCTCACCAGCACCCTCACCGCCCGCCTCACCAGCCATGCGCGCGCGCAGTATTCGCGCGACGTGCAGGAATCGAGCGCCAACTCGCCGCGGGCTTTCACCCGCATCAACCGGGTGCTCAACGGCATGGACCGCTCCTCCATCCTGCCGCGCCAGACCCACGAGCGGCGCCTGCACCTGGCCGAGACCCTGAGCTACTCCGGCCGCATCCAGACCTGGAAGTTCGGCGGCGACGTGCTGTTCAGCTGGATCCGCAACTACTTCCCCTCGCTTTTCGGCGGCGAATACATCTTCGACAACATCCGCGTGAACCCCTTCACCTTCCAGCCGCAGACCTTCGGCCTGGCCATCACGCCGCTGCGCGCCTATGCGCACCAGGTCCCCAACTTCTACGTCCAGAACTTCGGCACGGCGCTCTCGCACCCCGATTCGACCGACTACGCGTGGTTCGTGGAGGACTCCATCCGCGTGACCCCGCACCTGGCGCTCAACCTCGGCCTGCGCTACGACCTCCAGACCTTCAACAGCGACCACCTCGTGACCAATCCGCTCTGGCCGGACTCGGGCAAAGTCCCCACCGACAGCAACAACTTCGCGCCGAGAGTCGGATTTGCCTACAGCATCGGCGAGCACAAACCGGTCGTGATTCGCGGCGGCTATGGGCTCTTCTACGCGCGGGTGCCGCAGATCTACAACTCGGCGGTCGAGGCCGACAACGGACTGGCGCAGACCCACCTCTTCCTCGACAACGCCAATTTCTTTCAACGGCAGGTCTTCCCGGCCTATCCCAATCCGCTGGTCAGCTGCCCGCCGGGCGCCACCACCTGCACCGCACCGGCCTCGCTGAATGGATTCCTCACCACGGAAATCTCTTCCTTCAGCCATGATTTCAAGACGCCGGCCATTCAGCAGGCCAGCCTCACGGTCGAAAAGGAACTGGTGGATGGATTTGCGCTGGGCGTCTCGTATCTCTACGTGCACGGCCAGCACCTGCTGCGCGCCCGCGACGTGAACCTGCCGAGGCCCACGGTGCTGACCTACCCCGTGTTCGACGACACCGGCACCAACTTCCTCGGGACGTTCTACAGCGTGGATTCGTTCGCGACCTGGCAGTTTTCGCCCTCGATCACCTGTCCGTTTCCGCCCTGTATCAATCCGCTGGCGCGGCCCATCGCGAGGGTGGGCAGCATCAACGTCTTCGAGAGCGCGGCCTCCAGCGTCTACAACGGGCTTACGGTCTCCGCGCGGCACCGCTTCCGCCGCGGTCTCTTCTTCCGCCTGGCCTACACCTGGGCGCACGCCATGGACGACGCTCAGGACGCGCTGGTCGCCGGGCGTCCCGCGACGGTGCAGAACAGCTACTCTACCCGCTCGGAGCGCGGCGCAAGCGTGACCGACCAGCGCAACCGGCTGAGCGTCTCCTGGATCTACGAGCACAACTTCTTCCACCGTGACCAGCGCGCGCTGAGAGCAATCTTCAATGACTGGAAGATCTCCGGCATCGTCACCTTCGGCAGCGGGCGGCCGTTCAACGCGCAAGTCATCGGCGACGCCAACCGCGACCTCAACTCCGAGAACGACCGCCTGCCCGGCGTCCGGCGCAACAGCTTCCACGGCCCCGACTACGCCACCACCGACCTGCGCCTCGCCCGCACGGTGCACATCCGCGACCGCATGCGAGTCGAGCTGCTGGCCGAGAGCTTCAACATCTTGAACCGCGACAACCGCCGCATGGACATCTCCGACGACGGCTTCAACAACGCCGCCGCCAGCTTCGTCAACCTCAACAAGACCCTGGGAACTGCCCACTACCCAGCCCACTTCCGCACCATCTCCGGCTTCCTGACGCCGACCAATGCCTACGCCGCGCGGCAGGTGCAGTTCGGCATGCGCTTTATTTTCTAAGGACTTACGATATCTTCGGTTTCATACGGTTTTTGGGAGGATATTGCTGATTCTTCTTGACTTCTGGTCAACGGCTTGAAATAAATAGCTGGGCCAACCAGGTTAGTTGGGGGGTGTTTACAGTTTGGCAGAAGTACGACTGCAAGAGGGCGAACCATTAGAGAACGCCCTGCGCCGCTTCAAACGCAAGGTCCAGCAGGAAGACATCATCAAAGAGGTAAAACGTCACTCGTATTACCTCAAGCCGGGCGAGAAGCGCCGCTTGAAAGAAGCACTGGCTCGCAAGCGCAGCCGTAAGAAAGCGAGAAAAGAGCAGGACTAATCCATTTCAACTGGGACGTCCCCGCCGATGCGGGGACTTCCTAGACTGCTCGATCCTCCAAGCCTCCTGTAACGTAGTCACCTTCCCGATTACGGCCGACTCAGCAAGCAATCCGGTAACAACGCCGCGCCGCCGGCAGAACCAGGTCGTACCGCCGCCGACCCCTGCGCCATGGGTGCGGGTGCGGTGCGGGTGGAGGCAGAGGTCGCATGGAATTCCAGGACAAGACCCTCAAGTGCATGGATTGCGGCTCCGATTTCGTGTTTACCGCCGGGGAGCAGATGTTCTTCGCCGACAAGCACTTCAAGAACGAGCCCAAGCGATGCAAAGCCTGCAAGCAGAAACGCTCCAGCCAGATGGGATACAACACCCGGGAAGGCAACGGGACCTATCAGAAAGTGGAAACGCGCGCGCAATGCTCGCAATGCGGCAAAGAGACCACCGTCCCCTTCAAGCCGACGCAGGGACGTCCGGTCTTCTGCCGCGAGTGCTACCAGCAGCGCCGCGCCGTGCCCGCGCACTAACCCAAGTCCAGCCAGCGACAACGGAGGGAATGCTGCTCGCGCGGCCAGCGGGGGGCCCTGCACATCCCGCATTCCTAATCGCAACGTTTATACTCGCAAGATGGCGACCTTCCACGTGCAGAACTTCGGCTGCCGCGCCACGCAGGCCGACGGCGCCGAGATCGAGCGCCAGATGCTGGCCCGCGGCTGGCAGCGTGGCGAAGCCGGCTCCGACGTGGTGGTGCTGAACACCTGCACGGTCACCGCCTCCGCCGATCGCGATGCCCGGGCGGCCATCCGGCGCATTCATCGCGAAAACCCTGCCAGTAAGATCCTGGTCACCGGCTGCTACGCGCAGCGCGCGCCACAGGAGATCGCTGCTCTCGATGGCGTGACCTGGGTGGTGGGCAACAGCCACAAGCGCGCCATCGCCGAGCTGCTGGCACCCATGCCGGGCAGCTTCGTGCCGCTGACTGCCCTGGAATCGAATGGTCTGCTCGTGGGCGACATCTTCGCCCACACTTTGCTCATGGCGGCGCCGGTCTTCGACGCCGCGAGCTCAGAGAAGACTCGTCCCATCCTCAAGGTCCAAGACGGCTGCAACAACCGCTGCTCGTTTTGCATCATCCCGTCGGTGCGCGGCCGCAGCCGCTCGCTGCCGCTGGCTGAGATTCTCAGCGAGGTCCGGCAACTTGTGGCCGCCGGATATCGCGAAGTCGTGCTTTCCGGCATTAACCTCGGGCGCTGGGGCCGGGACTTTGCGCCGCGCATGCGCTTCGAAGCCGTGGTGCGCGCGATCCTGGACGAAACCGAGCTCGAAAAGCTCCGCATCAGCTCGGTCGAGCCCATGGATTGGAGCGACGAGCTGATCGCGCTGGTCGCCGGCTCGCCGCGCATCGCACGCCACGCTCACCTGCCGCTGCAGTCGGGCAGTGACCGCGTGCTGCGCGCCATGCATCGCAAGTACCGTCCCTGGCACTACGAAGAACGCATTCGAAAGATCCACGCCGGCATGCCCGGCGCCGCCATCGGCGCCGACGTGATGGCCGGCTTCCCCGGCGAAAGCGCAGAGATGTTCGAGGAGAGCCGAGTTTTCATCGCCTCGCTTCCCTTCACCTACCTGCACGTCTTCACTTACTCGGCTCGTCCGGGAACGCCGGCGGCCGTGCTGCCGGAGCAGGTGCCGGTCGAAACCAGGCGCGAGCGCAACCGCATCCTGCGCGAACTGGCAGCGGCCAAGAATCAGGCCTTCCGCGAGTCGTTGCTCGGCACGACTCTGCCCGCCATCACCTTGAACGAGCGCGGCGAAGGCTTCACCGATGCCCTCACGGACAATTACCTCAAGCTCCGGCTGGCCGGCGAGCACGATGCCAACCGGTGGGTCCGGGCCCGCATTCTTGCTAGCACTGACGATGGACTGAGGGGCGTGGCAAACAGTCAAACCCTGTCATCCTGAGCCGCGCAAGAGAGCGCATGCGACCGAGCGCGAGCGAAGGACCTTGCGGTTGCTTTTCCTGGTTTGCGCTGATTGAATCCGCGAATGCCTTGCGAGCGGTGCTATGCAGCACCTGGCCTCCAATCCGGATTCCCTTCGCCGGACGCTATCGCATGTTTCGCCTGGTTTACTTGGAGGTTTTCCACGACATCCGCTGCGCCATCCGGAGAAACCGCAAGGTCCTTCGGGCGAAAAACCGCCCTCAGGATGGCAGTCTCTGAGGGTATGGGTGCGGCCCAAAGCATCGCATCGCGCATGTTATAATTTTCGATTCAGCCCGTATCCTCCGGAGGACTGTATCGACAAGCGTTTTATCCGCATCAACGAGCGCATCCGTGCGCGCGAGGTGCGCGTGATTGACGGCCAGGGCGGCCAGGTGGGCATCATGCCCCCGTTCGACGCTATCAAGCTGGCGCGGGAACAGAACCTCGACCTGGTGGAGATCTCGCCCAACGCCAATCCTCCGGTCTGCCGCATCCAGGACTACGGCAAGTACCTGTACGAGCTGGAAAAGAAGGAGCGCGCCCACAAGAAGAGCCAGAAGACCATCGTGGTCAAGGAAGCCAAGTTTCGCATCAACGTGGATGACCACGACTTCGAGACCAAGCGCAACCACGTGGTCGGCTGGTTGGAAGAGGGGCACAAGGTGAAAGCCACCATCTCCTTCCGCGGACGCGAGATGACGCACCGCGACCTGGGCCGCAAGGTGCTCAACCGGCTCATCGCCGACCTGGGCGAGCGGGCCACGGTGGAGATGCAGCCCCGCATGGAAGGCAACACGCTGCACGTCATGCTGTCGCCGGGGCGCAAGGCACAGCCGGGCGCCAAGCCGGCCGCGCAACCCTGATCGCTGGATCCCGGAAGGATTCGAGAGCACAAGTTCAGTAAAGAAGGAGCAATATGCCCAAACTCAAGACCCACAGCGGCGCGGCCAAGCGCTTCAAGAAGACGGCCAGCGGCCGCGTGAAGCGCGGACACGCCCGCACCCGGCACATCCTGACCTCGAAGTCGGCCAAGGTCAAGCGCAAGCTCGACATCACCGGGATGGTGTCTGACGCCGACGCTCCCAAGATCAAGCGCATGATCCCGTACTAGAGACGTAGCAACCTGCGTCTCAACGAACCAGCGTGTGAAGAGGCCTGAAACCTTGCCTCCAGCCGCAGAAAACTGAAACAAAAAAGGAGAACGAGCATGCCTCGTGTAAAACGCGGTACCAAGCGCCGCCAGAAGCGCAAAAAGATATTGCAGCGCGCCAGCGGCTACTTCCTCACCAAATCCAAGCTCTACCGCTCGGCAAAGGAGTCGGTGGAGCGCGGCCTCAAGTTCGGCTACGCCGGACGCCGCCTGAAGAAGCGCCAGTACCGCAGCCTGTGGATCATCCGCATCGGCGCGGCTTCGCGGCAGCACGGCCTCAGCTACAGCCAGTTCATCAACGGGCTGCGCAAGAGCGGGGTCGAACTCGACCGCAAGATCCTGGCCGACTTGGCGGTAAGCGACCCGGCGGGCTTCAAGTCGCTGGCCGAGCAGGCCAGAGCCGCGCTGCCCGCGTAGTCTCCGTTCGGGCTTCGCGGATTTCCTTCACTCGTTTATGCTGTCAGGCGGTGTGTGAATTCACACAGGCGAGGGCGCCTGTGCCACACCGGGATCGCAGGCAGAGAGCTTTGTACACCGTCCCCAAACTTGCCGACTACACCCAGGACACCCTGACGCGGGAGACGCAGCGCCTGCTCGACGCCCTCGCCGCCGAGGGCGCCGAGGTCAAGACCGAAGAGCAGCTCCGCGCCTTCCGCGACCGCTGGCTGGCGCGCAAGAACGGCATCAAGACGCAGATCAACGACCTCTGGCTCAAGGCCGCGCCCATGGAGCCCCGCCGCGCCGTCGGCCAGGTGGTGAACGGGCTGGTCACCCAGGTCGAGGACGCGGTCACGCAGCGCGCCTCCTGGGTGAACACCTACGGCCTCATCGGCGCGGTCCTCAAAGAGCAGGATGTGCCCATCGAAGAGGCCAGGAAGCAGCGCTTCGCGGCCGAGTCGCTCGACGTCACCCTGCCCGGCACGCGCCGTTCCTTGGGCGCCGAGCACCCCGTCATCCGAACGATGAACGAGATCGTGGGCATCTTCCGGAACCTCGGATACTCGGTCGGCGACGGTCCGGAGATCGAGAGCGACTATTACAACTTCGAGTCGCTGAACTTTCCGCCCAATCATCCCTCGCGCGACACCCAGGACACGCTCTTCCTCGCCGGCCAGGAGAAGCGCCCGCAGCGCGAGCGATTGCTGCTGCGCACGCATACTTCGCCGGTGCAGGTCCGCACCATGGAGAAGCACGCGCCGCCGGTGCGCATGGTCATTCCGGGCAAGGTGCACCGTCACGACACCGCCGACGCCACTCACTCGCCCATCTTCCATCAGGTCGAGGGGCTTGCCGTGGACAGGAACATCACCCTCTGTGACCTCAAGGGCACGCTCGATCACGCCATGAAGGAGCTCTTCGGCTCCGGTGTGAAAACGCGCTTCTTCCCTTCGTTCTTCCCCTTCACCGAGCCCAGCGCCGACGTGCAGGTGAGCTGCTTCAAGTGCGGCGGCAAGGGCTGCCGCATCTGCAAGCAGAGCGGGTGGATCGAGGTCCTGGGCTGCGGCATGGTGGACCCCAACGTCTTCGAGTTCGTGAAGCAGAACGGCTACGACCCGGCCGAGGTGAGCGGCTTCGCCTTCGGCATGGGCATCGAGCGTCTGGCCATGCTCAAGTTCGAGATCGACGACATCCAGCTCTTCTACCAGGGCGATGTGCGCTTCCTGGAGCAGTTCGCGTGAGGATCTCTCCCGCCTGGCTCCGCGAATTCGTTGACATCAAGGCCGGCGTGCGCCAGCTCGCCGAGGACCTCACGCGCGTGGGCATCGCGGTGGAGTCCATCAGCGGCGAGGGCGACGACACCCTCTTCGATATGGAGATCGGCACCAACCGCGTGGACGTCATGAACCACTACGGGGTGGCGCGCGAGTGCTCGGCCATCTACGACGCCGATCTCAAGCCCATCCTGCCGAATCTGCCCGCGGCGCAGGGCTCGCCCAACTTCAAGATCGAGATCGAGGACTCGCAGGGCTGCGCACGCTACACGGCGCGCGTGCTGCGTAACGCGACCATCGGGCCTTCGCCCGCCGAGATGCGCGCGCGCCTCGAAGCCATGGGCGCCTCAAGCATCAACAACGCGGTCGACGCCAGCAACTACGTCCTGATCGAGATGGGCCACCCCACCCACGCCTTCGACCTCGACCTGCTCGAAGGCGGCAAGCTCAGCGTGCGCCGCGCACGCTCCGGCGAGAAGCTGAAGACGCTCGACGGCGTGGAGCGCGTGCTGCACACCGACGATCTGGTCATCGCCGACGCGCAGAAGCCGGTCGCGCTGGCTGGCGTGATGGGCGGCTTCGACTCGATGATCACCGCCAAAACGCGCAACATCCTCATCGAGTCGGCCTGGTTCGACCCGGCGAGCGTGCGCAAGACCGCGCGCCGCCACGCCATGCACACCGACGCCTCGCACCGCTTCGAGCGCGGCGCCGATCGCGCCGCCACCGCGCTGGCCTGCGCCCGCGTCGCCGAGATCATCCTGGCCACCGCCGGCGGCGAGCTGGTGGGCAAGGAGATTGACGCGGTCTCGCACCACAGCGTCCGGCATTCCCTCTGGCTGCGCCATCACGAGGTGGTGCGCCATCTCGGCCACGACATCCCCCCGCCCATCATCCGCCGCATCCTCATGCGCCTCGGTTTCACGCCCATCTCCATCCTCAGCAGCGTCGCGCAGGGCGCCACGCGCGCCAAGGCGCAGGAGCAGCACAAGGAGATGATCGCGGTCATCAGCCAGATGGGCGTCAAGCTGCCCAAGTGGCATATTGATTTTGAAAGAGACATCGGCGTTGATCTGCCCACCTGGCGGCTCGACGTGGAGCGCGAGATTGATCTCATCGAGGAGATCGCGCGCCTCTACGGCTACGACCGCTTCCCCAACACCCTGCCCGCCTTCTCCGGCGCGGTGGAGGAGCTGCCGGGCGGGGAGCAGGAGTCGCGGGTGCGCACCTCGCTGCTCGCCCTCGGCTACAACGAGTCCATCTCGACCTCCTTCAGCTCCACCGACGACCCCGGCCGCCTCAGCACCGCCGGCCCGGTAACGCCCCAAAACCCGGTGAACCACGAGGCCCCGCCCCTGCGG
>JACXTT010012414.1_pt1 | contig 11308 bp, 7 predicted proteins | sample 9270951 | NCBI WGS metagenome assembly JACXTT01 (sample SAMN15532306, study PRJNA645909) | rock metagenome | isolation source: weathered quartz diorite | place: Puerto Rico | collected 2017-06-21 | reverse complement strand
GGAGTCATAATATACATAATCGGATCTTTAATGTATCCAGTGGGATGAAGAGTATATCCGATTGAATGTATAGCATAGCCGATGAGGTCTACTATACATCTTATCCGATCTGAATCCAACCCGATTGGATTTGATATAAATCCAATCGGATCTATCACACATCCAATCGGATCTATCGCGACCCCAGTTTAATTTGAGGCGGAAGCACTGTACCCGGGGCGGGCTCGGACCTTGTATCGTCCGCCGCGGACATCAACGCGAAGCTGGTGGTAATGGTTGTCTTCGTCTGAGGATGGGTAAAAACCGAGTGTGTACTGAGTCCGCAGATCCTTTGTGATTTTTTCGACGGCTTCCGAGAGTTCCTTGTCGGATCGGGGAAAGAACGACTCGGCGCCGGATTCGCTTGCGAGTTTCTTCAGGACATATTGGGGATTGTCGACAATGCTGCCATCCGTCAGTGTTATCTTGTCTCCGGAGCGGCGGACGAACGCTTCCTCCTGAGGGCTGAAATATCCGATCGTGAAAACCTGCAGCTCGGCTTCACGAACTGCACGCACGACCTCCCGCAGCATGTGCGTGCTGTGCTGATCGGCGCCGTCGGAAATGATGATGAGGACTTGCCGCGGGCGCGCTGCCTGAGCGGATAGAGCGAGTCCCTTCAGGAGGGCATCATAAAGCGCGGTTCCGCCGCCAAGCATTGTCTTGTCGATCGCGGTTTCCACCTCATGCCGATCGTCGGTTAGATCGGCTGCCAGCTTTACCTGGTCATCGAAGGCTATGTAGAAATACTGGCTGCCTTCACGCGCTGCGCCCACCAGGGCGCGTGCCGCGTCCTTCGCGCGATCCAGCTTGGCGTTGTACGACATGCTGAAGCTGCGATCGAGAAGAATGCCCAGCGTGATGGGCTGTTCTTCATTGGAAAAGAATTCGATCTTCTGCGCAACCTCATCGTCGAAAACCGAAAAATTCTCCATCTTCAGTCCGCGAGCGTCGCGCCCGATCCAATCAGTGACGCGCACACCCACCGTCACGAGCGACACTTTCACCCGAAGAGTGTCCTGCGCACCCACGAGCAGCAAGATAATAAGGAGTCGGTTCATCTTGTGGATGGTGCGGCTGCCTGCTCCATGGTTCCCTTCAGCGAAAACAGCCATACACTGTCTCCGCGCGCGGAGCCGGCAAAGAGATTTCCAGCCGAATAAGCTACGACGTACTCTTCTCCTTCGTATTGAAAAACGGCGGCCGGCGCATTCATGCCGGCGCCGGTTTGAAATTCCCAAAGCATCTTGCCGTTCGTTGAATCGAGCGCGGTGAGCCGGCCATCATTGCGTCCGACGAATACCAGACCGCCGGCTGTTGTTACCGATCCGCTGTAACAGTTATCCTTCCACTGCTGCCGCCAGACCAGCCGATTCGTCTTCATGTCCAGCGCAGCGAAGATTCCTGTCGCCGGAATCGGAGCGCCGCCGAACGCGCCGCCCAGATAACGGCCGCCGGCGCCTTCCTCCGGGATCTTTTGATCTTCTTCACCACCCTTGAACAGGTTCACGCTGTCCGTGCCGCAGACATAAAAATAATTGCTGGCAGGATCGTACGAACTCGCCGGCCAGTTTGCTCCGCCGCGGGGTGCCGGCTTCGCGACGACGCCGTCCGTCCAGAATGGCGTAAAGATACGGCCCTGATTCACGAGAGGAAAATTCTCGGGCGCGATATCGATCGAATGCGGAACGAAAGCATCTCCTCGCGGAAAGGGCTGCGTCGCGGCTGTGAGTTGACGCGGTTCCTGCGGAACGGGCTTCTCGTCGATGCCGAGCAGCGGCTTTCCATTCGTACGATCGAGGACGTAGACCCATCCGGTCTTGCTTGCTTCCGCGACGGCTTTGCGAACCCGGCCGTTGATCTTCACATCGAAGAGAATGACCGGATTCGGTGAATCGTAATCCCAGATATCGTGATGGACCTGTTGAAAATGCCAGCGGTACTTTCCCGTCTTTGCATCGACCGCGAGGACGGAAACCGAGAACAGGTTATCGCCTTTGCGGACACGTCCATTGAAATCCGGGCCGGGATTTCCGGTAGTGAAATAAATCAGTCCGAGTTCGGGATCCACTGCAGGCGTTTGCCAGATCGTAGCGCCGCCGTGCTTCCACGCGTCGTTGTCCTGCGGCCACGTGTCATGTCCGATCTCGCCGGGACCGGGAATCGTATAGAAGGTCCACATCAGACTTCCGTTTTCGGCGTCGTACGATTTCACGCGGCCCCGTGTGCCGTTCTCGCCACCGGCAAAGCCGACGATGACCCGGCCATCGTAGAAAAGAGGTGCGGCCGTAATCGTGTAGCCTTCCTGCCAGCGCTCGGCCTGGATTGACCAGACCACTTTCCCGGTTTTCGCATCCAGAGCAACGAGGCGCCCATCCAACTGCCCGACGTAGATCTTGCCTTCGCCGGCCGCGAGTCCGCGGCTCGTCCAGCCGCAGCAGACCGTAGAGATCTTCTCGTCGAGATTCGGCTGATACTTCCAGAGTGTCTTGCCGGTTTTCACGCTGATCGCGAAAACATCGTCCGCGCCGGTGACGATGAAAACGACACCGTCGTGCACGATCGGCTGAGCTTCGCCGGAGTACTTCGCCGCGGCGCCCGAGCCGTCGAGCCTCGCGCGCCACACCGCCTTCAATCCGGCAATGTTCTGACGGTTGATCTGCGTCAGAGGAGAATAATTCTGATTGAAAAAATTGCCGCCACTCTTCGGCCAACTGTCCGTCGGCGGCGCGGCAAGATTCTGCACTAGGGCTGCGAGGGCAAGAATCCATAGGATAGCTTTTTCCACGTCACGCCTCCTTGAGAACGTGGGCTAAAGCCCGCGACTACATTTGGATCAACATTCGGCGAGCATGTAGTCGCGGGCTTCAGCCGCGTTCGAACCCTGTAGCGGCGGTCTATGACCGCCGACGATGTCCAGGTTCAGAATTGCCGGCGGTCATAGACCGCCGCTACAGTTCAACCTATCGGAAATTGCGCGCATTTTATCACCTATGGCGTAATATGACCGCCATGGAAGTCCGGATGTTTCCCAACTCGAGTCGTCCCGGCGTGGGCATGAAGCCGCGCTGTGAGAGTCAGCGGCCGCTATTGCCTCAGCATGCGCGGCATTGTCCCGTATTGGAGGCCGGCAGCGCGCTTGGATTTCTCGTGTACCCCGCACTCGAGCCGACCGAATCGTTTCACATCGAGTATCAGGGCGAAGGACGATACCAGTTCATCTACTTCCTGAACGTTGGAGGAAAGTGGGAGCCGGTATTCACGGTCAACATCATCCTTCCGATCGGAAGCATCGGCATGATCAAGGAAGAAGTCGTTTTCGCAACGAAGAAAGCACCGTTTTCCCGCGATGTGGCGATCGGCGTCATGCGTGCTCTCATCGTTCCCGAAGATCTCGGCACGCCGCCCGGCGCGATCGCATTGCGCGCGGCTACGAATTTCAAAACGCCGGCCGGATGGGACACCGTGTATACGCCGATCTTCAATATGATCGAGCGGCCGGTTGCTCCGATGCTGGTCGTCCGTGTCGAGACGGACTGGTATCCGCACGAAACCGAATTCCGATACGTGCTGCAGCCCGGAGAAGGCATACCCGGCGCGCACAACATGCCCATTGGACAGGTTTTCTTTGTGCCCCGGGAGGAAATTACCATGACGGACTGCACCAGGGAAGACCTGGAAGGTATCGGGCGGGCGCGGGAGGAGTTCTTCCGGGAAAAAGCCGCTCAGAAGATCATGACCCCCTACGGCCTTCAGTACAGCCCGCACTACCTCCGGCAGAGTCGTTCGCAACAGAAACCATAACAATTTCGCTCATCTTTGGCCGTGTTTTGCCGATAAGACTAAGGATGGGCGGCGAAGTTGTAGATAACCTGCAGAAAACCTTAGAGATGACCCTCGGTTCGTTTCTGGACCTCGTGCGATGCGACGCGGGATCCGTGTACACCGTGAGGAAAAACACCTTCGGCGAAGAGATCCTGCGCTTCGAATCCATGATCACGCGGGCCATCAATCTGTGCGGCGTGCCGGACCACCTGCGTGCTCTCGAATTCCCTATCGATGACTCCAGCATCGTGGGAAAGACGGCTGCTTGCAGAAAGCCGGTTCTCCTGAACACCATCTCTGAAGGCCAGGTTTCTCCGCATGTCGGCGAATTGTTGAATTACGCCACGCGCAATATGTTCTCCGGACCTTTGATTACTCCGCGCGGAGAGCTCGTGGGCGTGGTACAGCTTCTGAACAAGACTCCGCAGTTCGATGAAGCCGACGAGCGGCTCTTCTCGATCATTGCAGGGCAGGCTGCGCTGGCGATCGAGAACAGTCTTCTACTGGAAGAGCAGGAGCGCCTCATCGAAGGTTTTGTGAATGCCTGTGTCACGGCGATCGAAGCTCGCGACCCAGTTACGTCGGGACACAGCATGCGAGTGTCGAACTATACGGTTGGGCTTGCTGAAGCCGTCAACCGCACCGATACGGGTCCTCTGCGCGACGTATCCTTCACTCCAGCTCAAGTGCGCGAGATTCGCTTCGCGTCCATGCTGCATGATGTCGGCAAGATCGGCGTGAAAGAGGAAATCCTTCAAAAGCAAAAGAAGCTGCTTCCGCACGAACTCGAGATCATTTCGATGCGCCTCAAGCTGATGCGCGCACAGATGGCACTTCTCGAACACACTGATAAGGCAAATTATGCCGAAGGCATCGAGGGCGTGGATACCGCGTGGAATCGCCTGATCGAAGCGAATGAACCATACGTGTCGCAGCTCCTCGCATTGGAAGTGGTGAGGGACCTTCGTTCGCTGACGGTGCCGTTCGAGTCCGGTGAAATCATGAGCGCCCTGACAGAGGACGAAGCGCAGAAGCTCTCAGTTGCACGGGGCACGCTCTCGGAGTCCGAGCGCCTCGAAATCGAAAGTCACGTCAACAAGACGTTCGATATTCTCAAAATGATTCCGTGGAGCCGCGGGCTCGAGCGCGTTCCGGAGATTGCCTTCAAGCATCACGAAAAACTCGATGGCTCCGGATATCCGCGGAGAATTACCGCCGAACAGATTCCGCCTCAAACGCGCATGATGACCATCTGCGATATTTTTGACGCGCTCACGGCAACCGACAGACCCTACAAGATGGCGATGACGGTGGAAAGAGCGCTCGACATCATTGCCGCGAACGTGAAGTCGGGGAAGGTTGATGGGGCCTACTTCGATATTTTCGTGCGGGCTCAGCTCTTCGAGCCTGCTAGTACAGCACGTTACCCTCGCCCTTTTCCGCAATCATCTTTTGGAAATACGCCACTATCTTGTCACGCCTCGCCATCAGCGCTTGAACTTCAGGTTTGGTGAGGTAGGGCTTCGTTTTCTGCAGCACTTCGTTGGAATCGAGCTTCTGTAGCTTCGCCCACACGTCGCGTTCGCACTGGACGAGGTCTTTGGGGTTCTTGATGTCCTTGAAGGTGCGGAAGGCCCTGCTGAAATCCACTCTCCAGATTTGCCAGTCCTGACCGATGAGGACATTGGTCAGATTGGCATCAGTCTCATAAATCAACGAATCGAACACGCGGATGCGGTACATCTGCTTGTTCCATGTGTCGGGGTTCGGCGCGGGTATTTTTTGTTTCAGGCGCTCGCCCTCGTCCATCTTCACCGGCAGCCACCAGCTCAGCGAGCCGGATCTCCCGTTCCATTTACGCTCGACGTAGACGGGCATGATGTCTTCGAGACCAAGTATCTCTGCCAGCTTATACGCGGCGAGGTTGTATTTATAAGAGTCGACGAAATCCAGTTCGACGTGCCCGTCGTCGAATTCCATTCTGGTTTTATGCTCGTCGATCGATTGAAACGAGGCGTCATGCGTCACCGCGCCATCGCTCAAGGTGAGCCGCCAGGGATTGGTGATGCCTTTGGTGCCCTGTCTGCTGTTCACGACTTTGGCATTGAGGAGGAATTGCTTCATTTCCTCTTTGCTGAGCGCATCGTCAGCGGCTTTCAGTAAAGGCGCAAAGATGAGACAGACAATACTTGTCAGAATTGCTTTTCGCACAATCCCTCCAGAGGGCGAAATTAGCTTTTTGTACCACTTCCGGCGCGGCGACACCAGAACCGCACGCCGAAATTTTCCCCGAGTCTATTTCTTCAGGCTCGTATACACAGCCTCAACAAACATATTGGTTGTCCACGGTCCGGTTGTGGCGCCGAAGCGAGGGTCATAGTCAGCAGTCGGCCGGGCTGCCTGCACCTGTTCGAGAGTCGCGCCGGCTTTGATCATGGATTGAACGCGGTCTCGGATGATCACGAGCATGTCGCGGTATTCTGCAACCTCCCATTCGTCGGTAACTCGGCCATGGCCGGGAATGATACACGTACCGCCGTCTTCGTCATGCTGGTACACGGTTCGATCGAGGATGAAATTCAGCGCTTGAATCTCGCCTTGCAGGCTTCCGCCATTCTTCGTGTCGATGAAGGGATATTGAGTCGTCGTGAAGATGTCGCCGGTCACAATGACATCGGACTTGCGGAAGTGAACGACGCTGTCGCCGTCGGTGATGGCGCTTGACATGGGGAAGATTTCGACGGGTTCTTCATTGTGGTACTTCCTTCGCCGATCTTCGATGTAGGTGTCGCTTGGTGGCGTGTCCATGGGAGGATTTTGTTTCTCCATCCGCGTCTGAACATTCTGATGGCCGATCACCGTCGCTCCCTGTCCCGCATCTGCAAACTGATTGGAAAAGAACGAACCCGTCAAGCTCGGGTCAGCGCCCGCGGCCTGCAGCTTTTTATTGCCGCCAACGTGGTCGGCATGAAAGCTGGTGTTGACGATGAACTGAACCGGCTTCGTACTGATTTTGGCAATTTCCGCGAGAACCTTATCGGACAGCCTGCCTGCACCCGTATCGACAACGAGCGCGCCCTGCGGTCCCACCTGAACAGCGATATTGGCGCCATCCCCGGAGAGGATGTAGACATTGCCTGCAACGTGAAATACATGGATGTTGCCGTCATTCGGAGTTGGATCGGGTGCGCGGCTTGCCTGTGGCTGCCCGGATGGCAGCATTTTGGCCTTCGCTGCAGCTTCGGCAGCCGCAGTGTCCTTCACAGCAGCGAAAATCTCGGGGTAAAGCGTTTCACGGCCGCCGAACGCTGCTAATACCGGAACCTTGTTCTTGTCGGCATATTCCCGGAAGAAGGGGTTCTGTCCGAAGAAATGGCCTGGAACATAGTCACCCTTCCTGCCCGGGATTTGTTCGCTGTCGTCGCAGGCGTACAACCAGGCGTCGGGAGCGACAGCCTGACGTGACAGGAGCGAAGTCTTGGTCATTGTCTCGCTCAGGTAGACGGGATCCTCGACTTCCGCGAAAACCGTAATGGTATCGCCGTGTCGAATGAGGTGCTCCGTCACTGTTGCCGCATCGCTTTGAGGCGCGCCGTTGGCTCGAAGCCAGCCGCGTTTGATGTGCGTCGTGGTGACCGTCAAAACGTGGCCGTCGTATTTTCCAGTCGAGAAACCTGCGAACGTGTGCGGCGCATATGCCGGCGGGTGAGGACGGCCATCCATGTAGACGACGCGGTTGACTTGCGCGATCTGCCCCCAGTAATGGAGGGCAAGGAGTCTCTGCGTGAATGGATCACGCTCTTCCCAGAGACGGTGATTGCCCGGAGACATCCACGTATACGGCGGAGCGTATCCCATGCATTGCTGCTGCTTCACCGTCTGCCGCGAGGCCTGCCACGATAACGCGTAGAGACGAGCGGCGTCATTCAATGGAATTCCACCCCAGTCGGCAATGTCTCCCGCTGCAGTGAAAAGCGTCGCATCCTGGTGATTCAACCATCTCCACGATCCGGAAAAATCCGTGCCGGCAACCATCGGCCCAAGAGGGTTTCCGATTCCGGGACTCTGCGCCGGAACCTGTCCGGAAATAATCGCGGCGCTTACGAACAGGGCGAAGATTGCAATACCCAACGTGAGTGTCTTCATTGCGAGTCCTCCTGGGACAAATGACCCTCTCCCTCTGGGAGGGGGTAGGGTGAGGGTCTCAAAATTTGCCAGACTGCGACCCTCACCCGGCGCTTCGCGCCCGCCCTCTCCCATAGGGAGAGGGACCCTCCCCCGCTCCTATCGAACCGCGCATGGCGTTGGATTCCATTCAGCAGCGTCGGCCTGCTTTTTGAAATGTGCTGCCGTAACCATGGGCTGAGTCAAATATGTCGGATCCTCGACTGTGGACGTGAGGACGAGATACGTATTCCCGTTGGCTCCTTTAACGAAGTCGTAATACTCCGTCAGCCTCGCATTCGCGCTGTAGGGAACGCCATTCCGCCGAAGATAACCGGGCCGCAGGTTTGTCGTCGTGACTTTCAGCGAGCCTGACTGCGCGGGCCCACGGTCTCCCGCGATCGCAAAACCAGGCCCCGGTCGCGGGAATTCCCATTCCGCCTTCGACACTCCTTGTAAGTCTGGACCTCCACTCTGGGCACCCTGAGCCGCGCCGAAACGAAGTATGCGAGTCTGCCTGCCGGCATCCGTTTCGACCTTGATCGACTGGTCATCCTGCCATGTGATGTGAAAACGTCCAGGAATGCGCATGATGCCGGGCGCACCATACGCTTTGCATAGCTCGCCGGCCGCTTCATCCTTTGCGGGATCCCAGCTGTCTGCCACTCTTCGTCCTTCCTGATTCAGCGGTACACCTGCATAGTCTCCTTTGTTGGGGAACATGCGCCACCGCCAGTCTTCGCTGACGACGGAGACCCAGTAGCCGGCCATATCGAAGGGAGCGGCAGCTCGAGGCGTCGGTGGAGCTTCGCCGCGTCCTCCGCCACGGCCCTGCCCGTAAGCGTTAAGAGTTGCGAGCAACACGCCACAAAACAAAGGTAATGAACGACTGATCATGGTGTGCAATCTATCAAAACATATATTTCAGCGCGAACTGCATAATGCGTGGACCGCCATTGCTGGTGGTGATCTTTCCGAATTGGCCTCCACTCAAACTCACGATTGGATTGCCGAGCCGGACGCTGTTAGTGACATTGAATGCCTCGGCCCGAAATTCCACCTGCTGGCCTTCGGCGACCTGGAACCGTCGGGAGACTGTCTGAGACCAGTCCCAGAATCCCGGTCCTCTCAAAGTGCCGACGCCCATGTTTCCGTACGTGCCCGGGGCCGGCATAACAACGGCATTAGCATTGAACCAGCTCACACAGGGAGAGGGCAGACAACCCTGCCCGCGTGTGGGTGACGTCACGTCCGCGAGCAATTGACTCGGTCGCTGCGGAATAGGCAGTGCCGACCCGCCCGTATAGGCGACGCCGTTGTAGGCCTGATCGCCGCCGACGTTGCCGATAAACGGCTGCCCCGCTCGCGCCTGGAAAATAGTCGAGAACGTCCAAGTCGAAGCAAGGCGGCTCAGGAAGCTGCCGCCCCAGTACCTCGGAGTGGTCGCAACGAGCGTAACGTTGGCGAGAGGTCTCACATCCAACGCCGTGAACCCGGCGTTGCTGGTGCAATCACCCATGTCGAGCCGCCGATCCGTCGGTCCCGTATTCTGATACGGACCATGAGGATACGTAGCGCCAAAACCTGTGAGGGCGTTGATGGGGAGGCCGATGCAGTGCGACCACGTGTAGTTGCCGTCGAGATTGAAGCGTTGCCCAAGCCGCAACCGAGTGTTCAACAGGAGACCGTTGTAGCGCTGGGTCCCTCCATCATCGAGCTGCGTTATCGATCCGAGCGTCTGTACATTGGGCGCGCTCGGGTTCGTCAGTTGTAGCGGCCGCCGGGCATTGAGGTTCGTCGACTGCGTGCATGGGCCGGGCGCCGTGAGTCCATATTGACCTGCCGTGCAGTTCCCGGGAATGAAGAGGCCCGGGTTCAACTCGACAGCATTCCAGGTATGGATGAGATGCGTTCCGACATACGTCGCGGACGCAAACCAACTCGGAGTCAACTGACGCTGGACCCCCATATTCCACGAATATTGTTCCGTAGTTCTCAGGTTCGGTGGAATCGGAAGGAATCCTTGATACAACGGCGTGGATGGAAATACCGGATGCGCCGCATCAAAGTTGTACGGGAACGGACTCCCGCCTGGAAACGGATTGTCCAGGCTGACGACGGTCGGCAGGACGCTCAGACGGAATGGCGCCACAGACGACGTGTTCTCGTGCAGGTCCATACGAATGAAGTCATGCGCAATGCCGCCTCCGACGCGGATGGCCATCTTGCCGTCACCGGCGGGATCCCACGCGATGCCGGCGCGAGGCTCGATGTTTTTCCACTGGCTCTCCATTCCCGATTTTCCGTGAAACCCGGGATCGCCGGGATACGTGAAGCCTGGAGGAGCGCTCGGAATGACGGTACTACGCACGCCCTTGTAGAAATTATCGAGGCTGAAGGTATAGATGTTCCCGTCCGTGAACTGCATCGGCATGAAGGGCGCCCAACGAAGCCCATAGTTCATTGTCAGCTTTCGGGTGGCCTTCCACGTATCCTGCAAATAAAAGGCGATGTAGTTTTGCGTCAGGTTTTCAGGATTCGGGTTCGCCTGGTGAAGCTGCGTTACCCTGCCCGTCAGGAAATCCGTGATCGCAGCCCCGGTGCCTACAATGGGCGTACCGTTCGGCAGCGCTCCAATGTTCGGGATCGCGCCGGTGAATATCAGGAAACCTGGAGCCCACGCGTTGGACCGCGTGTACAAGAGCCCGCGGTTCACATTACCGCCAAAAGCAAATTGATGTCCGCCATGCACGACCGTAACGTCGTCATTCACGCCGAAGTTGGTCATCGCCGTCGTGGACACAATGAAGTTCGCGGGTATTCCGAGTGAGAATCCGGCGCCGGTGATGGAAGTGAACTGCGGAATGTAGCTGTACATGTTCCTGATTCCCACATCGGCAGGACTGAAAAATTTGGCCGGAGTCTTGTTCGCGCCCACGCGGTTGCCTGAAATCCGGAATGAATTCACGACCTTTGCGCTGATCACGTATGTATCGCCGAATGCCAGCGATTGCGCCGTATCGTCGCTACCGTTACCTGTGGACGTCAGCACGTCGTTAGGTCGAATGTCGTACGGAATTTTCGTTTCAATCCTCGTTAGCATGTACCGGGCGAAGAACGTCTGCTTTGGGCTGAGCTGGTAATCGAGGCGGGCCGGCAACTGCAGCCGATTTTCGTTGAGAGGATTTCCCGTTGAAACTCGACCACACGGATTGTCGGTCTGCGGAAGCCTTCTGGAAATTTCAACCGCGGCAGGACTCAAAGCGAAGATCAGTCTTCC
>JACXTT010012413.1_pt1 | contig 11308 bp, 8 predicted proteins | sample 9270951 | NCBI WGS metagenome assembly JACXTT01 (sample SAMN15532306, study PRJNA645909) | rock metagenome | isolation source: weathered quartz diorite | place: Puerto Rico | collected 2017-06-21 | reverse complement strand
GACGATCGGGATCCGCGTTTCTCTCCCGATGGAAAGCGCGTTGCGTTCTCTTCCGATCGTGCGTTCAAAGGCAACTACGACATCTGGGTTGTCGACGTCGAAAGCAGGAAGCTCACGCAATGGACGTCCACGCCGGCGGATGAATTTGAACCGGCCTGGTCGGCGGATGGCGCTGAGATCGCGTTCATCAGCGGAACGGGTGCGAATGGCACGAGTATTCAATCGATGGATGCCGTGGGCAAGAGCAAGTCCGTCGTCTCCGCACCGCAAGGCGCTCGCCTGAACTCGCCGTCCTGGTCGCCCGACGGCAAGCGAATCGCGTACACGCAGCTCATCGGCAGTAAAACTCAGCTCATGGTTGCTGGTGAGCGAGTCGGAGCTGGCGACGATGTCTTTCCGTTTCCAGCGACCTGGCTGTCCGCCAGTCAGCTTCTTTACACTGCTAACGGCAAGATCTTCGAGACCAGTCTCGGCGCCGGCGAGTCAAAGAGCATTCCGTTTCAAGCCAAGTTCGAATTGAGTCGCCCAGAGTACAAGCACCGGCAGCTCGATTTCGACTCGACCGCGCCGCGCCAGGTGAAGGGCATCCTCGATCCGGCACTCTCGCCGGACGGCAATCGGATTGCTTTCACCGCACTGAACGAGCTCTGGGTGATGGAAATCGGCGGCAAACCGCAGCAACTAACCAATGACAACTTCTACAAACAATCGCCCGCCTGGTCGCCCGATGGCAAGAGCATCGCGTTCTCTTCGGATAAGGCTGGTACTGCTGACATATACGTTCTCGACCTCGCCGCCAAAAACGAACGGCGCGTCACTGGCCTCTCAGATTCCGCCGAGCTCGGACCCGCGTGGTCTCGCGACGGTAGGCGAATCGCCTTCCAGAAGCAGGATGGATCCACCTTCACGGTCGACGTCGCGACGGGCGAGGTCAAGCCGGCGATCCCCATTACCTATCAGCCCGGCCGGGCGAGTTGGTCGGCCAATGGAAAAGCGATATCGATCGCCGCGCTACGCCCCTACTCGCGCCGTTTCCGGGAAGGCACCAACCTGATCGAGACCGTCGACCTCGCAACGGGTAAGGTCACTTTGACCGAGCCTGCGCCATACAAATCGATCAGTACGCGTAGCGTCGATGGGCCCGTATATTCGCCTGACGGTTCACAAATGGCGTTCGTGATGGACGGTTATCTCTGGGTGCGACCCGTGGATGCGAACGGCATTCCAGTCGGGGAAGCGCGGCCGATCAATGAAGAGATGACCGACGCCCCCAGTTGGAGCGGCGACGGCAAGCGTCTGTTGTATCTTTCGAACGGGAAATTGCGCATCATAAATTCCGATGGCGCTGCTGCCCCGGCCACGATACCTCTGGATCTTTCCTGGCATCGCGACAACTCTGCGAAAAAGACGGTGATCCACGCCGGGCGTCTTTGGGATGGGCTGGGTCCGAACATACGCATCGATATGGACGTGACCATCCTCGGACGACGCATTCTACACATCCAACCGCATCGTGACGAACTGCATCGCGATGGCGGCGAGGTGGTCGATGCTTCCGATCAGACCGTCATCCCAGGTCTTTGGGAAACGCACAACCATAGCTACGGCGGCTTGTCATCCTTCGGCGATCGGGCCGGCCGGGTATGGCTGGCTTATGGATTCACTGAACTGCAGTCGCAAGGCGAGCAGGCTTATGCGCAGATGGAGATCAAGGAGTCGTTCGCTTCCAATCGCCGCGTTGGGCCGCGTTATTTCAGCGCCGGAGAGCCGATCGACGGTGAGCGTGGATACTACGCAACAGATCACGGCGTGACCAACGACAAAGAACTGCAGATGGAGCTGGCGCGAGCGCAGGCCCTCGAGTACGACAACTTGAAGACCTACGTGCGCCTGCCGCATGAGCTGCAGCTCGTCGCAATGAGGTTCGCGCACGAAAAGCTGGGCGTCTACGCCGACTCTCACTACGGCTTGCCGGGCTTGACCTTTGGAATGGACGGCATGACGCACGTGAGCGCCACGTCGCGTTGGGGCTATTCGTACACGCGGTCCGCGGGCGGCGTCACCTATCAGGACATTCGCAAGCTGTTCGCCGCCGCCGGCGAGTTCATCATCTCCACGCCGTTCTCGGCATCGGCCTTGTACGCTGAGTATCCGCAAATCCTCGATGACCCACGCATCGCGACGTTGAACACGCCTTGGGAGCAGAAGACGATGATGGCTGCGCGCGATCGTGCGATCAGCAATCCCGGCGGGACCCTGGAGGCTCTGCAACGAGAGGAGGACACCGTCGCGGGCCTGCTGCGCAGCGGCGGCACGGTTCTGCTGGGCACCGATTCCCCGTTGCCCGGCCTTGCTATTCTCAACCATCTTGGGCTGCGTGCGGAGGTCAAGTTTGGACTCCAGCCCTGGGAAGCGCTCCAGACCGCTACGCTACTGCCCGCCAAGGCCTTCGGCTATTCAAAGGACCTCGGTTCACTCGAGGCCGGCAAGCTTGCCGATCTCGTAATCGTTAGCGGAAATCCTTTGCGCGACATCAAGGATGGGTCCAACGTGCTAAGGGTTATGGTGGACGGGCGATTGTATTCGCCCTCCGAGTTAATGGCCCCGTTTTCCTCGAAATAACAGCTTCCACCGTCCCTTTAAGATTTTCTTCAGGTTCGTGGCATACGCTGAAGCCATGCTTTTGAACCCGAGAAGTCGTCGTTATTGCTAACGGAAGTATCTAAAGAGAATTTGATTCAGATCCCTGGGAGGTAGCGAGCATGAAAACAGTTACACAAGCTTCACTATTTCTGGCGCTGGCCGCGCTTTGCGGAGCTGCGACCGCGCCCGGTTTCAAGGTCACCAAGAAATTCCCGATCCCCGGCAACGGTGGTTTTGATTATGTGGTCTTCGACGGTTCCACGAATCGCGTCTACGTGTCGCATGGAACGGTAGTGGACGTACTCGACGCGGATTCCGGCAAGGAAATCGGCAAGGTGGAAGACACTCCGGGCGTGCACGGCATCGCCATCGTCCCCGGCCTTCACCGTGGATTTACCACCAATGGCGGCGACTCCACCGTCTCCGTCTTCGATACCAACACATTCCAGACGATCAAGAAAATCCCCGTTCCCAAGGATCCGGATTACATCTTCTATGATCCGCAAACCAAGCGAGTGCTCGTCTGCCATGGTGATGCTGACGCTATCACGGCCATCGATCCCGACAAACAGACTATCATCGGCAAGGTGGATCTCGGCGGCGGCGCCGAAGCTGCTGTCACCAATGGCAAGGGCACTGGATTCGTGAATCTCGAGGAAGAAGCTTTGGTGGTCAGCTTCGATCCTCAAGCTCTCACAGTCAAACAAAAGTGGCCCATCACCGGCTGCAAGACTCCCACCGGGCTCGCCATCGATACAGCCAATTCCCGCCTGTTCATTGGCTGCCGAAGCAAGGTGTTGGCGGTGATGGATTCGAACAGCGGCAAGGTGATCACCACACTCCCGATCGGCGATCGCGTTGACGCGGTTGCGTACGATCCGGATACCAAAATGATCTTCGCCTCCAATGGCGATGGCACGGTGTCAGTGGTCCGCGAAAAGAGCGCCAACGAGTATGAGTCGCTCGGCGACATCGCCACACAGGTTAGCGCTAAGACGATGGCGCTCGATCCGAAGACCAAGCGCCTGTTTCTTTCCGCAGCCGAGATGGAGCAGGCTCCCGCCACGAACGGCAAGGCAGGACGTTTGCGCCCGAAGCCAGGAAGCTTTACGCTTCTGGTGGTCGAACGCCAGTAAACAGACCCGCGCGCTCGGGCGCTAAGGCTATTGCTTCTTGCCGCCCTTGCCCTGACCCGCCCCGCGGTCAGCAGTGGACGGTGGAACCATACCCTTCAAGCGCATGTAGACTGCCATCGTGCCGTACATCTCGTTGTCGTGAATCACGTTGAAATCCAGCACGCCGAATTTCGAGCGGTCGCGTCCAAACATCTTCACCATTGCGGTTCCGCCTTCGTCAGTCATGGCATCGTAGGCGCTGTCGCAGTATTCAAACGACTCTTTCAACGCCGCGACCAGATCGGCCTTAGAAGTTTTTTGACCGGCTTCGCCGCGTTTCTGCTCGCCCTTCGCCGCTCCGCACATGCCCATCTGCGCATCGGCGGTATGGCCGATAAGTTGACCGAAACTTCGAACGTCCGGCGTGGCCTTGAAATCGTAATCGGCCTCGGACATCCTTTCGGCGGCTTTGGTCAAGTTGCCCTTTACGTTGTTGTAATTCTGTTTTAGTTCAGAGCTCAACGGATTCTGCGCGTGGAGCATAGCGGCGCCCGACATGGTGGCCAGGACCATCATTGTAGAAAAGCGATTCACTTGGTTTTCTCCTTTTTCGTGCTGTAAGCTTACCTATTGTATTACGCGGCAGGCGGCTCGACGTTTGGCCCACGGGCGTTGACTTATCGCCTTCCTTCGATCACAGTGGAACGAGTGTTGCGCTCCTGCGTCCAAAATGTTGCCTGTTTCCGGGGGGAATATGTCTGAGGGACCGCTTGCAGGCCTTCGTGTAGTCGATTGCGGGACGTATATCGCGGCCCCTGCCGCCGCAGTCGTGATGTCGGACTTCGGCGCGGACGTGATCAAGATCGAGCGCCCTCCTCACGGCGACCCCTACCGTTATCTCAACTTGGTGCCCGGCATGCCAGTGTCTCCTCTGCAATACTGCTGGATCCTCGACGGTCGCAACAAAAAGAGTGTCGCGCTCGATCTGACCGATGACGCGGCTCGACAGGTGCTGCTCAAGTTGGTCTCCACCGCCGACGTGTTCATCACCAACTACCAAGCGCCGCTTCTCCGGAAATTTCAAGTTGCCTATGAGGATCTGGCGCCGGTCAACGATCGCCTGATTTACGCCCTGATCACTGGTTATGGGCTGGCGGGCGAAGAATCCGAAAAACCCGGCTATGATGCCACGGCTTATTGGGCGCGTTCCGGCATGATGTACTCCATGCACAGCGCCGACGCGGAACCTGTGCAATCCCCGGCCGGATTCGGCGATCACCCGACCTCCATGGCCCTGTTCGGCGCGATCATGCTCGGCCTCTATCGCCGTGAGATCACCGGCAAGGGAATGAGCGTGACCACGTCCCTGATGGCCAACGGCGCTTGGGCGAATGCTTGCGGAATTCAGGCCGCCTTGGTCGGTGCGAAATTCTGGCCGAAGTGGACGCGTTCGACCGCTATCAATCCGATCATCAACCATTACGTCACGCGCGATAAGCAACGGTTTCTCACCTGTTGTCTCGACCCGAAAAAGGATTGGCCGAATCTTTGCCGCGCCATCGGGCATCCCGGGTTAATCGATGATCCCCACTTCTCGACGCCCGATCTGCGCCGGGTCAACAGTCGCGAACTGGTAGCAATCATCGACACCGCCGTGGCCGCCAAGGACATGGCTGAGTGGACCGAGCTTTTTCGCCGCCACGATGTCATCTGGTCGCCTGTGCCGGCGGCATGGCAAGTCCCCGGCGACGAGCAAATGGCCGCCAACGGCGTCTTCGCGGAAATCGAGACGGGCCTGCGCACAGTCACGAATCCGTTGACGATCGAAGGCTTCGACAAAGTGAAACCGCGAATGGCGCCCAAAGTCGGCGAGCACACGGTCGAGGTTCTCGAAAGCCTCGGGATTTCCCAAGAGACGATCGCGGACTTGCTTCGCCGCAAAGCGGCGCTCGATGGCGCGCCCCCGCGCACTTCAGCATCCGGCACCAGCGACTAAAGCCGTTTACTGCCGGTCGAACACCCGCACATCCCGCAGTTCCCCGTAACTCCAGGTGTTCACCATCACCGTCCCATCTTCGGACATCGTGTAATGCGCCGTGCCCGCAATCGCGCCGCGCTTCTTGAAAATGTCCTCGCGCTCAGTCTCTGAGATTGTGCGGTTGATCACCGCATCGAAATTCCACGGCCCCGGCTTGGAATACTCTTTGCCATCGTAATTTGCGACGTACGCTTCCTCAATCGTTCGCCCGTCCGCCCGGATTCCTGCTGAGCTGACCTTCACGCCACCCGCATCGGCGGCCCACGTCACTGTCAACGATCGCGGCGCCGGACCTGGTATGAACTTCGATTTTGACGGATTCAGTTTCCAAACTCCGATAAAGGGATCGGCCGCCGACACGGTCAGGCTCGCGATGAACAAAGTCAGAACTGCTCGCATAGACAGTCTAGACGTGCGTCACCGGCGAACGTTAGGGATGGTTAAAACTGAAGCTGTAGCGTGAACTGAAAACTCCGGCCGTCGTTTAACGTATTCGTTATTTTTCCGAATGCGGGCGAGCTAAGGTCCGGATTTGGATCGGCGAATTGAGGCGTGTTGAAGAAATTGATCGATTCGGCGCGCAGCGTCGCCCGCCAGTCCGAATGCAGCGTCCAGGACCGCGCCAGCGCGGCGTTCATGTTGCGAATCCCGCCGCGGCGAAAAGTGTTGAACCCGAGACTTCCGCGAGCATCGTTTGGTCCGATAAAAGCGAATGCAGACCTTGGCAACAATGTCCGCGACGTGTCTGGATCGCCGATGGAGCGCCCCAGCACGCTCGGATCGATCAGGTTCGGACGGTCGCCGTTGCTTCCGTCGACATTTCCCGAGCCGGGCCCATCGGAGCCGGACAACACCGTAAACGGCAATCCACTCTTCGCTAGGAACACGCCTGAAACTCGCCATCCGCTCAGGGCGCCGCGCACCAGATGATTACCAGAAGCAAGCGCTGGAGGCGCGTACTCGAAACGCACCATCACCGCATGCGATTGGTCGAACGCACTGACGCTTTTCAAATCTTGAGCCACCGGCTGCTGGGATTGCGCGTAACCCTGCCGCGCCTCGTCTCCAGCAGCCATATTCGTGTACGCGCTTCCTGTGTCGATCGCTTTGCTGAACCAATACGAAGCATCGCCGCTGAAGCCGTGCCACTGTGGAGCCTTCAGCGTGACGCGCGCTGCATCGAAATACGCATTCGACGCGTTCCTGGCTTCGCGTAATTCGAAATATCGAGGATCGGGCCGCCGCTGCGTGATGGTCGCCGTGGTTTGTGGAACTCCCGGTACTGCCACCGCGCGGTTGGCGAACCACATCATGAACAGCTTGTACGTGCGCGAGCCCAAATACCCGAGTTGGATCGACCACGGCTTGCCAGCCAGCGGCTCCCACAAGAACGTGTACTGATGCGAGTAGGGCGACTCGAGGTTGCGCGGCACGTCAAAGTGCAGGTGACGGGCGCCGGGTCCCAGATAGGTATCGCGCAGCGGATCGAGTAGCGATGTCGGCGCCTGCACTTCCACCTTCAGAAAATTGGGCGGGTCCCAGCGCACCTGTTGCAGCGTCTGCGGATAAATCTCGCCGAAGTGCACGCCATAGGCCGCCCGTACAACGCCGAAACCAGGCGTCTGCCATGCCAAGCCGAATTGTGGCGCGACAGTGTTGCAATCGCAATTGAAATCCACCGGAGTAATGCCGTTCACCTCGTTGGGCGCAGTCACCGGCATGTACCGCACGCCATAGTTGACGGTCAGATTGGACCGCATCTTCCACACGTCGCCTGCAAAATATTGCTGTTCGAACCAGCGGAAGCCGCGGTGCCCGTCACCGATCGCCGCCGAGTAGCGGCTCGCAACGCCCATCCGGAAATTCGTAATCGCATCCCGGCCAAAATCGTTGCGGAAATAATAATTGCCGCGCTCACTCGACGATTCCAGGCCGTTGTTTTGCAGCCGGTCCACCTCGACGCCCGCCGAGAACAGATGCTTGCCCGATTGCCGCCGATACAGAGCCGCGTGACGGAAGCGATTAATGCGCCGGTCGATGGGGATGTTGGCATTGGGCCCCAGGCTTTGATAAGCCGTGCCGATCGTCACCTGCGGCCCGACGGCATTCGGTTCTGACACCAGAAGCGAATGCACGCGATCGAAACCGATCGTAACATCGATGAATGAGCGCGCATCGAAAAGATGGTTCCAGGTTATGCGTGCATTGTGCGACTTGGTGTCCGTGTCCGGATTCTGTCCGGCCACGAACTCGAAGGCCATGACTTTCTGATTGGTAAATGTGTGTCGGCCAAAAAGCCGATCGTGCCCGCCGAGATCCTGATCGATCCGGATGTTTGACCCGTCTGTATTGATCGATTGCGGGGCATCAGTGTTGAGCGCGCGCGGATCGATGTCGGTTCGATTGGGCGTGGATTTGGGATACGCATCGATCCAGCGCTGCACCAAGCGGAAGACGGCGGGGTCGGTGGTCAGCGGCGTTCGCTCATTGTCGAGCGGAACCAGCACGTTCCCGTTGACGCTGCCGCGAAGCTTCTGCTGCGAGCCGTCCAGCGACAGATGCGCGCCGCGCCACAATCCCAGTCCCGCCGTGAATCCGTAGTTGTTCTCGTGCGCCGGCTTTACCCCGCCCACCTGGAAAAATGAACGTGCGCTGAAGATGCTGTTGGAGTGCGTAAAAGATAGTCCTCCATGAAAGTCGCGCGAGTTCTTCAGCGCCTGCAAATGAATAGGCAAAACCGGACTGTTGCCGAACTCGGAGCCAAAATACTTGCGTTCTGGCTGAAACTCCGTGACGATCGTGGCGTTGGTGCCCAGCCTCACGTTCAGCTCTTTGAGTGCATTGTTATCGATCAGATTGAACTGGACGTTCTCGTTACGCCGGCTCTCGCCGCCCGCCGCATCAGTGCTGCCGAGAAGATTGAGTTCGGTGCGTTTGTCTTCCGCCGACTTCTGCTGGTTCTCCGCTGTTTTGGGAGGCTCCGACGGCGCCGATTGCTGGGCCGCCCCGAGCAGAGCCCAGAGAACGAGCTGAAGCATGTTTACTCATTATGACAAGGTTCCCGGCTGCGCTCGTTGCTTTTCCAAACCATTGCCGAGGACGCCGCGCTGGGCGCCCTTTGACGCCGTAAGTTGATTTTCCGTGGTTCGGCCCTAGAGGCCATCCCACAACGTCGTGTTCGATGTCCTCGGTGTACGACGCCACAGCGCCGCTCGGATCGCCTGCCATTTCGGCGGCGATGTCTTCGGCAATTAGCCGGTCCATCGTTGCCTTTTCCATAACGCTTCCAATTTGCATCTTAGTAAGGTTGACTTACTTATAATAGTAAGGTAAGCTGACTAATATGTCAGGCGGTAAAGTCCCTACCGGCAAGACTGATCCGCCTGCCGTGGGTGCCTTGCTCCGCTTGGCTTGGCAAACCGTACGCGAGCGGATTTATAGAGGCGTCAGTGGCGACGGCTATGACGACCTCAATCGTTCGCACGTGGCGCTATTCCGCTATGAAGGGCTCGACCACAAGCGTCCCACTCAACTCGCCGACCAAATGCAGATCACCAAGCAATCCATCAACGACCTTTTACGCCACCTGGAGGATCGCGGCTACATCGAGCTCAAGCCTGATCCCGGCGATCGCCGTGCGCGCTTGATCGTCCTGACTGCTCGAGGGCGGCAGTTTGAAACCGCTGTGCGCAGCCATGCGCAAGCCACCGAGAGCGAACTGGCTTCCTTAGTTGGTCGACGGCGCTTCCAGGATTTCCGCAAGACGCTGGTCCAGATCGCCAGAGTCGAGGAACGCGGCAACTCACCAGTCCGTTGCATGACACTATGATTTAGGAGATTCCGGTTGGACACCGATACGGCTATCGGCGGGCCTCGCGGCCAGTTCCCTTCCACGCAGCGCTCGCTGCTCGAAGCGGTCTCGGCCGGGCTACCCAATGACGCGCTCGAGCGCGTGATCGCGCTGTATTGGAAACCTGTCTATCGATTCGTCCGCCTCAAGTTCCGCAGGAACAACGAGGACGCCAAGGATATCACGCAGAGCTTCTTCACTTCCGCTCTTCAACGTGATTTCTGGGCGCGCTTCGACCCGGGTAGAGCCTCTTTTCGTACGTACCTTCGCATGGCCGTCGAGCGCTTTGCGGCCAACGAATATGCCGCCGCCAAACGGCAAAAGCGTGGCGGCGATGTTGAGTTCGAACCGCTTGACGAGCGTGCCGCCCAAACCGAATCTCCCGAAGATCTTTTCGAACGCGAGTGGCAGCGCCAGTTGTTCGCCCTCGCCCTCGATGAGCTGCAAGCGCAATGCGAAGCTTCCGGCAAGCAACTCCAATTCCAGATCTTCGATGCGTACGACCTGGCCGACCACGAGCGGCCGTCCTACGCCGATCTCGCCGTACTCTACGGGATCACCGAGATTGCGGTAACCAACCATCTCGCTTGGGCGCGTCGCACATTGCGCGCATTCGTTGTCGAGCGGCTGCGAGGCGTGACATCCGGCGACCGCGAGCTGCGAGAGGAGATGCGCCGTCTATGGATTTGAGCGACTCCGTACTCGATCACTTGCGGACCGTCGCTGCGCTGCCCGATCTCACGGGAACCCGTTACGAGCTTGAATCGGAGATAGGACGCGGCGGCATGGGAGTCGTCTACGCCGCCCACGACCGCCAGCTCGATCGTCGAGTCGCGCTTAAAGTCTTCGACATTGCTCTGGCTGGTGAAGCGCAACTGATCGCGCGGCTCGAGCATCCCGGCATCGTGCCTGTCTATGAGGCGGGCACTCTGCCCGACGGCCGTGCGTTCTACGCAATGAAACTCGTCGCGGGCGCGCGGCTCGACGACTACCTGGTTGAGTCTGTTTCGCTCGCCGAGCGCTTGCGAATTGTGCGCCGCGTCGGCGAGGCGCTCGCCTTCGCCCACACACGTGGTGTCATCCATCGTGATCTCAAGCCTCAGAACATAATGGTCGGGCAGTTCGGCGAAGTTTATGTCATGGACTGGGGCGTGGATGCCGTGGCCGGCACTCCTGCGTTTCGCGCGCCCGACGCCCAGCTCGATGAACTCTCCGACAATTACGCTCTCGGCGCTTTGCTCAAGTTTGCGCTTCCTCAATCCGCCCAGCCTGCTCTCAGCGCCATTGCCGCCAAGGCCATGAGCATCGACCGAGCCGCCCGTTATCGCGACGCTCCGGCGCTGCTGGCCGATATCGAGCGTTTCCAGGAAGGCCTGGCCGTGGAAGCGTGGTCCGAGCCTCTTTGGCATCGATTCCGCCGGTTCTGCTCGCGCAATGCTCTTCTGCTTGGGCTCCTCGGAGCCTATGCCGGCGTAAAATTGCTGCTGTTTTTTCTGCGAAATCTTTAAAGGAGTTCCCGCCTGCCTGTAAGTCTGTGGTGAGAGGTGAAAGATGAACAAGATCGTGGTTGGACTGATTTTTGGTGTGATCCTGGGCGCTCTGGATGGCGCCACCGCATGGTTCTATCCCGAAACGCGCTCGGTGATCGGCGGAATCATGATG
>JACXTT010012412.1_pt1 | contig 11308 bp, 10 predicted proteins | sample 9270951 | NCBI WGS metagenome assembly JACXTT01 (sample SAMN15532306, study PRJNA645909) | rock metagenome | isolation source: weathered quartz diorite | place: Puerto Rico | collected 2017-06-21 | reverse complement strand
GGGGTGGCCGCGGGTGGGGGCGGGGGGGCGGGCGTCGCCGCGCGCCTCGCGGGGGTGAACGGCGTTGAACTCGCCGGGGGGGGGGAACCGATGGTAGGCGGGGGAGGCGGGATTCTGGAGGTCCGCGGGGGGTTGCTCGAGTTCCTCGCGGTCGCGGGGCGGGAGCCCGACGACGAGGCGATGTCGGTCGGAGGGATTCGCCCGACCGTGATCCGTCGCGGATGCCACGAGCGGCGAGCGCGAGCCCGGCACCACGACGGCCGTCGCCCCGGCGCGTGCGGCGGCGCCGAGCACGAGTGCGGCGACGATCGCCGACGGTAGGGACCGCCCGGCTGCGCGCGTCGGGCGGCCGTTGCACATCCTCTTCCGTGATAGCGGGCGTACCGGAGGAAGCTCAAGCGACCGACGTCGAGCAGCACGGCGAATGACGTGGCGACCGCACGGGATCCGCGGAGGACGGTCGGCCGCTCGAGCCTGCCTCCGGGCCGACGTGAGCCACGTCTCGTGCCCGCGAGTAGATGGATGGACGCCCGGGCGGTGCGACTACGAGCCGCGACGTCTGCGGCCGAGCCAGCCGTCGACCGACAACGGCCCGGCACCGGCGGAGATCAACGCGAGCAGCCCGGAGACGTAGAGCAGGTTCACTTCGTATCCCGGCGGGCCGAACTGTGGTCCGGTCGCCGTCAATCCGACCGTGTTGATCGAGCTGAAGCCGTTCCGCAGGTGCACGGTGAACATCGCGACCAGCATCACGGCGATGAGTGGGATGCTCACGATCTGGACGAAGGCTCCCACGACGAGAGCGAGTCCCCCGATCAGCTCCGCCATCGTCGAGACCCAGGCGGTCGTCGAGGGAAACGGGACGCCGATCCAGACGAGGAGCTTCGCAAAGCCCGCAGGCCCTCGGCTGAGCTTCGCCCATCCGTGGACCATGAAACCGCAACCCAGCACCAGCCGGACTGGCAGGGTCGCCCACCTGCGGCGTGGCACGTCGTCGATGTTCGGCATCTCCACGTCTCCCAAGCCGGATTCAGAGAGCTTGCGGTTCGATGCCGATCGGCGATCGGAGGTTTCGCCCGGCCGCGCGGAGCCGGGTCAACCACGCGTGCAGCAGAGGATCGCCGCGGCCGCACGATCGACGTCCGCGTCGGTGGTTGTCCAGTTCGAAACCGAAACGCGGGCCGCGGCGATGCCGCGCCACGTCGTCCCCCCGAGCCAGCAGGTTCCGTCCTCCTGCACGCGGCGAATCACGCGACGCGTGTGCGCGTCCGCGTCGCCGCCACCCGCCGGCAGGAACCGCGCGAGGATCTGGTTCGACGGCACGTCGTTCAGGATCTGCACGCCCTCGTCCTCGGCGAGACGGTCGGCCATCCGCCGAGCGAGTCGACAGCACCGATCGACGAGCTCGGTGACGCCGCGGCGGCCGAGCGAGCGCAGCGTCGCATAGACGGCGAATCCGCGCGCACGGCGCGAGAGCTCCGCGACCCAGTTGGACGGCTCGCGCTCCCCGCCCACGGCCTCGACGTAGTACGGCGCGCCGAGCGTCATCGCACGCCGGTGGGCGTCGCGGCGGCGCACGAAGACGAGGCCGGAGTCGTAGGGCACGTTGAGCCATTTGTGCGCGTCCGTCGTCCACGAGTCCGCCCGCTCGACGCCGGCGAGGTGCCCGCGCAGCCGCGGAACCGTCGCGGCCCACAGCCCGAACGCGCCGTCGACGTGGAGCCAGCCGTCGCGGGCGTGCACCAGGTCGGCGATCTCCGCGAGCGGATCGAAGGCTCCTGTGTTCACGTTCCCGGACTGGGCGCAGACGATCGGTGGCCCGTCGACCGCGGCGAGCACGGCGGCGAGCGCGTCCGGCCGCATGCGGCCCTGCTCGTCGACCGCGATCCGTCGCACCCGATCCCGTCCGAGGCCGAGCATCTGCAGCGCGGCGAAGATCGTCGCGTGCGACTCGTCGCCGGCGACGAGCGCGATGGGTGGTGCCCCCGTGAGACCCTGCGCCTCGACGTCCCATCCGGCGCGCTCGAGCACCGCGTGTCGCGCGGCGGCGAGGGCGGTGAAGTTGGCCATGGTGGCCCCGGTCGTGAAGCCGACGCTCGCGTCCGGCGGCAGGCCGAGCAGGTCGAGGAGCCACGCGGCCGCGACCTCTTCTGCGACCGCGGCGGCGGGCGACATGACGAAGAGGCACGCATTCTGGTCCCACGCGGACGTCAACCAGTCGGCCGCCAGCCCGGCGGGATGCGTCCCGCCCACGACGAAGCCGAAGTAGCGCGGCCCGGCGCTCGCAACGAGGCCGGGGTCGACGATGCGGGCGAGCGACTCGACCACCGCCAGCGGGTCCGTTCCCTCGTCGGCGAGCGGACCGCCCAAAGCGTCGCGGAGCGTCGCGGGATCCAGGGGACGGGCGACGGGACGTTCATCGAGCGAAACGAGGAAGGCGCGCGCGATCTCCGACGTCCGCGTGAGCAGGTCGGGCAGGCCGTCGGTGATCATGCCGCGAACCCTAGCGCGAGGGGGGCTACCGTAACAGATGCAGTTGTGCGATCAACCAACTGGTACAGATGGCGGACGGACGGCTACGGTACGAGCGTGTCGCAACGCTCATCGAAGAGCAGATCGCGCGAGGGGTGCTGCGTGCGGGCGATCGCGCGCCGTCGTTGCGGTCGCTCAGCAGGCACCAGCGCGTGAGCGTCGGCACGGTCCTCGAAGCGTACGCCCGGTTGGAGGCGCGCGGGGTACTCGAAGCGCGCGCGCGGTCGGGCTTCTTCGTTCGCGTCCCCTACGCCGAGCGAGCGCCCGAGCCGCGCGTCCGGGCCCGGCTGGTCGCTCCCCGACGCGTCGGACGCGGGGCACTCATCGCCGCCGTCATGGACGCGGCCGCCGACCCGCGCGTCACGCCGCTCGGAACGGCCTGCCCGTCGCCGTCGCTCCTGCCCTACCGTACCCTCAATCGATTTCTCCGCCGCGCGATCGCCGACGATGCGATGCACGGCGCACGGTACGACGGGACGCGCGGGTCGCCGGCGCTCCGACGTCAGATCGCCCGCCGCGCAGTGCTCCACGGGTGCGCGTCCGACCCCGACGACGTGATCGTCACGTGCGGCGCGACGGAGGCCCTGCACCTGGCCCTGCGGGCGGTCTGCTGCCCCGGCGACCTCGTCGTCCTCGAGTCGCCGACGTACTTCGGCATCCTCCAGGTGGTCGAGGCGCTCGGTTTGCGCGTCGTCGAGGTCGCGGCGCACCCGCGGACCGGGATCGACCTCGACCGCCTGGCCGGCGTGCTCCGCGCACACCGCGTCGCGGCCTGCGTCGCGATGCCGACGGTCCAGAACCCGCTCGGCGCGTCGATGGGCGTCGCGGCGAAGCGCGAGCTCGTCGAGCTCCTGGCGGGTCAGGAGATACCGCTCGTCGAGGACGACGTGCACGGCGACCTCGTCTTCGACCTGACGAGGCCGCCGCCCGCGAAGAGCTTCGACCAGGGCGGTCTCGTGATCTACTGCACGTCGTTCTCGAAGACGCTCGGCCCCGGGTTGCGCGTGGGCTGGGTCGAAGGCGGGCGCTTCACCGCGGCGATCGAGCGAGTGAAGCGCACGACCACGCTGTCGACGCCGTCGCTCGCACAGGCCGCGATCACGGCGTTGCTCGCTTCCGGCGCCTACGAGCGGCACCTGCGGCGCCTACGCCGGGCGTTCTCCGAGCAGGTCGCACGCACGAGCGCCGCGATCGCGCGCGAGTTTCCGCCCGGCACGCACGTCACCCGGCCCGCCGGCGGCTTCGTGCTCTGGGTGGAGCTGCCGCCGGGCGTCGATGCGATCGTGCTCCACCGCCGCGCGCTCGCGCGAGGGGTCAGCGTGTCGCCCGGGCCGATGTTCTCCGCGACCGGACGGTACGCGAACGCGATTCGCGTCAACTGCGGCCATCCCTGGTCGGCGCGGATCGAAGCGGCCGTCGCGACTGTCGGGCGCCTCGCGAGATCACTGTTCAGCCCGTCTCATTGAGCGCACTCGGGACGGGCCGTCGGTGCGCCCTCGACCGATGCATGCGAGACCTGCCGGCGAGCGGCCGGTGTTCGCGATGGCCCTTGACATGCCCCGCGGATCGGTTTAGGCAAATGCCCAAGTCGATCGACTAAGGCGATCGTACAAGGCAAGTGCCCAACGCGGGCGGAAGGAGCAAGGCAATGTCCACGCACTCGTACCCCATGACCACCCCGACCGAGCTGTCGTCGGACACGTCGATCGGCGGTCGCGCCGCCATCCTCGCCTACGGCGTCACGACCTACGTCTTCTTCCTGGCGGTCTTCCTCTACACGATGGGCTTCGTCGGCGGGTTCGTCGTTCCCAAGCACATCGAGAACGGCACGCTCGTCGACCCCGTGCGCGCGAGCGGCATCGACGTAGTGCTGCTCGGCCTGTTCGCGATCCAACACACGGTCATGGCGCGACCCGCCTTCAAGCGCTGGTGGACGCGCGTGATCCCGCCCGCAGCCGAGCGGAGCACGTTCGTGCTGTTCGCGAGCGCGCTCCTCGCGCTGATCCTCTGGCAGTGGCGGCCGCTCCCCGGCGTCGTGTGGGAGATCAAGAGCCCGGTCGGTGTCGCGCTGCTGCACGGCCTCTACTTCCTCGGGTGGGCGATCGTCCTCTACGCGACCTTCCTCATCGATCACTTCGAGCTGTTCGGCCTCCGTCAGACGATAGGCCATGCGTTCGGCTGGGCGGCCGAGCCGGTGCAGTTCACGGAGCGCTCCCTCTATCGCGTGGTGCGGCACCCGTTGATGCTCGGCTTCCTCGTCGCGTTCTGGAGTGCACCGGTGATGTCTCCGGGACGTCTGCTCTTCGCCGGGGTCATCACGGCGTGGGTCCTGCTCGCGATACGCATCGAGGAGGCGACGCTCGTCGAGATGCATGGCAAAGCGTACGAATCCTATCGCCGCCGCGTCCCGGCCCTGCTGCCGCGGCTTCGCCGGCGGACGTGAGCGGACGAAGGGGAGGGCGCTTCAGATGGCACGACACGACGCAGCGGTGGCCCGACGAGGCGTGCATCGCCGGCTCCGGGCCACCCGGACGGACCCGGCTACGGCCGCCGACGGCCGCCGGGAGCCCGTCGATGCATTGCTCGATGCGGCGGAGCGCATGCTCGTCGAGCAGGGCTACGGTGCGATCACGACCCGAAAGCTCGCGGAGCGGGCGGGCATCAATCCAGGGCTGGTCCACTACTACTTCGGCTCGATGGAAGAGGTGATGGTGCAGGTGCTCGAGCGCTTCACCGCGCGTCTGATCGCGCGTCAACGCGCCATGTACGCGAGCGACCTGCCGTTCCTCGAAAAGTGGCGCGCGGCGTGGGCCTTTCAGGAAGAGGACCTGGCGAGCGGGTACTCGAAGATCTGGCTCGAGCTGCAGGCAATGGCGTGGAATCGACCGGAGCTGCGCACGCGCGTCCACCAGGTGAACGCGGAGTGGAGGCGGGTGCTCACCGAAGCATTCGCGCCCGCGGTGCGGGAATACGGCTTCGACGCGCTCTCGCTCGATGCCACCGTGGGCCTCGTCATGACCATGGCGCAGGGATACGCGCTCGAGCGCCTGTCGGGCATCGAGGAAGGCCACGGGGCCCTCCTCTCCGAGATCGACGGTTGGATGAAGTCGCGGATGCGCGCTGCCACGCGCGCTCGCTCGAGGAAGGAGCGGTCGAGATGAGAACCACCTGGCAGCCGACCGGAGAGCAGAGCCGCGCTCGCTACCCCGACGCCGAAGGCTACGCCGTTCGCGAGGACGGCACGCGAATCTTCTACGAGGTGTACGGCGAGGGCGCCCGCACCGTCGTCTTCGTGCCCCCGTGGGCCATCGTGCACTCACGGCTGTGGAAGGCGCAGATCCCGTACTTCGCGAGGCGCGCGCGCGTGATCGTCTTCGATCCTCGCGGGAACGGCAGGTCGGATCGACCACGCGACGTGTCGCTCTACTCCGAAGACGAGAACGCCGCCGACATCGGCGCCGTCCTCGATGCGACCGGCACCGAGCGGGCCGTCCTGGTGACGATGTCGCGCGGATGCCAGCGGACGCTCCTCTTCGCAGCGGAGCAGCCGCATCGGGTGGAGGGCGCGGTGTTCATGGCGTGCGGGACGCTGCTCTCGCCCGAGCGATGTGCGACGGACGACTTCACGCAGCAGGTCCTGCCCGCCCGCGACATCCCGATCGATGCGCTCCAGAGCATCAACTGGTTCAACCGCGAGGCCTGGCAGCGCGACCCCGAGATCTACCGCTCGTTTCTCGTCTGGTTCTTCGAGACGTTCTTCGAGGCACATTCGACGAAGCAGATCGAGGACGCCCTCGGCTGGGCGCTCGAGACCGACGGTGACACGCTCGCCGCGACGCATCTGGGCCCGCAGCTCGACGCGGAGCGCACGCGCCAGCTCTGCGCCCGCGTCCGGTGCCCCACGCTCGTGCTCCACGGCACCGACGACCGCATCACGCCGTTCGCCGAGGGCGAGGCGCTGGCCGCGATGCTCGGCACGCGCCTCGAGGCCGTCGACGGCTCGGGGCACGGACCGATGGCGCGCAAGCCCGTGCATGTCAATCACGCGCTGCGCGAGTTCCTCGAGCCGGGCTTCGAGCGCGAGCCACGTCCACGCTCCGGTTCTCGCGGTCGGCGTGGACCGAAGCGGGTGCTGTACATCTCGTCCCCGATCGGCCTCGGTCATGCGCAGCGCGACGTCGCGATCGCCCGAGCCTTGCGACGACGTGTGGACGGGATCGAGATCGACTGGCTGGCGCAGCATCCGGTGACGGTCGTGCTCGAAGGCGAGGGCGAGTCGATCCATCCGGCCAGCCGTCACCTCGCGAGCGAGTCGAAGCACATCGAATGCGAGTCGGCCGAGCACGACCTGCACTGCTTCCAGGCCATCCGGCGCATGGACGAGATCCTGATCAACAACTTCATGGTGTTCGACGACGTCGTGCGGGAGGGAGGGTACGATCTCGTCGTCGGCGACGAGGCGTGGGAGGTGGACTACTACCTGCACGAGAATCCCCGACAGAAGCGCGCACCGTACGTCTGGCTGACCGACTTCGTGGGCTGGATCCCGATGCCCGACGGCGGCGAGCACGAGGCCTTCCTCACCGCCGACTACAACGCGGAGATGATCGGGCACATCGCGCGCCATGGCGACGTCCGCGACCGAGCCATCTTCGTCGGCAACCCCGCCGACGTCGTGCCTCGCACCTTCGGACCCGACCTGCCCTGGATCCGCGACTGGACCGAGCGGAACTACACGTTCTCCGGGTACATCACGGGCTTCGACGGATCCGAGCTCCGGGACCGCGAGGCGTTGCGCGCGGAGCTCGGCTACGGCCGCGACGAGAAGGTCTGCATCGTGAGCGTCGGCGGCTCCGGCGTGGGAGCGCATCTCCTTCGACGCGTGATCGCGGCCCATGCAGAGGCTCGCCGCCGGGAGCCGGCGCTCCGCATGATCGTCGTGGCCGGGCCACGTATCGACGCCACCGCGTTGCCCCGTCACCCCGGCCTCGAGGTCGTCGCGTACGTGCGAAATCTGTATCGGCACTTCGCTGCGTGCGACCTGGCGGTGGTCCAGGGTGGGCTCACCACGTCGATGGAGCTCGCCGCCAACGGGCGTCCCTTCCTGTACTTTCCGCTCCGCCACCACTTCGAGCAGAACGTCCACGTGCGCCACCGCCTCCAGAACTACCGAGCCGGCCGGTGCATGGACTTCGACACGGCGATGCCGGACGTGATCGCCGACGCGATCGCCCGCGAGATCGGCCAGCCGACCAGCTACGTGCCCGTCGAGACGGACGGAGCCGACCGCGCCGCGGCGCTCATCGCCGAGCTCCTCTGAGTCCGCCGTAGCCACGTTGGCGGAGAAGGGAAGGCCGTCGCGGCGGATGGCGGCCGCCGGGCTTCGTAGGCACCCACGGCCCGCGCCTACTCGACGCGAATGCCGGCCGGTGATCGCGCGGCTTCCCGCCGTCGCCTGCGGCCCGCGTGACGGGCCTCAGAGTACTGCACGATCTTCCGCAGCGCGCCCTCGAGGCCGATCGCGTGCGCGGGAGCCAGTGCGCGGAGCCGCTCGACGAGATCGGCGAATGGCGGCGGGAACGACGCCGCGGTGCCGGCGAAGACGAGATCGTTCTCGGCCTCGCCGACGTCGACGACGACCACCTTGCCTCCGAACGCGTCATGGATTCGGCGCACGCGCAGCTCGTACGACGGGTCGTCGGTGTAGAGGTTGACGGCCAGTACTCCGGCGGATCCCAGCCGATCGTGGCAAGCGTCGTAGAACGCGGCGCTGCAAAGGCTCTCCGGTTGTCCGGTCCGGTCGAACGCATCGACGATGAGCACGTCGAGCGGCGGACCGTCCCGCCGAACGAACTCCGCACCGTCCTCGCAGATGATCCGGAAGCGGGGACCGTCGCGGGGAATGCCGAACGCGTCGCGGAGGGCAATCACGTCGGAGGACGCCTCGATCGCAGTGAAATCGACCTCGGGAAGCGTCGCCGCGCAATACTTGGCCAGCGAGCCGCCCCCGAGGCCGATCATCGCGATCCGCTTCGGTGCCGGCTGGAGCAGGAGAAACCCCATCATGAGGCGGGTGTATTGGAGCACGAGCCGCGACGGGTCCGCGCGCAGCATGCGGCTCTGGACGGCTCCGTCGCCGAAGTCGAGCCAGATCGTCCCGTCTTCCTCGGCACGAACGACGACCACCGTCCGAGCCTACTCTCTTCGGGTGCAATCGCCGAGCGCCGGGGCGACGAGATCCCGACCGGGGCGATCTGCGCTCGACGCCTCGAGCTCTTCTCGGCGCCGGGAGGCTCGTCGTAGCGGGGCAGCCGGCGTCCATGAACGCCGGCCGCCCGAGTCGATCACGGCGCGAGGTTGTGGTCGGCGTTGCACCCGGAGCCGGTGAGGCTCCAGGTTGGGTGCGTTCCCCGTCGCCGTGTTGCCGAGCACGTTGCTCGGGCAAGCGACGGACAGGCCCGCAGCGGTGTTGTTCCAGGCCGTGTTGGTCGTGAGGTTCGTGCCCGCCTCGGCCTCGATGCCGTTGCTGGCGTTGCCGGTCGCGGTGTTGCCGAACACCGTGCACCCGCTCTCGACGTCGAGGCCGTCGTGGGAGTTCCCGCGCACCGTGTGGCCCGTCACCGTGCTGCCGAAGCCGACGTAGATGCCGTCGTGGCCGTTCGATCGGGCCGTATTGCCGGTCACGCTGCTGTTCCCGGCGCACTGGATGCCGTCCCAGCCGTTGTCGGCCACGACGTTGTCCCGCACCGTCGAGAAATCGCCGACCCGGATCCCGATCGCGCTGTTGTTGAGCACTCGCAGATCAGTCACCGTGATCCGGCTGCTGCCTGCGGCCGCGGAGAGATCGACACCGTTGGCGAAGTTGGCGATCGTTCCGTTGCGGACGGCGGCAAGGCCGGCAACTACGCGTCCACGACGTCGAACCTGCCGATCGTCGCCACGTTCGTGATCGACGCGCCCTACGCGACGACGAACCAGTGCGGCGACGCGATCTTCCCGGGCCCGCCGACGTCGGTGAGCACGTGCAGCTCCACGGCCGCGGCCGGCCTCGTGAAGTGCAAGTGACCCCCGTCTGAGGGGGAGCGCGGCCGCCCGCGGACGATGCGACGTCGCGGAGACCTGCACCGGCAGCGACGCGGCCTGCCAATACTTGGCCGCACCGGGCCTACGGATTTTGGCGGAGAAGGGAAGGAGTCGAACCTTCCATCCCCGGCGAGCGGGGACAGCGCGGTTTTGAAGACCGGTCCGGCCACCGGGCCGGTTCCTTCTCCGTGAGGTCGTGTCTCTAGCACGCCGCCGGTCGCGGGTCGTGCGCGGCCGGCCCCGCGTCGAGAGCGCGACGCCGTGTGGGCCCGGGACCGTCACGCGCGTGACGCTCCGTCACCGGTGCGTCTGTCGGCGCGCCCGAATCCTTTCCCGCGCGGCCCCCCGGGCTGGCACGCCCGCTGCTGCAACGACACATGCGTCCCTGGGCAGTCGCCGCGTTTGCCCTCGCCCTCGCCGGTCCCGTCACGGCCGGGCTCGGACATGCGCAGGCGCTGCCCCCGGACGCCGACAGCGACGGCGTCGCCGACGACGTCGACCAGTGCCCCGACACGCCGGCGTACGACCTCGTCGGCGCCGACGGCTGCAGCGTGTGCCCGTGCGCGGACGATTGGAAGTCGCGTGCCGGATACCTCCACTGTGTCCTCGACGAGGTGCACGCGCGCCGGGTCGACGGAGCGCTCACGCGGAGTGCGGCGCGGCCGTTCGTGAAGGCAGCCCGCAGCTCGACCTGCGGCCAGGACATGAAGGTCCGCTGCTGCATCATGTTTCCCGGCCGGAGCGAGGGGATGTGCCGCGTCGTCGACGAGGCCGCGTGTGTCGGCGACTCGGGCGACGGCGTCTCGCTCGGCGACGGCAGCTGCTTCCCGAATCCCTGCGTCGCGGACTAGCGTCCCACTGGTGACGGCCGCGCGAGTTCGATAAGCACGCGCCGCGTGCCGGCGAGCTGGAAGGCCCTCTACGACACCAACGTCGTGGGCGTGTACCTCCTGCTGGTCGTGCCCGTCGTGTTCCTCGGCCGGCTCCTCGCGCGCGGCTGGCGGCTGGGTCCGGGCGTCGAGCCGTACGCCGCGCGCATCGTGCGCGTCTGGACGATCGTGTTCGCACTCGCGTCGATCGCCGATCCCATCGCGACCGGGCTCCTCGGCGCGCCGCTCGCGCCGTTCGTGGTCCTCGGCGACTTCCGCCTCTTCGCGCTCGTCCTCCCAGTGATGCAGCCCGGCCGCGCGCTCGCGAGCGTCCTCGTCGAGGCGGTCGCGTGGACCGCCGTCGTGCCGGCCATCGCGTTCGGCACCGTGCGCCTCGCAACCATCGTGCTCGGCGAGCCGCCGGGCGTGCTCCTCTGGATCGTCTACGAGTCCTGCTTCGCGGCGCTGACGATCTTCGTGACGACGCGCATCGTGCCCCGGCGCGTCGGCGTCGAGCGGCTCCCGGTCCGCCGCTATCTCCGCGCCGTGCTCGCGATGGTCGTCGTCTACTACGCGCTCTGGGTCGCGTCGGACGTCCTCGTGCTCCGCGGCCACGACGTCGGCTGGGGCCTGCGCGTGCTCCCGAACCTGCTCTACTACGGCGCCTTCGTGCCGTTCGCCTACGACCGCTTCTTCGCCGACGCCTCGAGCACGCGCACCCAGGCCTCCAGGTAACGCGCCCCGCGGAGCGCGGCGGCGCCGCGCGGGTCGCCGACGGTGCCGCTCGGCGCGTGCCGCCGCAGGTCCGGATGGAAGAGCGACTG
>JACXTT010012411.1_pt1 | contig 11309 bp, 10 predicted proteins | sample 9270951 | NCBI WGS metagenome assembly JACXTT01 (sample SAMN15532306, study PRJNA645909) | rock metagenome | isolation source: weathered quartz diorite | place: Puerto Rico | collected 2017-06-21 | reverse complement strand
GCTAAGGGGAGGCGAGGTGCTGCTTCGAGTGCCCGTGCGTGGTGTCTGGAAGGCGAGCGCCGTCTCTCTTGTGTTTGTTGGCGTCATTCTTGAGAAAGCGTACGATCATCTCAGCGTGCGCCTTCTCACGGTCGGCGGGTGCGTCGTCTTCGCAATCGCAGGTGACGTCGAAGACACCGCCGAGCTTGGCCTGGTGCTCGAGCGCCTTGCCGATCAGCTTCTCGCTGCCGGCGAAGTGTTCGCACGCGGGAATGATGGGGAAAGGCTTCTCGCCCTCGAACAGGGCACGGCTAGGATGCGCTGCGTCAACCATGGATCTTCTGTACAGCGGTCGCCGTCGCTGCGCAAGCGTTTCTGTTTGGTATGTGACCTGCTTCCTTACAAGGGAGCGAAGGAGGTCCGCGATGAAACCGATGATGATCCTGAGTGTGCTCGGCATGGCGCTCGCGCCTGCCTGGGCACAGGCGACCGATACCCCAGCGCCGGATACTGCCAAGGACACTACCAAGGCGCTCTCGAAGAACGACCGCAAGGCGATCGAAGAGCTCGCCAAGATGAACACCGCCGAGATCAAGCTGAGCGAGCTGGCCGAGCAGAAGGCCAACCACCCCGAAGTGAAGCAGTTCGCCAAGCAGCTGGTCGAGGAGCACAGCAAGAACAACCAGGAGATCAAGGAGCTGGCGAGCAAGAAGGGAGTGGATCTGCCCGAGCCGATGACTCCGCCGCCGTCCGAGCGCAGCGCCGAGCAGAAACTGTCCAAGCTCAGCGGTGAGAAGTTCGACCAGGAATACATGAAGATCATGATCGACGATCACCGCAAGGTGGTGAACAAGGTCGAGAACGTGTCGGCGCGCGCCGGCGATCCCGAGCTCAAGCAATGGGCCGAGAAGACCCTGCCGACCGTCCAGCAACACCTCGACATGGCCAAGAGCACCGAGCAGTCGCTCAAGACCGCGCCCAAGAGCAAGTAGGCGCCACACCAGAAACGTCACGACGTGGCGCATTGCCACGCACGCCGCTTTTCAACGGGAGAGCCGTCATGTGGAGAGGATTCAAGATCGGACGCATTCGCGGCGTCGACATCGCCGTGGATTGGAGTCTATTCATCGTCTTGTGGCTGATCGGCTTCAGCCTGTCAGCGAGTCTGTTTCCCGCGTGGCACCCGAATTGGCCCACCTGGGCCCACTGGACTCTCGGGTTCACCGCGGCCATTTTGTTCTTCGCCTCGGTGTTGGTGCACGAGCTGGCGCGCGCGATGGTGGCCAAGCGATACGGGCTGCCGGTACGGCGCATCACACTGTTCCTGTTCGGCGGCATCACCGGGCTCGAGGAGGAGCCGCGCTCGGCCAACACCGAGCTGGCGGTAGCGCTGGTCGGGCCGCTCACCAGTATCGTCATCGGCGTCATCGCCTCGCTGCTGGCCAGCGCCGCCGCGGGCCGCGCCGCGTACCAGGCCGACACCACCGAGGGCGTGCTGATGGCGCTCGGTCCAGGCGCGACCCTGCTCGCGTGGTTGGGGCCGATCAACATCCTGCTCGGGTTGTTCAACCTGCTGCCCGGTTTTCCGCTCGACGGTGGGCGGGTGCTGCGCGCCATCGTCTGGCGCATCACCGGTGACTTCCGCCGCGCGACCCGAGTGGCAGCGGGCTGCGGACGCGTGCTCTCTTGGCTGCTGATGGCCTGTGGCGCGCTGATGTTGTTCGGCGTGCGGGTGCCGCTGCTCGGGCGCGGCTTCGTGGGTGGATTGTGGCTGCTGTTCATCGGCTGGTTCCTCAACCGCACCGCGCTCTACAGCTACCAGCGCATGGTGGTGATCGATCTGCTCGACGGAGTTCCGGTGGCGCGGCTGATGCGGCGCGAGACTCCGGTGGTGTCGCCCGACATGACGGTGAGCCAGGTGGTCGACGACTACCTGCTCGGCACCGAGGAGCACGCCTTCCCGGTGGTGCAGGACGGGCGGGTGGTCGGCATGATCACGCTCGACGACGTGCGCAAGGTGCCGCGCTCGGAGTGGCCCAACAAGCGCGTCGAGCAGGTGATGACACCGGTGGGCGCGCTGGGCATGGTCAAACCCAACGAGCCGATGACCGAGGCGTTCGAGCAGCTCGAGAGGCGCAACGTGCAGTCATTGCCGGTGGTGGAAGAAGACGGCCGCCTGAGCGGGGTATTGCGCTACCGGGACATCCTCAAGTGGATCGAGCTGCAGAGCGGGGCGGTGCCCGCCTGATCAGGTTTGCGCGCTGATATCACCGGTAGGAGTCGCTTGACCCTGCGCGCGCGCGGCGAGATGCTGTCGTGCATGAGATTCTCGCTGGTAGTGGCGTTGATGCTCTGGTGCCCGCCCGCATGGGCGGGTAAACGTGAAGCAGAGGACCTGAGGCGGCAGATCGATTCGCAGCGCTCCGGCGCCGGCGATCTCGAGCGGCTCGACGAGCGGCGCGCGGTCACCGACGAAATCACCATGCTGCGCAGTTGGATCGACGAAGCGGCCACTCAGCTGCAGAAGGACGAGCTCGACAAGGTGCGCGAGGTGCTCGACCGCTGCGTGGCGCAAACCGAGCTGATCCGGCAGAAGACCACCGCCGGGCGGATGACCGCTGGGGCGGTCGACAAGGAAGGCGCGCTCAAGCGTGCGCGCGAGCGCAACGAAAAGACCAAGCTCGCGATCCAGCAGGCGACCATCAACAAGAAAGCGCTGGAGCTGAATACCAAATGAGACCGACCCTGATTGCCCTGACGGCGCTGGCCGGCTGTGCCACCGCGCCCAAGCCGCCCGAGCTCGAAGCCTTCGAGCGCATCAAGTCGACCCCGACGGTGGCGCAAGCCGCCAAGAAGAGCCCCGACCTGGTGGCCGATTCGGATCGGCTCTACGACAAGGCGCGCAAGGAGTGGCAGGACAAGGATCTGGAAGAGTCGCGGCGTGATGCGCTGATGGGCGCGATCAAGCTCAAGACCGCGCTCGCGCTGGCCGAGCAGGATCAATCGCGCGCGCGCAGCGCCGCCGCCGGCAGCGACCTGGCCAAGGTCGAAGAAGAATACGGCCGCCTGGCCAAGGAGCTGACCGCGCTCAACGAACAAATCGCGCTGATGCAAAAGCTCGGTGAAGCGCGCTCGTCGGCCGCCAGCGACAAAGCCCGCCTGGCGCAACAGCTCAGCGAAGAACAACAAAAAGCCGCGGCGCGCGACAAAGTGGCCGCCGCCGAGCTGGCCATCAAGACCGCCGACATCGTCGACGCGGCGAGCAACGCCAAGACCGAATACGCCAGCGCCAAGGATCAACTCGAGCGCGCCCAAACCGAGCTCAAACAAGGCAACTGGTCCGCCGCGGCCACCAGCGCCGAAATGGCCAAATCCAAAGCCGACCAGGCCGCCGCCTTGTCGAAGCCGATCTACGAACGCACCGAACAAAACAAATCCGACAAGACCCGCGACGAAGCCCTCGGCCGCGACGCCGCCAGCATCCCCTCGGTCACCGTCCGCCTCGAGCGCCGCGGCGACGTGCAACGCCTGGTCCTCCCGCTCAAGGGACTGTTTGCCAAAAAAACGACCACGCTGTCTTTTGGCAACGAAGCAGTCCTCGACGCGGTCGCCCAACTGGCGAAAAAATATCCCACCTACCCGATCCACATCATCGGCCACGTAGCCCGCGGCGGCCGCCCCGCCGAGCTCATCGCCCTCTCCCAAGCGCGCGCCCAATCAGTCTCCAGCGCCCTGGTCAGCCGCGGAGTCCAAGACGCCCGCCTCAAAGTCAGCGGCATGGGCGCCGACGAACCCATCACCGACAGCAAAGGCGCCGCCAAAGACCTCAACAACCGCGTCGAAGTCATCTTCATCTACCAATGAGCAGCGACGCCAACCCACCGGCCACGCACGGCGGTCTCAGCGGTCGGGCGACGACTTTCGATTCTCCGACGGCAACGGCCTGCTCATCGGCCGGGTGTCACCGCGAACGGCGGCGAGCTCGTCAAGCCGCCCTATGCGGAAGGCGACGTGCCAGTCGCCCGCATCCGCGATCCCGCCGGCAACCTGATCGGCCTCTGGCAGTTCGCTTCGCGCTGAACCTGAACACGTTGCCGTGGGGTTGCTAGAGATGCAGCGTTCGAATGGACGGAGACCGAGGCGACGGGGCGAGCGGATGGCCGGGGCCTGGCTATGTGGTGCGGATGCCTGGCTGAGTGAAGTTGGTGGTGACCCCAGCGTGATTCGAACACGCGGCCTGTTGTTTAGGAAACAACTGCTCTATCCAACTGAGCTATGGGGTCTGACTGAAGTGGTAGCATAGCAGAGGATGAAGCGTGTGCTCGGGTGCGTGGTGGTGGCCGGCGCCGCGGTCGCGTTGCTGGTGTTGGCGCTGCGTGAGGCCTGGGTCACCGACGATGCGCTGATCAGTTTTCGCTACGTGCAGAATCTGGTGGCGGGGCATGGGCTGGTCTACAACATCGGGGAGCGCGTCGAGGGGTTCTCGAACCCTCCGAGGGTGGGGGCGTTGGTGCCATTCGGGGTGGCGCGCGTCAATTTGTTCAGGGCGCCCGTGGGGGTTGGGTTGGCCTGCGCGCTCGCGGAAGTGGTGCTGCTCGGGTGGTTGGCGTGGAAGGTCACGGGATCGCCGTGGCTGGCGGGGTTGGCGGCGGGGTTGTTCGCCAGCGATCGCATCGTCTATGTGTGGACCACCGGCGGGCTCGAGACCGCGATGCACGGGTTGCTGCTGTTCGCGGCGTTCGCGCTGGCGGTGAAACACCGGCGCGCGCCGGGGCGCGGAGTGGTCGCGGTGTCGCTGCTGTGCGCGGCGCTGGCACTGTCACGGCCGGAGGGCGGCATCTTCTATCCGCTCTATGCGGCGCATTTGTATCTCGCGGGGCGCGGCGACAAGTCGTGGCGCTCGACGGTGGCGCGCTCGCTCAACTGGTTCCTGCCGGTCATCGGTGTGGCGCTGCTGATCCGCTTCGCCCATTACGGGGCACTGGTCGCCAACCCGTTCCGCGCCAAGATGAGCTGGGTGCCGACGCTCGGTTTCGGTGTCGGATACTTGCAGGCGTTCGCTCGGCGCCTGTGCCCGAGCGGGCTGTTGGCCATCGCCTGGGTGCTGTTGGCCATCGCCACGCTGCGCGCTACCGTCGAGCGGCGCGGCGCCGACGAGCCCTGCCGCGCGCCGCTGGCCATGGCGCTGCCGGTGTTCGGCGCCCAGTGCGTGGCGGTGCTGGCGATGGGCGGCGACTACATGAACGATTTCCGTTTTCTCCGCCCGCCAATGGGCGTGCTGTACTTCGCGGTCGCCTGCGCGCTGGCGATGGTCCATGAAGCGGGCCCGCGCATCGTCAAGTGGGCCACTTTGGCGCTCGCGGCGGCGTTGGCCGCGTCGCATCTCTACAGCCAACGGCTCGCCACCCCGATGTTCGCCGACGCTCCGCCGTCCGCAGAGCACAAGCGGCAGGTGAGCGCGACCCAACCGCAAGCGGATCGTTTTCGCCAGGCGCTGCTGTCGTTCGCCGAGCCGGCCGATGCACAGCTCGCAGACAAGTCCGGCATGATGGGCTTCGGTCACGCCATCCGCACCGTCGATTGCACCGGCCTGTTGTCGAAGCCGATCGGCTCGGACTTCTATCTGCGCGACGAGTTTGCGGAAACTCACGCCCGCGAGCGTCTGCCCGGGCACGCGCGCTGGCCGACCGTCGATTACCTGCAGCGCGAGCGCTTCACCTTCGTGTTCGCCAAGGTCAACCGCATGCCGCCCGAGCAGCCGGAGATCAACCCGAGGATGCCGCGGCGCACGCGCGAATATCCATTTTTGCACGTGACCGTGCCGCTCGACGGCGGCGAGTTCTTCCGCTTCTTCACCACCCTCGACGAGCAGCAGGTGCGCGAGCGCGCGCGCCACAAGCACCTGGCCGTCTGTACGCGCCGCCCCTGGGGGCCGCTCGACTGCACACCGGGCGGGTGAACGTGCTAAAATGACCACGGGGAATGGGCAATCTTGCGAATGATCTCGGCCTCTTCGCGGTTGTGATCGGTCTCACCGCGCTGGCCGGTTGTGAGCCGGATCCAGTCCCCGAGCCGACCCTCGAGAGCATTCAAGAGCTGGTGTTCAAGCGCCGCTGCGCCGAGCCGGCCTGCCACGGCACCGATTTCCCGCGCCAGGGGCTGGAGCTGTTCAATTCGTCCGCTAGCTTGAAGACCACCGTCAACGTGCCTCCCAACGTGGGCGACGCGGCGCTCTTCTACCCGGCGCGCATCGTCCCGGGCGAGCCCGATCACAGCTTTCTGGTTGCCAAGATCGTCGGGCCGGTCGCCAGCCAGGGCCTGCGCATGCCGACCGGACGAACGCCGCTCTCGGAGGCGACCATCGCTGCGATCCGCGATTGGATCGCGAGCATGCCGCGGTGACCGCCAGACGCTGGTGGCTCTTGTTGCTCGTGATGCCGGCGTGCGGCAACCAACCGACGCTGGTATTTCGCGATCCCGAGACCTGTCGTCAATGTCATCCGCAACACGTCGCTGAGTGGGAAGGGGCGATGCACGCCTACGCGGCCAAGGATCCGTTGTTCCACGCCATCGCCGACATCCAGGCCTCCGACTTCGCGGGTGAGGGCGGGCAATTCTGCACCCAGTGCCACACCGTCCCCGGGTTCCTCAACGGCGAGACGGTCATCTACGCCGGCCCCGGCGGGACGCCGCGCCAGAAGACCACCGGCTTGTCCCCGGTGGCCCAAATGGGCGTCTCGTGCGACGTGTGCCATTCGGCGACGCTGGTGCTGCGGCAGCGCAATGCCGAGCTGTTGTTCGTGCCTGACGGAACCATTCATGGGCCTTTCGGCGACCCGGTGCCCAATGATTTTCATCAGTCGCTCGAATCGCCGCTGCATCGCAAGGGCGACCTGTGCGCCGCTTGTCACGACGTCGACCTGCCGTTCAACTTCCGCGACGTGCCGCTGGAATCGACCGGGCGCGAATGGCAGCAATACCTCGCCAAGGGCGGCGATCAACAATGCCAGGACTGTCACATGCCGAGCTACATGGGACAGGCCGCGGTCGACGGGCCGATCCGGACCGTGCATTCGCACACCTTTGTCGGCGTCGACATGGCGCTGGTCGACTTTCCCGCCAAGCAGCGCCAACGCGAGATGGTCGAGCAGCTGGCCCGCAAGACCGTCGAGATGACCATTGCCCCGCGCGCCGACGGCTTCAACGCCAAGCTGACCAACATCACCGGCCACAGCGTGCCGAGCGGCGTGACCAGCGAGCGCCGCGTGTGGCTCGAAGCCAAGCTCCGCGACGCGCTCGGCGCGGTGGTCTATCAGACCGGCATGCTCGACTCCAACGGTGACTTGATGGACGGCGTGCCCGACCACACCATCAACCCCGGCGGCGACCCGGACCTGTGGTGGTTCGGCTCGGTGGTGACCAATTCGACCGGGCTGATGGGCACGCACCTGGTGACTTTCCCGCACCAGTCGGACGCCATCGACGAGCACCTGTTGCTGCCTCGCTCGAGCGCGACGCACGATTTCAAGTTCCCGGTGCTGGCCAGCGGCAGCTACACCCTCTCGGTGCGCGTACTTCTGCGTGCGGTGCAGCCGTTCTTCATGCGCGCGCTGGAAAAGCATCCGATCTCCCGCATCTCTCCGACGCTCAAGGACGCGATCCCGACTTTGGTGCTGGCCGAAGCCAGCCTGCCGATCGCCATTCCATGACTGTGCGCTGCGCGATGTTGGCGCTGCTGTTGAGCAACGCCGGATGCGAGCCGCCGCCGGTGGACTGTGGAGGGCGCGAGGACCCGGAGCGCGGCCCGCGGGTCGATTGGTTTCGCGACGTCACCGCCGAGTCGGGCGTGCAGTCGATCAACCTGCCGCGCGCGAGCAATCCGATCGGCGGCAGCGGAGTGGCGGTCGCCGATGTCGATGGCGACGGCGCGTTGGATCTGGTGGCCACCGCCGGCGTGCGCGGCCCGACCCGCGTCTATCGCAACCTCGGTGAGCTGCGCTTCGAGGACATCACCGCGCAGAGCCCGTCGCCGCTGGTGGCGGCCAACGGCGCGACGCTCGCCGATCTCGACGGCGATGGCGATGCCGACCTGGTGCTGGCCGACGAATCGGGCGGCGCGCTCTACGAAAACGAGGGAGGCGGCCGTTTTCGGCGGCGCGACGGGGGCAGCCTGCTGCCGGCGCCCACCGCCGGCGGAGGCGTGCTGGCCGCCGACTTCGACGGCGATGGCCTCCTCGATCTCTACTACTACGCGTATCAACAGAATTCAGCGACGCGCACGCGCAGCCAGTTGCTGCGCAACCGCGGTGGCTTCGCCTTCGACGACCTGACCGCCAGCTACGGTCTCGGCGAGCAGGGTTACACCTGGACGGTGTCGTGGTTCGACTACGACGGAGATGGAGCGCCCGACCTCTACGTGGCCAACGATACCTTCGTCAACGATGCCGGCGCCCAGGGAATGATCAACGTCCCGCGCGGCCTGCCCGATGCGCTGTTTCACAGCGACGGGAGCCCTGGCGCGCCGCACTTCACCGATCGCGCCAAACCGGCCGGGCTGGCCGACCCGCGCAGCTCGATGGGCGGCCTGGTCTCCGACTTCGACGGGGACGGCCGGCTGGACTTGTATGTCAGCAACGTCGGCCGGAATCATTTGTTGATCAACGGGGGCAATGGAACGTTCACCAACCAGACCGATCGCTTCGGCGTCGGCGCCACGCGCCGCTCGAACGCGCTGTGTCCGGACACCGCCACCGACGAGCGGTGCTTGCTGGTCTCGTGGGGTGCCGCGCGCTTCGACGCCGATCACGACGGCATCGATGACCTGCTCATGGTCGATGGAGCAGTCGACGAGCCCGCCGACCAACCCTCGGTGGAGTACCGCGGCGGCCCCGGAGGCGAGTACCGCGAGGTCAGCGCGGGTATCGGCTGCCAGCGGGGACGCGCGCTGGTGCCGGCCGACTTCGACGGCGACGGCGATCTCGATCTGGTGATCACCTCGTACTCCGGTCCGCTGCGACTGATGCGCAACCAGGCTCCCGCCGGCCGAGGCTGGCTGCGGGTGCGCCTGATCGGCAAACGCTCCAACCGCGATGGCGTAGGCGCCACCGTGACCGCGCTCATGCAGGGTGGCCGGCGCGTGGTGCGCGCGGTCGGTGCCGGCGGCATCGTGCACTCGTCCGCACCGGTGGAGGCACACTTCGTCGCGGCCGACGACTCCATCGACGCGCTCGAGATCCGCTGGCCATCGGGCACCGTCCAGACGGTGACGCCGGTGCCGCGCGATCAAGTGATCGCGATCAGCGAGCCTTGAGCCGCCGGCACGCTGCCAGCAGCAGCGCAGTCAGCAGCAGCACCGGAAGCAGCCCGAGGTCACGGGGAGCGCCGGCCAGAACACAGCCGCAGCCACCCGGGGGCGGCTGCGCGCCGCACGGTTGGGCGCAGCGGCACGAGTCCGGCCACAGCCGCGCGCACACTTCGCCCGCGGCGCATTGGTCGTCGCTGCCGCACGCCGCGCCGTAGTTGGCCCAGCCCAGGCCGGTGAGCTGACACTGGCCGTCCACGCCGGTCTCGAGCAGGCAGCCCAGGGCCGCCGGGCAATCCGCCGCGGTGGCGCAATGCGAGCTGCAAATCTGATCGGGCGCAAACGCGCTGGGTCCCCAATCGAGCGGCGCAGCGGCGCTCGCGCTCAGGTAGGGCTGGATGAAACCGGCGATGAGGGTGTCGCTGCGGACCGCCACCGCCTGCTGCGCGCAGGCCGGATCGCCCAGCGCCACCACCGCGGCCAGCTCGCCAGACAAGAACAGCGGTGCGCCCAGATCGCCGTTGCACACGCTCGCCGACGGCGGCGTGACCCGCACGGTGAGCGCGTCGACCTGCGCGAGCGTCATGGAGCCCTGACGTTTGAGCGCGTCAGGGGTGGCCGCCGGTCCGGTGGTGCCGAAGCCGACCACCCGCAGCGACGCGCCGACCGAAGTGACATCGAGCGGGCCCGAACGCAGCATGGCGGGCGCGACGGTGACCGGCTCAGCCAGCCGCAGCAGCGCCACGTCGTGATCGGACGAGCCCTTCATGTAGCTCGGGTGCTTGTGCACGTCTGACACCGCGACGAAGCGCGCCTGCGTATCGACGAATACTTCATAGGATCCCGCGGCATCCGCCAGCGTCAGACAGTGGGCGGCGGTCAGCACCACGCGCGGCGCGATCACCGTGCCGGTGCACATCACGGTGAGGTTCGTTTGCTGGCATCGCGAGCGGCGCGCGATCACCGCCACCACGGGCGCATCGCCGGTGTCGACGGTGCCGCCGACGATGGCGCGCGCGTCGGCGACTGCCAGCGCCGAGCAAAACGCGTAGACGAGCAGCGCACGCATGCCAGTCACCGAGTCTCGCGCGGCAAGAACGCGATGCATGGGCTAGGCATGTGTCCCGGGTTCATCTTCTCGGCCGCAGCCGAGAGCCTGGCGATACGCGCGACGCGGTCGGCGGGTCCCAGCTTGGCATAGAGCAGGTCGAGCTGCCGCAGCAGCCAGCGATCGAGCGGAATGCGCAGTAACGCTTGCTCGAACTGCACGGCCGCGGCCTCCAGGCGGCCGGCGTCGCGGTCGTTGACCGCCAGCAACACCAGCGCCTGGAGCTGATCCGGTCCGGCGGCCGCGGCCCGTTGCAACAGCGGCAGGGCCTCGTCGCGCCGGCCAGCACGGAACAAGGCGCCGGCCTTCTCCTGGAGCGCGATCGGATGATCGGGAACTACGCGTAGAGCGCGGTCCAGCGCCGCCAGCGCCTCCGGATCGTCGGCCGCGCCGCCGGTGGTCGCGATCGCTTTGGCATAGTCGATCAACGCCTCGGCGTCGTCCGGCGCCGCGCGCAACACCGCGATGCGCGACTGCCGGCAGCCCTCGGTGGCGCGCTGGCGCGCCTCGGCGGTGCGCGAGCGCCCGGAATACAGCGTCTGATACTCCTGACTCACCAGCTCGAGAGCGCGCCGCACCATTCCACCGGCGGCCACGCCCTGGACCAGATGGGGCAGCGCCTCGCGATCGCGCCCAGTCAAATGAAACGCCATGCCGTACAGCGCCGGCAGGTCATTGCCGGACGCGATCTCGCCGAAGCGATCGGCGTACGGCACCATCGGCTCCGAGAGCGGCTTGATGGGCGTGCCCATCGGGCGTGGCGGCGAGATGCGCTTGCGGATGAAGTGATCGCTGATGGGCAACGGAATGCCCGGCGCGGTCATGCGGAAGTCGTCCGGCGTGTCTCTGCGCATGTGACACTGCGCGCAGTCGTCCCCGTTGACACTGCGCTCGGCCATCGGTCCGGTGCACGCCGACTCC
>JACXTT010012410.1_pt1 | contig 11309 bp, 10 predicted proteins | sample 9270951 | NCBI WGS metagenome assembly JACXTT01 (sample SAMN15532306, study PRJNA645909) | rock metagenome | isolation source: weathered quartz diorite | place: Puerto Rico | collected 2017-06-21 | reverse complement strand
CGATCGCCTTGCCGGTGTCGGTGACGGTCGCGCCGCGCACCAGGCCGTCGGTCGGCTGCATGACCACCGCGCGCACGCGCCCCTCGCCGAGGTGGGCGGCGACCTCGCCGGTGAGGATCACCGACTGGCCTTTCTCGTTCTTGAGGTCGATCTTGACCGCGTTGAGCAGCTTGGGCAGATGGCCCTCGGGGAACTGGACGTCGACGACGGGGCCGATGATCTGGACGACTTTGCCGGTGGGGGCGGTCATGGGGGACTCCTGGGAAAAAACTGGCGGGGATTTATTTCGAAGGGGCGGCGGCCGGGGCCGGAGCGGAAGCGGCCACGCCGGGCTTGGGCAGGCAGACCGCGGAACCGGCTCCGGGGCCGAGCTTGAGGGAATTGAGGATCGCCTGCTTGTAGGCGAGGCCGCTCGCTTCGTCGCGGGCGTCGGTGTAAAAAACGAACGCGATCAGCCACGGCCCCTGCGCGGTCGCCCACACGTGGGCGTTCCACGCGGCCGACTTCCGGTTGAAGTCCGGCTCGACCTCGCGGCGCCAGACGCGGACGCGGAAATTCGCGCCCCCCGCCCTCTGCAGCGCCGCCGGGGAGCGGTCGCTGAATTTGTCGGCGCGGAAGGAGTCGTCGAGCCCCGCGACCACGCGGGTGAAGCTCTCGCAGGCCAACTTGTCGTTCAGCTTCGCGACCCGCGCCTCGAAGCGGAACGGGCGGGCCTCGCCGCCGGCCGCGGCCGCGAATTCGGTGAAGCGGCTGTCGCTCTCTCGCGCCGGGCTTTCGAGGGTCAGCCCCACCGGGAGCGCGAAGGAATAGTCCGCGCCCGCGGAGCCGCTCAGGCGGCCGCCGGCGGCCGCGGTTTTCGGCGCGGACGGGCCGGCCGAAGCCGCGAGGGCGGCGGCGAAGAGTCCGGCGGCGATCAGCGCGGCGGCCTTCATGGAATTCATCAGCCCTCGAGCGCCGCGGCGCCGGAGACGATCTCGATGATCTCCTTGGTGATGCCGGCCTGGCGGACGCGGTTCGCGTAGAGCGAAAGCGAGCTGATCAGTTCGCTGGCGTTGCGCGAGGCGGCGTCCATGGCGGTCATCTTGGCGCCCATCTCGGAGGCGACCGACTCGAGCGCCATGCGGTAGAGCTGGATGTCGAGGTGCTTGGGGACGAGCCCGCCGATCAGGGTCTCGGGCGCCGGCTCGTACTTGTAGCCGATCGGAAGCTGTCCGCCCTCGAATTCGGCGCGCTCGAGCGGCAGCAGCCGCTCGAGCGTGACCTTCTGCGAGATGACCGACTTGAACTCGTTGTAGATCACGTAAACGGCGTCGAGCTTGCGGGCCTCGAAATCCCGCGCGAAACGGCGCGAGACGGCGGCCACGTCGTCGAAGACCACCTTCCCGGTGAAGCCCGGGTGGGTCTCGCCCGCGGTGTCGCGCCGCTTGAAGTACTCGAAGCCCTTGCGGCCGCCGAAGTGGATCTCCACCGCGAGCCCCGCGGCCCGCTTCTCGGCCACCACGCGCTGCATCTCGCGGCAGAGCTGGGTGTTGAAGCCGCCGCACAGGCCGCGGTCGGCGGTCAGCAGCAGCACCGCGATCCGCCTCTCCGGGCGCACCGCGAGCAGCGGGTGGGCGTCGGGGCTGACGCGCGCGGCGAGCGAGCCGAGCACCTCGTGCATCTTCAGCGCGTAGGGGCGCGCGCCGAGGATCGCCTCCTGCGCGCGGCGCAGCTTGGCGGCGGCGACCATCTTCATCGCCTTGGTGATCTGCTGGGTGCTCTTGACCGAGCGGATCCGGCGGCGGATGTCTCTCAAGTTGGCCATGGGTCACGTAAAAGCGCGCTGACGACCGACGCGCGGGGAATGCTGAAATTTGAGGCGTTGATCCGGATGCAGGAAAAAGTGAGGACGAATTCTAGCAGAATTGACGGGCCGAAAAGTTCGAACCCGAACCCCCGACCCGCCTCCCGAAAAGTAACCCGATGATTGCGGGAGTCCCGGGGAAAATAGCGACCCCCCAAGCCCAAGGAGGCGAGCCGCTGCGGGCCTGTCGATTCACGACGGAGCGTTAGGAGCGACCTCGCCCCGGCTGAATATGCCGGCATGCGGCTCGTGATGCCAACCCCGACCTCATCAACCCCGAGGCCTGGAACCGATCCGTCCCACACCCCTGAGGGCTCACACAATCCTTGGCGCCACCTCGGGGGGCGGGTCACCTCGAACGCCACGCAACGGCCCGCTGGAGCCGACCACTCCATCATGACTGCGAGGGCGCGCAACGCCCGTGGCAATCTCGGCGAAGGATGGAACCGGAAACGCGACCGGTCTCGTCGACAACGAGATTGCCACGCCGCCTGTGGCGGCTCGCAATGACGAATCGCAGCCACCACCCTTCACTAGACTTTATAGATCATAGACGCGAGCCTCAAGACATACCCGCAAGACATTTATTTTAAGTTGTATAACTTTTCCATGAGTTGTTTCCTGATTAGATTTCTTTTCTTTGCATCACGGATATAACTTTTTAATGCATTATTGTCTAAATGAAATGGGTTACCAATCTCATCCTTCCACCAAGTGTTAAAACATTTTAAGACCGTTGAAAAATCAAGGTCTTGTATTTTACAATTATCAAATCCATGGGTGCAATTAAATCCCAAATTCGTACCGGGTCCGTTTAATGTGTAACTTTCTATAAAATAACTCAACGCTCTTGGATCAATTGTGATACCACGAACAACCCAACCATATTTATAATGCCGGTACATTACATGTGTGTAAAACACACCTTCTCTGTCCATCATTTCCAAGTCAATTGGTTCGATTAGTATCGTGCAGCAGACTGTATTTAGCGGAAGATCCGTGGACAGTCGGGGGTGAAGCGCTTCCACTCTCGGATCGCCAGCGTGGATCGCGTCGACGAGCGCGAAGATTCGTCGCTTTCTCGCGCTCCGGTCGCGCTCGGGAGGTCAGAACGCCGCGCCGAGTTCGAGACGGACGGTGCGGCCTGCGCCGGGAATGCGGGTCACCGGGTTGTAGTCGCGCAGCAACGGCAGATCCTCGCGCCGCGCGTCCGCAAGATCCTCCCCGGTCAGCTGCAGCCAGTACGAGGGCTGGTTCCAGCGCACCGAGGCGCGGGTCGTCCATTTCCCGGGCGCCGCGACGGACGCGAGGCCGGGGCGGGCGATCTCGCGGCGGCCGACGTAGCGCGCCTCGGCCGCCGCACTCAGCGAGCCGCGCAGCCACCAGATCGCCTTGAGGCCCGCCTGGGTGCGCGAGAGATTGTCGGCGTCGACCCCGTCGGCGCGCAGCCGGTAGAGCCCCGCGTCAGCGGTGAGCCAGAAGCGCCGCGACCGGCGCTGCAGCTCGAACTCCCAGGCGCTCCCCTTGCGGCGGACCGGGCTGTTCTGGCTCTGCACCTGGCCGAGCGGGTCGGCGCCGGTGAAGATCAGCCGGTCCCAATCGTAGACCGTGGCGCCGACCTGGCTCTGCCAGACGCCGTTCCAACTGCGGAGCCAGACCCACTGCGCGTTGCGCGTCCTTTCCGGCTGCAGGTCGGGGTTGGCGGCGTAGGAACCGGCGGAAGCGTAATACGCCTCGACGATCGTCGGGTTGCGGAAGCCGGTGCCGAAGATGAGCTTGAAGCGATCCCGCTCGTCGGCCGTCCAGAGCGTCACCAATCGCACGGCGGTGGACGAATCGAAGAGGCTGTGGCTGGCGTGCTGGAGCCCGGCCACGAACCGCAGCCGTTCGATCGGCTGCCACTCGCCTTGCAGGTAGAAATTGACCAGCCGGTAACGCTTGTCGACCGGCGTACCGTAGGAGCCGTCGACATAGGCGCTCTGTCCGACGAGGCGATGCGACTGGTATTCGACGCCCGCCACGCCGCGGGCCCGGTCGCTGAACCGGTATTGGGCGCGCAGCTCCGCGCCGTCCGCGCGGTCGGGGTAGTCGTCGAACGCGTCGAGCGCGTAACCGCTGCCGTCCCGGATGCCGCGATAGACGTAGTACGCGTGGAAGCGGGAGCGCTCGTGCCAGACGCGGGCCGACAGTTCGAGATTCCCGAACGCGGGATCGATTCGCAGCTCCTCGAACTCCTGATCGTTGTGGAAGCGGTTCTCGGACAGCCCGATCTCGGTCCGGTACGGCGCCGCCGGCAGGCTCTTGTCGCGGTGCATCACCAGCCCGGCGAAGCTCCACGGCACCCCGCTTTTGCCCTGCGCGCGGAAGTAAACCCCGGTCGCCCGTTCGCGGTCGGCAGCCTCCGGGATGCGGCCGGTATAGCCCGGACTCCCCTCCAGCTCCGGGAATGAGAAGCTCGAGCCGCGCGCGCGCAGGCCGGTCGCGGAGAGCGACAGGTGGACCGGCCCAAGCTCCGTCTGCGCATGGCCCCACGCGGAAAGCGCCCGCTCGGAGCTGTCCGCGACGGCGAGCCGGCCGCCATCGCCCGACTTCGCCTCGGCGTCGCGGGTGACGACGTTGACCATGCCTTGGAAGGCGTTCGAGCCGTAGAGGCTGCCCGCCGGGCCCCGCACCACCTCGATCCGGGCCACGCGCGAGAGCGGCAGGCCGAAATCTTCGCCGGTCTTGGCGTGATAGACCCCGCCCGCACTATTGAGCGCGTGGCCGTCGAGCAGGATGAGAATGCGGGTGTTGTAGTCGCCCGGCACCTCGACCCCGCGCACGCCGATCAATTGGTAAGTGCGATCCTCGTTCGTCCGGTAGCCCAGCACGCCGCCCAGGGCGTCCGCGAGCGTTACGTACCCCATCGCCTGCAGCTCCTCGCCGGTCAGGACCGTCACATCGAGAGGCGCGTCCTGCAACCGCTCCTCGCGCTTCGAGGAGACCGTGACCGGGATGTTGAGCAACTGATCGAGGCTCATTCCGGCATAGTCGCCAACGGTTCCCGCGTCATCGCCCGCCCGCACGATCAGCGCCGCCGTGGCGAGCAGCGCGCAGCCTCGGAAACACAAATCCGCCATGGCAGCCTCCTGCAGGGATTGCCGGTTCTCTGCGGTAAAACATGGGCTCCGGCCGTCGCAATTGCAACCCCGTAACCCCGCCTCGGCCAGCGCCGCAAGCCGCCAAAGGACGAATATTCGCGAAGCGCACAGATGCGCGCCGCCGTTTACGCGACCCGCGAAGCCGCGATTGTGCGGTTGGCGATGGGGATCACTAACCGTCTTTGATTGAAGATTCAGCGCCCGGTCGTGACGGTCTGATAGTGGACGGGAACAGGGCGGGGTTCAAGCACGCCGAAACTTGCATCCGGCGCAGCGGCCGGTTATTAACAAGGAGCGGTGATATCCGGTGACACGCCCGCATTTACGCGGCGATACGGGATGAAAGCGGAGTAAACTCAACCCGCGAACCGACCGGGGATTTATTCGGCAGCGACTCCGGACAATCTGAGCCCCGGGCACTCAAGAAGGGGTGCCTTGGGGTTCCGGCGGTAAAATTCAACGATGATAGGGTGACCAAGGGTGACTTTTGAGGGTCCACTGACGAAAAAAACGGGGCGGCCTGCTGAGGACCGCCCCTAACTTTAGACCGGGAGCGAGGTTATCGGCTGCCCGTTGAATGATCGCGTGGTGGGACCTACAGAACTCGAATCTGTGACCTCTTCCATGTCAAGGAAGCGCTCTACCAACTGAGCTAAGGTCCCGAAGGGCTTGCCGCGGGAGCGGCAAGTCGCCACGTGGGCAGCCGGGTGATTATATCAGCCGGCCTCGCTGACTTCACCGGTAAAATCACCGCTTTCACGCCCCCGCGCCCGTCCGATGTCCACCGAACAACCGATCACCCCCGTCGCGGAGGCCGCCGCCGCGCTCCCCGAAGCCGCGCCCGCCCCCGCGAAGCCCGCCCTCTGGCGGCGGCTGGCCTCCGCGCTGCGCACCGAGCATTTCCTGCTCGCGATCTTCATCGTCTGGTCGGCGCGCAATTTCGACGACTGGCTCGAGCGGCTCGACCACGGCATCAACTACAAGGAGATCAACGCGGTCGGGTTCTGGTGGGTGGCCGGACCGGCGCTGGTGATGCTGGGGATCATCGTCCTGCAGCAGCTCGCGCGCGCGGTGCTCGCCCGCAGCGCGCGCGGGGCGGGGCGCGAGGCGGTCCACGGCGCGGGCAAGATCGTGCTGTGGGCGGCCGACTGGCTCCCCTTCGGCCTCTTCCTCTCGATCTACCTGATGTTCCGCAGCAAGCTGATGCAGAACGACGTGGTCGACGACGAGCTGGCGGCGGTCGAGGTCGCGATCTTCCGCGGCCACGCGGCGATCTGGCTGGAGCGGTTCGCCACCCCGACCACCGTGCTGATCATGCAGGCCTTCTACTGGAGCCACATCTACTTCACCACCCCGGCCACCGCGGTGATGACCTACCTCAAGGATCGCCGCCTCTTCCGCGCGCTGATGCTGGGGATGACGGTGGTGGCGGTGATCGGCGCGCTCGGCTACTACTTCGTCCCCGGCGCGGGGCCCGGCCACTTCCTGCATGACCGGTTCCAGCACGATCTCCCCACCACCAGGCTGGGGGTCGTCCTCGACATGAGCTTCAACGCCCTGCGCGCCCCCGACGACGTCTTCCCCTCGCTCCACGTCGCGATCTCGCTGCTCTGCCTGATCGAGGCGCGCCGGACCTGGAAATGGTTCTTCCGGCTCATCCTGCCGTGGGTCGTCGGCAACTGGATCTCGACCGTTTTTTTGCGCTACCACTACATCATCGACTGCCTCGCCGGCGCCGCGCTCGCGGTGGCCGCCCACTATCTCTGCCACGCGCTGGTGAAATTCGAGGAGCGGCTGAAAAATTTGGTGAATCCGCAGGCGGCGGTTCCGAGTTCCGAGTAACGAGTTCCGAGGGGGTCGGCGGACGTGTCGCCGATCCAACTTTCGTAGTATTCCCGGCGGAGGCGCACGCGTGCTGGTGTGCGTCGCAGTCTTCAAAACTGCCGTTGTGGTTTTGCACCGCAAGGTGGGTTCGATTCCCATGCGCCTCCGCCACCGGAGCCCCATGCGCGCGCAACTGCTCATCCTGCCGCTGACCGCCTGCTTCGCGCTGCGCTGCGCGGGGCAACGCGCGGCGTCTCCGCCGACCCCGTCCGCGCCCGCGAATTCCCCGCCGCCCCGCTGGCCCGTCCCGCCCGGCTGGAAATCGGAGACGCTCCCTTTCCCGCTCGAGTTCGCGCCGGAAATCAAGCACCGGGGCGTCGAGGAATTGCGCTTCATGCCCGGGATGTTCAAACCGGGCGAGCCGGGCTGGTGGTCGTACGGCTTCGTCTGGTGGGTCCGGGAGCGGGAATTCCAGTCCCATGAATCGCTCGAGGGGGAATTGCAGGACTACTTCCGCGGGCTGCTGACCGCGGTCGGGAAGGAGAAGGGGCGCGCCATCGACCCGGCGAAGATCACGGTCGCGCTCCACCCGCTGCGCATGAAGGAGGTGGACGGCTGGCGGCCGATGACCGGCGAGGCGTCGGTCGTGGACGCCTTCAACGACGGCAAACCGCTCGAGCTGCTGCTGTGGGTTTACCAGCGCGACGATCCGGCGCGGCAGCGGCGCGCGGTGGTGGTGCTCGCCTCGCCCGCGCCGGCCGCCTCGCCGGTCTGGACGGCGCTGCACGGGCTGAAGGATTCTTTCCCCCGCTGAGAATTCGTGGGCTTCAAAATGGCGCCCATGCGCCGTCCCCCGCTCGCGCTTCTGCTCGCGCTTCCCCTGTCGCTCGCCGCCGGCGGCTTCAAGCGGCTCTACCCGGCGCGAGCGGGGCTGCGCGTGACGGAATTGAAGGCGCTGCCGGGCGGGGCGGTGGCGATCACGTTGCGCGCGGAAGCGGATGGAACCGAAAGCCACCGGCTGCTGCTGGCGGGCCAGGCGCGATCCTTCAGCTCCGGCGCCGGGGCGATTCCGCTGATCGGCGAGCCGGACGGCCGGTTGGTCTGGCAGGTGGGCGGGGACTGGCTCATCCGCACTTCGACCCGCTCCGGGTTGCGGCGGCAACCCGCCGGGGATTCGCTTCCCGCCGCGCCCCGGGAAACGGACGACCGTTTCACCTTCGACGGCGAGCGTCTCTTCTGGCGCCATTCGGGCGAAAAAAAATTGCTGTTCGAGAACCAGCCCCGAGAAACGCTCGTCGAATGGGGGCGGACGAACGAATTCGGCTGGGTCGTGGTCAGGATCAGGCGGGAATTGCCGGGACTGCCGCCCAAGCGCGAGATCCGGCTCTTTTCGGCGACCGACGGCCATCCGCTCGCCTCGACCGTCGTCGGCAGGGAGTCGCCGGAAAAAAATCTCGCGGTCGCCTTCCAGCCCGACGGGCCGGGAAGACCCGGCGCGCTGGCGGTCATCTCCGGCGGCCATCTCGAATGGTGGAGCCCGTCCGCGACCGACCTCGACGACTGGGGTGAGGTGACGATCGACCCCGCGAAAGCGGTGGCGGCGGAGGCGCCGAAACCCTAGCCCCCGATCTGGATCATCGGCAATTGCAGGGTCGGCCGCGCCCGGAGGAGGTCGGCGGCCCCCTTCGGCTTGTTGTAGCTCCCGGCGCGGATCAGCGCGATCAACGCCTCGTCGCTCTCCCCCGCGCGCAGCGGCTGCTTGAGGTCGGTCGAGAGGTTCGAGAAGAGGCAGGGCATCAGCGCGCCGGTCGAGGTGAGGCGGGCGCGGGTGCAGGCGTCGCAGAAGGAGTCGGTCACCGAGGCGATGATCCCGACCGGGAGCGGGTGGCCGGCGAGCTTGAAGCGGCGCGCCGGATCGCTCGGGTCGCTGGTGTCGCGGGCGACCGGCGCGATGCGGGCGAGCGCGGCGAGGATCGCCGCCTCCGAGACGACCCGCTTGAATTCCCAGTCGACGCCCCCCATCGGCATGAACTCGATGAAGCGCAATTCCAATTCCTCGCGCCGCGCGTAGTCGACGAGGTCGGGGATTTCGTCGTCGTTGACCCCCTTGACCAGCACGGTGTTGAGCTTGAAGCGGGAGAAACCGGCCGCCTTCGCCGCCGCGATCCCGTCGAAGATCCGCTCGATCCCCGGGACCCCGGAGATCTTTTGCAGCCGTTCCTCGCGCAGGGTGTCGAGCGAGACATTCAACCCGGCCACCCCCGCCTCGCGCAGCGCGCGCGCCTGCCCGGGCAAGAAAACGCCGTTGGTGGTCAGGCAGAGCTTGAGCGACGGATGGGCGGCGTGGATCCGCGCGACCAACTCGGGCAGGTCGCGGCGCACCAGCGGCTCGCCGCCGGTGAAGCGCAATTTTTTCAGCCCCAATTTCACGAACAGCCCGACCAGCCGCTCGATCTCCTCGAAGCTGAGGATCTCCGGCCGCTCGAAGGGGGTGAAGTTCAGCTCCGGCCGGCAGTAGAAGCACTTGAAATTGCAACGGTCGGTGACCGAGAGGCGCAGGTAGGTCAGGCCGCGGCCGTGCTGGTCCTGGAGCGGGGGGAGGGGAACACTCATCGGGGCGGGGGGAATGATACGAAGCGGCGGTCGCCGGGTGGCCGACGCCGGCCGGGTCCGGCCACAGGAAAACCGGCGGTTGCCGCCCGCTATTCCGCCCGCCGGGCCAGCCGCCGGCGGAGCAATTTTTTCCACGCCCGCAGGAGCGCCGCCGCGCGCGCGAGCAGCGGCTCGCGCCCCCACTCGCCCCGCGGCAGCCGGCGCGCGACGACCGCGCCGAGGATCGCCTCCGGCGGCAACCAGGTTCCCCCCGGCTCCGCGTCCCCGAGCTGGTAGCGCAGGGGGCCCCGCCGCCAGACGATGCGGTGGACCGCCGCCCCGTCGCCGCAGTCGTAGAAAGCCAGCCCGCCGAGGCGGGGCGGCCCGGCGCGCACCCGCACCCGCGAGCCGGGCGGCAGCGTCGCCCCCATCGAACCGCCGGTCACCGTGAACTCGAGCGGCTCGCCGTCCTGGAGGAATTCGCGCAGCTGCGCGAGGGTGGGCATGGCGGGAATGGTAGAGGGTGCGCGGCCCGCGGTGCGCCGTGCGCGGGGGACCGGGTGCGTTTCCATCCTCTAGAATGGCCCCCGCGTGAAATCGATCCTCATCGCCGACGATTCGCCGACCTTCCTCACGCTCGAACGGACCTTCCTGCGCGACCTCGCCGCGGAGATCCACACCGCGCGAGATGGGATCGAGGCGCTGCGGCTGGCGCGCGAGAAGCAGCCCGACCTGATCCTGCTCGATGTCGAGATGCCGCACATGGGGGGCCTCGAATTGCTGCGCCTGCTGCGTGCCGACCCCGCCTTCCGGGCGACCCCGATCCTGCTCATCTCCACGGTCAACGACCCCGGCCGCATCGCCGAGGCGAAGGGGCTCGGCGCGACCGACTATTTGACCAAGCCGATCAACAAGCCGCTGCTGCAAGCGAGGATCGGGAAGTACATCACGGCATAGCGAGCGGGGGCGCGAAGCGGCTCGCGGCTCGCCGCCGTCACCGCAACCCCGCGCGGCGGCTGCCGCCTCGCGCTCAACTTCGGCTCCCGCTCGCCCCCCGGCTTGCAGGCGCTCACCCTCGAATGACCGGCAGCGGGGTCGGGACCATGAATCTATAATTTTTCACATGTCCCGCCCCCTCCGCCTTGAATATCCCGGGACTCACCGGCATGTCGCGGCGCAGGAAGATAAAGTCGATCGCGGCGAGCCGGCATCGGCTGACCTGGACGGAGATCCCGACGGCCGCCATGCCACACCCTATGACCGCCCGCATGCCGGCGCCGGACGGCGAGCAGCCGGCCGCCGAGGATCGGGCTTTTGCGGCCAGATAGCGCGCATCTGACGGCCGAGCGATTCCCTGCAGAACCGCGCTTCACCGCTCGCCCGCTTGCGGAATCAGCAGCTCATGGCGCAGCCTTTCGACATCTCTAGGTTACGGACACACGGCGAGGCGGTGCCGGCCGCGGATCATGCTGCCTACATCGAGGAAAGATATTTTTCGAAATTCACGGTTTCTTCAAATGGCACGGTGATCTATGAACAGCGATCAGGAAATGAGAATGACCTCCAATTAACCTGGTTCGACCGAGCGGGGAAAATCGTCGGCAGCATCGGTGAGCCTGCGCATTTCGATGGCATCCGGATATCACCGGATGGGTCTCAAATCGTCGCGGCGATCCGCAATCATGAAATCGGGTGCGCAAATCTCTGGCTGTACGATATTTCGCGAGGAGTAAAAACCAGGCTGACTTCTGAAGAGCATGGTCATCAGACTCCCGTCTGGTCCCCCGATTCCCGCCGTGTCGCGTATCAAATGTTTGATAAGGAAAAATATTGCCTGGTCACGATTCCCACGGATGGAAGCGGGCGCCCGGATAGACTGTATGAATCCGAAAAATATATCCGCTTAACGG
>JACXTT010012409.1_pt1 | contig 11309 bp, 7 predicted proteins | sample 9270951 | NCBI WGS metagenome assembly JACXTT01 (sample SAMN15532306, study PRJNA645909) | rock metagenome | isolation source: weathered quartz diorite | place: Puerto Rico | collected 2017-06-21 | reverse complement strand
GGCAGGGGGTAGGGCACGCCGAAATACCGGTTGTATTCGCCCAGGATGGCGCGCGAGGACTCCAGCACGAAGGCCGCCTTGGCCTTGCCGCCGCGGGTGGTGACGACCCCCACTTCGGTCTTGCCGGCCATGGCGGTGGCGCGCTCGAACTGGCCCAGGCCGAAGAACAGCAGATAGGTCGACATCTTCGGCGTGGTGGCGAATTTGACGAGCTGGCGGCCGTCGGGCAGGGCGGTGGTGGAAGTGGCGGGCATATTACTGACCGCCATCTGGCCGGCCGGGATGGTGGCCTGCAGGCTGAAACTGGCTTTATAAAAGGGCTCGTCCCAGGACGGGATCATGCGGCGCGCGTCCGAGTTTTCAAATTGGGTGTAGAGCGCGCGCTGCTTGCCCTCAAGGCTGTCGTAGTCCAGCGAGAACAGGCCCACCGCCTGCTTGCCGATCACGCCCGTGTAGTCGAGGGTGAGCTTGTAGCTGCCGGCGGCAAGGGGGCGGGCGAACTTGATGCTGGCCGTCTGCGCTTCGGCATCCACGCTCACGGTGCCGGGGGTGGGCGCGCCGGCGCTGGCGCCGACGATGCTGGCGCGGCTGAAGGCCAGGTCGGTGGCGTTCAAGGTGATGGTGTCGGTCGGCTGCTGCACCTGCAGGGTGATCGTCACGGTCGCGGCGAAGCTGGAGCGGGCCGCATCGGGCGTGAGGGCGACTTCGTAATGGGTGGGCCGCACGCCGCGCGGCAGCTGGGTGGTGGGCAGGGCGCTGCTGCTTGCTGGCGCGGCGGGGGCGCTCACAGGGGCCGCTTGGGCGATGGAGCCGGACAGGATGAGTGAAAGGACTGCGGCGGAGATCAGGCTGCGTTGCATTGACTTCTTTCGAAAGAGGAAACCGTGTATACAATCTGGTAAATACAGCGCGCCGGGGACGGGCCGCGGTCAAACCCGGCCAATCTAAAGCCATTTGCATGAGGTGTCAAACGGGGGTGTTCAAGTGTTCCCGGGCGCGCCATCGCCGTTCACGCTATCATCGACGCGCCTGCACTTTTGCGACCATTCGAACAAGGAGCGCCATGATCGATCTGTATTCCGCCGCCACCCCCAACGGCCACAAGGTCTCCATCGCCCTGGAAGAGCTGCAGCTGCCTTACACCCTGCACGCGCTGAACCTGCAGACCAATGTGCAGAAAGAGGACTGGTTCCTGGCCATCAATCCGAACGGGCGCATCCCCGCCATCGTCGACCGCGCCGAAGACAATTTCGCCGTGTTCGAATCGGGCGCCATCCTGCTCTACCTCGCTGAAAAGACGGGACAGCTGCTGCCGGCGGGCGCCAAGGCGCGCTCGCAGGTGATCCAGTGGCTGATGTTCCAGATGGGCGGCATCGGCCCCATGATGGGCCAGGCCAATGTGTTTTTCCGCTATTTTCCGGAAAAGATCCAGCCCGCCATCGACCGCTACCAGGGCGAGAGCCGCCGCCTGTTCCGCGTGCTCGACACCCGCCTTGCGGACAACGAATACCTGGCGGGCGACTACTCCATCGCCGACATCGCCAACTGGGCCTGGGTGCGCACCCACAACTGGTCGGGCGTGTCGCTCGACGGCCTGCCCCACCTGCAGCGCTGGGTCGACGCCATTTATGCGCGCCCGGCGGTGACGGCCGGCCTGCTGCAGCCCCAGTCGGAACGCGACATCAACCGCAGCGAGGCGACCGCGGCCAAGTATGCCGAAGCGGTGCGGGGCATGGTCGAAACGGGCCAGTCGAAAGCCTGACATGAAACTTTATACGAGCAGCTTCGCGCCCAATCCGCGCCGCGTGGCCATCTTCATCGCCGAGAAAGGCGTCCAGGGCATCGATTCGGTGCTGGTCGACCTGGGCACGGGCCAGCACCGGAGCAGCGAATTCCTGCAAAAGAACCCGTTCGGCCGGGTGCCGGCGCTGGAGCTGGACGATGGCCGGGTGCTGGCGGAAACGCGCGCCATCTGCAGCTATCTGGAAGGCTTGCATCCCGCGCCCAATCTGATGGGAGAAAATTTCGAGGAGCGGGCCTTCATTGAAATGGCCGACCGCCGCATCGAGCTGTATCTGTTCGCCGGCATCGCCAACTGCGTGCGCCACACCCACCCGGGCCTGGCCGCCCTGGAGCAGCCCCAGTTCGCCGAATTCGGCGCGTCGCAGGGCGAAAAAATGCGCGAGACGGCGCGCTGGCTCGATGCCGAACTGGCCCGTCAACCCTTCGTGGCGGGGCAGCGCTTCACCATTGCCGACATCACCGCCTGGTGCGCCCTGGAATTCGGCCGGGGCCTGATGAAATTCCGTCCTGGCGCGGAAGGCCTGGTCCATCTGCAAGCATGGCGCGACCGCATGGCCGAGCGCCCAGCCATGGCCAAGCCCTCCTGATACGGTCCCAAACGATACAAATTTGCTACAACAATGGACCAAAAAGCCACAGTTCCGCAATTTGTATCAAAATTTCTTTAGTGCATTTTCTATTGGCTGAGCGATATTTCTTATCGTTATTTTTCACGGGTCTGTCCAATCATTGCGCTGTTTTCGAGCTTGTCCATACATTCTTAAGATTATGTCGAAATTCAACGTTTTTTCACAATGTAACTGCCCCATTCGGCCTGCATAAATGGTCATATTAAAAGTTTGATCTTTGGTTAAGTTTGCCCTAGCATTTGTGATAGATCGTGCAACTAGACACGGCGCGCTGCTGGGAGGAAACGTCATGGTTCAGCTAAATCAGTTGATGAAACTGCTCGACAGCCATTCGGCAGCCAGCTGGAGCGGCGCCTTGTTCGAGGTCGCCGAGTCGCTGGGATTTTCATCGGTGATGTATGCGGCGCTGCCCTCGAAGCACGCCAATCTCGAGCATTCTTTTTTGCAAAGTAATTACTCGGAGGACTGGCGCAACCGCTACGAGGCGAACAAGCTCCATTACGTCGACCCCACCGTGCAGCACTGCATGAGCAGCGTGCTGCCCCTGGTGTGGCGGCCCGATGCGTTTGCGGGGGAGGGGCAGATGGCCTTGTACGAGGAAGCCAGCGGGCACGGCATCCGGTCCGGGATCACGTTCCCCATGCACGGGGCCAACGGCGAGGCGGGATTGATCAGCTTTGCCAGCGACATGAAACCGGGACCGGCTTTCGAGGATCAGCTGACCCATTACATGGCGGACCTGTCGCTGGTGCGCGACTACGCCTTCGAGTCGTCCTTGCCCTTCCTGCGGGCCAAGAACCACAATGAACCGGTGCCCCATCTGACCCGGCGCGAGCTGGAAGTGCTCAAGTGGGTGATGGCCGGCAAATCATCCTGGGAAATTTCGCGCATCACGGACTGCGCGGAAGCGACGGTGAACTTTCACATCTCGAACATCCGGCAAAAGTTCAACGTCAGCACACGGCAACAGGCGCTGGTCAAGGCCATCGCCCTGGGCATCCTCAACCCAGAAGATCCCCATCGTTGAGCTTGCCGTTGGCATACAGCTTGACCAGCAGGGCCACGGCGGGGGGCACGCCCAGCCCCGTTTCAAAGCGGCTGCCGCTCGACTGGGTCACCCCGAAGCGGGCCCAGAAGGTTGCCTGACTTTCCCGCTTACTCATCCGAAACTGGCGTAGTGCGACCGGTCCGTTGACGCGCACTGCTGGCGGCGCGCTGTCGTTGGCCGCCATCACGGTAGCCGGTGCGACGGTTGCCCTTTGTACGTTCAGTTCCTGTTCCATGACATCTCCTTGGTGGCTACAAAAAAGTCAGTATTCCACCGACGCCAACCCTTTCCAGCTATCACATCTGCTAGTTATGCAGCGGCCATATTTGGCGGATTCTTGATGCGCGCTGCATAACTTTTAACTAGATAGGGAGGGCTCCAAAATGGCAATGCATATCCAGATCGCCGCTCGCAAGGACTTCAAATCGCTGGACCTGTGGGAAATGCACAAGCTGCGTGCAAAGGTGTTCAAGAATCGCCTGGGCTGGGAAGTGCCGGTTCTCTCCGGCATGGAAATCGATGGCTACGACGCCCTCGACCCCTACTACATGATGATCCGCGAACCGGGCAAGGGCACCTTGCGGGGCTGCTGGCGCCTGCTGCCCACCGAGGGCCCCTACATGCTCAAGGACTCGTTTGCCGAATTGCTGCACGGCGCCGCCGCGCCCGAGCACGCCCGCATCTGGGAGCTGTCGCGCTTCGCCATCGAAACCGATTGCGATTCCCGCTTCGGCCTGTCGCAAATCACCATGGAATCGTTCACCGAGATGGTGCTGTACGGGCGCGAACACGGCATCGACCGCTACGTCACCGTTACCACCACCGCCCTGGAACGGCTGGTGCGGCGCGCCGGCGTCGCCATCGAGCGGCTCGGCCCGCCCGTGCAGATCGGCATCGAACAGGCGGTGGCCCTGTACATCGACGTCGAAGCGACCTACCACGCCCTGTTTGAAACCCGGCTGGCATCGTGAGCATGCAGCGCCGGTGGCACCCCGCCGGCGCTGCATTGTTGTACTTACGGTAATATTTGTCGATATCGCATGGGATTTTGCTTGCCTGAAGCCATTTAATAGTATGCTTGGCGTACCGTAGCAGGCGCCGTGCCAGCCCCTGCGCGCACCTAGCAGGGGCCCATCGATGTCGCCAGCCATGTCGCCAGCCATTACCGAGACGGTGCGCAGCACCGTGGCCGGGGCCACCCGGCAGCGACTGCGTTTGTGGCTGCCTGGACTGGTGCTGGCGCTGGCGGTGGGCACCGTCCTGTATGGCCTGGCGGCGCGCACCGTGCATGACGATGCCCGCCAGCGCTTCGAAGGCCTGGCGCGCGAATCGCAGGCCCGCCTGGCTGCGCGCCTGAGCACCTTCGCCGACCTGGCGCGTGGCGTGTCGGCCGTGTTCCAGGCCAGCGACGGCCCGGTCAGCCGCCTCAAGTTCCATCGCTACGTGGACGGCCTCGAGATTGCGCGCCACTTTCCCGAAGTCGATGTGATCACCTTTTCCGCCGCCATCGATGACGTGGCGCGCGACGCCTTCGTGGCCGCCGTGCGGGCCGACCGCAGCCTGGTGGCGCAGGGCTATCCCGCCTTCGACATCAATCCGCCCGGCCGGCGCCCCAACTACGAGGTGCTGACCTATATCGAGCCGATGGCGCCCATGGCCGAACGCTTCGGCCGTGATCTGACCAGCAATCCGCCGATCGCCGCGGCGCTCGCGCGGGCCCGCGACACGATGGGCGTGGCCGCTTCCGGCACCCCGATCCTGTTGCAGCGCCCCCGACCCCACATGGCGCTGGCGCTGGCGCTGCCGGTGTACCGGCCCGGCGCGCCCCTGGCCAGCGTCGCGGCGCGCCGGCAGGCATACCAGGGATCGGTGGCGGTGGCGTTTTCCGTCGCCGCGCTGGTCGAATCGCTGTACGAGCAGGTACCCCTGGCGGGCCTGGACCTGGCCCTGTTCAGCGGTCCCGACGCCGGCCCTGCGCAGGCCGGCGTGGCGCCTGGCGACGTGCTGCTGTATGGCCGCGCGGCGCCGCCCGCAGGCGGCTTCCAGGCGGTGCTGCCCCTGAATTTTCACCAGCGCCCGTGGAAGCTGCGTTTCAGCCTGCCCGATTCGGCTTTGTATAACGGCTTTGACCGCACCCTGCCGATTGCGGCCATGCTGGTGGGCCTGTTCGGCACCCTGCTGGTCTACGCCTTCTTCGTGCGCATGTACTGGACCGGCCGCCAGCAAAGCGCCCAGCGTCTGCTGCTCGACACGGTGCTGCAGAATATCGATGCCCATGTATTCATGAAAGACCGCGAGCGGCGCTACACCTATATCAACCCGCCCTGTGCGCTGGCGATGGGCTTGACGCCCGAGGAAGTGATCGGCCGCTTCGACCGCGAGGTGCTGCCGCTCGAACTGGCCGATGAATACTGGGCGCGCGACCAGGACGTGTTTCAAAGCGGCCGCCAGCAGGCCGGCCAGTTTGCCTTCACCCGCCGCGACGGCGCCGTGCGCCAGTTCTGGACCGTCAAGGTGCCCGTGTTCCAGGGTGCCGATAACCACGTGCAAGCCGTGATTGGTCTCTCCACCGACGTCACCGAGCTGCACGAACTGAAGGCGCAGGCCGATGCGGCCAACCAGGCCAAGAGTAACTTCCTGTCGAATATGAGCCACGAGATCCGCACGCCGATGAACAGCATCATCGGCATGTCGCACCTGGCCCTGAAGACCGTGCGCGATCCGAAGCAGCGCGACTATCTGGAGAAGATTCACCACGCGGGCCAGCACCTGCTTGGCATCATCAACGACATCCTCGATTTTTCCAAGATCGAGGCTGGCAAACTCGATCTGGAAACCATCGACTTTTCGCTCCCGGTCCTGATGCACAATCTGCACGCCCAGCTGGAGGAATCGGCCGCTGCGCGGGGGCTGGCTTTCATCGTCGATGTCGATCCCGCGCTGCCCTCGCAGTTGCGCGGCGACCCCCTGCGGCTGGAACAGGTGCTGCTCAATTTCTGCTGCAACGCCATCAAGTTTTCCGACCGCGGAGTGGTGCGGGTGAGCGTGCGCCAGGTCGAGACGGGAGCGGCAACGCAAGACGGCGAAATCGTGCTGCGCTTCGACGTGGCCGACGAAGGCATCGGCATGACGGCCGCCGAAGTGGCCGAACTGTTCAAGCCTTTTCACCAGGGCGACCCGTCCACCACCCGCAAGTACGGCGGCACGGGACTGGGCCTGGTGATCAGCAAACAGCTGGTGGAACTGATGAAGGGCAGCGTGGGCGTGTCGAGCGCACCGGGGCAGGGCAGCACCTTCTGGTTCACGGCGCGCTTGCAGAAAGGGGTGGAGTTTGCCGTCGAAGGGGGCGACCCGGTCGAGGACAGCGTGCTCGAACAGATCAGCGGCGCGCGCGTGCTGGTGGTGGAAGATAATGCGTTTTCCCAGCAGGTGGCGCAGGAACTGCTGCAGGAGGCCGGCGCCACGGTGGCGGTGGCGGCCAATGGCAAGGAGGCCGTCGAACAGCTGCTGCGCGGCGTGTTCGATTGCGTGCTGATGGATTTGCAGATGCCGGTGCTCGATGGTTTCGAGGCGACCCGCATGATCCGCTCCGATCCCCGCCTGCGCGATGCGGTCGTGATTGCGATGACGGCCAACGCGGGCCGCGACGACCGCGAACGCGCTTTGGCGGCGGGGATGGACGATTTTCTCACCAAGCCCACTTCGCCGGCCCGGCTGTTCTCGGCGATTGCCGCCGCCATCGCCAAGCGCACCATGGTGGCGGCGCCCGAGCACGAGGCGCACGCCGAGACCAGCGTGCCGGCCGGCGCGGTGGCGCCGCAGTCCTCGGTCTTCGACCAGGGCGCGCTGGCGCTCACCTTCGGCGGCAATCCCGACAAGATGCGCAAGTACGCTTTGATGTTCCTCGACGCCTCGGCCGACGGCCTGCGCGACATTGCCGACGCCATCGCGCAGGCCGACCTGGAACGCCTGGCCGCCATCGGCCACCGTTTGAAGTCGTCGGCACGCGCCATCGGCGCGCTCGATTTCGCCGACAGCTGCGCCCAGCTGGAACTGGTGCCGCAACTGGGCCAGGCGGCGGGCATGGCGGCGCGGGGCGAAGCGCTGGCCGCCGCCGCTTCCCTGCTGGCGACCTTGACGGCGCGGCGCGCGCAGCTGATCGCCTCCATGGCCAGCCGTTACGACACGGGCAGCACCAGCGCCGCTTGAGCCGCATCGGCCAGCCCGTATAATAGTGGCGCCCCGGCCTGAGCCAACAGTGCGGGGCCGTCGCCACCCCGGAGCCCCATGTCCCCCATGTCGTCAACTGTCACGCCAGGCCTGTTGATCTTGCACGGCAATCAGATGGAATTGCTGCGCGAAGCCGTGTTCGACTGGCTGGGGCAGCACCCGCTCGCGCCGCTGGAGCAGGAGATCGTGCTGGTGCAGTCGAATGGCGTGGCCGAGTGGCTCAAAATCGCCCTGGCCGAGCAGGCCGGCGTGTGCGCCGCCACCCGCGTCGCCCTGCCGGCACGCTTTCTGTGGGAAGCCTACCGGGGCATGCTGGGCGGCGACATGGTGCCGAAGCGCTCTGCCTTCGACAAGGGCCCGCTGACCTGGCGCCTGATGCGGCTGTTGCCGGCACTGGTGGCCGATCCCGTGTTCGCACCGCTGCGCCATTTTCTCAACGAAGGCGATACGCTTACGCATGGGGGCGACCCGGCCCGCCGCCTGCAGCTGGCAAGCCGCCTGGCCGACCTGTTCGACCAGTACCAGGTCTACCGGGCCGACTGGCTGGAGGACTGGGCGGCCGGCCGCGAGCAGCTGCGCGACGGCAGCGGCGGTCCCCCCCGGCCGATGCAGGAGGACCAGCGCTGGCAGGCCCGCTTGTGGCAAGCCATCCACGCGAGCCTGCCCGCGCCCTCGCGCGCAAGCGGGCGCGCCTGGGTGCACGGCCAGTTCGTCGCTGCCAGCGACGCGGGCCTGCAGCCGGCGGGCCGGCTGCCGCGCCGCGTGGTGGTGTTCGGCATCTCGGCGCTGCCCCAGCAGACCCTGGAAGCGCTGGCCGCGCTGGCGCGCTACTGCCAGGTGGTGGTGGCGGTGCCCAATCCCTGCCGCTTCTATTGGGGCGACATCATCGAAGGGCGCCAGCTGCTCAAGGCGGCCTACCGCCGCCAGCCCTATCGCGACGGCGTGGCGCGCGCCGACGTGCCGATCGAAGACATGCACCAGCACAGCCACCCCCTGCTGGCCAGCTGGGGCAGGCAGGGGCGGGATTTCATCCGCCTGCTGGACGGCTTCGACGGCGCCAGGCCGGCCATGGTCACGCCGCTGCGGGTCGACCTGTTCACGGAAGACCCGGGCACGACGTGGCTGGAGCAAATGCAGGCGGCCGTGCGCGACCTGCTGCCGCTGGACGAACATGATTTCCCGCCACCGGCGCCAAGCGACCGCTCGATTGAATTTCACGTCGCCCACAGCGCCCAGCGCGAAGTGGAGATCCTGCACGATCAGCTGCTGTCCTGGTTTGCCGATCCCGCCATGGGCTTACGCCCGCGCGACGTGGTGGTGATGGTGCCCGACATCGAAGTGTTTTCCGCTGCCATCCACGCCGTGTTCGACCAGCACCGCCGCCATGAAGCGCGCTTCATTCCCTTTGAAATCGGCGATGTCAAGGACCGCAGCGTCAACCCCCTGCTGGTGGCGCTGGAGTGGCTGCTGCGCCTGCCCCAGCAGCGCTGCCGCCAGAGCGAGGTGCGCGACCTGCTGGACGTCCCGGCGGTGGCGGCGCGGTTTGGCCTGGCCGCGGACGAACTGCCCATCCTGGGCCGCTGGATCGAAGGGGCCAGCGTGCGCTGGGGGCTGGACCAGGCCCACCGCGACGGCCTCGGACTGGGCACGGCGGGCGAACAGAATGCCTGGATCTTCGGGGTCAGGCGCATGCTGCTCGGTTACGCGGCCGGCGCCGGCGCCAGCTTTGGCGGCATCGAGGCCTATGGCGAAGTGGGCGGTCTGGACGCCGCCCTGGCCGGCTCGCTGGCGCAGCTGATCGAGACCCTGCTGGACTGGCGCGCCCGCCTGGCGACGGCGCGCACGCCGGCCGAATGGGCCGAGACGGGGCGCGCCTTGCTGGCGGATTTTTTCGATGGCGCCCTCGACGCCGACCGCCTGACCTTGTCGCAGCTGGACGGCGCCTTGCGCCAGTGGCAGGAGACTTGCGAAGACGCCGCCTTTGCCGAAGCGGTGCCGCTGGCCGTGCTGCGCGAAGCGTGGCTGGGCGCCATCGACGAACCCACCCTGAACCACCAGTTCGTCTCGGGCGGCGTGACATTCTGCAGCCTGATGCCCATGCGCGCCGTGCCCTTCAAGGTGGTCTGCCTGCTGGGCATGAACGACGGCGATTTTCCCCGCCGCGCCAATCACAGCGATTTTGATTTGCTGGCCCTGCCTGGCATGGCGCGGCCGGGCGACCGCTCGCGGCGTGACGACGACCGCTACCTGATGCTCGAAGCACTGCTGTCGGCGCGCGAAAAGCTCTACGTCAGCTGGGTGGGCCGCAATGTGAGAGACAACAGCGAGCAGCCGCCGTCCGTGCTGGTGGCGCAGCTGCGCGATTATCTGCGGGCCGGCTGGCATCTGCCCGATCTCGATCCCTGGACCACCGTGCACGCCCTGCAGCCGTTCAGCCGCCGCTATTTCGAAGAGGGCGGCTTGCGCAGCTATGCGGCCGAATGGCGCGGCGCCCACATCGATGCGGCTGCCGATGCGGCAGCGCCGGCCGGTCTGCCACTGTATGAACTGGAGCCCGGCGCGCAGATCAGGCTGGGCGAACTGGCGACCTTCGTGCGCCAGCCGGCCCGTTATTTTTTCCGCCGCCGGCTGGAGGTGCGCTTTGTCGATGCCGATGCGCTGGGCCAGGATGAAGAGCCGTTCGGCTTCGACGCGCTGGAGCGCTACGCCCTGGAAGACCGCCTGCTCGATGACGCCGTTTTGGAACAGGAGCAGGACGGCGGCGTCGATGCGGTGCGCGCCGCACTGGCCGAGCGGGCCGGCCGGCTGGTGCGCGAAGGCATGCTGCCGATCGGCTTGCGGGGTCGGATGTGGCAGGACGATCTGGTGGCCGCGCTGCTGCCAGTGCGCAGCGCCTGGCTGGCGCAAATGGCGCGCCTGCCGCAACCCGCGCCCCGCCTGGCCATCCGCCTGGAGTTCGCGCTGGCCGATGGCGCCGCCATCCTGGTCGACGATTGGATCGACCGCCTGCGCGCCAACGCCAATGAGACCGTGTGGCTGCTGCAGCTCTCGTCCAAGGTGCTCGATAAAGAAGGCCGGCCACGCGCCGAAAAATTAATCGGCCCCTGGCTGCGTCAGCTGGGATCGGCCGCCAGCGGCCACCCGGTGGCGGGCTGCCTGGTAGCGCGCGACGCCGTGGTGGAAATGGCGCCGCTGGAACCGGGCGAGGCCCTGGCCGTGCTGGAGACCTTGATCGCCCTATGGCGGCGCAATCTGGATGCGCCCTTGCCGGTGGCCTGCGCCACCAGTCTGGCCTGGCTCAGTAGCGGTGAGGTCGACGCCAAAGCCGTCTACGAAGGGGGTTTTCAACTTCCCGGCGAAGCCCGGCGCGACCCCTGTCTGGCCAGGCTGTGGCCGGATTTTGCGGCGCTCGCCGCATCAGCCGATGCGTTTGCATGCGCGCAGGCGCTGTACGGGCCTTTGCTGGCGTGGATCGACGCATCGCTGGCCATCACACCGATTGCAGCGGACGGGGAGGGCGACCAGTGAGCGATCCGCTCGATACCCTCGACCCCCTGCGCTTTCCGCTGCACGGCTCGCGCCTGATCGAGGCCAGCGCC
>JACXTT010012408.1_pt1 | contig 11310 bp, 8 predicted proteins | sample 9270951 | NCBI WGS metagenome assembly JACXTT01 (sample SAMN15532306, study PRJNA645909) | rock metagenome | isolation source: weathered quartz diorite | place: Puerto Rico | collected 2017-06-21 | reverse complement strand
ACCCCGGGCATCGGCGCCCCGACCTGCCTGGGATTGCCGGGCTCGATCTTGCGTGTCGGCGGCTGCCGGGCCACCTGGCTGCGATCGGCGACGCGCACCGAGCGCGGCTGGCCGTTCAGCTCGAAGAACACGGTGCGCGTGCCGTCCTCGTGCGGCTCGCTGCTCGCGACGTAGCGCACGATGAGTGTCTTGCCGCGCTCGAGATCGACGCTGATCTCCTGCCCGGGCTCCATGCCGTAGAAGAACACCGGGGTGGGCAGGATCCCGGCATCGCCGTACTGCAGCCGCTCCTGCGCGTACTCGAGCCACACGCGCGGGTACATGAGATAGGAGGCGAGATCCTCGTCGGTAACCGCGCGCGGCAGACGCTGCTGGATACGCTCACACTCGGCCTCGAGGTTCACCGCAGGCAGCCTCGCCCCGGGGCGCTCGGTGAGCGGCGGCGCGCCCTGCAGCACCTTGCGTTGCAACGCCTTCGGGAAGCCGCCGTAGGGCTGGCCGAGACCGCCGCGAAAGAACTCCACCACCGACTCGGGGAAGGCGACCACGACCTCGGGGTCGAGCACCTGTTCGCGCTTGAGGCCAGCGCTCACCATGAGCAGCGCCAGGTCGCCGACCGCCTTGGAGGTCGGCGTGACCTTGATGATGTCGCCGAACATGGCGTTGACGTCCGCGTAGGCGGCGGCGACCTCCGGCCAGCGCGCCTCGTCGATGCCGAGCGCGCGCGCCTGCTCACGCAGGTTCGTGTACTGCCCACCCGGCATGCCGTGCACGTACACTTCGGAAGCGCCGGCGCGGATGTCGCTCTCGAACGCCGCGTAGAGGCGCCGCACCTGCTCCCAGTAGGCGGAGATCATGCGCAGCCGCTGCGGGTCGACACCGGGATCGCGCGGCCCATGGCGCAGCGCCTCGACGATCGAGCCGAGGTTCGGCTGCGAGGTGAGCCCGCTCATGGCGTCGATGGCGCCGTCGACGGCATCCGCACCGGCGTCGATCGCGGCCAGCACGCTCGCGGCGGCGATGCCGCTCGTGTCGTGGGTGTGGAAGTGCACCGGCAGCCCGATCTCCTCCTTCAGCGCCTTGACCAGCGTGTGCGCGGCCCGCGGCCGCAGCAGCCCCGCCATGTCCTTGATGCCGAGCACGTGCGTGCCCGCGGCCTTGAGCTCGCGCGCGAGCTTCAGGTAGTAGTCGAGGGTGTACTTCCTCTCGTGCGGATCGCTCAGGTTTCCGGTGTAACAGATGGAGGCCTCGCACAGCTTGCCGGCCTCGAGCACCGCATCGATCGCCACGCGCATGTTCTCGACCCAGTTGAGCGAGTCGAAGATGCGGAAAAGGTCGATGCCGGCTCGGGCTGCGCGTGCGACGAAGAAGCGCACCACGTTGTCGGGATAGTTGGTATAGCCCACCGCGTTGGCCGAGCGCAGCAGCATCTGCAGCAGCAAGTTCGGCAGCCGCTCGCGCAGCAGCGTGAGCCGCTGCCACGGATCCTCGCGCAGGAAGCGCATCGCGACATCGAAGGTGGCCCCGCCCCAGCACTCGAGCGACAAGAGCTCCGGCAGCAGGCTCGCGTAGTACGGGGCGATCGCCGTCATGTCGAGGGTGCGCAGCCGCGTCGCGAGCAGCGACTGATGCGCATCGCGCAGCGTGGTGTCAGTGAGCAGCACCCGCTGCTCGGCGAGCATCCAGGCGGCGAAGCGCTCCGGCCCGAGCTCATCGAGCCGCTGCTTCGTGCCCGGGGCGGGCGTCGGCAGCGGGCCGGACGGCAGCTGGGGGATGGCGAGGCGCGCGGGACGGGCGCGGCCGGCGGTCTCGGGATTGCCGTTGACGATGAGGCCGCCGAGGTAGCTGAGGAGCCGCGTGGCGCGGTCGCGCTTGCGCGGCCAGCGGAACAGCTCGGGTGTGTCGTCGATGAAGCGCGTGGTGTAATCGCCGGGGGCGAAGCGCGGATGCGTGATGAGCTGATCGAGAAAGCGGAGATTCGTGACCACGCCGCGGATGCGGAATTCCCACAGCGCCCGATGCATGCGCGCGATGGTCTCCTCGGGTGTCGGCGACCAGGCGGTCACCTTAACGAGCAGCGAGTCGTAGGAGCGGGTGATGATGGCGCCGGTGTAGGCGGTGCCGGCATCGAGGCGGATCCCGAAGCCCGCGGGGCTGCGGTAGGCGGTGATCTTGCCGTAGTCGGGGATGAAGTTGTTTTCCGGATCCTCGGTGGTGATGCGACATTGCAGCGCGTGGGAGCCGGTGCGGATGTCGGCCTGCGCGGGCACGCCGCTCTCGGGGGTGCCGATGCGCGCTCCTTCCGCGATGCGGATCTGCGCCTTCACCAGGTCGATGCCGGTCACGGCTTCGGTGACCGTGTGCTCGACCTGGATGCGCGGATTCACCTCGATGAAGTAGAACCGTCCGCTGGCGGCGTCCTGCAGGAACTCGACCGTGCCGGCGTTGCGATAGTACGCCGCGCGGCCGATGGCGAGCGCCGCGGCGCACAGCTCCTCGCGCTGCGCGATCGTGAGGAAGACCGCCGGCGCGCGCTCCACCACCTTCTGGTGGCGCCGCTGCACCGTGCAGTCGCGGTCGAACAGGTGGACCAGCGTGCCGTGGTGGTCGCCGAGAATCTGCACCTCGACGTGCCGGGCGCGCTCGACCAGCTTCTCGAGATAGACCTCGTCGTTACCGAAAGCGGTCAGGGCCTCGCGCCGCGAGACTGGCAGGAACTCAACGAGCTGCGCATCGTTCGCGATCAAGCGCGTGCCGCGCCCGCCACCGCCCCAGCTCGCCTTCAGCATCACCGGGTAGCCGATGCCCCGCGCAAGGCGCAGGCACTCGTCGAGGCCGGCCGGGAGCGGTCCGCTCGCCGGCATCACCGGCACGCCCGCCGCCGCCGCCAGCTCGCGCGCCGCGACCTTGTTGCCGAGCAGGCGCATGGTCTCGGCCTCGGGCCCCACGAACACCAGGCCCGCCTCGCGCGTCGCGCGCGCGAACTCGGGGTTCTCGGAGAGGAAGCCGTAGCCCGGATGAATCGCATCGACGCGCGCCTCGCGCGCCACGGAGAGGATGCCGGCGATGTCGAGGTAGGCTTCGACCGGCCCGCGGCCGGCGCCGATCAGGTACGCCTCGTCGGCCTTGGTCCGGTGCAGCGAGAAGCGGTCTTCCTGCGAGTAGATCGCAACCGTGCGCAACCCGAGCTCACTCGCCGCCCGCATGACGCGGATGGCGATCTCGCCCCGGTTGGCCACCAGAAGACTGCTGAGCCGCTGCGAGGTGGCCGGTTTCACTCTATGATTCGCCGTCCGGAGTTGGGGGAGGCCCGCTTGAGCACGCGCGCGTGCCGCGGGACGCGGCATCGATCATAGCCGCAGAGGGGAAACGATGTCGCGCCCGAAACTGCTCGCGCTCCTGTACTTGAGCCTCATCGCGCCGGCGTTCGCCGCCGAGCCGCGCCCCCTGGCGCTCGCCATCCACGGCGGCGCCGGCGTCATCGACGCGGCGAAGATGACTCCGGAGCGCGCCGCCTCCTACCGCACCGGCCTGGCCGCGGCTCTCGATGCCGGCTACGAGATTCTGCAGCGCGGCGGCACCGCGCTCGATGCCGTGACGGCCGCGGTGCGCATCATGGAGGACGACCCGCAGTTCAACGCCGGCCGCGGCGCGGTGCTGAACCACGAGGGGGATGCCGAGCTCGACGCTGCCATCATGGACGGACACGGGCCGCGCGCCGGGGCGGTAGCGGGCGTGCGCCACGTCAAGAACCCGGTGGAGCTGGCGCGCCTCGTCATGGACAAGAGCCCGCATGTGCTGCTCGTGGCCGGGGGCGCGGAAGACTTCGCGCTCGAGCAGGGAGTGGTGCTCGTGCCGCGTGGGTACTTCCGCACCGCGGCGCGCGAGCGCGAGCTCGAGGAGGCGAGGCGCGCCGAGAGTGAGCGGCCGAGCGACGGGCGGCCCTCGGGCGGCGGGACGGTCGGGGCCGTCGCCCTCGATGCCGCGGGCCATCTCGCCGCCGCCACCTCCACCGGCGGGATCACCAACAAACACCGCGGGCGGGTCGGCGACTCGCCCATCATCGGCGCCGGCACCTACGCCGACGATGAGTCGTGCGCGGTGTCCGGCACGGGACAGGGCGAGTTCTACATCCGCCAGGTGGTCGCCTACGACATCTGCGCGCTGGTGAAATATCGCCACCTGCCGCTCGGCGCGGCCGTGCGCGAGGTCATCCACGAGAAGCTGCACCGCACGGGAGGCGAGGGAGGGGTGATCGCAGTGGACCGGGACGGCAACATCGCCATGGACTTCAACAGCGTCGGCATGTTTCGCGGGGCGCGCGACTCGCGCGGCCGGCGCGAGCTCGCCATGTACCGCGATGCCAGGTAAGGGCTCCGCGGGCGCGGTTCGGTACGCGCTCGCTATCCACGGCGGCGCGGGGACCGCGCCGCGGGCGCTCATGTCCCCCGAGCGCGAGCGGCGCTATCGCGCCGGCCTCGAGGCGGCGCTCGACGAGGGCTTTGCGCTGCTCGAGCGCGGCGGCAGCGCCCTCGATGCCGTGACCGCCGCGGTCCGCGTCCTCGAGGACGATCCCTGCTTCAACGCCGGCCACGGCGCCGCGCTCACCCGCGACGGGGCAGCCGAGCTCGACGCCGCGATCATGGACGGCAGGCAGCTGCGCGCCGGGGCGGTCGCGTCCGTGCGGCACGTGAAAAATCCCATCGAGTTGGCGCGTCGCGTGATGGAGAAGTCGCGGCACGTGCTGCTGGTGGGCGCGGGCGCCGAGGAGTTCGCGCTCGAAGAGGGCCTCACGCTCGTCCCCAACCACCACTTCCGCACCGCCGAGCGGCTGGAGCAGCTCGAGTCCGAGCAGCGCGGCCAGCACGTGTCGGATCTCGTGCCTGCCTCGGCCGGCACCGTGGGGGCCGTGGCGCGCGACGGCGACGGCAATCTGGCCGCCGCCACCTCCACCGGCGGGTTGACCAACAAGCGCCCCGGGCGGGTCGGGGACTCGCCGATCATCGGCGCGGGGACCTACGCGAAGAACGGCGTGTGCGCGGTCTCGGCGACCGGCCACGGCGAGTACTTCATCCGCGCCGTGGCCGCCCACCATGTGTGCGCCGCGGTCGAGTACCGGGCCATGAGCCTCGAGCAGGCGGCGCACGAGCTGCTGCACGAGATCCTACCCGCGCTCGGGGGCGACGGCGGTCTCATCGCGATCGGCGCCCGCGGGCGCATCGTCATGGACTTCAGCACCGAGGGCATGTTCCGCGGGGCGCGCGACTCGACGGGTAAGCGCGAGATCGCGATCTATTGAGGGATGATGAAGCTGATCGCGTTGGCCACGGTCGCCGAAGCCGCACGCCGTCAGGAAACCTCGCGCGGCTGTTCGCCGAGCACGCCCGCTGCTCCCCGCTCGACTACGTGCAGCTCATCCGCTTCGCGCTCGCCAGGCAGCTCGTCACCCAGAGCCGGCTCGATCTGGAGCGCGTGGCTGCCAAGTCGGGCTTCACTCGGCGCAGCACCTGCGGCGCGTGTGGTCCCGCTGGGAAGCGCGCCCGCCGAATTCGTTCCGCAGCCGCGAGCCGCTCGCGACGTAGACGGGATGCGAGCGCGGGTATCTCGGGATCAGCGTTGCCGGAGGGCCCGCCGCTCCCCACCCGGCTCCTCGTGGAACACCTGCACGATCGCAATGCCGCGTGCGGCGCAGCGATTGATGAGGGACTGCACGTTGCGCAGGAATGCCGGCAGCTCCTCCTCACGAAAGTAAGGCCGCCGGCGGAAGGATTCCTGCACGTCGACGACGATCAGCGCCTGTCTCATGGCCCGCGCGCCTCCGCAAAGCTGAGAATCGGCAACATCTTGAGGCAGCGGCGACAGCGGCGCCACCGCCCCGACGGACGCCTGTCGCTCAAAAACGGACATGGGCGCTGTCGCCCTACCCTGGGGCCGGGATACACTAGGCGCAAAGCGTCTCGCTTCGGAAAAACTACAACGATTCCTGGGGAGGGGTGCATGCTGCGCCAGAGGCTGAAGAACGCCGTTCTGCCATTGCTTGCAGGTTTGGGCCTGAGTGCGGCACTCGCGCGGGCCGCCGATCAGCCGCCGCCGGAGATCCCGACCTGCGACAAGAAGATCGGCACGCTCTCGGTCACCGAGCCGGAGAACAAGTGGTGGCTGCAGTACAACCTCGAGTCCCCGGAGGCCCTTATCAAGGTGTTCGTGTCGCAGTCCAAATGCTTCACGCTGCTCGATCGCGGCAAGGGCCTCGCGGCTGCCCAGCAGGAGCGCGCGCTCGCCGGCTCGGGCGAGATGCGCGGTGGCTCGAACATCGGCAAGGGCCAGATGAAGGCCGCCGACTACGTGCTGGTGCCTGATGTGGTCACCAAGAACAGCAACTCCGGCGGCCGCAACATCGGCGGACTGGTCGGGGGGCTCATCGGCGGGGTGGCGGGCGCAGTGGTCGGCGGCATCAGCCTCAAGAGCAAGACCGCGGACGTGGTGCTGACGCTGACGGATGTGCGCTCTACCGAGCAGGTCGCCATGGAGCAGGGACACGCGAAGAAGACCGACCTCGGCTGGGGCGCCGGCGGCGGCGCCTTCTTCGGCGGCTTCGCGGCGGCCGGCGCCAGCAGCTATGCGAACACCGAGATCGGTCAGGTGGTCACCATGGCCTACCTCGACGCGTTCACCAAGCTCGTGACCGAAGTCAAGGGGCTTAGCCCGAACGCCAAGGCCGACAACGTCGCGCAGTCGGTGACCATGGCCAAGCCCGGCAAGATGTACGCGGCGGCCAGCATCAAGGCGAAGGTGGTGCGCGATCTCGACCCGGGGATGACGCTCTATCCGAGCGGCGAGAAGGACGGCATGTTCTGGAAGGTGAGCGACGAGCTCGGCAACGAAGGCTGGGTGCCGTCGACGCTGTTCCAGCTCGCGAAGTAGAGCGCCGGCGAATTACACCGGCGAAACGCCTCAGCCGCCGCCGCGGACCGGACCGGCCCGCGTAGCGAGTGAACGCCGGGCCTCCGCCGCGAGCAGCGTGAGTCCGTGCAGGCGCGCGCGCGCGAGAGCCGCCGCCTCGCCCGCCGCCGCCGCCAGCAGCAGCTCACGCCACACCTGCACCCGGGCGGACCAGCGTGGCCGGAGCCACCCCGGGTGCGCCTCCGCGTGAGCCTGGATCTGGCGCAGGCTGTAGTGGGCGATGAGGGTTGCGCAGGAGGCGGGCATGCCGAGCAGCAGCCGCGCGGCGGCGCTCTGCGAGCGCGCCAAGTGCCAGGCGTAGGTGAACACGAGGCGCGAGACCTCGATCGCACCGGGAACTGTGAAGAACGTGGTGTAGAGGGAGTTGGCGCTGTCGCCGACACCGAGCGCGCCCGGCTGCCGCCAGCGCACGGGGTCCGCGAAGCCCGCGTCGAGGAGCAGATACGGACAGCCGGCGGCGCGCCGCCTCGCCGCCGGATCCAGTACGTGCCACAGCTCCTCGACCTGACGCAGCAGCGGGCTCGCCTGGGAGGGACGCGCCGCGGCCTGCTCCGCGAGCAGAGCAAGGCAGAGCTCGTTGAGCTCGAGGAGCGACTCGAGCGTCTCCGGGCGCAACCACCCCGCAGCGAGACCCACGCCTTCGCCGGCACCTCCGTTCTCGGTCTCGCAGTGCAACAGCATCGCGCGCCTCCCCGCGGCCGGGCCGCCTCCCCACCGACGCTATGGTAGCGGAGGCACCCGGCGAAGCCATCCGTGAATTTGGTAATTTTCTACCAATTTTGCCGGTTGAGTTCTGGGGCGTTTTCCCACAATGTGACGACCCCCGGCGCGACGGACGACCCGATGCGTATCTCAGACGATCGCTACCGGCGCGAGCGACTGCGCATGGAGCTCGCGCTACGCTTTCTGCGTCACGAGGCCCGCACTCAGACCATCCGCGCCTGGACCGGATTGTCGGATGACCGGATCCGCAAGCTCTACCGCTCCTACATGAGCCACGCGCGGCGCTACCTGCCGCGACATCGCGGCAAGTCGCCGCACCAGATCGCGTACTTCACCCGCTCGCTGCGCGCGCAGGAGGAGACCGCGGTGCTCGCGAGCGTGCTGTCACTGCTCGGCGTCGTGCCGCCCTTGCCGGCCGCGACCGCGCCCGCGGCGCTCCCCGGGCTCGGGCGCGGAGAGCTCCTGTGCCAGGCCTTCGAGGCCTACCGGCTGCTGCTGCCGGCCGGCCAGATCTCCTTCGAGCACGCCGTGTTCCTCGCCACCGCGCTCGCGCGCGGCGATCAGCTGCGCCTCGGCGACTGCAGCGATTGCGGGGGCCTGCTGGTGACCGAGCGCTTCCCGCTGCGCGAGCGGCGCTGCCATCACTGCGCGGGCCCGCTGCCGTCACGCTGATAGAATCCGCCGCCACTGCCCCAAGGGCGAGCGGCGTTCATGGAAAAGGATCGACCGAACTACTTCGCTGGCCCCTACCTCGAGCGGCGCGCCGAGGCGCGCGAAGACCCGGAGTGGATCGCCGCGGCGCGTGCCGACCCGGCGACGGTCCATCTCATCGCCCGCGGCACCGCGCAGCTGCTGTGCACCGACACGCCGCCGCGCATTGCTTTCCTCGGACACGATGCCGCGCTGGTGCGGGGTGCGGACGACGCCAGCCAGGTGCTGCTCGGCTGGTTCCGCGGGGCGCGTTGCGTGCTCGTCGATCTGCCCTCTGCGGAGGCGGCCGAGGCGCCGGCGGGCACGGCGTTCGAGGAGCTGCGGCCGCTCGCCCCGCTCCTCGGGGCGGAGGAGGCGGGGCTTCTCGCGTACGCGCGCGCGCTCTCGATCTGGCGTACGCGCCATCGCCACTGCGGCGTGTGCGGCGCGCCGACGATCGCGACCCGCGCCGGGCACACCCTGCAGTGCTCGAACAGCTCCTGCGCGCATGAGTTCTTTCCGCGCCTCGATCCGGCCATCATCGTGCTGGTGAGCGACGGGGAGCGGGCGTTGCTCGGCCGTCAGGCGACCTGGCCCCCGCGGCGTTACTCGACCATCGCCGGCTTCGTCGAGCCCGGCGAGAGCCTCGAGGACGCGGTCAGGCGCGAAGTGGCCGAGGAGACCGGCGTGGCGGTCACCGATATGCGTTACGACTCCTCGCAGCCCTGGCCGTTCCCCTCCTCGCTCATGATCGGCTTTCACGCGCGCGCGGCGGCCGACAGCCGCGTGCATGTGAGTGGCGAGCTCGATGATGCGCGCTGGTTCACCCGCGCGCAGCTCAACGCGGGCGAGGCGCTGGCCCCGCCCGCGCAGTCGATCTCCTGGCGCCTGATCGAGAGCTGGCTGAAGGGCGGGGACTGAAGCGCATGTGTCTGCTGGTGCTCGCATGGCAGACGCATCCCCGCTACCGCCTGGTGGTGGCCGCCAACCGCGACGAGTATCACGAGCGACCGGCGGCCGCGCTGGCGAAGTGGCCGGAGCCGCCCGGTATCCTCGCCGGACGCGACCTGCGCGCGCAGGGCACGTGGCTCGCGGTGGATCGCGAGCGCCGCTTCGGGGTGGTCACCAACTTCCGCGAGCTGCAGCCGCCGCGCCGCGGCGCGCCCTCGCGCGGGGAGCTGATCCCACGCTACCTGGCGGCGACGACCGCCGTCGGCGCGGCTGACGCGCCCCGGACGGCGGGTGCCAGCGAGTTTTTCGCCGCGCTCGAAGCGCACGCGGCGAGCTACGCCGGATTCAACCTGCTGCTGAGCGATCGCGAGTCGCTCTGGTACGGCTCGAACCGCGCCACCCCGTTGGCGCGGGAGCTTGCCCCGGGCGTCTACGGACTGTCGAACGAGCTGCTCGACACGCCGTGGCCGAAGCTACAACGCGTGCGGCGCGGATTCGAGGGTTGGCTGAGCCGGGCCGGCGCATCAGCGGCGGAGCTGTTCGGGCTGCTCAATGACCGCACGCGCGTCGCGGACGACGCCGCGCTCCCCGCCGGCCGCAGCGGGCTACCGCGGGAGTGGGAACGGATACTGTCGGTGCCGTTCGTGCTGCACCCGGAGTACGGCACGCGCTGCTCCACCGTGCTGCTCCTGGAGTCGGACGGCCGGCTGTACCTCGCGGAGCGGCGCTTCGATTCCCGGGGCGAAACCGTCGGCGAAACTGAATTCAGGCTGAACGCCGGCGAGTGGCCGTGATCCGGCGGAACCCGCGCGGCCGCCGTGTGCTCTCACTGACTACGGCGGGGCGACGGCGCCGAGCGGCCGCTCTCGCGAGGCTCTAGAATTCAAGGACTTCTCCCTTGTGATCGCACGTTGAGATGACGCAGCGCACATCCCTGCCGCGGGCTCGCCGACGGCACTGGCGGGCCCCGGTGGTCGCCGCGTGTCTCATCGCCGGCCCACTCGCACAGGCCGCGGGGGTCAGGGTGGAGATCAAGGGCGTCGACGAGGAGCTGCGCGCCAACGTGCTCGCCTACCTAAGCTTCGAGCGTTACCGCAAGGGCGCCGCCGAGCTCAACGCCGACATCGTCGAGCGGCTGCACAACCGCGTGGAGCGCGAGGTGCAGGCGGCGCTCAAGCCCTTCGGCTATTACGAGCCGCAGGTCGAGTCCACTGTCACCGACCTCGGCCACAACGAGTGGCGCATCAACATCAACATCACTCCGGGCCCGCCAGTACTGCTCGAGCACGTGGACGTGCGCATCGACGGCCCCGGCGAGACGGACCCGTTGTTTCAGCGCATCCTGAGGCATATGCCACTGCACGAGGGCGAGCGGCTGAAGCACGCCGACTACGAGAGCGTCAAGACCGAACTGCAGCGCGCCGCCGCCACCTACGGCTATCTCGATGCGCGTCTGATCCGCAACGAGCTGGTAGTCGATCCGCCCAATCACAGCGCCAACGTGGCGTTCGAGCTCGACACTGGCGAGCGATATCGCTTCGGGGCGACGACGATCCAGCAGAAGGTCGTCGACGAGTCCCTGGTACGCCGCTACCTGCGCTACCACGAAGGCGAGCCGTTCGACCTCACCCAGGTGCTGCGCACCCAGTTCGCGCTCGATGACGCGCAGTACTTCTCCAACCTCGAGGTGCTGCCCGCCGAGCCCGATCGCACCACGCGCATCGTGCCGGTCAACATCCACGCCGACCCGAGCCGCCGGCACCACTACACCTTCGGTCCCGGCTACGCCACCGACACCGGGGCGCGCGGCACGTTCGGCTTCGAGGACCGGCGCATCAACGCGCACGGCCACAGCTTCAGCCTCGAGGTGCAGGCGGCGGAGGTCACGCGCTATAGCCTCCAGAGCCGCTACAACGTGCCGATCGGCGACCCGGCGGTCGAGAAGTTCAGGCTCGCGGGCACGGTCGAGCAGCGGCAGCTGGC
>JACXTT010012407.1_pt1 | contig 11310 bp, 10 predicted proteins | sample 9270951 | NCBI WGS metagenome assembly JACXTT01 (sample SAMN15532306, study PRJNA645909) | rock metagenome | isolation source: weathered quartz diorite | place: Puerto Rico | collected 2017-06-21 | reverse complement strand
CTTTTCCGGCTTCGTTTCGCCCTTTAGGCAGCAGATCCATAAGCTGATAGGTGCCGTTGAGCGCATCGAGCCCGCGCGCATAGGTCGAGTAGGTGTGAAAGAGCGCCCCGTCGCCGGCGCGCTCGAACACGCTCAAGCCCGGCAATTCCCCCTCCCACGCCGCTTGCGTGTCGAAATTGTAAAGCTTTTGACCCTCCTCTTCTTTCGTGAACGTCACGCGGAAATCGGCGTTGAACGAATTTCCGTAGGACGACACCCAAGGGAAGCGCCAGCCCATCCGCTCGCGCACGCTTTCGATCTTTGCGATCGGGGCGCGCGAGACCGCCGCAAGTTCCCCATCGCGATGGGGCAAGTGCACACGGATGGAATCAAAGTGCTCGGCCCAGAACGAACAGCTCTTGCAGGGGTTTTCCGCGTCGGGCCCCAGCATGAAATGATAGATAATGAGCTGGCTCTTTCCGTTGAAGAGATCGGCGAGGCAAACGCTCCCGCTCGGCCCATCGAAAACGTAATTCTCGACAGGCAGGCGCGGCAGAGCACGCCGTTCGGCGGCGATCTCGTCGCGCAAACGCGTGAGCGACTTCTCGTTGGCGAGCAAAACGAGCCGCTGAGCGGCCCAACGCTCGCCCACATTCGCATCCTTCATGAGTTATTTCTCCTCAGGCGGCCGCGGCTGGGGCTTGGCTCATGGCAAGCGTCGTCCGCCAGGCAGGGAGCTCGGCCATAAGCGCGCCCCAGCGTTTGATCGCCGCGTAGCCTTCGAGCGGCAATTGCGCCGGTTCAGCCAAGATCAGCCCCGATGCGATGGAGAAATCCGCAAGGCTGAGACGGTCGCCGGCGATATAGTCGCGTCCGGTCAGATGCGCCTCGAGAATGCGCGCCGCGGCGTTGAATTTCGCCTCGCCTTTCTCGACTTCGGCCGCATCGGGCGCTCCCATTCCAAACAAGCCCTTCACGAGACGCTCAAAGGCAAGGATCGCGAGGGCGGTGTCCCAAGTGGTCGATTCCCAGAATTGCCAACGCAGCACATCGCATGCGCCCCGGTCGTCCAAGGGCGAAAGCTCGCCCGGCTTCTTTTTCGCCAGGTACTGAATGATGGCGTTGGATTCCCAGAGTTTGAAATCGCCGTCCTCGAGCGCCGGCGCCTTGGCGTTCAGATTGATCGCGGTATAAGCGGCCTCCTTCTGCGCGCCCTTGCGGAGATCGCAAAGACAGAACTCGTAATCGAGGCCCAGATGGTTTGCGACAAAGAGCACCTTGAAACTGCGCGGGCTCATTGGAAACGCATGGATCTTCAAGCTCATTGTTTTTCTCCCTCAAAGGCGGCCCGCGTAATCGGCGAAGCCTTTTTCAAACACGCCTGCCCAGCCATTCATGTAACCGTTGCGCAGACGCGTCGCCTCCTCGCCCATGCGCTCCCAATTCTCGTGTGTCAGCGTCACGCGGCAGGTTTCAGCGCCGAGCGGCTCGAAGCGGATCGACACATCGGTGTGCTGGGGCGCAGCGCGACCCATCGTCCAGAGCATCGCAAACAATTCGCCTGGCGCATAGCTTGTCACCTCGCCCCATTCCAATTCGGCGCCGTCCGAAAGCGTCTCGTAAATGCGCCCGCCGACACGGGGTTCGATCGTCACGCGCACCGTTTGCTGACCGTCGGCTGTACGCGCACGGGTGTGGGTCGCAAGCGGCCACCAGGCGCTGATCTCCTCGGTGAAGAGACGGAACGCTTCTCGCGCCGAGCGGCGCACATCGACTGTCTTCACCACCGGCGCAAGCTCAACGACGCTCATCTTCGTCCTCCGCATAGGTTTTGAAACGCTCCAGCGCCTCGCTCCAGAAGCTGTCTAGCCAGTCGCGCAATTCAGCCAGCGCCGGCGCATGGATGCGATAGATCCGCGCCGAGCCGCGCGCTTCGTCGCGGACGAGGCCAGCTTCTTTGAGCGCCTTCAGGTGCTGGGATACCGCCGGGCGTGTGACCGGCAGATCGCGCGCGATCTCACCGACACAATGAGGACCCGAGCGAAGCCGCTCGAACACGGCGCGCCGAGTTGGATCGGCCAAAGCGGCCAAGCTCTTTGCGTAAGCCATGGCTTACAGTAAGTGATAGCTTACATATAAAGTCAAGCGCTATCGAACGTTTTGAGGCGCCGTCGGCGTGGGAATTGGCGTGGTGTCGATCGCTGCGACCATTAGAGCCTGGCGCCCATGGCGGGGCGCGCCGAGGCTAAAGAGCGCCATGGCGGTAAGAACAAGGATCAAGGCGCTGGCCAGAATGCCAAAAAAAACGCCCGCTTGGGTTTGGGTCAGTCGCTGCATCGCTTCAGTTTCTCGCGACGTACAACGGCGATCTCCGACCTCAGTTCCGCCATGATCGACGCACTCGCGCCCGCGGTCACAACGCACTACGTTCTCTGTTCGTGCTAGCCTCTCCCGACAGCGGAAGATTCGATTGAACGACAGCCCGGAGAATTTGCCGATCTCGGCGCGCGCAAGCGCAGCTGCGCCCTACCTCGCGTCGCTGAACGGCGAACAGCGCGCGGCGGTCGAGACGCTCGACGGGCCGGTCTTGGTGCTCGCCGGCGCCGGCACCGGCAAGACGCGCGTGCTGACGACGCGCTTGGCGCACCTGCTTTCGACCGGCAAGGCCAAGCCCTGGAGCGTGCTGGCGGTGACCTTCACCAACAAAGCCGCGCGTGAGATGCGCGAGCGCGTAGAGAAGCTGCTTGGCCCCGGTGCGGGCGGATTGCCCTTCCTCGGCACCTTCCACTCGATCAGCGCGCGCATGCTGCGCATTCACGCCGAACTCGTCGGTCTGAAGAACAATTTCACCATCCTCGACACCGACGATCAGATCCGGCTCTTGAAGCAGATCGTTGAAGCAGAAGGCATTGACGAGAAGCGTTGGCCGGCGCGCGCCCTGGCTGGCGCAATCGACAGCTGGAAGAACCGGGCGCTGAGGCCCGAGCGCGTGCCGAAGGGCGAGGCTTTCGCCTTCGCCGACGGCAAGGGCGCGGCGCTTTATGCGCACTACCAGGCGCGGCTGAAAATCCTGAACACATGCGACTTCGGCGATCTGCTGATGCACATGATAGATGTTTTCCAGCGCCATCCCGACGTGCTGGAGACATATCACCGCAAGATCACGCATCTCATGGTGGACGAGTACCAAGACACCAATGTGGCGCAGTATTTGTGGCTTCGCCTCTTGGCGCAGAGCTCCAAGAATCTTTGCGTCGTCGGCGACGACGACCAATCCATCTATGGATGGCGCGGGGCCGAGGTCGACAACATCCTCCGCTTCGAACACGACTTTCCTGGCGCGGTCGTGATCCGACTCGAGCGCAATTATCGCTCCACCGGCCACATCCTTGCGGCCGCCTCCAAGCTCATCTCCAACAATCGCGGGCGTCTCGGCAAGACGCTCTTCACCGATGACGATCTCGGCAATTTGGTGAAGGTCCGCGGCGTTTGGGATGGCGAAGCGGAGGCGCGTCTGGTCGCAGACGATATCGAAGGCTGGGTGCAGTCGAACCGCAAATATAGCGAGTGCGCGGTGCTGGTGCGCGCGGCCTGGCAGATGCGGGCGTTCGAAGAACGATTTCTGATGCTGCGCATCCCCTACAAGGTCATCGGCGGCCCCCGCTTTTTCGAGCGCGCCGAAGTGCGCGACGCGCACGCCTATCTTCGGCTCATCCAGTCCGAAGACGACGACCTCGCTTTCGAACGCGTCATCAACAACCCCAAGCGCGGGTTCGGCGACACCTCGCTGGCGCGCCTGCATGTCCATGCGCAGAAGCCCCCGGTGCGGTTCGTCACCGACAACGGCCCGCTGTTCGACGCCGATACCGGCGAAGTCGTCATCGAGCAGCCGCCGGCACCTGGCGGCGCGACGCGCTTTCGCTCACTCATTGGCGCGGCGCGCGAATTGGCGCCGACGGATGAATTGCCCCTGAAGGCGCGCACGGCGCTGCGTAGTTTCTTGACCGATCTCGATCGCTGGCGGGAACGCGCTCGCTCGCTTAGCCATATCGAGCTTGCCGAGACCGTTCTCGACGAGAGCGGCTATACCGAGATGCTGCGCAACGACAAATCCCCGCAAGCTCAGACCAAGCTCGAAAACCTGAAGGAATTGGTCCAATCCATGGGTCAGTTCGACAGCCTCGCCGCCTATCTCGAACATGTCTCGCTGGTGCTCGATATCGAAGCCGAAGGCGGCGGCGACAGCGTGCATCTCTCGACGCTGCATGCCGGCAAGGGCCTTGAATGGCCGCTCGTATTTTTGCCGGGTTGGGAAGAGCAGGTTTTCCCATCGCAGCGCTCGATCGACGACAATGGCGAAAAAGGCCTCGAGGAAGAGCGCAGGCTTGCCTATGTGGGCATCACCCGCGCCCGCGAGAGCGCCCGCATTTCTTTCGCCGCCAATCGCCAGATCTATGGGCGCTGGCAGAGCGTGCTGCCGTCGCGTTTCGTCGACGAACTTCCCGCCGCGAGCGTCGATGCGGTGAGCGAGACCGGCTACGGAATGAACCCCGCGCAGGTGCGCGAAGCCGCTGGCGCGCGCTTCGACGCCTATGCGCCGGGGGCCGGCTTCAACAGCGCTTACCAATCTCCCGGCTGGCGGCGCGCCCAGGAACGAGGCGCATTTCAAGGCAAGCCGCCAATGCTGGAGGGAGAAGCGAGGCTCCTTGCGCGCTCCGGCGAGGACGACGGGCATTTCGGCGTCGGCGATCGCATCTTCCACCAGAAGTTCGGTTACGGAAAAGTCCGCCACGTGGAAGGCAACAAGCTCACCGTGGACTTCGACAAGGCCGGCGAAAAGCGCGTCATAGACAGCTTCGTCGTGCCGGCGAGCGCCGCTTAGAGCCGAACCATCGCCGTCCGCGACCGCTTTTCCTCCCTTCAATCAGCGCAGGACATGATGGCCTCGGGCGAAGCCTACGATCGAGAGCGAAGTAATCCGCCATTGGGTTTGCGGCGCATAACGGCCGGCCGACCGGTCACGGGGGGGCCATTCGCCGCTGCTTGAGCAGCGTCCAGCCCTCGCCCTCATCAGGTGACAGGCGCGCGTTCCAGCCTTAAGCGCGTCAAACGATGCTCCTCCTCACCGCCTTGGGCGCCTTTGCGCAAATCCGCGATGCGGCCGACGAAATGGATCGCCATGATCCTTCGCCTGCGGACGCCGTCAGCTGGTTTGAGGAAAAGGCCGGCAAGTTCCGCATCGAGATCTACGTCCCCACCAAGCAGGACGCTGAGTCCGCGCGCGCAATCGTTGGCGCGGCCGCACCCGAATTGCATCTGGTGGAGAAGCGCCTCAAGGCGGCCGATTGGGTGGCGATGTCGCTCGAAGGCCTGCCTTCTGTGCGCGCCGGCCGCTTCCTCGTCGCCGGCGCGCATGCGCTGAAAAACCAAAGCGGCGGGCGCGTCAAAGTCTGGATCGAAGCCAGCGAAGCGTTCGGGACCGGCCATCACGGCACGACATGGGGCTGCCTGATGGGCCTTGAAAGCATCCTGCGCGCGCGCCGCGTTTGTCGCGTCTTGGACGTTGGCGCAGGCTCGGGGGTGTTGGCGATTGCTGCGGCCAAGACCGGCGCCAACGCGCTTGCCATCGAGATCGATCCGCGCGCCGCGGCCATCGCCAAGATCAACGCGCGCCAGAACGCAGTCGCCGGGCGCGTGCGCGTGATCGCCGGCGACGGCGCCCGGTTCATCGCCAAGCAGCAATTCGATCTGGTGTTCGCCAATATCTTGATGCGTCCGCTGATCCGGCTTGCGCCAAAGCTTGCGCCTGCCACAGCGCCTGGGGGACATCTCATCTTGTCCGGCCTGCTCCGCTCTCAGGCGCCTCTTGTACGCGAAGCCTATGCCTCGCGGGGCCTTATACTGGAGCGCCAGATTCCGCGCGAAGCGTGGATGACGCTGGTGTGGCGCCAACCCGATCAGCGCGTGTAGACGTTGAGCGCATACCAACACGGATCGGGAGCGGCCGCGCATTGGTACATGTCGATCTCGATCGTGTGCGGGCCGGTCGCCGTGGGATGGATCGCAAGCGTCGGCACGTTGTCGCTCAGCGTGTCTTGCGCAATCTGATTGCCGTTGACGTCGTAGAGTCGCAGATCGATATCGCCGCAGCGTGAGTCGCAAACGGCGATGACGCGGTAATCCTGCCCCGCGCGGAGCGTCAGCGTGTAGCGGCGCGATTGTTGCGATGCGAGGCCCCCGGCGAAGGGTCCGGCGACTCGCATATAGCCGCCTTCATTGACGAGCCTGCCGGCTTCGGCCAAACGCTGCGAGAGTTCGCGCGAAAACTCGGGCGGCACTTGGGCCGCGCCTGGCGTCGCCGTCAGCAGGATGAGCGCCGCCAGGGCGGCGCAGGCCCGGTTGAACCATCCTCGCACGCTCGTCTCCGCGACCAAACCGCCTGAATTTCCGAGGTTCTCCCCTTAAACCTCCCTCCCAGACCTCCTAAACTCAAGCCACTGAACCCTGAATGAACTTCGCTCTCAAAGGATGTGCGCGTGTTCCAGACTTATGACGATCCCGGCGGACCAATTCTTGGCCGTAAGCATTTGCCGCGCCTCAGGAAGGCGCTGAAGGAAGCCGGACTTGATGGCTTTATCGTGCCGCACGAGGACGAATGGCAGAACGAATATGTGCCGGCGGCGTATGACCGCCTGGCCTGGACGACCGGATTCACTGGTTCGGCTGGCGCCGCTGTCGTCTTTGCAGATGACGCGGCGATTTTCGTCGATGGGCGATACACGCTGCAAGTTCGCGCCCAGGTCGACGGTTCGCTTTTCCAATATCGCGAGTTCGACGCTGGAAGCATCACAGCTTATCTCCGCGAGCGCGCACCAAAGGGCGGCAAGATCGGCTACGATCCGAAGCTGCACAGTCCCGACAGCCTCGATCGCTTGCGTAGCGCAGTCGAAGCCGCTGGCGCGCAATTGGCGCTGCTCGCGCAAAACCCCATCGACGCGATCTGGGCCGATCGCCCGGCGATCCCGACCGCCAAAGTCACGTTGCACAAAGAAGAATTCACCGGCGAATCCTCCACCTCGAAACGTCACCGCCTCGGCGGCGCATTCAAGGGGCAAGCGGCCGCCGTGATGCTGACATCGCCTGCCTCGATTGCGTGGCTCTTCAACATTCGCGGCGGAGACGTCGCGCGCACGCCTTTGCCGCTTGGCGAAGCGGTCCTGCGCGCAGATGGCACAGCCGATGTGTTTCTGGCGCCGGAGAAGGTCTCGCCGGAATTGCGCGAGTGGCTCGGCAATGAGGTCTCGCTGAGGCCCAGCGAAGAGCTTCCCTCAGCAATCGCCGAATTGCGCGGCAAGAGAGTGCGCGTCGACCCCTCGACCGCTTCGGCCTGGTATTTCGATCAACTGAACGCCGCCGGGGCCGAGATCGTACGCGGAGAGGACCCGGTCGTATTGCCGCGCGCCTGCAAGAATGCAGCCGAGATCGAAGGCTCTCGCCAGGCCCATCGCCGCGATGGCGCGGCGGTTTCGCGCTTCCTGCATTGGGTGGCCAGCGAAGGCCAAACCGGCAAGGCGCAAGAGATCGAGGCCTGTCAGAAGCTCGAAGCCTTCCGCCAAGCTTCGGGCATGCTGAAGGATCTTTCCTTCGATTCCATCTCCGGGGCGGGTCCCAATGGCGCCATTGTCCATTACCGTGTCACCAACAAAACCAACCGAAAGCTCGCGCGCGGTTCGCTGTTCTTGATCGACAGCGGCGCGCAATATCTCGACGGCACCACCGACATCACCCGCACGGTCGCGATTGGCCGTCCGTCGAAGGAAATGAAGGACCGCTTCACCCGCGTGCTGAAGGGCCACATCGCGCTTTCGCGCGTGCGCTTTCCGAAGGGCACGAGCGGACATCAGCTCGATGCGTTGGCGCGCATGGCGCTTTGGGAAGGCGGGCTCGACTACGATCACGGCACCGGTCATGGCGTCGGCTCTTACCTCGGCGTGCACGAGGGGCCCCACCGCATCGCCAAGTTCGTCAACACTCAACCGCTCGAGCCCGGCATGATCGTCTCGAACGAGCCGGGGTATTACAAAACCGGCGCCTACGGCATTCGCATCGAGAACCTGCAGGTCGTCACACCCGCCTCCGGCATCGATGGCGGCGAACGGCCGATGCTCGGGTTTGAGACGCTGACGCTCGCGCCGATCGCGCGCGAACTCATCATCAGGCAAATGCTGACCAAAGACGAGCGCGATTGGCTCGACGCCTACCATGCGCGCGTGCGAGATGCGATCGGCCCCCAACTCGACGGCGACGCCAAAGCCTGGCTGGAACTGGCCACAGCGCCGCTTTAGGCTTGCCGCTTCAGCGGAGGGAAAGATGAGCAGCAACGCTCAAATTATTCGCAGTGTCTACGCCGCCCTCCAGACGGGCGACATTCCATCCGCTTTAGCGGCAATGGCGGCGGAGATCGTCTGGAACGAGGCCGAAAACTTCCCCTACGCCGACAAGAACCCCTATATCGGACCAGACGCGGTTCTTCACGGCGTATTCGCCCGGCTCGGCAGCGAATGGAACGGCTTTGCCGTGCGCCCGGAAGAACTTATCGACGCTGGCGACACCATCGTCACGTTGGGGCGCTATGGCGGCGCGCCGAAAGCAACCGGCACAAAGATCAATGCGCAATTCGCCCATGTTTGGCGTTTAAAAAACGGCAAGATCGTCGGCTTCCAACAATACACCGACACGCTGCAGACCGTGCTCGCGATGGGCAGCTAAGACGTTCGACGAAGTCAATGCAGGCGTCCCGTCGCAGGCGTGCGGCGTTGACGCTTGCCGGAGAGGGCGTAGGAACTAGCTCCCATGGCTGACGCTTCAGAGCCCGTGCGCACTATCAACGGCGACGATCTGTGCAATGCGTCCTTCTGGCGTTCGTTTGCGAAGGAGCTTCATGTCGCCGCCTTGGCGCGCGCCGAGCGCACCCAACCCCAGCAGAGCTACGACCGCCTCGATCGCCGCATGGCCCATGACGGTTATTTCGCCGACGCCGATGTGCGCTTGCAGACTTTGGCGCCGGCGATCGGACGCGTCGTGAAGACCCTCGTCAACTATAGCCTGCCTCCGGTGCTGATTTGGATCTACGACGAGCCGTGGGAATGCTTCCGCCGCCTGGCGCCGGTCATCGGTCATTTTCTTGGTCCGGAATATAAAGCGCTGCCGGCGTTCTGGGCGTGGCATGTCGATCCGTGCAAAGGCGAATCGGGCTGGCGACCCCATCGCGACAACGTGACAGGCCTCGCCGCGGACGGTTCGCCGCTTTCGCTCACCTGCTGGATTCCGCTGAGCGAGGCGACGCCGCTCAACGGTTGCATGTACATCGTGCCCGCCTATCTCGACCCCAACTACAATCGGCCCGAGGCCAAAAATGTTGTGGTTCCCCAAATCTCACGGGCTATTCCGGCAAAGCCGGGCGACTTCCTCATCTGGAACCAGGCGGTGCTGCATTGGGGAAGCTTAACCAGCGAGTTCGGCGACCAACCGCGCATGAGCATGGCGCTGGAATTCCAGCGCGGCGACATCGCCCCGTTTCAGCGCCCGCTTCTCGCCCAAACCCAACCGCCCCCGTTCGCCGATCGGGTCCGCCTCATCGCCCATCAGATCCTGCAATACACCCACATGTACGGCGTGCCGCAAAAACACGTGCAACTGGCGCAATACTTGAGCGCCGCATCGCTCAATAGCGGCTAGGAAGAGAGCTTTATCCAGGCGTCTTCGTCGATCACCTTGACGCCGAGCTTTTCTGCTTCCGCAAGCTTCGAGCCCGCGCCGGGACCGGCGACGACCAGAGCGGTGTTCTTCGAGACGCTGCCGGAGACCTTTGCGCCGAGAGCAACGGCGCGCGCCTTGGCTTCGTCGCGCGTCATCTGTTCGAGCGTCCCGGTGAACACGATGGTCATGCCCGCAACCTTGCTCGAAGTCGCCGCTTTGGGCTCGGACGTCACACGCACTTGCTTCAGCAATCGCTCAAGTGCTGCGCGATTATTCTTCTCGGCGAAAAAGTGGACCAGATGTCGGCCGGCTACGGGCCCCACCCCGTCGGTAGCCGCAAGATCGAAATAGGCATCGCCCGGCGCCTGCTTGGCGGCCTTCTCGATGGAGGCGATGGCTTCTTCAAGCGAACCGAAATGGCCAATAAGGGCCTCCCAAGTCTTATTGGAGACGCCTTTGATTTTCGGCAAGAGCGTTTCTTGAAAGAGATCGCTGCGCGAGGATTGCGACGCCTTCGCCCAGCCGATGAGATTGGCCAACGCCGCATCGCTGACCCCGTCGAGCGCCTCGATTTCGTCGTAGCCTTCGCCGGGGCGCTCAGCGACTGCGCCATCGACGGCGTCGCGGAAATTGTCCCAGCTCTCGTAACGGCGCGCGAGCACGCCTGCCGTCGTTTCGCCGATGTCGCGTGCGCCCAGCGCGAAGAGGAAGCGCGAGAGCTCCACTTCGCGGCGCGCTTCGATGGACTCCAACAAATTATCGACGCTCTTTTCGCCATAGCCCTCGCGCTCGAGGATTTCTGCGCGGCGGCGGGCGAGAGTGAAAATGTCCGCCGGCTCCTTGATGAAGCCCGCTTCGAAGAATTCCTCGATTTGCTTTAGGCCCAGACCCTCAATGTCCATCGCGCGTCGCGCCACAAAATGGCGGAGGTGTTCGATTTTTTGAAATGGGCAGGCGAACTCTCCGGTACAGCGCCTGACGCTGCCTTCTTCGGCCGACACCGCCGACTTGACCGGGCAGGGACAGATTTCCGGGAAACGGTAGCGGCGCGCAGTCTTTGGACGCTTCTCCAGCACCACATCGACGATCTGGGGGATGACGTCGCCCGCGCGCTGCACGACGACAGTGTCGCCGACGCGCAAATCCTTGCCGCCGCGAATGGGCTGGCCGTCATTATCGACGCCGGCGATATAATCGGGGTTGTGCAGCGTCACGTTGGTGACGGTGACGCCGCCGACGAAGACGGGCTTCAGACGCCCGACCGGCGTCATCGCGCCGGTGCGGCCAACCTGGATGTCGATGCCGTCGAGGATTGTCGTTTGCTGCTCGGCTGCGAATTTGTGCGCGATGGCCCAACGCGGGCTGCGTGAAACAAAGCCCAGACGCTGCTGGAGGCTGAGACTGTCCACCTTGTAGACGACGCCGTCGATCTCGTAGGCGAGCCTGGCGCGTCCATCGTGAATGCGCGCATACTCGGCCAAGAGCTCGCTTGCGCCTTTCGCGCGCTTGATGCCGGCGATCGGAAAGCCCATCCGCGCCAAACGCTGCATTGCGTCGAACTGCGTCTCCGCC
>JACXTT010012406.1_pt1 | contig 11311 bp, 9 predicted proteins | sample 9270951 | NCBI WGS metagenome assembly JACXTT01 (sample SAMN15532306, study PRJNA645909) | rock metagenome | isolation source: weathered quartz diorite | place: Puerto Rico | collected 2017-06-21 | reverse complement strand
CGCGCGCGCTTCGCACAAGTGGAATGCGCCCTCTCGAATTCATTCGCTTTTGGCGGGCTAAACGCAGTGCTCGCTTTCAAACGCGCGGGTGCGTCACACGATGGCTGATTTGGCGCGGCGTGGCTTGTGACGCTCGTGATGGCTCGCGTCAGCGGCGCACTCTTTGTAAATTGATCGCAACTCGCCGGCGGCTTCTTTCTCCATGTCGGCGGACTCCGCCGTTAGTGCAAACGGGCATTCGAACGGCTGACCATCGGCGGTGAAGAAAGGACAGTGTTTGCCGTCAGCTTTTACCCGGATGGGTTCAATATCGCGAATTCGTTTCTCCGTCTGAAGAATGGAAACGGCTCTGTGTTCGAGTGAGCCCTGCCGGCGCCGCGAGTTGACCAGGCTCTCCAGGGTCTGAAAACAGCCGTCGGCGATCGATTTGGCAATGGTCGCCTGTTTCATCCCGAGAGCGGAACAAAAAGCAAATGTGCTATTCAAATGTTCGCTGTCGGTCGGCACGATTTTCAAAACCGCGCTGGAAACCACGTCATCCATAAACTCCGGAAGCCCTTGTGGAAGCTGCTTGCCATTAGAGACTGCGACCAGTTTCTGAACCTGAGAGTCGACCAGCTTGGAGGTGTTGCAGAAGGAGTCGAGTTTGATGTTGATCTTGAGACTCGCCGCCCGGTCTTTGATCTGAAGAACGTTCGTGACCTCGCTATTTGGGTCAGCCGGACTCTCGAGTGCAGCGGCGATGAACAGATCCGGTTGGGAGCAGCGTTGAGCAAGAGCGTCCCGGGCTGTTAACCCGAGCGGCTGGCGCCACTGACGCTGAACTGAGTTGAGTATCTCGATCGCGGGAAAAAATGGAAGGTTGTCGAACATGCCGCCATCGGCGAATAACACGTTGGTCCTGCCCAGGCCGGGCAACACTTCGGCCTCCTGCCGAGGCGAGAAGACGACGGGAAAAGCGCTGGAGCTCAGCGCGGCTTTCACGAAGTCGTAAGATGCCGTGGTACTGAGATCGCGGCCCAACACCAGGGCGCGGCGGTGATTGAGATCCGACGTGGTTCCGAAAAACGAGATGGGATTCGTCGCAGTGCCGTTGTGGTAAGGCTGTGGATTGTCCAGTTTGATTCCAAACCCTTCGCCCAGCAGAGTACGCGCCGCGGTTTCGATCAGGCTGGTTCCCATGATCGCGGTTTCGATGTCCAGCCGCCGCAGAGTTTCAGAACTCACCGCGGACCAGAACATTTTCATGGCTTCGGTGATGTGTCCGGCGACAAACAGGGACGCAATCTTGCCGGTCTCAGTGTGCGGGATCAGGAATACGGTAGAGATAGCATCGATGAGCGCGGGGGGAGCGCCGATGACGGCATAACCAGCGTCCGCGCGAGTGCCGCGCCGGACCATGCCGCGCAATTGCGCCGGTGAAAGACGGACGCTGCGTGTACGCACGCCGAGTTGCTTGGACGCGTTCTTCAACGTGCGAGTCAGAGCGATCTCGTCGTCGACATGCAGGAAGGTCAAGCACAGCCGGCCGAGGAGACGGCGGCCGTCATCGTCACCGAGTTTCGTAATCGCGGCCAGGGCGCCACCGATTAGAGTTCCAACCGAGGCTCCCACGATCAAGTCGGGCTGGATCTTCGCAACTTGCATGGCAGCGATGACTCCAATATGAAACGCGCCGCGGAACACTCCGCCGCTGGCGACGAAAACGATTCTGGGACGATCGCCGCGGAGATGGGGAAATTCGCCGGGGACCAAGTCCTTCGGGCGCGAATCATCGGCCGGCCGGTACGCGAGCTGACAGGTGCAGGCCGCACAGATTTCGCGCAGACCGGGTGATTCTTTGGTGATAAAATTGATCCGGCCGGGAGCAATCTGCCGCATCAGGACGTCACATGCTACCGGATCATCGGCATTCTGAAGCGTTCTCAATCGCTCGCGGTACAGGGTCTCGAGAGAACGCCGGCAGCCGGATGCGACGACTTTGAGGATCTGGTCGCGGCCAGGCGCCAGATAATTGTCCAGCTCAATGTCTTTGTCCGGTGCGATCTCGTCGGCGAAGATCGGGAAGGCCGTGTAGGGCCGGGTCTTTGCGGTGGACGATGAGGAACTCACCGTGCTTTGAGATTTGTAGCTGCCAGGAGCGCCGGTCGCCGCCACCTTCAAGGGCGGAGCGCCTTCGGCCTTTCGGACCCACAGTTCCAGTTCGCTAAGGAAATTCGTCTGCCGGCACTCCATCTTGGTGTCTCGCCGGCGCGCCAGCTCAAGACTGGCGAAAGCTGCCGACACGATGTCGAGGCGTTCGGAAGCCGGCTTCGTTTCATCAGGTGTATAAGGCTGTATCGGAACGTTGTAGATCAAATGGATGCCGGCATCTTGGATGCCGTCTCCGCAGAGGTCATGCGCGACTTGGCGATGTGAACGCAGCCAGGAGAACAAAGCGGGCAGGGGGTTTTGACGAACTGCTGCTCCATCGATCAGATCGAGGCGCTCGGGAAGCGACTTGGAACGCTCTTGGGAAACCCATTGCTTCACTTTTTCTTTGGTCACGACACGCGGCGGAAACATGCCCGGCACAGCCAGCGCCGCCAGCAGAGCGTCAACCACAGGTGTTCCGGGCGCGGCCCAGACCTGTTGGCTATTGAGCGACGTAATAGGTTGCAGTGGGGCGGCGACAATCAGCAGATGTATCGCGCCGAGGGGATGCTTGAGGGGAGCGTTGGTGTCGCGAGAAGGATCGGGCGGGCTGCCGATCACTGTTCCCGTAAGGTCGGTAGGGCCCTCGCGGAAGAGTTCGAAGAGTCTGCGGTGTAAGGAATACTGGTGGAGCAGTCCACGGTTGATGCCAAGTCTGCGGAGCAGATATCGTATCGGTCCGCCGGTTCGAAAGTAGACAAAGTAGGCCAAGCCGGCTCCGGCTAGCGCCCAGACGGCCCACACTCCGCGGAGCAGCCAGGAGTCATAACGCGCCATGCGCTGAACCAGGTCGGGAAGTTTATTGAGGAGAGGCAGGTAGGGCGCAACGACTCCGGCGCTGGACCCGAATAAGCCGAGGATCGTCGAGAGCCATTTTGCGTTGTTGGCGATGCTGTCTTTGATGAACGGCAGCAGCAAGACCAGGGCCTTCAGCAAGAGGTATGCGGCGTTGCAGAGAATGGCGACGGCTATCGACCAGGCGGGCCATCCGAATAAAGGACGGGGAAAAGAGCGTCCACCCAGCCGCTTCACCTTCTCAATGATGAATTGTGGAGAGAAGCAAAAATGCAGTAACAGCTTCACGCCGATGACGAACCAGCTGGCGGCGAAATGCAGCATCTGCCAAAACCAGAGTCCGTAGCGCTCCTTGAAACGAACCCAGGAAACGGCGCATCGGGCTACGTCTCCGACCGAAATGCGAAGTCCGGCGAGCCACAGGCCGAGCTTCACCAGACGGTAATAGTTGGTGCGGGCTTCCCGTTCCTCGTCCTGTAGTTTTTGAGGCAACGGCTGAACGGACAGATCGGCGACGGGAGGCTTGTCGGCGAAGAAATCGATGGGATCCGGAATCGCGTTCCAAATCACATCGAGTGGCGAATTCGAAATCGCTTCCAGGTAGCGGCGAAACCAGCGCCAGCGGCCGATCTCGCGATGCTCGGGCGCGCCGCTAGGGGGCAGTTCGCGATAACAGCGCTCGAGCGCGGCCGCCGAAAGCGCACCCATTGATATTCCGGCGGTAACTTTAGGGGCGGGGCGATCGGCGGCGAGGTAGGCGTGAATCATACCGGCCGAGAATGGAGCGCCCTTTGGGCCTGCGGTAAAACAAACCGCGTCGCGGCCCGCCTCGCGGTCTTGGTGTGGCATAAGAGGTGGCGGAGATGAGGGGATTTTATCACCCTTCCAAAAAAAGTCAATGGTTATCCAAGGGCCAATTTGCTAAATCCAAAGAATATCTAGATTATTTCGTGTTCGGATAACATGATGTAACCTGGCTTTTCAGCCGCCTGTCCGCACGGCCTGAGGACCTCCCTAAGGGTTTTGGGGGGGCGCGGACCGAAACGGTATCATTGGTGCTTGAGCAGTATGGTTCCTCAGTCGCCGGTGGCCTCGGTTTCAGAAACGCGGCTTCGTACGCGGATCTTCACCATCCTCACGATCCTGGTGTCGCTTGCGGGCCTGGGCTGGGCGCTGCATGGCGTGAGTTTCGGAGAACTTTGGGAAGAGATCCAGGATCTGGACTGGCGCTGGATCGCGGCCGGCGCCGTCGCCGACGTTTTGGCATACGTGATTCAGGGCTGGCGCTGGAGTCTGCTGCTGCGACCAGTGGAGCCCGCGACCACGTGGAGTTGCATGCGAGCTATCTTTGTTGGGTTGTTCGCCAACGAAATTCTGCCGCTGCGCGGCGGCGAGTTGATTCGTTGCTTTCTCGTGACGCGCTCGACCTCGATTCCGATTCAGGTGACTTTCGCTTACGCGCTGATCGACCGGATCTTCGTTGGGCTGCTTTTGATGGGTGGGCTGTTCTTCTCATTCAAATATCTGCGGCAGTTTCCGCTGAGCCACGGGCAGGCGCGAGCATTAGGGCTGCTAACCGACGGCAGCATTTTTCTCGGCGTTCTGATCCTGGTCTGCGGCGCCGTGCTTGCGGTCGCGATGTACTGGCGCGAACAGGCGCTGGACGTGATCCTGGACGCGCGCATGTTCAGTTGGGCGCACGTCTTCATTGAGGATCTGCATCGCATCGGACACTCGCGCTACCTCTACCTGTCAGCGCTCGTCAGTATTCCGCATCTGCTCATGCAGATCGTGCCCATTTATGCCGTGATGGAGGCCTACGGATTGGATGAAGGCTCCTGGAAGGGTGCGGCCGCCTTGATGGTGCTGCTACGGCTCGGCTCAGTTGCACCCCAGGCGCCCGGCAACGTCGGGCTATTCCAGGTGCTATCGACCATGGGCTTAACGCTCTTCGGTGTTCAGCAGGCGATGGCCCGGCGATTCACACTGCTCCTATGGGGTATGGTGACGTTGCCGCTGATGATCGTCGGATTCATCGCGCTGGTGGCAACGGGCGCTAAGATGGGCGAAATTCACCGTGAGGCGAGGGCCGAGATGCGGGCACGCCAGGATGAATTGACCCGGCTGTAGGGTTTGCCGCCGATGAATCCTGCTACGCCGTCCTAAGAAATCGTTCAACTGTCCGATAAGGAAACTGGGACGAATTTGGTACGAGTTTGCTGGTCGACAGGCTCAGCCTGCCAGGACACGGACGTAGAATGATCTCATTTAAGCCTTATCTCTTCGGGGAGAAAGACGGCGACGCCGACAGCGCGTACCGGCGCATTATCGGCTTGTTTTTGCAGGGCATCGCGCTACATGCAGTCGAGGGAGATAAGAGTGACTACGATCGCTTTCGGAACGATATCGATGGTTTTGCGACGCAGATCGGTCCGGCTACACCGATGTCGGAGTTGCTGGTAGCTGTTGGAGGCGCCCTGCGCGCCATGGAAGATTATAACCGGCGCACCAGCAAGTTCGTTCGGCGGCAGAACGAAGAACTGCAGAATATGGTCTCGATGCTGACGCAGACGGTGATCACCATCGGGTCGAGCGGAGAAGCCTCTGTGAACAAGCTGCAAGAAATCGAAAAATCCATCGAAGGGGCCCGCTTGGTCGAGGACATACAGCTTCTCAAGTTGCGTTTGGGAGAATGCCTGGAGTCGGTTCGGCAGGAAGCGATACGGCAGAAAACGGAAGGTCAGAGCGCTCTCGCCAGCTTGCAGGAAGAGCTCAACAACTCCCGCGAGCGGATCGGTGCTTTCGCCACGCCGGTGGATCTGGATGGCGCTACGGGTTTGCCCGCCAAGAAAGAAGCGCTCAAGGCCCTGCAAGCGGCTCTGGGAACGCCACAGAACAAGTTCCTGGTAGTGGCTGTCGTCAGCCGCGTGCAGGCGGTAAACGCCCGCTTCGGTTACGCCGTTGGAGATCGTGTTTTGGCCACGTTCGCGGAGCATTTCAAGAAGAATCTCGGTGCCTCCGACCAGCTCTACCGGTGGCATGGACCGGCCGTGATCGCCTTGCTGAGCCGCGCCGACCGCATAGAGAAAGTGCGTACCGAGATGCGCAGGTTTGCCGACATCAAGTTGGAGAAGACCATCGAAGTGGGCGCGCGCACGGTGCTATTGCCGGTTTCCGCCAGTTGGTCGGCGTTCGCAGTGGAAGGGCCACTGGACTCCCTTTTGAAGAAGCTCGAGGCGTTCACCGCCGCGCAAGTCCCGCGGGACCTGGTTTAATCTATGCGCAATTTGCTAGACCTGCTGTCGACTCCTAGCACACGCGAAGATCCGGTGATCCAGCAATTGCAGGACCGAATCTCTGAGCTCGAAGAAGAGAACGTGAATCTCCATCGGCTGGAGGAAACCATACGACGAACCGCACGGCTCTTCAATACGGTTCTGGCAAAGAGCCATGAAGGGATTGTGCTGGTCACACCCGACATGGTCGTTCTGCGATTGATTCATTCGGCCGTCGGATACCAGGAACACGAGATTTCAGGGCAAACGGTCCTATCCATCATTCATCCCGACGACGCATCGTGCTTCAGGCGAGCCTTCTCTCAACTTGTCACGGGACAGAGCAAATCGGCGGCGTGCGAATTTCGACTCAGGAAGAACGATGGAAGCTGGGCTTGGGTTTCCGGAGAAATGACGGACATGCTGGACGATCCGGACGTGCAAGCAATCCTGGTGAATGCCCGAAACATCACCGAGCAAAAGGAGCAGATGTCGGCCGCCGAGCAGCTCGATGCTTTGCGCGCCTGCTCGGAGTACGCCATGTTCTCGAAGAGCCCGGAGGGCCTGATCCTAGACTGGAATCCCGGTGCGCAACAAGCGTTCGGCTATTCGGCCGAGGAAGCCGTTGGCGAAAATATTTCAGTTCTCGTTCCACTAGAGCTGCTAGCCGAAGAGATTTCCACGCGCGAAAAAATCATGTTCGGTGAAGAGGTTGGTCCGCTTCGTACCATTCGAATCCGGAGAGACGCTCGTCGAGTGGAGATCCGGCTTCAGCTTTCTCCGGTCTGGGACCGTTGTGGAAAAGTAAAAGCAATCGCACACGTATCTCACGTCGTTCGCGTGATCGAATAACGGTATAGCGTTATCGGAAGCAAGCCGGCAAGAAACACGCGCTACGCCAGGACGGGCTTTTCGGCGCCGGAGTAACGCCGGTAGGGACCATAGGAGCCGTTCGGAAGAACGGTGGATTCGTCAGTCCGCGCCTGAACAAGCTGCGCCGACTTGAGATCGCGCGCTCCTGACAGATTCGCGCCCCTCAGATCGGCTGCGAACATTTTGGCGCCGCCGAACCTTGCATTCGACAGGTCCGAGCGGCTAAAATCAACGCCGCTCAGTTGGGCCTCCCGGAAATCGGCCTCCGTCAGCACCGCGCGATAGAACTGAGATGCACCGAAATCGCTGCGGGTGAATTTCGCGCCGGTGAGATCGGCCTTGGAAAAGTCACAAGCCTTTAATTGCGCATTGCTGAAATTGGCCCCGATCCCGTAGACGGCATGAAGACGACAGGCGCGCATTTGTGCGCCATGGAATTGAGCGTGATGGAATTCACTTTCAGAAAAGTCGCAGCCGGCGATGCGGGTATGATGAAATGACGCCGAGTGTAGAATCGCGCCGCCGAGCTTGCAGCCTTCGATGGAAGCACCCTGAAAGCGGCAGTCAGTCATGGTCGCATTTCGAAAGGAGACGCCGCGCAGCTTGGCGTCTGAAAAGACGACCGCGGTGAGCCACGCGCAAGAGAACTGTGTTTCGCTGATTTGCGCGCTGCTTAGATCGGAACCGGAGAGGATCGCCCTTTGAAAGTCGGCGGCCTCCAAGATCGCCCCGCTGAAGTTAGAGTCGGTGAGATCGGCGTCCAGAAACGTAGTCCCTCTCAGGATGGCGCCGTGCAGGTTGACACCGCGCAATTGTGCTTCATTCAAGGTTTCACCGTGAAGTACACATCGCAGCTCGTCGACGCCTTGTTCGATCCAGCGCCCATGCGTATGCAGGATTTCCTTGAGTAGGCGTCCGCTGGTCGTTGTTATCGTTTCCATTCTTTCGCTAAGGAGCTTATCGGCGAGCGCGGACGGCGTTCTAGCAGTGGTTTAATTGTAGTTAGGAGTATGATCGGGTGATACACTGTCACGAGGCTTAAGCCTATGAGAATACTCATCGTTGAGGATGAAAAGCGTATCCAGGACTTCCTCTCCCGAGGTTTAGAGAGCGCCGGATACGCGGTCGACGTCGCCGGCGATGGGAACACGGCCATCGAATTGGTTCACGCCACTGAGTATGACCTGATCATTCTGGATTTGATGTTGCCCGACACCGACGGCTTGAGCGTGCTGCAGAAGATCCGCAATCGTAAGGCGAGCCCTCCGGTGCTGATCTTGAGCGCGCGCGATGCCGTGGACGACCGGGTAAAAGGCCTGGAGCTTGGCGCCGACGACTACCTGACCAAGCCCTTTGCCTTCGTCGAACTCCTGGCTCGAGTGCGCGCCTTGTTGCGGCGTGGCCAGCCGACGCCCGAGCGCTTGCAAGTAGGTGATCTGGCGCTGGACTGCATCCGCCGCAAGGTCACGCGCGCCAATGAGAACATCGAACTCGCGCCCAAGGAGTTCAGTATCCTCGAGTATCTGATGCGGAATCGTGGCCGTCCGCTGAGCCGCACCATGATCGTCGAACACGTCTGGGATATGGACTACGACGGCCTGACGAATATCGTCGACGTTTATATCCGCCACTTGCGCAGCAAAATCGACGACAAGTTTCCAGTGAAGATGATTCACACCGTCCGCGGCATCGGCTATATGCTGGACGCGCCGGAAAGGGCCGAGCGTCCGGTGGAAAAGCAGGTCGAGCAGCAGTCATGAGCGCGCTTGGCAAGGCCTTCCGGTTCACGCGCGGGCTGCGCTTCCGTCTGGCTTTCAGCTACGTATTCTTTTTCACCATCCTGGTGGTCCTGCTGGGAATGGTCTTCCGTCAAACCTTGAGCACGACATTTCAGACCCAGATGGCCAATATCCTCGACGAAGAGTGGGGCGCGGCGAAAGGCTATCTTCGAACCGGCGACTCCGGTCCGGACTGGTTTTACGACCGGGATGATCCGGACGAGAGCTTCGTTGTCCGCCGTTTGCAGCGAGTATATCTGCTGGCTGATCCGGAAGGCCATCCCTTGCAGCACTCGGTGATTTACGATTCCATCGGTCTCGATTCGCCCGCTGAAATCAAGGCTGTTCTCAAGTCCGGTCAGCCGGCGACGAGAATTCGCAAGGATAGCCAGGGCATTCCCTACATGATTCGCTCGGGATTAATGGTGGATGAAAGGCACAACCGGTATTACCTGGCAATCGGACGGGCGCTCGACTACAACGACAAAGTGATTCGTGATTTCACGAGGAATTACATCATCCTGGTTCCGGTCGTGATCTTTCTCAGTGGACTGCTGGGCTGGTTCCTGGCCGGCAAGGCGCTGGACCCGGTGAACTCGGTGGCCAAGACTGCCCAGCGCATCACGCATTCGAATCTCGATATGCAAATCCCGCTGCGGGGAGCGGGCGACGAACTGGACCGGCTGATCGAAGCATTCAATCACATGATGACGCGGCTGAACCGGTCGTTCGAGCAGATCCGCCAGTTTTCCACCGACGTATCGCACGAGCTGCGCACGCCTCTGACTGTCGTTCGCGGCCAACTGGAAGTAGCGATGTTCACGGCCAAGACAGTGGATCATCATCGCGAGGCAATGGCGGAAGCCTTGGAGGGCGTCGATCGGCTCTCGAACATTGTTCGCGCGCTGCTCATGCTCTCGCAAGCCGAAAGCGGACAACTGGCCTTGCAAAAGACGCAGCTTGATTTCACAGGTCTGGTGCGCGACCTGGTGGATCAGCATCAGATTCCCGCGGAAGCACAGGGCCTCCGGCTTTCGGCGGACCTGGGAGTCACATGCATGATCTACGCAGACCGGGTGCAGATCGAGCGGCTGGTATCGAATCTGCTCGGCAACGCGATCAAGTACACGCCGAGTGGAGGCGAAGTGAAGGTCCGGCTGATACGGAGCTTCGATCAAGTGAAGCTGATCGTCGAAGATACCGGCGTCGGAATCGCGCCCGACCACCTGCCGCACATCTTCGACAGGTTCTATCGCGTTCCGTCAGCGGATCCCGAGAAGGGCCTGGGCCTGGGCTTGAGCTTTGTGGCCTGGATCGTGAAGGCGCATGACGGTACCGTGGAAGTCGAAAGTAAGCTGGACCAAGGCACCCGCTTCATTGTGACGTTGCCCGCCGGGCCAACCGCGGCAATGCTGGAGTCTCCGGCGTTACCTATGCCCGAGCAGGTACACTGAGACTGCAATGGCAAATCTCGAAATCCAGAGCCGTGAAAAAGAGGGGATTACGATTCTCGATTTGAAAGGCCGGCTGGCGGTCGGCGAACCGTGCACCCTGATACGCGAGAAGGTGGATCAAGAGCTGGCCGACGGCCACACCCGCATTATTTTGAACTTGCGGCAAGTCGATTACATCGATAGCACGGGCTTGGGCTCGTTGGTGATCTGCTTCACGCGGCTACAGAAAGCCGGGGGCGCGATGAAGCTGGTGAACCTCAACCGTCGCAACATCGAGCTCCTGCTGCTGACCAAGCTGTCGACCGTGATGCAAATTTTTGGCGAAGAGCAGGAAGCCGTGAACAGCTATTTCCCAGAACGCGAGATCAAGCATTTCGACATCCTCACTTTTCTCCAGCAGCAAAAAGAGAGCGAGTCGGCCGGCTGATGTTTGGGCGGAAGAAGGGAATGCTGGAAGCAGGTGTGCGTGCCCCGTCCTTCCAGTTGCGTGGGCTCGACGGCCAGAAGAAGTCGCTCGAGGAGATACTTTCGAATGGGCCGGCGGTGATCGCTTTTTACAAAGTCAGTTGTCCGATCTGCCAGCTCGCATTTCCTTACCTGGAACGCCTGGCTGCGAGCTCGTCCATTCAGATTATCGGTGTTTCACAGGACGATGACAGTTCCACCAGAAGTTTCAACCAGCGGTTCGGCGTGCATTTTCCGACTTTGCTCGATTCCTCAAAAGAGAACTATCCCGCCAGCAACGCGTACGGAATCAGCACCGTGCCATCGCTGTTCCTGGTGGAAAAGGACGGGCAGATCGGAAAGGCCTTCAGTGGTTTTTCCAAGCGCGATCTGGAAGCCGTCGGCGAACGAGCCGGTGTAAAACCTTTCCGGCCGGAAGACAACGTGCCCGAATGGAAGGCCGGTTGAGGCTCCAAGAACTGAGGTCCGGTACGGACCT
>JACXTT010012405.1_pt1 | contig 11312 bp, 9 predicted proteins | sample 9270951 | NCBI WGS metagenome assembly JACXTT01 (sample SAMN15532306, study PRJNA645909) | rock metagenome | isolation source: weathered quartz diorite | place: Puerto Rico | collected 2017-06-21 | reverse complement strand
GCCAAGCACCGCACCCGCGAACCCCTTGCGAGCACCCGATGGTGCGCCCGTGCTGGTGCAGACTGTTACCAACAACCCCAATGGCGCTGCCAACCGGCCCACGCCCGCCAGCACCACGCTGTCTGCGCCGCCAGGCCTGGTGCCGACCACCGCGCAGACAGCGCCTTCGACCCCGGCCCCGGTGCCCGTGACCGTGCCCGTACCAACGCCACTCAAGGCGGCGCTGCCGACAACGCCGCCGCCTGCTGCCCCTGCCGCACTGACAACACCCCTGTCGGCCCCGCTTTCCGCCCCGCTGGCAGCCCCCCTGCCAGGCATGGCCACCGTGCCCGGCCCGGGCGCAGCGCCTCCAACGGTCACGTCATTCACGCCCGCTGCGCCCGCAGCCACGGGCGGCAACACACTGGTACCGCTGTCGCAGTCCCCCGCACCCGAACGGGTGGCACAGCCCGTCACGGCCGAGCCCGGACAGATCGTTGTCTACTGGCCAACGCCGGGTGACGCGGACGCCGCCATCGCCAGGATGCTGCAGGTCTACAAGCTGACGCCCGCGTCTACCACCAAACTGCAACATCTGGGCGGCGTCATCGCCGTGTTTCAGCTGCCCAATCCAGCGGCCGCACCCGATATGCGGGAACAGCTGCGCAAGGACTTTCCCAACGCCATCGTAGACTTCAACAGCCGCTACCGGCCCCTGTTGCAACCCAGCCCACAACCCCGCATCTATCTCCCACAAAAGATAGACCTGCCGCGGCCTGGCGGCACCGCACGGGTCGCCACCGGGATTCGCATCGGCATTGTCGACGGCCCCGTTGCACGCGCGGCCGCGCTGAGCACGGTCAAGGTGCTGCGCAAATCCTTTTTGGCGGACAACGAGCAGGCGGGCAGCGCCAGCCATGGCACCACGATTGCTACCTTGATTGCCGGCCAGGATGCAGGAACGGGCTTTACCGGCATTGCGCCACAGGCCACGCTGTACTCGGCCGAAATCATGCGCACCGTGGGCACGGACGATGTGACCAACAGCGCGGCCCTGGTTCAGGCACTGGACTGGCTGCTGTCGGAGAAGGTTCAACTCATCAACCTCAGCCTGGGCGGCCCCAGTGACCAGGTCATGGAGAAGGCGTTCAACCGCCTTGCCACCCTGTCGGTGGTGGTGGTGGCCGCCGCGGGCAATGGCGGCCCTACGGCGCCGCCGGCCTATCCGGCCGCCTATGCCGGCGTCATCGCGGTCACCGCAACCGACGCCGCCGACAAACTGTACAGCCACGCCAACCGCGGCAGCTATGTCACGCTGGCGGCGCCCGGCGTTGACATCTGGGTGCCCGACGCCGATGGCGGCCGCTACGTCAGCGGCACCTCATTTTCTGCGGCGGTGGTGACTGCCGCCGGCGCCCTGCTGATGGCGCAAAGTCCGCAGCACCATGCCAGAACCATGGCGCAGCGCCTGTGTCGCGGCGCCAAGGACCTGGGTCTGCCCGGCACCGACCGGGATTTTGGCTGCGGCCTGCTGCAAATCGGGGCCTCCCTGCAGGACGACCGCACGTGAGCGGTGGCCGCGTGGTCCGGGACTTTGCCGTGTACGGCGCCTGCTAAAGGCGCTATGCTTTCGTATATTTACTTCACTCCAGCTGCGGCTTGTTATCCACAGGCGGCCGGCTGACACTGGTTGACAAACATGGCGCGTATTCTGATCGTTGATGATGACCCTGCACTGCTGAGACTGTTGGCCATGCGGCTGCACTATGAAGGCCATACCACGGTTGAAGCCAATAGTGGCGCAGCGGCCCTGGCCAAGCCTGACCTGGAATTGCCCAACATCCAGGTTACCGACATGTCACTGCCCGGCATGGACGGCCTGCAATTGTTCGAAGCCGTGCACCGCCGCTTTCCGCTGTTGCCGGTGCTGACGCTGACCGCCAACGGAACCATTCCCGATGCCGTGCATGCCATGCAGCGTGGCGTATTTGGCTACATCACCAAGCCGTTTGAAGGCGTGGACCTGATGCGCGAAGTAGACCGGGCGCTCGAAGTGTCGACGGCCCTGGGCGCCGACATGCCCGGCGATGATGCTGGCGAATCCTGGCGCGAGGCCATCATCACCCGCAGCCCGCGCATGGAAAAGCTGCTGACCGAAGCCCGGCTGATTTCGCAAAGCGATGCGTCGGTCTTGATCCATGGCGAGAGCGGCACAGGCAAGGAACTGCTGGCCCGGGCCTTGCACGCGTCCAGCGTGCGCGCGCGGGAAACGCTGGTCGCTGTCAACTGCGGCGCCATTCCGGAGAATCTGGTGGAGTCTGAGTTGTTTGGCCACGTCAAGGGCGCGTTTACCGGAGCGGTGCGCGACAACGTAGGCCTGTTCATGCAGGCGCACAAGAGCACCATATTCCTGGACGAGATTGCCGATTTGCCGATGGCCATGCAGGTGAAATTGCTGCGCGTGTTGCAGGAGCGCGAAGTGCGCCCGGTTGGCGCATCCAAACCGCACAAGGTCGACGTGCGGGTGATTTCGGCATCGAACCGCAAGCTGGAAGACGAGGTTGCGGCGGGCCGCTTCCGCGAGGACCTGTTCTACCGGCTCAATGTGGTGGGCCTCACGCTGCCACCCCTGGCCGAGCGGCGCGAAGACATTCCGCTGTTGGCCCACCACTTCATGCGCACGCTGTCACAGCGGTACGCCAAAACGCTGACGGGCTTTGCACCGGGAGCACTGGAACAGCTCAGCACGGCCTCCTGGCCCGGCAATGTGCGCCAATTGCAAAACGTAGTGGAAAAATGCGTGGTGCTGAGCACGGCCAGCCTCATCCCGACAACGCTGGTGCAAAACGCCTTGAACAGCCAGGGTGCAGAGATGCAGACCCTGGACGATGCGCGCAAAGAGTTCGAGCGTGACTACCTGACCCAGGTTCTCAAAATCACCAATGGCAATGTTGCCCAGGCCGCCAAATTGGCACGGCGCAACCGCACCGATTTCTATGCGCTGCTAGCCCGCCACCAACTGGATTCCTCCAGCTTCAAGGTCTGAAGCAGTCCCTGTCGGCTCGCCCCGACAGCCTAAGTGCCTGAATCCAATGGATTCTTTGCCGGTGGCACGCGAATTGTCGGCGAACACCGACAATCGCAAGCCCTCTTTTGGCTAAAAGGCGTTGATTTCATTCGGGTTTTTATGTGGCACGCATCTTGAGTGGAGCACAACCACTTCCGCAAGACTGCTCCCACAGGGGCCCATGACATGACACCACCGGCTCACGCCAGCGCACAACTTGGTCGCTTTCTAGCGCCCACCGCTGTTGCCTGCGTGGCGAGTTGTGCGTTGTGTTTGCTCGCGGGCCTGGCGATCGGGCAGGTCAAGGGCGCATGGCCGGCCGCGGTCAGCGCCATAGCGCAGACCATGACAACGGTTGCCGGCGTCCCCACCTTGTTGACCATCAGTGGCACTGGCAGCTGCAAATTCCGTTTGAGCTACCAAAAGCTGGGCGGCACACCGGTTGCCAGCGCGCAACTGGTCTTCAGTAGCACGCCACAAAACCCCTTTCCGCTGCAACTGAAGATCATGGATGCAACCGCGCCGGGCACCTACACCTGGACCGCCAGCGGCATGGATGGCTGCCTGGGAAGCCAGAGTCTGACCTTTACTGTGCGCTGATGGGTGAACGGCACGGCACAGGTTGGTGGTGGGTAGGGCTGTCGCTGCTGCTCGCGTTGGGCCTGTGCGGCCGTGCAGCCCATGCGGCAACCGTTGGCATTGGCAACAACGACAGCTATGCCCTGTCGTCTGCCTTCAGCGTCTACGCAGACCCGGGGGCCACGCTGGATTTGCAGGCCATTCTTGCGCCACAGGTTCAGGCACAGTTCAAGCCTGTGGAACGTTCCGCAACATCCAGCAATTTTGGCGCAACCAACGCCGCCATCTGGTTGCGTGTGGTCTTGCGCACGGAAATTGGCACACCCAGTCGCTGGATGCTGGAACTGGCCAACCCGCCACTGGACCGGATCGACCTGTACGTCTCCAACCCGCAGGGGGGCTATGACCACCAAAGCGGCGGCGACTCTTTGCCCTTCGCCCAACGCTCGGTACCGCACCGCAACCATGTCAAGCCTTTGAATCTGGTGGCCGACGCGGACACCACGCTGTACATCCGCGTCGTGTCGCAGGGCACGGTGTCGGTGCCGGCCACGTTGTGGCAACCATCTGCCCTGTGGCAAAGCGACCAGAAAACCTATTCCATCTTCAGCCTGTATTTTGGTCAACTCCTGGGGCTGATCTTCTACAACCTCATGCTGTTCCTGTCGGTGCGCGACCGGGCCTATCTGGCCTATGTTGTGTTTGTGGCGTCTGTCGGCTTGTCACAGGTCGCCAGTACCGGTCTGGGCGCACAGTTTCTATGGCCCAGCACCCTGTGGCTCAACGACATTGCAACCAATGCCGCCTATGCTGCCAGTGGCATGTTTGGTGTGCTCTTCGTACGCAGTTTCCTGTCATGCCGCACGCACATGCCGCGGCTGGACCGTTTGCTGCGCATACAGGCCGTGATGTGGGCGGCAACCCTGGTGCTGTCGCTGTTCATGGCCCATAGACTGGTGGTGTGGGCGGTGACCGGCCTGGCGCTGCTCAGTGCCTTGACCGTGGTGGTGGCGGCAACCACCAGCATTCGCCAGCGCCACCCGGGTGCCAAGTATTTCGGGCTGGCCTGGATCGCTTTTCTGCTGGGCATCTTTGTACTGACCGCGCACAACTACGGCCTGCTGCCATCGAACCTGGTGACCATCAACGCCCTGCTGATTGGCTCGGCACTGGAGATGGTCTTGCTGTCCTTTGCTTTGGCCGACCGCATCAATGTAGCCCGCCGTGAGAAAGAACTGGCACAGGCCCTGGTGATCTCTGAGCAAGCCATGGTGCAAGCCCTGCAACAATCGCAACAGCGCTACCGCGCCGTTATCGAGCACGTAGGTGAAGGTATGGTGGTGCTGCAAGATGACCGTGTGGTCTTCGTGAACTCGCGCGCCAGTGAAATACTGGAGGCCAGCAAATCCGCCATCATCGACACCGGGCTGCTGCACCATATCCACACCGACGACCGAGCGGATCTGTCCGAGCGCATGCGGCAACGCCTGCTGGGCTACGACCTGCCGGAGCACCGCCAGGTCCGCAGAGCCACGGCAAATGGGCCGCTGAAGTGGCTGGAGTGGGGCGACAACATTGTGCCCTGGGATGGTGGCCAGGGCCTGCTGGTTTTTTTCCTGGACGTGACGCAACGCTACAACGCCGAACTGGAAACCCGCGCGGCCATCGAGCGCCAGAAGAATTTGAATGAATTGCGCTCGCGATTCATTGCCATGACCAGCCATGAATTCCGCACGCCGCTGGCCGCCATCCTGTCCGCGCAAGACCTGCTGCAGACCTACGGCGACCGCATTGCTTCGCCGGAAAAGGTGGAACTGTTTGACATGATACGAACCGGTGTCAACCGCATGACGCGCATGCTGGAGCGCATCTTGCTGCTGGGACAGGCCGAGGCGCACATGCTGGAGTTCAAGCCGCGCGCCGTAAACCTGGCTGCGCTGTGCCAGGAATTGATCGCAGAAGCCAAGCAGCAGTTGCCGGACAACCCCTGCGACGTCGTGCTGGATTGCTCCAACGCGCTGGGGGAACGCCGGTTCGACGAAAACTTGCTGCGCCACATTTTTGGCAATTTGTTGTCCAATGCCATCAAGTATTCACCGACGGGCAGCGCGGTGCGCATGGCCGTCTACCCAGACGGCAAGCGCACCATCTTCAAAGTGTCGGACGACGGAATTGGCATTCCCACCACGGAGATTGGCGACCTGTTCGAATCCTTCCACCGGGCCAGCAATGTGGGCGCCATAACCGGCACCGGCCTGGGTCTGGCCATAGTCAAGCAGTCCGTGGAGCTCCATGGTGGGACCATTTCTGTTGACAGCCGCGAAGGACACGGCACCTGTTTCACGGTGGAACTGGAAGGCAGCCATTGACGCGAATGGAGGGTCGTGGGCGTGCTGGCGGCGCGCCATTTGTCGGCAAACGCCGACAAACGGTGGTGGTGTCAACCGTGCAAGTTGTTGATTTCATTGAATAAAAGATTTGGCACGGTTATTGAACGCGGCCATTCACAGGGAGCCTGTTTGCAACCATGAGAGAGCGTTGATGAACTCTGAAGAAGTCAGCCTGGTCCAAGCCAGCTTTGCCGAATTGCGCCCCAGCGCCGCCGAGGTCGCCGATCTGTTTTACCGCCGGCTGTTCACGCTGGACCCCTCGCTGCGGCCCCTGTTCAAAGGTGACTTGATTGACCAGGGCCGCCAGTTGATGGCCATGCTGCACGCGTCGGTCAACGGACTCAGCAATCTGGGTGCCTTGCTTCCCGTGGTGCGGCAGTTGGGGGCGCGCCACGTCGCGTACGGCGTGCGCGACGAGCACTACACCACGGTGGGTAGTGCCTTGCTGTGGACGCTGGAGCAAACCCTGGGCGACAAATTCACCCCGGCTATCTTGCGCGCCTGGACCACGGCCTATGAACTCCTGAGTGACATCATGCAGTTTGGCGCCAAAGAAAGCCATTGCGCGGCGGCGCCGTCGGTGTAGATTACGCTGCGCCTGTGTCAGCATCTGAACCTTTTTTGCAAGTCATTCGACTCAACCCCGCAACCAACGAAAGGAATGCATATGAACCACGAAACGGGTACCTCTTCAGGCACGCAGACGGAATTTGATTTCCCCAAACCGCAGGCAACGGGCTATGACGCGATGCGCAGCCTGGGCGCCATGGTTGCCATTCTGGGTGCCACCCTGGGTGTGAACGTCAGCCAGGCGCTGGCCGCACAGCCTGACGACAAGCCCAGCGCCGAGCAATTGAAGCTCAAGTCGGGCCAATACAAAGAAAACGTCAACCAACTCAAGCTGGACGCGCAGCAGCAAAAAGGCGTGCCCGCCGCACAGCTCAAGCTGGACGCCGCGCAGCACAAGGGTGAGGCCAACCAGCTCAAGCTCGATTCCAAGCAGCTGAAGATTGACGGCATCGCGCCCACCAAGTAAGAACAGCCGTAACGGCTCTTGCGCATGGCGGACTCCGCACACACTGTTGGCACAACGGTCCGGCCGGTATACCCGCTGCCTTCGCAGCGGGACACGGCCTACTCATACAACTGCAACAACTGCAAGCGCTGTTGCCATGACAAGCTGATCCAGGTCAACCCCTACGAGGTGGCCCGGCTCGCAGCGCATCTGCAGGTGTCCACCGGCGCATTTGCACGCGACTGCCTGGACGACAACGTCTATTTGAAACGCAAAGCCAATGGTGCCTGCATGTTTCTGACGGCCGAGGGCTGCGGCGTGCACCCGAATCGCCCCATGGTGTGTCGCATCTACCCGCTGGGTCGCCATGTCGCGGGCGACGGCAGCGAGTCGTTCTCGCACCTGGAGCCCCATCCTCAGACAGCCGGGGAATATGGTTTGTCCAAGACCGTGCAAGACTATCTGGAGCAACAGGGCGCGCCCCCGTACATGGCGGCGGCCGATCGCTACCTGGCCTTGTTTCACCAACTGCATGCGGCCCTGCTGACATCCATGGCACAACAACCCCAACTGGTACAGGACATCGGCCAGGTTGCCAGCGACGCCAAGGCCGACATGCCTGCCTGGCTCGATGTGGACAGTGTGGTCACCCTGCAGTGCGCAACGCAGGGTCTGCCCGTACCTGACACGGTGGAGGCCAGAATGGACCTGCATATTGCAGCCATTGAAGCCTGGCTGGCACAGAATCTACCGGCGCCAGCCTAGGGTCGTGCAGCCATATCAGGTCGCCGGCACCCCCATGGCCCGGCTGAGCCCGGCTTGCAGCAGCTGAAACACCAGTTTGACACGCATGGTGTAGCGCAGGTCGGGGTGGGTCAGCAGCCACAGGTCACTGGCACATTCAGGCACGTCATCGCCCAGGCGCTGCAGCCTGTTGTCGGCTTGGCCCAAAAAGCTCGGCAGCATGGCCAGCCCCATGCCATCCGTACAGGCCTGGCGGACAAAGCCAAAACTATTGGTGCGGAACGCCACCTCGTCCAGGGGTTTGATTTTCTCCAGCCAGCGCAGGGTGCGGTGGCCGCTGTGGGAGTCGTCCAGCGCGATCCAGGTGTGCGCGCCCAGGGCCAAGCCACGGTGTGCTTGCAGGTAGCGCTTGGCGCCAAAGACACAAAAATGCAGGGGAGCAATGCGCTTGCCAATCAGGTGCTCAGGCGGCTGCGACGTGGGCCGAATGGCAATGTCCGCGTCGCGTTGCGACAGGTTCACCGCATGGTTGTCCACTGACACCGCCAGCGTGATGTGCGGGTACTGCGCGCGGCACTGTGCCACGATAGGCTGCAACAGCGCCAAGGCCACGCTGTCGGTGGTGGAGATGCGCACGTTGCCGCGGGGTCGCAGGTCCTGACCGGCGACCTTGAGCAGGGCCTGGTTGGCAGCCGCGTCCATCTGGGCACCGGCACGGGCCAATTCGTCGCCGGCCAAGGTCGTCTGGTAGCGCCCGCCAGCGCGCTCGAACAGCCGCACACCGACCCGCCCTTCCAATTGCGTCACCCGCCTGAACACGGTGGCGTGGTTCACGCCCAGGCGCCGGGCCGCGCCCGATAGCGAACCCGTTTCGGCAATCAAGGCGACCAGACGCAGATCATTCAGGTCTTCCAATGCGTGCATTTTTGCAAAGCCATATTCGATTATTTGCGAATTGTATTGCGCAGTTGAACAGATCACACTGGCGACCGGTCAACACCCAACAACCCCATCGCACTGGAGAAAACCATGAAATACCCGATCCAACACACAGTCGCAGGCGTCAGCATCGCCATCGCCGCCTGGCTCGCACTGGCGCCAGCGGCTCAGGCAACCGAGCCCATCTGGGACGCCAACACGGTCGAGATGACCAGCGAGCAACTGGGCGATGGCGTATACGCCTACTACGCCAGCAACGCCCGGGAACTGAATGCCAAAGGTGCGGCGGCCGCCACCAGCGGCGGCCTGATTGTGGGCAGCAAAGCCGCGTTGCTGATCGAAACCATGCTGAACAAGCGCCTGAACCAGCAGGTGCAAGCCATGAGCCGCAAGCTCAGCCACCAACCGTTGCGCTACGCCATCAACACCAGTGCCCACGGCGACCATTCGTACGGCAATATGTTCATGCCGGCCACCACCGTCATCATCCAGCACGCCAACACGCGCAGTTATGTGGACCAGCATCTGGGCGACGACAAGGCCTTCATGATCCAGAACTTTGGCACCGGCCGGGGTATTGAAGGCATCCAGGCGCGCACGGGCGACCTGCTGGTGCCACCCGGCGGCAAGCTGACGCTGGATCTGGGCGGAAAGACCGTGGACATCATGGACTTTGGCTTCGCCCAGACCGGTGGTGACTTGTGGGTTTGGGAACCACAGTCCAAGGTTATGTGGGCCGGCAACCCGGTAATTGCCGCACAACCCGCGCTGCCCTGGCTGCTGGACGGTCACCTGGTCGCCACGCTGGAAACCCTGCGCCGTGTCTACGACTTCTTGCCCGCCGATGCGCGCATTGTTCCCGGACATGGCGTGGCCATGACGCGCGACGCCATGAAATGGCAGATTGACTACCTGGCCGCCGTACGCCAACAGGTGCAAGCCGCGCTGGACCAGGGCTTGAGCCTGGAGCAGACCGTCAAACAGGTCACCATGAAGGAGTTTTCGGGCTATGCGTTGTTTGGCTGGGTGCACCCCAGCCTGAATGTACCTGCGGCCTACAAAGATCTGAGTCAGAAATGATCAGTCGGCGTCGACCGGCGGCCTGAGCACCTTGCTGCCGGCATAGCCATTGCTGGCCGCGCGGCGGTACCAGTCGACCGCGCGGTCCACATCCTGCGGCACACCATGACCATGGTCATACAGCGCGCCCAGGTTGTGCTGCGCCTCAGCGTGTTCCTGCTCGGCCGCCTTGGCGTACCACTGCAGGGCCTTGGCAAAGTTTTGTGCGGTGCCGCGGCCTTCGTCATAGGCCAGGCCCAGCGCAAACTGGGCGTCGGCCTGGTCTTGTTCCGCCGCCTTGCGGTACCACTCCAACGCGCGCTCGGAGTCTTGCGCCAGGCCCTGGCCGGTTTCATACAGGCGGCCCAGGTTGTACTGGGCATCGGGCTGCTGGTTGTCTGCCGCCTTGCGGTACCACTGGGCCGCTTGCGCCAGGTCTTGCGTCAGTCCAGCGCCGCGTTCATAGCGTGAGGCCAGGTTATTTTGCGCATCCACCTGTCCGCGCTCGGCCGCCCGGCGGTACCAGGTGATGGCAGTGTTCTGGTCTTCTGCCACGCCCCAGCCATTGGAGTACAGCACACCCAGGTGGTAAAAGGCATCAATAGAATCTTGTCCGGCGGCCTTTTGGTACCACAGCATGGCCTGCGCATAGTCCTGCTCAACACCGGTCCCCAGCTCGTAGCCATAGCCCAGTGCCACCTGCGCATAGGGATTGCCCAGCTCAGCGGCCTTGCGGTACAGCGCAATGGCCTGTACCGGGTCGCTGGCCACGCCTTCACCATCCCAATACATGGCGCCCAGGTTGTACAGGCCCCAATGGGAGCCCTGATCAGCCGCCTTCTTGAACCACATAAAAGCCGTTGCCGCGTCGTGCGCCACGCCATCGCCGTGGCTGTACAGATTGCCCACTTCATTTTGCGCAGCGGCATGGCCCTGGTTGGCAGCCTTCAGAAACCAGCCAAAAGCCGACGCCTGGTTTTTTTCGATGCCGGTGCCATCGCGCAGCATCATGCCCAGGTTGTACTGCGCATCGGCCAGGCCTTGTTCTGCCGCCTTGCGGTACCAGTCGCATGCCATGGCCAGGTTCTTGTCGGTGCCCTCCCCCTCTTCGTACATCACGCCCACCATGTTCTGCGCCGTGGCATCGCCCTTGTCCGCAGCGGCGCGGTACCGCTCCAGCGCTTTCACATAGTCACCGTTGCGGTAGGCGACGCCAGCATCCTTGTCCATGACAAAGTACAGCGCCACCAGGCCCAGCACCACCACCATCGACAGCACGCCAAAAACGATGGCGATCATTTTCAAGACTTTTTTCATGGCCGCCATTAAAGCAGAAGTGCGCGCCGACCCTTGTCGGTTTTGGCCGACAGCTCGGGCCCGCTGGATGGCGCTAAGTGCTTGATTCCATTGCATTCGGGGGCTTGGCACGCATCTTGGTTACGACCTTACCGATGGCAACCCTTTCAGCGGCCCGGTATTGAACCGCAGCACCACTGGGAGCGACACAGCAGCATCCCGTTATTCGGCCACCAAAAAAGGG
>JACXTT010012404.1_pt1 | contig 11313 bp, 6 predicted proteins | sample 9270951 | NCBI WGS metagenome assembly JACXTT01 (sample SAMN15532306, study PRJNA645909) | rock metagenome | isolation source: weathered quartz diorite | place: Puerto Rico | collected 2017-06-21 | reverse complement strand
TTGTTCGGATCGAGCGTGGTCTCCCAGAGCTGCTCCGGGTTCATCTCGCCGAGACCCTTGTAGCGCTGGATGTGCCAGCCCTTGCGACCGCGCTGATCGATGTAGTCCCAGAGCGCGTCGGCGTCCTCGAGCTGGGTCTCTTTCGAATCGGCAGGCTCCGTCGCGCTGGCGTCCGCCCCGTCCTTCTTCTGCACGGTCGCGAAGTACGGAGCTGGCCCGATGGAGCGAACGTCTTGCTCGATCGAGTAGAGCTCCTCGTATTCGGCCGACTCGACGAGCGCCCAGTCGATGACCGTCTCACGCGCCGCCGAGCCGGGACGCGGTTTGATCGAGATCGTCGCCGCGCCGTGCTCCGTCTCCCAACCGATGTCGATCGAGAGCGGGAAGATGTCGGGGTACTTCTTCTCGAGGCGCGCCCGGATGAGCGGCACCGCCTGCTCCACGCGCTTGCGCTCGCGGAGCTCGGTCTTGCCGATGCAGCTCGCGCGGATCACGGCCGCGACGAGCCGTGCGTCGGCGCGTCGCTCGATCTTCGAGAGCGCCTTGCGGAAGATGCGGAGCCGCTCGGCGAGCTGGAAGATCGGCTTGCCCGAGAGCTTCGGGCCGCTCGACGCGCGGACGACCAGCCCGTCGACGCCTTGCTCGAGGAAGAACCGGTCGAGCGCCGACTGGTCCTTCATGTAGAGGCCCTTCTTGCCCTTGCCGACGCGATAGAGGGGGGGCTGCGCGATGTAGAGGTAGCCCTTGTCGATGATCTGCGGCATCTGCCGGTAGAAGAACGTGAGCAGGAGCGTGCGGATGTGGCTGCCGTCGACGTCGGCGTCGGTCATCAGCACGATCGAGTGGTAGCGGAGCTTCTCGATGTCGAACGTGCCGCCCTGCTCGGGATCGCCGATCCCGCATCCGAGCGCAGTGATGAGCGTGCCGATCTCGGCCGACGAGAGCATCTTGTCGAGGCGCGCACGCTCGACGTTGAGGATCTTGCCCTTGAGCGGGAGGATCGCCTGAAATTTCCGGTCGCGGCCCTGCTTGGCGGAGCCACCTGCGGAGTCTCCCTCGACGATGTACAGCTCGCTCGCCTCGGGGGAGCGCGACTGGCAGTCGGCGAGCTTGCCGGAGAGGCTAGTGTAGTCCATCGAGCCCTTGCGAACGACCTCGCGCGCCTTGCGTGCGGCCTCGCGCGCCTTCGCGGCGAGGATCGTCTTCTCGACGATCTTGCGCGCGGTGGCGGGGTTCTCCTCGAAGAACTGACCGAGCTTGTCGGTCACCACGGTCTCGATCGCCGTCTTCGCCTCGCTCGAGACGAGCTTGTCCTTCGTCTGTGACGAGAACGACGGATCGGAGAGCTTCACGCTGATGACGGCGGTGAGGCCTTCGCGGATGTCTTCACCGGAGAGGCCGTTCTTCACTTCTTTGAAGAGGTTCGCGGTGGTGCCGTAGTTGTTGAACACGCGGGTCAGCGCAGCCTTGAAGCCGGTGAGGTGCGTGCCGCCGTCCTTGTTGTGGATGTTGTTCGTGTACGGGAAGATCTGCTCTGCGTACGTGGAGTTCCACTGGAGCGCGACCTCGACCACGACGGGCGTGCCGTTCTCGGCGGGGACCTCGTGGATGATGTGCACGACCTTCTCGTGCACCGGCTCCTTCGCCTTGTTCAGGTGCTCGACGAACTCGCGGATGCCGCCCTTGTACTCGAACACCTCTTTGCGCCCCTCGGCGCGCTCGTCGGTGAGCGTGATGACGAAGCCCGCGTTGAGGAACGAGAGCTCGCGCAGGCGGCTCGCGAGGATGTCGTAGCTGAACTCGATGCTCGCGAAGATCTCGTGGTCGGGCTTGAACGAGATCTTCGTGCCGGTCTTGTCGGAGTCGCCGATGACGTCGAGCGAGGTGACGGGCGCGCCGCGACGGTACTCCTGGAAGTACACGTGCCCTTCGCGCTTGATCTCGACCTTGAGCCACTCGCTGACCGCGTTCACGGCGCTCACGCCGACGCCGTGGAGACCCGCCGAGACCTTGTAGCTCGAGTGATCGAACTTGCCGCCCGCGTGGAGGACGGTCATCACGACCTCGGCGGCGCTGATGTCCTTGCCGAGCTTGCCGGACATCTCGACGTGCTTGCCGACCGGGATGCCGCGGCCGTTGTCCTCGACGGACACGGAGCCGTCGAAATGAATCGTGACGTCCATGCGCGAGCAGAAGCCGCCGAGGTGCTCGTCGACGGCGTTGTCGACGACCTCCCAGACGAGGTGATGCAGGCCCTCGCCCGAGTTCACGTCGCCGATGTACATGCCCGGGCGCTTGCGCACCGCCTCGAGGCCCTCGAGCACCGTGATGCTCTCGCTGCCGTAGGCGGAGGGCGGGGTGCTCGGCGAAGGTGTAACGTCCGTAGTCATGGTTCGGGCTTTCCGGGAAAGATCCCGGTTTGATCAGCCGCAACAATCACGTTTGTTCACGCGGCGGCAACCGGCAGGTCGGGGGACCCGTTCCGGCGTGAGAAAACCCTATCAAAATAGCCCCTTTATCGCAAGTCGAATTCACCGAATTCCCCACGGAGTTCCGGACACTTACACAGGCCATTGGCAGGCCAATGATCGGTGGGAAACGGGGGCTCGGCGCGCTGGGTCGAGCCGCCGCGGCTCGGTCACGATTTCAACGCGGCTAGTTCGCGGTGAGCGCGCCCGACCGGATCACGAAATCCCGCCTCGCGGTCGCGCTGGCGTCCCCCGTGTCGATGAGCTCGGGGCGCGTGGTCGTGAGGAAGACCTGCCCGCGTTGATCGCGCAGGAAGGCGAAGAGCGCAGCGGTCCGCGAGCGATCGAGCTCGCTCGACACGTCGTCGAGCAAGAGGATCGGACGGACGCCTCGAGCCTCGCCGACGACCTCGATCTCGGCCGACTTCAGCGAGAGCGTGACTGCGCGATGCTGGCCCTGCGATGCGACGCCGCGCACCGGATGATCGCCGAGCGTGAGCGCGAGATCGTCGCGATGCGGCCCGACGCTCGCACTGCCTCGCCGCGTATCGGCGGTGCGTCGGCTCGCGAGCGCGTCGCGGAACTCACCTTCGCTGCGCGGCGCCGACGGAGCATACGCGACGCTCAGCGCGAGACCGGGCGCTCCGATGCGCGCGAACGCGTCCACCGCCCGCGCGCCCACGAGCTCCGCCGCCCGCGCACGATGCTCCATCACGGCGAGCCCGTGGCGTACGGCGAGCGTCTCCCATTCGCCGAGATCCGTCGCCGAGGGACCGCGTGTCTCGAGCGCACGCTGACGCTCCTTGATCGCGCGCCCGTAGGACTCGAGCTCCACCATCGACTGCGGCGTCAAGTAGAGCGCCGTACGATCGAGCAGGCGACGTCGCTCGCCGCTCGCGCCTTGCGACAGCGAGATCTCTCCGGGATGGAACACCACCACCGGCGTCCGAACGGCGTACGACGCCAGCGACGGCGGCCGCTTCTCGTCGATGCGCACGAGACGCGCGCCTGGGCGAAGCCCGACCGACTGCACGCGCGTCTCGTCTTCCTCGCGCACCATCGCGCGCACGCTCGCGAGCTCTGCCCCGAAGCCGACGAGCTCGTTCATCTTCGACGTACGAAAGCTCTTCGACGTCGCCGCGACGTAGAGCGCCTCGAGCAGGTTCGTCTTGCCTTGCCCGTTGTCTCCCGCGACGACGTTGAAGCGCTCACCGAGCTCGACGTCGACCGATGCGAGATTCCGGAACGACCGAACCGAGAGCTGCGCGACGTGCAGCGGGCGCAATCAGATCCGCATCGGCATCACGACCGCGAGGAACTGGCGGTCGGACGTCGTGGTCGCGCCTGCGGGGCGCAGCACGGCGGGATCGAGCTCACCGGAGAGGCCGATCGCGACCTCGTCGTCGGTGACCGACGCGAGCACGTCGAGGAAGTACTTCGCGTTGAAGCCGATGCTCATGTTCGGACCGGTGTACTCGACGGGGAGCTCGTCGAAGCCGTCACCGCTCTCCGGCGACTCGCTCGTGATGCGCATCGAGCCCTTCGCGAGGGACAGCTTCACGCCGCCCGTGCGCTCGCTCGCGGCCACCGAGACGGCGCGGAGCGCGTCGGCGAACGCGGTGCGCGGCGCGCGTACGATCTTGTCGCTCTGCGCCGGGATCACCTGCGCGTACGGCGGGAACTGCGCATCGACGAGCTTCACGCTGAACGTCATTCCTGCGCCCTGGAAGAACGCAGACGAGCCGCTCTGCGTGATGAGCAGCTCGGGCTTCTTCTTCGCGCTGCCCTCGCCAGCCGAAGCGCCAGAGCCCTCGGCGAGCATCTCGTCGCAGAGGCGGCGGAGCTCTTGAATCGCCTTGAGCGGGATGAGCATCGTCGCCGACGCCTGACGGCCCGCGACCTTCACGTCGACCTTCGAGAGGCGATGCCCGTCGGTGGTCACCATGCGAACGGTGTCGCCTTCCCACTCGAAGAGCGCGCTGTTCAGGTGCGCGCGCGTCTCGTCGGTCGAGATCGAGAAGTGCGTTTTCTGGATCAGCTCCGCGAGCACGTCGACGTCGAGCGCCAGCGTGGGCGAGCCCTCGGCAGGCTGCGGGAGCGGCGGGAAGTCGTCGCCCGGCATGCCGCGGAGCGTGTAGCGGCGCGCGCTGCCCTGCGCCTTCAGCGTCGTGGTCGCGTTGTCCTGCGTCGCGATCGACACGGGACCGTCGGGCATCATCTTCACGCGCTCGAAGAGATCCTTCGCCGACACGGCGACGCTTCCAGGCTTGCTTACGTCGGCAGGAATGCGACCGAGGAGGGACAGATACAGGTCCGTGGCCGCGAGACGCATCGCCTTGTCGCCATCGACGGCGAGCAGCACGTTCGCGAGGACCGGCATCGTGCTCTTCCGCTCGGCGACGCCCTGCATGCGCGCGACGATCTTCAGCAAATCCTTCTTGGCGACCGTGAGCTCCATGGCGTGCGAGGACGTCCCTTTGTTACGCCCCGAGGTCAAGACACAGCGCTCTCTCGGGTCCGCACTCTTTCGGCCGTATCTGAGGCTCGGGTCTCACGCTGGTCGCTCAGCCATGCCTTGCGGAGCGGATGGAAGGAGAGATGTATTTAAATTTAAAGGTCGAAGTATTAGGGCCTGGGGACAGCGGGGAGAACCGAAGATCGAGAATGGATCCGCAAGGTTGATCTCGCTCAGGTGTGGGGATGGAGGCGGGAGGAAGCTCTTCGGTGTGCGTGGATGAGTTTGTCCCACCTCGACTCCCCACGGAGCCAACAGCCAGATCCCCAGGACCTCACTGCAAATTCCCCCCAGCCTCGACCGGGATAGTCAGGCCTTCGCTTTGGCCTTCGGTGTGCGCGCTTTTTCTTCGGCGAACGTCCGCGCGATGTCGTCCACGAGCTCGCGGCGACCGCGCTCGTAGGTCTTCGGGCCGATCTCACCCGCGCGATGCCCCGCCTCGAGGCCTGCCAGCGCCTCCAGGAGCTGCCTGCGCTCGCTTTTCGTATCGCGGGGCGGGCTCTTCTTCCGGCCGAGCACGACGCCCACGGCGACCCCGCAGAGCGCCAGGAACGTGGCAATCACCTTCCCCGGTCCTTCGGTCGGAAGACCATGCAGTGAGATCGCGATGCTCTTCATCGGGGCGTCGTCGCGCTTCCACTGCTTCTCGGCGACGAGGGCGCGCTGTCCCATGCCGTCGGTCGAGCTGCGTGGCGGATCGAATCCGGTCACGTCGAGGCTCATCCCTTTCGAGGCCGGCGCGATGATCCGCGACGCTGCGAGGTTCGGCGTCATGCCGACGTCCATCTTCACGTCGGCCTCTCCGGAGTAGGGCAGCTGCCACTTGAACTCGATCACGTGCTGGCCCGGCGTGAACGTGCCGCGGAGGCGCACGCCCTTCTTCGGCACCGCGTCGACGCCCACGTCGGTCATGCCCTGCTGCGTGGCGAACGCGGTGAACTCCGGCGGCAGCGGCACGACGAAGTCCTTCGGCACCCAGGCGTTGCGACCGAAGTTGTAGATCTTGAACGCCTCCTGGATCTGGATGCGATCGTCTTTGACCTCGGTGTAGAGCATCGACTGGCTCACGACGAGCGTCTGGCTCACGTCGTTCGTCACGGGGAACACATGGAGGAGCACGCGCATCCCCGACTTGGCGCCGAGCTGGAAGGGCGTGGCGGAGAACGTCGCGTCGTCCTTCATCACCATCACGCGATACGCCACGCCCGACCCGACATCGAGATCGTCGAAGCGCACCTTGCCCACGGCGTCGGTCTGCTTGACGACGCGCTTGCGGCTCTCGCCCTTCGCCACCGAGTTGTAGATGATGCCGAGGGTCACGTCGGTCTTCGGCAGCGGATTTTCCGAGGGATCGTTGAGGTGGATCTCGATCGAGCCCTTCGGCAGGGTCGGGTCCTCGAGCGCTCCGTCTTCCGGCGCGCTCTGCGCATCGGGACCACCGCCGCCGTGGCCCGGGGGGGCGCCCGGTCCGCCCGGACCATGCGGGTTCGGGCCGCCATGAGGATTGTCGTCGTCGCCATCGTCCGTCGCCGGCATCGGTGGATGACCGGCGGGCATGGTCGCGCCTGCCTCGAGGGGGCCAGGCGCGGGCGGCTTCTTCGCCTCTTGCGCCGTTGCCGTGCCGCTCACGAAGAGCGCCGCGAAGATCAGCGCGAGCAGATCACGCCTCATCGGAGGCCTCCGCGTTCTTTTTCGGCTCGTCGTCTTCTTCGTCGCTGTCCTTGCCGAGCGAGTTGCCGCACTTCTTGCAGAACGCCGCGTCGGGATCGTTGAGCGTCTCGCACTTCTCGCACTCGACCTTCGCCGGTTTCTCCACCGCCGGTTCGGGGCGCAGCCCCGAGTCTACGGGTTCATCGCGATACCCCTTGTCGGAGAGGCCCGCCTTCGCGAGGTGCGCGCGAACGGCCTCCTCCGCCTTCGGACGATGCGGCTCGAGCGAGGCGTCGATCCGCATCATCACGTCCTTCAGCTCGCCGCGGTACATCTTCGTGATCTGATCGCGATCGTCGTCGTCGAGCTTGCCGAGCGAGTGCTCGACCTCGAGGTCCTTGATCGCGCGGAGGAGCATCTTCTTGCGGCTCGCGAGCGCGTCGACGGCATGGCCGGTCGCATCGAGCGCCTCGATCTCCGGCGGGAGCGCCGCGTCGCCAGAGAGCACACGGAGGCTCGCCCAGAACAGCGCGATCACGCCGAGGAGCACGCCCGCAGCGAACACGAGGATCGCCATCGCGGGGCCGAGGATCACGCCCGCGCCGAGCCCGATGGTCAGCGTGGCGAGCGGCAGCCCGATGGCGATCCCTCGCGCGATACGGCGCTCGTCGAGCTCCGCCTTCACGTCGCGCGCCGCCTCGCCCGGCTCCGGATCCGGCGCGTCGTCGTCGTCGCGAGCGCCTTGTCGCGCGGTCTCAGCCATCGAGATCCTTGAGCTCCGCGTCGATGCGCGCGTCGTAGTCGTCGGGGCCTTCGGGCTTGTCGTCGTCGAGGTTCTTCGCCGGCTTCTTCTTGCTCGTCGACCGCTCGGCAACGTCGCTGCCCGCCGTCTTCGAGCCGCCGTCTTTCGCGTTCGCGCGCCACCGACGCAGCACGACCGCAAGCCCGATCCCCCCGCCCACGAGCGCGACGATCGGCACCGCATAGATGAGCCGCATCGCGCCCGTGTTGGGCGGGATCGCGAGCGACGCGGTGCCGTACTCCTTCACGTAGTCGTCGATGATCGCCTCGGGCGTCTCGCCGCGCGCGAGGCGCATGCGCATCCGGTCGCGCGTGGCATCGGCGGTGGAGCACGCGCACGACGACAAGAGCTCGCGCGGGCACGTCCCGCACATGCAGCGGAGCTGCCCGAACACCTGTTTTTCCTTCATGTCGTCGATGTGGACGCTGCCCGAATGCTGCGAGGCGTTGCCCTGCGCGAACGCTGGCACGGGCATGAGCGCGATGACCACGCCGAGCGTGATGCTCGTCGCGATCGCGCCGGCGCCGCGTACGACCTGCCACGCGCGCGACTCCTCGGGCTCGAGCTCCGGCCACATGCAGAGGATGCTGCCGATGATGATGATGATCCCGCCGAGCCAGATCCATCCCACGAGCGGGTTCAAGTGGATCTGGAGCGAGGCGACCTTCGTCTCGGGGTTGATGCTCCCCACGACGAGATAGAGATCGTCGCGGATCGAGTGGAGCATCGCGACCTCGGTGGTCGGCGAGTCGGGCATCTTCTTGTAGATGAACTTCGCGGGCGAGAGCTTGCCGAGCTCCTTGCCGTTCTCCGTGACCTTGATGTCGGCGAAGATCATCCGCTTGTTGTTGTCGACCTCCATCCGCGGGCCGATGTACTGGATGGTGAGGCGCTCGACTTGGTGCGTCTCGCCCTGGCGGATCGTCGTCTCCTGATCGACGGTCCACGACTTCCCGGTCCAGCCGAGGAACATCAGCACGATGCCGAGGTGCACGATGTATCCGCCGTAGCGACGGCGGCCCACCGGCGGCAGTGACGCGAGCGAGTAGACGAGGCCCGGGAAGAAGCCGAGGTACCAGAGCACCTTCGGCGTCTGGTCGGCGCCGGTCTTGAAGCGGGAGCGATAGAGCAGCAGGAACTCCTGCGCGATCACGGCGATGTTGAACATCGCGAGCGAGAAGCCGAGCACCGGCGTGTACGCGTTGAAGGCCTGGAGCGCCGTGCCCATCGGGCCCGCGTAGACGGGCGGCGACCAGACCACGGCGGGATGCCCGATCGCCTTTCCGAGCGCGAAATGGAGCGCGACGGCGACGAAGAAGATGCCCACGGGCACCATGAAGTTCTTCTTCAGCTGCTGCTCGCTCGACTTCTTCCAGCCGAAGAGCGTTCCCACGCCCATGAGGAAGAACACGCCGAGCCCGATCGGCTGGAGCCACGCATTGAAGTGCGGCGGGCCGACGGTGACCTTCTCCTTCCAGAGCGCCTCGCTCACCATCGGGAACGTCGTGCCCACGAGCACGAAGAACATGACCATGAGCAGGCCGTAGTTGTTGAGGAGGAACGTGAACTCGCGCGAGAGCACCGATTCGAACTTCGGGCGCTTCGTCTTGAGCTTGAGACCGGCCGTGAGACGCCTGAAAACCAGCTCGATCGACGCGTACACCGCCGCGCCCGCGAGGCCGCTGAACGCCGCAACCTGGACGAGCGTGCGCTTGCCGTTCGCCTCCATGTCGCCGCCCGCCGGCGCGATGCGCGACGCGAGATACCAGGCGGCGGTGAGCGAGATCAGCGTGACCCACCCCGTGGTGATCGCCGCGCGACGGAGCTGCGGCGTGGGCGGGAGATCGCGGAGCTCGGGCCAGCGGTAGAGCACGAGCGTGAAGCAGAACGCGCCCACGATCGCGAGGAACACGAGGAAGTAGTCGCCGATCGACGACTGCGCGAACGAGTGCACGCTCGCGATCACGCCCGAGCGCGTGAGGAAGGTGCCGAATATCGTCATGAAGAACGTGAGGCACATCAGGAAGACGTTCCACACCTTCAGCATGCCGCGCCGCTCTTGGATCATCACCGAGTGCACGAACGCGGCGATCGAGAGGAGCGGCATGAACGCGGCGTTCTCGACAGGATCCCAGGCCCAGTAGCCGCCCCAGCCGAGCTCCTCGTACGCCCAGAGCATGCCGAGCGTGTTCCCGATCGCGAGGAACATCAGCGCGAAGAGCGTGAACTTGCGCGAGGCCTGGATCCACTCGGCGTCGAGGCGTCCGGTGATCAGCGCGGCGATGCAGAACGCGAAGGGGATCGAGCATCCGACGAAGCCCACGTAGAGGCTCGGCGGGTGGATGATCATGTAGAAATTCTGGAGCAGCGGGTTCAGGCCTTCGCCGTCGGGCCGCGCCCCCGACACGCCCGTGGCGAAGGGGTTCGCCGCGAACGCCATCAGGATGCAGAAGAACAGGACGATGCCCATCAGCGTGGCGAGGATGTACGGCTGGAGCTCGAGGTACTTCTTCCCGAGCTGCCACACGCACACGCCGATGTAGAGGCTGAGGAGGAACAGCCACCAGAGGAGCGATCCGTCCTGCCCTCCCCAGAGGGCCGTGAGGAGGAAGATGAGCGGCATCCCGCGATCGGAGTAGTGGGCGACGTAGCGGAGCCGGAAGTCGTGGCTCACGAAGGCATACGCGAGGCAGAGGACCGCCACGCCGATCAGCGCGACGGTTCCATACGCTCCGAGGCGCGCGGCCATGAGCGTCTTGATGCGTCCGCTCGACCCCGCGCTCAGGGCGACCGCGAACGTGTAACTTGCACTCACCATCACCGCGAGAAGGAGCAAGAGGCCGAAGGACGGGAAGTCCCCGACGACGTATTTCGCGATGAACTGGGACAGATTCGACATGGGAGTCCTGGGTTGAGCGCCCGTCCGCAAAAGGCGCCGGGCGGGAAGCTTATCCCGTCCGGGAGCGCGTGGGCCACCCACGCGGCGCTCCTTTGCGTGCAATTAGCGTTCGCAAGCCAGGCCGTGGAAGCGAAGATCGCGATGGCGAAACGCGCGTCCGGAGGCGAGGAAATATTCCCGGAAGCGCTCGCGATGATCCGCATGCTCGGCGGAGCCGTCTTCTTCCAAGCGGTCCTACGCGCGCGCGGTGCGCAAGAAGTTGCGATCGCGCGTTCCGATCACGTGCGGCTTGCGATCCTGAGCGTGCTCGGCATCGCGCTGAACCAGACCTTGTTCCTGATGGGACTGAGGTGGACGACCCCCGTTTCGGTGTCGCTGTTGGGGGCAACCATCCCCGTTTTCACGGCCGCGCTCGCCGTGTTCTTCGGCAAGGAAGCCCGATCGTGGCGCACGGCGGTCGGGGTAGTGCTCTCGCTCTCCGGCGTAGTGCTGCTCGTCGGGGTTGGATCGCTCGACCCCGGGGCGGTGCTCGTGGCCCTCAACAGCCTGAGCTACTCGGTGTACGTCGTGATGTCCCGGGCGGTCATCCTTCGCGTGGGCGCGCTGCGAACGATGGCGTGGATCTTCACGTACGGCGCGCTCCTGTTCGCGCCGCTCGGCGTGCTGCCGACGATCGCCCAAGTGCCGCATTTCACGGCGCGCGGAGCGATGCTTGTAACCTACATCGTTCTCGTCCCGACCATCCTCGCGTATCTGCTCAACGCGTGGGCGCTCGCCCGATCGACGGCGTCGCTCGTGACGATTTACATCTATCTGCAGCCGCTCGTCGCCGCGCTGCTCGCATGGGTGCAGCTCGGCACGGGCGTGCCCGCGCGCGCGTGGGTCGCGGCGCCGCTCATCCTGCTCGGGCTCGGGGTGGTGGCGACGAGGAAACAGGCCAGCATGCCGAATTCTTCCCGCTAAGCGCCGAGGAGCTTTC
>JACXTT010012403.1_pt1 | contig 11314 bp, 7 predicted proteins | sample 9270951 | NCBI WGS metagenome assembly JACXTT01 (sample SAMN15532306, study PRJNA645909) | rock metagenome | isolation source: weathered quartz diorite | place: Puerto Rico | collected 2017-06-21 | reverse complement strand
TACGATCTGATGGATCGGGTCGAGAAGCGTTACGGAATCAAGGTCGAAAGGGTTTTTAGTGCGCTGACGCCAGAAGAGCAGGAAAGCAAGCATGGCGCGGCGCTTTGGAGCCGCGACCCCGACCGCTGCTGCGGCCTAAGAAAGGTCGAGCCGCTCAAGGCGAAGCTGGCCGAATTGGACGCCTGGATCACCGCGATCCGCCGGGATCAGACCTCGTCCCGTGCCAGCGCCGGCAAGATCGAGTGGGATGCGAAATTTCAACTGGTGAAAATTAACCCAATCGCCGACTGGTCGTCGGAAAGGGTGTGGAGCTACGCGGTAAAACATAAGGTCCCCTACAACCCGCTGCATGATCAGAACTATCCCAGCATTGGATGTACGCATTGCACCCGCGCGGTCCGGCCGGGAGAGCACGCGCGATCCGGCCGTTGGGCTGGATCCGAAAAGACAGAGTGCGGTTTGCACGTGGCCGCCCCGGCCGGGATCGCGCCCCTTGTTGAGATCAAACTCAAGAGCTCGCTCGGCTACGAGGAGAGCTGACTCGAACGCCTTTACACGGCCAAAGGCAAAAGACTAGTCTCCCTCGGTTCTAGACCTCCGACCTAGTGGCTGGCCTGTGCCCAAAAAATCCATCAGTCCCATCGAAATTCTGGATTGTACTTGCGAGGTTCATTGGAGATACACCTGTATGTAGATGAACCCGAGTCACATCGCCACAGACCACGACGCCTGCGGTGTCGGCCTGGTCACCCAAATCGGTGGGACAGCTTCGCGCGAGATCGTGGAACGTGCGCTTGAAGCCTTAATCCGGCTGGCGCACCGCGGTGGCGTAGATGCAGATGGACGAAGTGGCGACGGGGCCGGCCTGCTCGTTGGCCTGCCGGATCAATTCATTCGCAAGAGCGCACTTCGGGCTGGCATTGAATTACCCGCCGTGTTCGGCCTGGGGATGGTGTTCCTGCCGCCGGGTGGGGAAGAGGCTGCTCGTAGTGCGATCGTTGAGCAGGCGAAGGAAAATGGACTGCGATGTTTGGGTTGGCGTGCCGTGCCGACCGACCCGGATGTGGTTGGGCCACGCTCTTTTGAAGCTCTGCCGGTGATCGAGCAATGTTTCCTCGCTCCACAATCAGAAACCCCCGATTTTGAGAATCTCCTGTTCTATTTTCGCAAAAGAGCGGAATCCGCGGCTCCAGTCGGAACCTATTTCTGTTCGCTATCGTCGAAGACGGTTGTCTACAAAGGCCTGCTGACACCTCACCAACTGCCGGCCTTTTACTCCGACTTACGCGATTCCGACTTTGCCAGTTCCTTCGCCATCTTTCATCAGCGGTACTCGACGAACACTCAACCCAGTTGGTCGCTGGCACAACCCTTCCGATTTGTGGCCCATAACGGCGAGATTAACACCATTAGCGGCAACCGTCGCTGGCTCCGCGCAAAGTCGCCGGGGCTTCTGCGGGAGTTCGGCTTCCCGGCGAGCACTCGCCTGCTAGAAGATCGGGTCAGCGATTCGGCGAGTTTTGACAATGGATTTGAGCTTCACTTGCGGCAAGGGTATAACCCGGCTGAAGCGATGCTCGGCATGGTCCCTCCCGCCTGGGAGCGTTCCCCCGAAGCCTCGCCGGAATTGCGAAGTTTCCTTGAGGAGCGAGCGCGTCACCAGGAAGCGTGGGACGGTCCCGCGGCGCTGATCTTCACCGACGGTTCCTACGTGGGCGCGAAGCTTGACCGCAACGGACTGCGGCCGCTGCGCTATACCCTGACGTCGGACGGATTGCTTGTGGTTGGCTCGGAAGTTGGTATCTCCGATCTGAGCGGTAAACAGGTCGTCGAGAGGCAGCGCCTGGGCCCGGGCGAAATCTTGCTGGTGAACCCTGCGAGCGGGGAGTTCGTTCGCCCTATAGACTCGCTGCGGTTGCGAGATGGAATTCGGGTGGTTGCGGCGCAACCATCGTTCCTGATCCCTCCCAGCAGTCACGCCGGGATCGATTCGACAGCTGAGGCGAAGCAGTTGATGGCGGCCATGGGTTGGAGTGAAGATCAATTCCGCCTCTTGTTTCAGCCGCTGGTCGAACAGGCGCAGGAAGCGGTCTGGAGTATGGGGGACGATGCCCCCCCGGCCTCGCTATCGAGTTTCCGGCGTCCATTGTGGGACTACTGCAAGCAGAGATTCGCCCAAGTCACCAATCCTCCTATTGACTCGCTGCGCGAAAGCCACGTGATGTCGCTCAAAGTATTTCTCGGCCGGGCCGCGCTGAATTCTCCGGTGCTCGATGCCGGACAATTACAACGCCTGCAGGAAGAACTGGCTACAGCGGAGAGACTGGAATTTACTTTTGCGGCTGCAGGTGGACCGGAAGGTGCGAAAAAAGCGTTAGCGCAATTGCAGGATGATGCCAGGCGCTCGTCGGCGAAAAGGCCCGGTCTCATCGTGTTGACCGACCGGGGTGTGGATCCACAACAGGCAGCCTTGCCGGCGTTGCTGGCGCTGGCGGCGGCTTGGAAAGCACTCGTCGAAGCGGGCGGCCACGACATTCCGCTCGCGATTGAGACCGGTCAAGTGATCGACACTCACCATGTGGCCTTGTTGATTGCAGCTGGCGCGAGCGCCGTGTTCCCCTATCTGGCCTTGGAGCAGGCGGAGGTTTTGCGGCCGGGCGGGGCCGCGAACTATCGCGGTGCAGTGGAAAAAGGTTTGCGCAAGGTGATCGCCCGCATGGGCATTTCGACCATTGCCAGCTATCGCAATAGCCATTTGTTCGAGGTTATTGGGCTTGACCCCGAGGTGAGCGACCGGTTTTTTGAAGATGCGAGCAGTTCTCTTGCAGGTAAAAGCCTGGCGGGACTTCTGCAGGACAGTCTTGATCGTCATGCCGCCGCGTTCACTGCCGCCACCGGGCCGCTGCAGGATCAGGGACTCTATCGTTTTCGTCGCCAAGGCGAGCAACACGCGAGTTCTCCGGAACTGGTGCGGCGGATGCATCGCTATTTGAAGGCGCCCACCGAAGAAAACCGTCTTGCCTTTATGGAAATGGGCCAACAGCGCGAACCGGTGGCGGTTCGCGACCTTTTGGAGATCGTTCCCGGGAAGTCCCGACCGTTGGACGAGGTCGAATCGCAGGACTCTATTCTTCGCCGCTTCAGCACGCAGGCGATGTCGTTGGGCGCGATTTCGCCGGAAACCCATCGTACTCTGGCGATCGCCATGAACCGCCTAGGTGGGCGGAGCAATACCGGCGAGGGTGGGGAAGATCCGGAGATCTATCGCGACGGCGGTGAGGCGAACAATCGGGTTAAGCAAGTGGCTTCAGCGCGCTTCGGAGTTACCACGGAGTATCTGGTTCACGCCGACGAGCTCGAAATCAAGATCGCGCAAGGCGCGAAACCGGGCGAAGGCGGCCAGCTTCCGGCCAGCAAGGTCTCGGTCTACATCGCGCGCTTGCGGCACGCTGTGCCTGGAATGATGTTGATTTCTCCGCCGCCGCATCACGACATTTACAGTATCGAAGACCTGGCGCAACTGATCTATGACCTGCGTGCAGTGAATCCGCGGGCGCGAATCGGGGTAAAACTGGTGGCCAGCGCGGGCGTGGGCATCATCGCCACGGGGGTGGCCAAGGCCGGGGCCGATGTCATCACCATCAGCGGCCACGATGGCGGTACGGGAGCATCGCCGATTACTTCCATCAAGAACACGGGCATCCCTTGGGAGGTCGGACTGCGCGATGCGCACTCCGCTCTGGTAAGGGCCGGATTGCGCAGCCGCGTAACCTTGCGTGTCGATGGCGGCTTCAAGTTTGCGCGCGACGTGATCATTGGTGCGCTTTTGGGTGCGGAAGAATTTGGTTTCGGTACGGCGTCCCTGCTCGCGTTGGGATGTGTGATGGCGCGCCAATGTCATCTCAACACCTGTCCGGTGGGCATCGCGACCCAAGATGAGAAACTGCGCGCTCGCTTTACGGGAAAACCGGAAATGGTCGAAGCCTATTTTCGCGCGCTGGCGGCCGAGGTGCGAGCTCTGCTCTCCACTCTGGGCGCCAGCTCGATCGATGAGATTACCGGACAGGTCGAACGCTTGCGGCCGCAGACCCCGCAAGCGGCGAGCTCGCTGGCCGGATTGCTTGATGCCATTGCGAGTCCCCGGCAGGTGGCGGGTCCAAGTGAAGATGAGAGCAGTTTGTATCTTGAATTGAATCACACGCTAGGGTCCAACTTCGACAGCGATGACGATGGCCTTCGCGCCGCACACCGCCGCCGTTTCCCCATCCGCAACGGTGACCGCTCCATCGGAGCCCATCTGAGCGGAGAGATGTTGCGTCAGGGCCTCACGCCCGGCGCCGATGCTCCGGCCAAGTATGAATTTGAAGGCAGCGCCGGGCAGACCTTTGGCGGTTTTCTGGTGAACGGGTTGAATTTTCGGCTATGGGGTGAGGCCAACGATTATGTCGGCAAGAGCCTTTCGGGGGGCACGATTGCGATCACCGCCGGGGAAGAAGCGTCAGCGCGCGGTGATGTGCTTGCCGGAAACACCCTGTTGTACGGCGCGACCAGCGGAGAGCTGTATGTCGCGGGACGGGTGGGCGAACGATTTGCAGTACGCAACAGCGGCGCCTTGGCGGTCGTGGAAGGCGTTGGCCAGCACGGTTGCGAATACATGACCGCCGGCGTGACCGTGATTCTTGGACCGGCAGGAATGAATCTGGGTGCGGGGATGACCGGCGGTCTGGCCTACCTGTTGCGCGACTCCATTGGCGGATATGGCTATAACCAGCATTCGGTGCGTTTAGCCCCAGTCGAGGTTCGGGAGGAATTGTGGCTGCGCCGGGTGTTGCGCAAACACGTTCGCTTGACCGGCAGTCCACGCGCCGCGGCTCTGTTAGCCGACCGCGCTCCGCTCCCGTTCCTGCGGGTGGAGCCCCTGGCTCTGCCGTGCACGATTGCAGAGACCTGGGCCGCTATTCTGACCAGGTTTCGGAGGCCGGTCACACCGTCCGCTTATCTGCCGCTTCCAGGTCCGGCAGCGGGACCTTTGCCAGGAATATTGAAAGCCGTAGCGCTCAAAGATGGCGACAGGCCTTCATCCATACAGCCAGGCTTGGTCTGAACCAAGGGGAATGGGATCTGCGTTTGTGCCCCTGGCTGGCCGCCCGTAGCTTGAGAGTCCTTTACACGTCTCCGTTATAATCTTTGCCGACCATGGACTTTGACCAGCTGGTAACGTTCCTGGAGGTGGCGAAGCTAGGAAGCTTCTCCCGCGCCGGGCAAAAAGTTTTCCGATCGCAGTCCGCGGTGAGCGCTCAGATCCGCCAACTGGAGCAGGAATACGGCGACCGGTTGCTTGATCGTTCCGGCAAGGATGTAACCCTCACGCCCGCCGGCAGGGTCTTGTTCGCCTATGCCGAGCGGCTTTTGCAGATGAAGGACGAGTCTCTCCTGGCGGTGGCGGATCAGGGTGCGAGTCCGCGTGGCACCTTGGTGATCGGCGCCAATGAAGCGACCTGCCTCTACGTGTTGCCCGACGTATTTGCCAAGTATTGCCACCTGTATCCCAGTGTGCAAATCAGTATTTATCGCAACTTCAGTTACAAGATCGTCGAGAAGCTGGAGACCGGCGCTATCGACGTGGGAATTGTTACCCTGCCCGTAAAATCCGCTAGCCTGAAGACACACTCGATCTTTCGCGATCAGCTCATGCTGATGGTAAGCCCGCAAAATGCCTTGGCGAAGCTGGAAGTGGTACCCATCAGCGAAATCGCCAAGCAGCCGCTGCTGCTGCCGAAGACCGGCTATAGCCGCCGGGTCATGGACAAGCTGTTTCGTCCCTATGCAGCCCACCTGCAGGTGCGCATGGAATTGCCGAGCGTGGGCATGATCAAGAGCTTCGTTGCGGCTGGACTGGGGGTTTCGCTGATCAGTTCCAGTTTTGCCCGCGACCAGGTGCTGGCTGGTCGGGTCAAGCTTATCCCCATCAAGGATGAGGAACTGTGGCGAGAGCTGGGCATTGCCTATCGGCGCGACCGCACGCACACGCGGGCAACGTCGACTTTCATCAGCACGGTCCGCCAGTTGGCGACCGCCTCGAAGTAAGCGGGTAAGGGTGAGGGGGGTAGCCTATCGAATTTGTCGATTGAACGGATCACAATTTCACGTTTCTGTTCGGCACCAAGAGTTGCTACTCTAAGCTGGATGTTTCAGGAGCCTCAGAAGTATTCATGGCTGGACGTTCCTTGAACCCAGCTGAGGGGGTGCGGTATGAATCAACTGGAAAGCGGTTTGAACAAGATTTTGGAAGAGCACCAGCACGAGAGCGGTCTGCATGTGATCGGTGGACGACGCAGGTTGATCGACCGGCTGATGCAATTCTTCGAGGAGTTTAACCCCGATAAGCAAGAACCGAGATTAGGCCGGGAACAGCACAACTAGTCCGGCTGGTACGGCGATACCCAATGACCTCAACTTCCCAGAAGGCTAAGGCTAAGCGAATTCCATCGATGAGCACAGGCACATCGACACGAATTAGCGTGTCTTCTGGGGGAGGGCGCCTGGTGAGCTGAGCAACACAAAGTTCGAACAGCTGACAAGACCCACCGCCAGAAGCAAATGGCCGGTGGGTTTTTTATTGGTCCCAAGGACAGCAAACATCGCGAAGACAAAAGGGGAGACAAGATGCGACAAGCAGGCTTAAGCGGCTCATCGGAACCGAGCGGGGATTCAGCGGGCGAGTGTCTGGTCATGAAATTTGGCGGTACTTCGGTGCAGGACGCCGGCGCCATCCGCCGGTTGTGCGAATTGGTCAAGCGGGCCTTGCCGCAACATCCGGTGGTGGTGGTCAGTGCGCTGGCCAAGGTGACCGACCAGTTGATGAACTCCGGCTGGGCCGCCGCCCAGGGACATCTAGATGAGGCCCGGGAAATTCTGCAGTTGTTGCAACAACGGCACCAGGCTGTCGCCGCTGGCTTGCTGGGTGGGGACGAATGCACCCGTGTGTGCCTTGAGTTTGACCGGGAATTCGATGCTCTGGCGGCGGTGTCGAGTCGCCTTGCCTGGGAAAAGGCCTTTCCGCCCCATGCTCAGGATCAGGTTCTGGGCGTTGGAGAATCGCTTTCCTCCAAGCTTGTGCACGCCGCTCTGCAGTCTGTGGGGGTGAACGCCGCGCTTGTGGATGCGCGACGTTGCATCGTGACCGACGCCGCCCACACCCGCGCCACCCCTCTCTGGGCTGACACCCACGAACAACTGCAAGCCGTGGTAGCTCCGCTGCTGCACTCTGGCCTGACTCCGGTGATGGGTGGCTTTGTCGGCGCAACCCGAGACGGGATGCCGACCACTCTGGGGCGTGGAGGTTCAGATTTCAGCGCCTCGATTGTCGGAGCCGGTCTGCGCGCCCGACGCATCGAGATCTGGACCGACGTGGATGGTGTCATGACGACCGATCCTGCCGTCTGTCCTGACGCCCGCCGGGTGGCGCGCATGAGCTTTGACGAAGCGGCGGACTTGGCTTATTTCGGAGCCAAGGTATTACATCCGGCAACCCTGATTCCCGCCATGCGCGGCAATGTTCCGGTGTGGGTGCTCAATTCACGAAACCCGGATTGCTGCGGAACTGAGATCGTGGCCCATTGCGAAAGCGATGGTCAAGTCAAGGCCATCACCGCGAAGCGTGGTGTGGCGATTGTGGACATTGAGCCGATTCGCTGGTTTGCGCCGGAGTTGTTGCGCGAGGTCTTCGATGTCTTCGAACGCCATCAGCACAGCTTGGAACTGCTGTCCGCCTCCCGCGGGAGTCTGGCTCTGCTGGTTAGTTCGGTGACCGCGCTGCCCTCGATTGCCGAGGAGTTGAAGGGACTGGCCAACGTGCGCTGGGAAAATCACAAGGCGCTCGTCTGTCTGGTCGGAGAGCAGATCCGGCGGCGTCCGGAGCTTGCCAGCCGGGCTTTCCGCGCCATCGACGATATCGATGTGCGCATGATCTGCCAGGGAGCCTCGGAGCGCAACATCAGCTTCCTGGTGGACGAGTCTCGGGTCATAGAGGCGGTGCAGCGCCTGCATCGGTCGTTCTTCTCAGCGCCGTTGTCAGAGACGGCCATCGAAGTGAGTTCTTCCCAGGCCATGTGTCAGGCCGAAGGGATGTGGCAATAGATCGAGTGATCTGGTTGTTCCGCGGTCCCCAGAAATCGGCGTGACCCTAAGGCTGGGCGCAAGAGGCGAGGCATCTTGCGCGCGTCTCTCTCCGGCGCTCGCGTCCGATGCGCCGGTGCTCGTTCAGGGCTTTCGCGATGACAAACGTCGGCTGAAGGTTGCGTGTTTTATTTCTAGCTCCCATCAAAATTTCTACTTGACAGCTGAGCCACATCCTTTACCATGAATGAATAATTATTCATTGTGATGAATAGTCATTCATATGAGCAAGCCCCTGCGACAGAAGCTCATCCTGGAGTTGCTGGAGGAAGGGTCGGTAGGCAGCCAGGAGGACTTACAGCGGGCACTCGGCAAGCGCGGTTTGAGAGTAGGGCAGGCAACGCTGTCGCGTGATATTCACGAGTTGGGTCTGGTGAAGACCGCGGCGGGGTACATGCTGCCGGGCGAAGCGATCCTCGAGCCGGCGCTGCCGCCGGTTTCGCGGCTGGTACGTGAGTTTGTGTTGGAAGTGCGGACCGCTCAGAACCAGTTGGTGATCAAGACCAGCGTAGGCAGTGCGCAGCCGGTGGCGGCTGCACTCGACGGACAGGATTGGGAGGAAGCCATCGGAACCATCGCAGGTGACGACACGATTCTGATGGTTTGCGCGGACAAGAAAGGCGCCACGCGGATCGCGGCGAGGATTATGGAGATGCTTTCCTAGGGGCGGAAAGGATCGAGATCAGATGGTGGAAATTGAGGGTAGCGATTGCGAATGACGGGCAAACTGAAAACCGCGATCTTAGGCGCGACCGGCTATTCCGGTTTCGAACTGGCACGTATTCTTCTGCGCCATCCCCGCGTGGAAACGCCGGTGTTACTTCAACGGTCGGGCGAAACCACGGCGGCGAATCTTGCGGACGCGTTTCCCGCGATTTCCGGGAACGGAGGCTATCCCCTGCAACCGCTTTCCTGGTCGGAATTGCAGCGCCAACAGGTGGAGTTGTTGTTCCTGGCCACGCCCGATGAAGTATCGCGCGCGCTGGTGCCCGAGGCTATCCATCGCGGCATGAAGATTGTGGACCTGAGCGGCGCGTGGCGTCTGCGACAGGCGCAACACCGGGCGGTATACGGTTTTCAGGATGCGAATGCGGTTACCGCGGCCGAGTTAACCGAGAAGGCTGTCTACGGATTGCCTGAGCTGAACGGCGACCGGCTTCCAGGCGCGGCGCTGGTGGCGAATCCCGGTTGCTACGCAACTTCGGTGATCCTTGCCCTGGCCCCGCTATTGATTGCCGATATGGTGGATCGGGAGAAGGGAATCATTTCGGATTCAAAGTCGGGGGTGTCCGGGGCGGGCAAGGAAGCCAATGCGCGAACTCACTTCGTTTCGGTGGCGGATAATCTTTCCGCCTACTCGGTGTTTGGGCACCGCCATGTGGGCGAGATCCTCGAACAGCTGAAGCTGAACTCCGGAGAATTGATTTTTACTCCGCATCTATTGCCGATCCCGCGAGGCCTTCTTTCCACCATCTATGTACATCTGAAGCGCGCGACCAAGGCGACGGAGGTGGAATCCTGCTTCCAGGATTTCTATGCTGGCAAGCCCTGGGTTCGTGTCTTTGCCACCCCGAAATTGCCCCAGATCCAGTTTTCGCTGCACACCAACTACTGCGACCTGGGCTTTTGTCTTGCGGAAGATGGCCACCGACTGGTGCTGGTGTCGTGTGTCGACAACTTGCTTAAAGGTGCGGCAGGACAAGCAGTTCAGAACATGAACCTAATGTATGGCTTTAAGGAGCAGGAAGGACTGCTGTGAAAATTGTCATCAAATTGGGCGGCGCCGCACTGGAAGACAAAACCACGCTGCAAAAGTGCGCTCATGCCATCGTGGAGCTGGCCGAGGATGGCCACCGGGTGACCGTGGTGCACGGCGGCGGGGCCGCGCTGACGCGGACTCTGAAGCTCCTCGGCAAACAGAGTGACTTTGTAAACGGTCTACGTATTACCGACGCGGAGACGCGCGATGTAGCTCTGATGGTGCTGGCGGGGATGGTAAATAAGAGTCTTGTCGCCGCCATTGTCGCTGCCGGACGCCCCGCAATCGGACTCTGCGGTGGTGACGGTATGTCGTTTCGTGCCCGCAAGAAAGAAACGCCAGGTTACGACCTGGGATATGTCGGAGAAATTTGTTCGGTTGAGCCACGATGGCTCGACGCGATCTGGGGTCAGGGTGGGATTCCGGTATTGTCCTCGGTGGCGCTCGGCTCGGATGGCGAGTATTACAACGTGAATGCGGACCAGATGGCGGCGGCCTGTGCGGTGGCTAGCCATGCCGATACCCTGATCTTCCTGACAGACGTGGCGGGGGTGAAGAACGCCCAAGGCACGGTAATGCCGTGGCTCAACACCAAGCAGATTTCCGCCATGGTGGAGAGCGCGGAAATTGCAGGCGGTATGCTTCCCAAACTCGAGGCCTGCGGCCAGGCTCTCAGAAAAGGCGTAGGGCGGGTACGAATCCTTCCGGCATCGCAGGCGGAAACCTTGCCCCAGTTCTATCTCACCAAGCTTAACGGCGGAACCGAGGTCACCGTCGTATGAGCCTGGCCACGGTAGTTCGTTCGGAATCTAAGTTGTTGCTTCCAACCTATGATCGCCAGCGCGTCCTCTTTGAGCGGGGGCGAGGGGTTTACCTGTGGGACTCGCAAGGCAAACGATATCTCGATTTTCTCAGCGGGATTGGCGTCAATGCGCTGGGTCACGGGCATCCCGTGATTCAATCGACGCTGAAACGCCAAGCGGGCCGCCTGATCCACGTCTCGAATTTGTTTTTTCACCCATATCAAGCAGAGCTGGCGAAGCGACTGACCCGGATCTCCGGCTTGGACAAAGCGTTTTTCTGCAACAGTGGCACCGAGGCCTGGGAGGGCGCTCTCAAGCTGGCGCGGGCTTACGCGCGCACCCAAAACAATAACGGCCACAAAGCCAAGTGGCGCCTGCTGGCTCTGGAAAACTCCTTTCACGGGCGAACTTTCGGCTCGCTGGCCACTACCGGGCAAGAGAAATACCGTCACCCGTTTGCGCCGCTGGTTCCAGGGGTGGGGTTCGTTGCCTTCCACGATGTTGCCGACCTCAAGCGGCAATTCGATGGCAGTGTCTGCGCCATTTGTTTGGAAACCAGTCCGGGAGAGGGAAG